>Ga0181517_10001692_pt1 | contig 23793 bp, 18 predicted proteins | sample PEATcosm2014_Bin_31_FD_119748 | JGI IMG/M metagenome (GOLD analysis project Ga0181517, IMG submission 119748) | Peatland microbial communities from MTU Mesocosm Facility, Houghton, MI, USA - PEATcosm2014_Bin01_30_metaG | ecosystem: Environmental > Terrestrial > Soil > Wetlands > Peat | place... | reverse complement strand
CGGGAACATGCCCCAGGGTTTCGGTGGTTGCATGAGTCGTTTGGAACGAACTGGAGATTGACAGAAGTTCAGTCAGCCATTGGTAGGTCGCAATTGCGTCAGCTTCCTCAATGGGTTCAATCGCGCCGGAAACACGCTGCCACGCTTACTGAGTGTTTTTCTGAACTTCCTGGATTGCGAGTGACCAGGCCGCCCGAGTACATTAGCCACGCCTACTATAAATACTATGCGTTCGTGCGGCCTGAAGCGCTGCGTGCCGGTTGGACGCGGGATCGAATCCTCACGGAGATTGTGGAAGCGGGCATTCCGTGTTTCTCGGGGAGTTGCAGCGAGGTCTATATGGAGAAGGCGTTTCCACAGGCGTGGAGGCCTGCGACGCGGCTCTCCGTAGCGCGCGAACTTGGCGAGACCAGCCTCATGTTCCTTGTACATCCGACGCTGACGGACGAGAATATCGCCTACGTATGCGATGTAGTGCAGCATGTGATGGATGAGGCTGTCAAATAGCGCTAACCATACCGATGCAGGCTGCTGAACTGGCCGACTACGCTGTTTGGGTTGTCACTCGATCGCATATCGGGTCTGCGATTCGTGCCTGGTACCCCGCGCGGGTTCTCGATGCGGGGGATTCTCGGGCTCGTAAGAAGGGGCGTCAGAGTGAATAGGTATTTGGTCAGGAACAGTGTCTTCCACTGCACGACTTTGTTGGCAATATTTCTACTTGTGACTGCCAGCTTGTATGCGGCAGGCCAGTCGGACACTGATTCCAGCCGATCGGAGGAAGTTTGCGAACCTTCGATACTAGGCTCGCCGTTTATCCCGGTTGACAGCTGGGTCTATCCAGCTGTGTTGCGGCTTTACTCGATGGGTTACATCGATAGCGTCTATTTGGGCATGCGTCCTTGGACCCGTTCCAGTGTGATCCACATGCTTGAAGGGGTAGATGCCACGATCGAGGATGCGGGGAATTTCGGGGTACCAACCACAGACGAGGCGCAAAACATCTACTCTGCTTTGAGCAGGTTCTTGCACTACGATTCCTCGATCCAATGCGAAGCACTCCAGGGCAACTACGACTTCGAGTCAGTTTACTCGGTTGGACGCGCTATCAGCGGAACACCGCTGCGCGACAGCTATCATATCGGCTCGACGGTTATCAACGACTACGGCCGACCCTACGAAAACGGATTTAACAACTACTCCGGCGCCAGCGGCTATGCTACCGCTGGCCGGTTCAGTTTATACGTGCGCGGAGAGTTCCAGGGTGCGCCCTCAGCTGTCGGCTATTCTAATGCGCTGGCCCAGCAGCTCGCAACGATGGACGGCACGACCAACTACTACACCAACACCACCACCTATCCAACCTTTCCCCCCACCCCCACAATCCAGTTGAACCGGTTGACCTCCATTCCGGTGGGGCCGATCCCCACGAGCACTGATGCACGCTTCATCGAGGCTTATGTCGCCGCCCACTTCAGCAATCACGAAATTTCCTTCGGCAAACAGGACGACTGGCTCGGCCCAGGCCAGGGCGGCGCCTTCGCCTTCTCAAACAACGCTGAGAATATCTATTCGTTCCGCGTCAATCGTGTGGAGCCGTTGTATATCCCGCTGCTCTCCCGAATCACCGGCCCATTTCGTTACGACTTTCTTGTCGGCCAGCTTGAAGGGCATGTTTATCCAGCCAATCCGTGGGTGCATGTTGAACAGGTTAGCTTTCGGCCCACCGTTAACCTTGAATTTGGCTTCCAGCGTACCGTGATCTGGGGCGGCGAAGGCCATGTACCGATTACCGTCAAGAGTTTCCTGAGAAGCTTCCTTAGCTTGACCGCACCCCAGGGTGACGTCAAGTTTAGTCGCTCGGACCCAGGCGCGCGATTTGGATCCTTCAATTTTTCCTACCGGCTTCCTTTTCTTCGCAACTGGCTAACCCTTTACACCGACTCAGAGGTTCACGACGACGTCTCTCCAATCGATGCCCCCCGCCGTGCTTCATGGCGGCCAGGCTTCTATCTCTCTCAAGTGCCCGGTGTTCCAAAACTTGACATTAGAGCAGAGGCCGTCTACACCGATCCGCCCATCACGAATAGCAACGGCGGTTACCTCATGTACTTCGAAGTCGTCCAGCGGGAAGGCTACACCAACAAAGGTGTCCTGTTCGGTGACTGGATCGGCCGCGAAGACAAGGGCGGTCAGGCGTGGATTACGTACCATTTGAGTGGTAATGAGTGGATTCAGGCAGGTGTGCGCAATCAGAAGGCGGCCAAGGACTTTATCCCCGGCGGAACAACGCTGAACGACATCAACTTCCAGGTGGTGAAGCGCGTTGGCAAGGACTTCGAGGTCAACGGCAACTTTGCATTTGAGAAATACAAAGCGCCTATATATCGGCCGGGCGAGCAGACCGTGACCACCACCACGATCCAGTTGACATGGTACCCGGAGCAGAAGCGCAGCTTCTAGTGGGACGCAGAGGAAATATGCCCTCAGCGGTGGGGCAAGCGCTTTTGTCGCACGATCATTGATCTTGCCGAGTTGAAGGAAGTCATCTCCTGTCCGACAACGGTTGAAACGGAGGCTGCTCTGAGCCGATTCTGCCAAGGATGTATCAGGAGTCCCGCTCAGCGATTCGGGAACTCACCTTCAATAGGATAATCAAGGTTCTGTTATGTGGAGGACCGCAACAACGGCCATTGCCGAGTTGTTGCCGTTTTCTGCCATCCCTTCTTGGCATAGTTGCCAACTTACTGTTTATCCAAATCCATGAACAATCTCTCGGAAAAGTCGTTCAATCCGGGACTCCGGGTTGTCGCAATGGGGGGGACAGGCCTGTCCACGTTATTGCGCGGCCTAAAGCAACGAATTGAGGATTCCGCCAACCTCGCTAAATGTCGTATACATCTTCTGGCGCCCTATATTTCGGATTTGACGGCCATCGTCGCAATTACCGACGATGGAGGTTCAAGCGGGCGCTTGCGAAGAGACTTTGGAATGCTCGTTCCCAGTAATCTGCGAAGCTGCATGATTGCCCTCGCCGAAGATGAGAACCTTTTATCGCGCCTGTTTCGTCATCGCTTTCGCACAGAAGGAGGACTCGCCGGCCACAGCTTTGGCAACCTGTTCATTGCCGCACTTGCTGAGATGACAGGGAGCTTTATTGGCTCCTGCATTAGTAATGTCCTATTCTGTTATTGTTGTGCGGAGGTGACTTATCCGACCGCAAGGCGGTCCAGAAGAGTTGCAGCGTAAGCGTGAGCATGCCATCCGGCTGCTGGAACAGGGGATCACCCAGGCTGAGATCGCGCGCAGCCTCGATGTGGATCCGCGCAGTGTCCGCCGTTGGAAGCATGATCTGAAGGTTGGCGGTTGGATTGCATTGAAAGCGGTCCCTGCAAGCGGAAGGCCGCTTAAACTCTCTCCGGGCCAGCGCCGTTGGCTGGAAAGACACCTGCTCAAGGGCGCGCAAGCGGCAGGATTCCCAACCGATCTTTGGACCTGTCCCCGTGTGGCGGAACACATTGAGCGTACCTTTGGCGTTCGCTATCTCGCCGATCACATCTGCCGCCTGTTGCACGCCATGAACTGGAGCCCGCAAAAAAGCCTGCGCGCAAGGCCATCCAGCGCGACGAAGAGGGCATTGGCCAGTGGGTCAAGCTGGCGTGGCCAGCGATTAAAAAAAAGCGCGCCGGCTGATGGCATGGCTGGTGCTTCTGGACGAAAGCGGCTTTCTGCTTGCGCCTCTGGCGCGGCGCACTTGGGCGCCCTCGGGGCAAACGCCAGTGCTCTATCAGCGTGGCCGTCACCACAAGAAAGTCACTGCCGTTGCGGCGCTGTGCGTCTCGCCCGAGCGCGACCAGGTGCGTTTGTACTTTCGCCTTTATCCCGGCAAGGAGGTAGACACACACCGAAGCATTTCGTTCCTGAAGGCGATGGACCGGGAACTGGATGCCAACTGGTGCCTGGTCTGGGACCGGCTGAACGCGCATCGGGCCAACAAGACCAAAGTCTACTTGGATACCGCCACCCGTCTGTCGACATTCTTCTTCCCCTCCTACGCTCCGGAACTGAACCCGGTCGAGTACCTCTGGCCATGGTTGAAAATGAACCCCATGGCCAACCGTGCCATTCATGATGTCGAACTACTTGCCGACGTCACCCGGCGCTGCACCCGTTCCCTGCAAAGCAAAGAAGAACTGCTTCGCTCCTTCATCGTACGCATTCGGGCAGCTCCATACTTTCGCGTGGTTTCGCGCTGTGTTGAAGTGTAGGGATGAACACGAACGGATTAGTTGCAGCAAAGCGCAGGCTGAGCCGGATGGAAGCAGAACGTCTGGTTTGTGAGTTCGAGCAGAGTGGGCTTAGGCGCAAGGAGTTTTGCGCGAGGCGCGGGCTGAACGTGCATACGTTTGATGCATGGCGTAAGCGCATTGCGCAGCTTGGATCGGCCGAGAGGATTGTTCCCGTTGAGGATCATGAAGCGGGCAGGGGCTCGATGCGGGCAGGAAGTTTGGTGCCGAGCGGCCAGTTTCGGATCGTACTCACTGATGGGCTTCGAATCGAGGTCGAGCCGGGCTTCGATGCGGCCGAACTGCTGCGTTTGATTGCAGTGCTCGACGGTGGGGATTTGCGCGACCGCATGTCCGTTGCGGCCGGCGTAGTTGGATGCTCGGCTTGGGCGCGGCCACGCGCATTTTCGTAGCCACCGGCGCAACGGACATGAGGTTGGGTTTCAACGGACTCTATGCCCTGGTAGTCGGCCAACTCAAGCAAGATCCTCAGAGTGGTAACCTGTTTCTCTTCGCTAACAAACGAAGAGACAGGATGAAGATTCTATTCTTCGACAACTTCAGTCTATGGGTCTGCGCACGGCGCATGGAGAAGGGACGCTCGCACTGGCCCAGTTCTGGGGAAGGCCGCGTGCAGTTGACGCGCGAGGAGTTTGGGCTGCTTATCGGTGGCATCGACCTCATCGCGACAACGAAGCGGAAGTGGTATCGCAGAACTGTTGCCGAAGCAGTGGCCTCATCGCAAAATGTCTTATAAACACAGAGGATTCGATAACTTATCCACATCATTATTTGCGATGATGATCACAGATGAATCCCACCTCTAAATTCACCCTGCCTGCAGCGCTCGACCCGGTTGTTGCGGCGGTCATGGAGCAATTGCAGCAAAATGTGGAGGCGAAGGAGCAGGCTCTTTCCGACAAGGATGCTGAACTTGCGCGCAGCCGGCAGGCGCTTGCCGCGGCAGAAGCGATCATCCAGCAACTGAAGGAAGCGCTTCGTCTGGAGCGCATCCGCAAGTATGGCAAGCAGAGCGAGACGTTGTCCGACCTGCAGTTGGAGCTTCTCGATCGTGAACCCGCTGTGTCGAGCGAGGAGATCGCCAGCGGTCCGCTCAGCGAAGAACAACAAGAACACAACGCGCTATCGGGTGCGCAGCGGCAGCAGAAGAAGCGCAAGCCGGATCCTGGCCGAAACGAGCTACCCGCGCATCTTGAGCGGATCGAAGAGATCGTCGCCTGCGCGGCCGAGCAGTGCACCTGCGGCAAGTGCGGACGCGAGACTCAAGTCATCGGCTACGAAGAGACCGAGGTGCTCGGCATGAAGCCTGCGGCGCACTTCGTGCGCGTGATCAAGCGCGAGAAGCGGGTGTGCAAAAGCTGCGCAGACTGCGGTGTTGTGACCGCCCCGGCGCCGGCACGCATCGCGCCGAAATCGATCTTCGCCGACGAAAGCATTATCAAATTCATCGTTCGCAAATATTGCGATGCACTTCCACTCTATCGCCAGCGCGCGATTCTGATGCGCGATCTCGGCATCGATGTGGCACTGACAACGATCGACGATGCTGTGCTCCGCGTGGGCGAGCTATTGATTCCGATCATCGAGCTGATGAAGCGCGATCTGCTCACCGGCGGCTACATCCAGGCCGATGAAACGCACGTAGACGTACAGACTCCGGACAAGAAAGGCTCAAACCATCGCGCCTTCTTCTGGCAGTACAGCGCGCCGATGAAAGGTGTGGTCTTCGACTTCGAGATGACCCGCGGCAAGCAAGTCGCCAAAGAGTTCTTCAAAGACTATGGAGGAATCCTCCACACAGATGGGTATGTCGCGTATGAGAAAGACATCGGCACGAAGGGTATGATCCACGCTTGCTGCATGGCGCATGCCAGGCGCGGATTCATCGATGCCATCAAGGTGCAGACCAAGGTCCAGGCACCTGACGCGAAGTTGGAACGCACCGTCGCGCTCATGGATGGTCTGTTTGCGATCGACCGCGAGGCGCGCGAACAGAACCTCTCGCTCGATGATCGTCATGCACTGCGCCAGGAGCGCGCGCCCGCGTTGCTTGACCAGTTTCATGCGCTGCTGACCGAGATGAGAGCCTCAGGTACGATCCTTCCGCAGTCGGTAGCAGGCGCCATCAACTACACGCTGAAGCGCTGGGCGGAGCTGACACACTTCATCAAGCATCCTGTGATCGAACTGTCGACCAATTGGGCGGAGAACTCAATGCGTCCCGTTGCGATTGGAAGGCGGAATTGGCTGCACCTGGGCAGCAAAGAGGCCGGACCCAAGATCGCCGCCATCTTCAGTATCGTAGAGAGCTGCCGCAAACTGGGCGTTCCCATTCGCCAATACTTGGCAGACACTCTGCCCGGCCTCGCTGATCGCTCCATCCACGGGCTGGCCGACATTACCCCCACAGCCTACGCCACCACCAAGGCAAAGTAGCCTATCCCGCCTGTCCGAACCCGTCAACCATGGCTTTGCTGGAACGAGTACCCTTCATCCGCCACAGTCCTCTCTCTTTGCGTCTCCGATAGGACATTACTTATGCAGGAATCAATAGCCAGGCTATTCAGCTCGCGGGTGAAGTCCTTGCGGTTCGAGGCCGTATCCTCCCTGCTACTGCAATCAATGCCACTTTGGTGGCCTGTATGGAGGACGGGACGGTGGTCCGAGGCGAGAGCAAGATGAATGCAAGCCGAAGGCGCATCGCTGAGGTCGAGCTGGAGCCAGAAGTCGCGCATCCGTTGAACGACACTCTTGAAGCAATAGCCAAGGCTGACCTGATCACCATTGGGCCGGGGTCCCTTTACACAAGCATTGTCACCAATCTTCATGGTCACGGGCATTCTGGAGGCCCTGGCCGCGACGAGCGCGACCAGGGTGTACATCGCCAACCTCATGACGGAACCCAACGAGAGTCTGGGCCTGAGCGTTGCGGAGCACATTGAACCCAACTACGAGCACGCTGGCCATGCCATATTCGATTACGCCCTAGTCAACACCGGTCCCATACCCCCTGACATCCTTGTGCGTTACGCCGCGGAAGGCGCTGAACCGACCAGCGTCGATATCGAACGCATTGAAGCCATGGGAATACGCTGCATCTGCAGGGATCTTGTCGCGGAAGGGACGTCATTACGCCACGCGCCCCTTCAGGTCACAGAGGTGGTCCTTGCGCTTAAGCGTGTGCTGCTGTCGCAAAGATCAGAACACACAGGCCGAGTCCTTTGGCGCGTCCCTGCGGGCAGGCGGCAAACTCGCATTCCCATAAAAGGAGGTACAGCCCTGCAGCCCCAGGTCGACCGATTCCAAATCAAGGCTCTGGACTAGACAAGTAGGCTTCGTCGGCGTCCGAGCGCCGGAAGAATTCGGACCACATCATCCGCGGTCGCGGTGTGATGTGGTCTGTTGTCGTTTTGGGTGGTTTGTATTTGATCTGAAAGCCACCAATCGAAACAGCCCCAGTGTCCATGTGCCGAGCAGTGTCCGGGGTGTGTCTGGAGCAGGCGCCCCTTGGTTGCGATTTGTTTTCGTGGGCGTTCGGCTTGGTCCGTTTTGGTTTGGCTTCATCCAGAAACTGGAAGGGGTACGAATAGGGGTATTTCCGGAAATGCGACCCGTAAATCATTTGGAATCAGTGAGAATGCCTCCCTGGGGGGCAGCCAAAGCCATTACATTATTAGGACTCGTAAGCGGGAAGATCGCCCCATTTGCGGAGTACGCGGGTGGATAAGCTTCTGTTGATTCTGTCGCCTGCGAGTATGGCCAGCGAGTGGGTAAAGACGGAGATATCTAAAGCCCGCGCAAGAGAGATTAAGGAAAAGCGTCGAATTTCATTCCCTATTAGTTTGTGTCCCTTCAGCGTTGTACGCGAGTGGGAGTGTTTTGATGCGGATTCCGGCAAGGATTCGGCTACAGAGATTCGCAAATATCTGATTCCAGATTTCAGCAAATGGAAGAATTTCGACGACTACCGCGAGAAATTCGACAGATTGTTAACTTTTTGTCGCGGTTGGCACAATTGATTTCAGGCATTTGAATGGCACTTATTCGATCGTCGATCGAAACTACACCGGGCTCAACTCGATACGGTCCCCGACTCTTTGCTGCACTCCAAGTTCGGAATGCATCCAAGTGTCATTTGGGTAGACTTTATCAACGTTCGCCGACGTCAGGAGTTGGTGGTGAGTAAATACAGCAGGGGGCACATGCTTCTTCTCGATGATATCCAGGGCGAGTTTGATGAGTCGCACTCCGTAGGTTTCCGGGAAGTAGGCAATCGAGCCGATGAGCCGGGTCGATTCCCGCCTCAACTCCTGCCGCGCCTGAATGCTCCCATCCTGGCCCACGATTGCGCTCTCTTCTTCGAGCCCCATTTCGCGGAAGGCCTGAAGCGCACCCAGCGCGGTGGAGTCGTTGACCGCCCCCACCAGAACATGCTTCGCTTTGCGGTGCCGAAGATGCTTTCGCACGCAGTCGAGCGCTATCTCGAATTGACCGCCCTTGGTGTCGAAATGGCTAACGGGAATCTTCCTGCTCTCCGGCATACACTCGTTGAGGCCGTCGGATATCCCAGTCAACCGGCTGTTTAAGAGTGGACCGGCAGCATCCACGCCCAGATAGATCACCCGTTCAACGGCGCCATCCCAGTTTCGCACGGCCCACCGGGCGAGATGGCGTCCGGCAATGCGTCCAGCCTTATAGTTGTCAGCTCCAAAGTAAAAGCAGCCGGGATGGGGAATATCGACCGCGATGAATGGAATTACGGCGTCCTGGAACATGGCGCCAATCTGGGTGGATACGCTGGCGTAGATTTGCGAACTGATGACGAGATCGACCCTCTCGGCGATGAGTCGCTTGGCATTTTCGAGAGCTACACGGGGGCTGATCTGGTTATTCATCATGACTAGATCAATGTCGGCGGTGCTGGCTGCATCCAGCAGACTATCCGTCACAATCCCGGTGAATGGAAGCCGATTGCTTTGGGAAGCGTACCCGATCCTGAGCCTTTTGGTTCGGGCCAATTGCAAGTAGCAGCGGTAACCATGTTTTTCGACGCGATGAACGAGCCCGGTCTCGACCAGTGTTTCGAGAAGGCGAAAGGCTGTTCCTTTTTCCAAATGCGTGCGCTTAACAATAGCTTGAAGCGTTAGCGTCTCAGAGGAAGACTCGAACGCGTTCAGAATAGCCGCCGAACGGACCACGGACCGTACAGTATAAGGCCGCTTAAGACGCCCATTGGGGCCCGGCTGAGGGGCATCTGGCATCATGCAGAGCCATGGTACACGAAAGCGGATATGCTTGCCAACGCTTTGCAATCAAACGTGATCTCAGGCTTGGCAGGGCCTACTCGACCGATCGAGCCGGCGCGCCGTCGATACACCGTAGTTAAGATGCCCATCCCGGTTGCAGCCTGGTCGAACCACAGCAAGATGAACCGCGACGATTTGGATGTGGGTCTGGTCTTTGTAACCTTCCCTGGATGTAGCTTTGAAATCTATGGAATACCTTCAGATTTGAGCGATTTTCCGGTCTAGATCCAGAGTTGCTGTTCGTTTGCAGGATCGGAAGCCAATGCAACACAAGTTGTGCACAGCGGAACAATCCAGTGATGCCCACAATGCACCGGGTCTGGCTCGTTTTTTGTAGATAAGTAACTATAAATGAATTGGATACAAGGTTTTCTGAATTTTAATAAGTTCCACGCTGCGAGACAATGCGGCGATGTCACTTTCACCTTGCGCCCGGCGAACGTGGGCGTATAAGGTCCTTGCCGCGTCAGAAGACGGCACCCGAGTCTCTTCCTATTGGATGAGGTGCGCACTTCGGCGCAATGGCAGACGGACCGCTTTCCGGCCCGTCGGCAGCTACACGAAAAGGTGATTCCGGAAAGCAACAGTTCACTGTCCGGAGAGAACGCGAAGCTGTGGAGCGTTGCGCTGGAATTGCTTTTGGGTAACTCATGAGCGGCGATTCGGTTAGTCCTTATCGCCATTGCCAATTCCAAGGTAGCGGTTGGTTAACGCACAACAGACCTTTAAGGAGGGAGACGCAATGTTCAGGAGAATTTGGATAGGACTTCTAGTCTTGGGCTGGCTGACGTTCAATGCGCCCGCGCAGACCACGAACGGGCTTGTAACTGGGGCAATTACGGATGCCAGCGGAGCCGTTATTCCGGGTACGGTGGTGACGATCGTTAACAAGGATACAGCGCAGGAAAGAACCGCCACTTCCGATGCGAGTGGCTTGTACGTCATACCGCAATTGGCTCCTGGTTCTTATGTCCTTACGGCCAAAAAGGAAGGCTTTGCTACAGTCAAACAGGAAAACATCCTACTTTTGGTCAATCAAAGCGTGACCGTCGACGTCAAGTTGACGGTGGCCTCGATCGCTCAAACCATCGAGGTTACCGAGGCGCCGCCCCAGTTAAATACAACGTCATCGACGCTGAGCGAAGTGGTCGAGCATCAGGAAACCGTCGATTTGCCTTTGAATGGTCGCGAGTTTACCCAGCTTGCATTGCTGACTCCAGGCACTGCGCCACAGGAGGGCGGCCAGCAGTCAGGATTCACCGTTTCGCTGGGATCGGGAGGTATCTCTCCGGCGGTCAGCGGACAAAGAGCCGATCAAAACGACTTCACCCTCGATGGCGTGTTGAACAACAGTATCTTCACCAACGTGTGGGTGATTTCGCCGCCGCCCGACGCCATTGAAGAGTTCAACGTGCAAACGCACATTACCGACGCGCAGTTCGCCATCTCCTCGGGCGCGAATATCAACCTCGTTACCCGGTCTGGAACCAACCGGCTCCATGGCGATCTTTGGGAATTCATCCGCAACGACGACTTGGACGCGCAGACTTATCCCGATACCGAGCGGCTGACTTACCGGCAAAACCAGTACGGCCTCTTTCTGGGCGGGCCGATCACCATTCCGCACATTTACGACGGGAAGGACAAGACCTGGTTCTCAGGCTATTGGGAAGGATATCGTTATACCCGTGCCGGCACCCAACTCGGCTCCACGCTTACAAAGCTTGAAAAGCAAGGCGATTTCTCGGCCGAAGAAGGCACCACGCAGCTGTTGGACGCAAACAATAACCCCATAACAGACGCCAACGGCGATCCGGTGTTCGCCAACGAGATCTTCGACCCGACGAGCAGCGTCTACGATCCGGTCGCGAAGACATACAGCCGGACTCCGTTTCCCGCGGTAAACGGAGTTACTAACATAATTCCGCAGGGCAGTCTCAATGCTGCATCACTGGCCTACGCGGCGAAATTCTATCCCGACGCCAACATGGACGTGGCTGAGGGAGTGACGCCCAACTATAAGACGACAGCTCCGACAACCATCAAGAGCGATGTCTTCGGCGCGAAGCTGGATCATCGGTTTACGGCTGACGATAACGTGTGGGGGCGCTTCAACCGTTCCAGTCAACACTCGATAAATCCGTATTATTTGGGGGATGTGGAAAACTATGTCGTCCAAAACTTTGCCCAGGTCGGCGCATTGGGTTATACGCACATGTTTAATCCGAAAACCATCCTGGACTTCCGTTACGGATACACCTACTTCAACAACTATGCGGATTATGGGACCACCGATCCGGCTCTGGTGACCGCCATGGGCTTCAGCGATCAGGATCCCGTGCACGACGGCTTGCAACTTCCACCCAATGCAAGCATAGGCGACAACTACTCGGGCGCATTCAATTTTGCCATTCCGCTGGGCCCGATCCAGACCATGGACTATCACCTCGACCTCTCCAAGGTGATTGGCAATCACACCATCGGCGTGGGCGGCTTGTACTATCACATCCGCTCCTATGACGACGGATGGGGCGAAGGGACTACCTTTGCGCACAACGGCACCAGTTCGGATGGAACGATAAACGGTTCCGGCTTCGGCCCCGCCAGCTTTTTGCTGGGCACGCTGGATAGCTATGCCCCCTGGGTTGGCGCCACCGGAGCGGATCAGACCGTGAATTGGTACGGCTGGTACGCCCAGGATACCTGGCAGGCGACCCGCGACCTGGTGATCACCGCCGGCATTCGCTGGGATTTTGTAACCCCGCCCAATTATCACCGCGTCGAATCGGGTCTTAACATGTCGGACGGGTCAGTCTGCATCACCGGCGCCGTGACTCCGCTGTTCCCCAAGGCTACCTGCCCGAGCGGCTACTTCTATAGCCAGAAAAATGGTTGGGAGCCGCGCTTTGGTATCACCTACAAGGCTACAAATCGCACAGTGATTCATGGCGCGGGCGCCATACTCGACGATCACAACAACACGCTGGTACAGGCGAACCAGGGTATCCGGCTCTCCTGGCCCGATGCGGCGGAGCCAACTTATAGCAGCCTGGATATCGGGTTGCCGACCCAGACACCGTACTCCAATGTCACATCTGCCTATTGGGGCGGAATGCCCACCGTGGCCTCAATGATTGGACCAAACAGCCCGTTCTCCATTGGATACGGGGCGAACCCGCACAACCGAATCCCTTACTCGATCGAATACAATTTCGGCATCCAGGAGCAGTTGCAGCAGCATATGAGCCTGAAGGCCGACTATGTGGGCTCGGTGGGACGGTTTGGCTACACTGACAGCAATACAAATACCGCTCCAACACCCGGCGCCGGGACGATCTCGTCACGCGCACCGTATCCGCAATACGGCATCTTCGAGGATGAGGACAACAACATGCCGTCCAGCTATAACAGCCTGCAGGTTGAACTCAACAAGCAGATGTCTTCGGGATTGAGCTTCAAGGTGTCGTATACCTGGTCCAAATCCATGGATTGGCAGTCGGATCCATACGGCTCGGAACCGGTGGACTGGTACAACATGAAACCGGACTGGGGTCCTTCAGACTACAACCGGCCGCAGATGCTGATTATCAGCGGCTTGTATCAGCTCCCGGTTGGGAAGGACAGAAGGTTCCTGAACAATTCCAAGTGGTTAACCCAAGGGGCGCTTGGCGGCTGGACCCTGGGAACCATCATCACCGCCGACTCCGGCGCGCCCTTCAATGTGATGGCTAGCGGCGATATCGCCAATACGGGCTGGTCAAGTCAAAGGGCACAGAGAACCAGCGCGAACCCCTACTCCCCCGGCGGCGGAGGCGGAAAGGCCATGAAACAGTGGCTGAACCCGGCGGGGTTCACGGATCCCGTGAAGTACACCAGAGGGAACGAGTCAAGAAATGACCTGCATGCTCCTTCATACAACGACGTGGATTTCAATGCCACCAAGAACTTCCACTTGTATGAAGGCGGCAACCTGATTTTCAAAGCGGAGATGTTCAACATCTTCAATCACACCAACTACGGCACTCCGGTCAATACGGTGCCCACCTCGGCCAACAACGACTTCGGCCAGATTCTGGGCTCCAACGGCTACGGCCGCCTGGTCCAATTCGGCCTGAAGGTTCAATTCTGATCCTCGAGCCGGCCGATTGTTAAGCGCTAGGCCCGCCGTACGCGGCGGGCCTAGCGCTTGAGTACCACACCTGGGATCTCGCCGCCGCAACAGCGTTCGTAACGGAAAGGATTCAATAATATGGACAGACGCCATTTTCTGAGTTATGCAGGAATCACGGCAGCGTCGTTGGGATGTGAGGGTGGATTTCGCTCCTGGTTGAGCCCTTTGCGGCTATTCGCTGCCGAGATGCCGGAGGCGGAGGTAAATCCGAACATCGCCGATCCCAAACGCGGAGCAACAGCAACCGCTTCCTCCCATTCCCTGACTCCGAGTTGGGGATATGTTCCCGAGAACGTGCTTGCCGATGTCTTGCAAACCAGTTGGGAGACTGACAAGGAAACCTCGGGCGCATGGCTGGAGATTTCTTGGGGCGAAGAACGGACCGTCGAAGAACTCTGGATTTTGCCTAAACCACTGCCTTACGATTTGGTTCTCGACCCCTATATGAGGGGTGGAAAAATGACAACGCCGCGGAAGGTCACCTGCTTGCTTTCGGGAGGGACTTCGATCGGCGCCGAACTGCGACAGTCGATGGATTTTCAGATCGTGGTGTTTCCGCGGCCGCAAAAGGCAAAGTCCGTGCGCATCACCATCAACGACACCTGGCCGGAACCCGACACCCAGGGCACGGGTTTGGGAAAGGTACGCGTCTTCGGGCAACGGCATGCTCCTTCATTCCAGGTCTTTGCCTACCCCATGTACGACGTGCAGGACGGCATGCCCGTCCAGTCCGCGACTGTCGAGGTTGTCAACCCCGGACCGGAGATCCGCAACGGAAGTCTTCAGGTGTCGCAGGCCGGGCAACCGGGGTCGAAAGTGCGGCTCGGTATTCTTCCTGCCCAGTCCATGTCGCGGCATAATATCTGGATTCCAGCGCCCTTTGAGGACCAGGTTATGGAGTTCCGGATTGCGGATGAACGATCCGAATTCCAAGCCAGCATGAAACTTCGAGTGCCGGCATACCACTCCTATTTCGATGGCGGCAGCTTCGATTTTTTCACGACCAATCACAACGATTTAGGTTGGCTTGACACCCAGAAGGTGACCGCCGACTATCGCTCCGCGGAGTTGATCCTGCCGGCCATGGATCTACTCAAGAAGTATCCGGAATTTCGCTATTCGATGGAGTGCGTTGCGTATTTGCAGGAGTTTCTGGATCGCCATCCGGAACGGCGCGAGGAGATGGCGCAGTTGATGCGGGAGAAGCGATTCGTCTGGGGCGCATCCTATGTTGAGAATCTGGAAGGGCATGTGGGCGCGGAGAAACTGGTGCGACAATTCTATCTTGGCCGGCGCTGGCTCAAGAAGGCTTTTCCGGGTGTCGACAGCATCCACTACTGCAAGACGGATCCACCCTGCATGACCTGGCAGATGCCGCAGATATTGGCCAAGGCTGGGGTCAAGTATGCCATTCAGGGACGCCTCCCGTGGGGTTACTACAACTGGGAAGCTCCGGATGGATCGCGGGTTTTCGTCTTCGGGTTTCGCTATGGAGATCCCAATTCCCTTCCTAATCCCAAGGGGAATCAAGGCTGGCTGGGTTCTGCGGAACAGCGCGAGGATTACTACAAGAAGCGCGCGTTGCCGCCGCAGCTGATCTACGATTTCAACAGCGACTACCTGCCGCCGCCGCCGTCCCTGATCCCTTACGTGCGAGAGCAGAATGCGGCCATGAAGCGTTTTGCCGATTGCTGGAACGAACACTACCGGGGGCAGCCGGCGCGTCAGATCGATCCTCCCAAGATTCGCTTCGTTGAAGCCCAGGGGACGCTCGACGATCTGACCCGGCACACACTGAATATCGAAACCGTCAAAGGCGACTGGCCTTTGAACTGGGCTTACTACGACGAGCCCGGACACCGGCGTGGACTGTTGGCGGGCCGCGTGGCGCACAACCGCATCTTGACCGCGGAGCGGTTGACGGCCGGATTGCTCCAGGCCGGTGCTTCCGCTCCGTATCCGGCCGAAGCCTTCACAGAGGCTTGGAAGGCCAACTGCTGGCCGGATCACGGCTGGGGCGGGAACCGTGGGGACGTGACGGATTCCGTCTACATCGCGTCCTACGTGAAATCGCAGCAGCTCGCGGACAAGCTGCTGGCAGACGCGGGCTCGGCTCTGGCCAGGGCAGTTCCCGTCAAGTCTTCTGACCAACTGGCGGTCGCGGTTTACAATCCTGTCTCCTGGCAGCGCACGGATGCGGTTCGCTGCACCTTGGCCAAGCCGCCCGGCTGGAGCGGCGCCACGCTCTGCGACAGCACTGGCAGGCACATACCCTATCAGGTGGTGAAAGACGATTCGGTCGCGGGAACCGTGGATATAGCGTTCGTGGCCGAAGATGTGCCCTCTGCGGGGTATCGGACTTATTGCCTGGAGCGGGCAGATTCCTGGCCGTCGGTTGGCCCCGTGGACGGGGAAGTGCTGGAAAACGATTGCCTGCGCGTAGTTTTCGGCGCGGGTGGCATAAAGAGTCTGTACCATAAGCACCTGCAAACGGAGATACTCAATACCGGCAAGTTCTTCGGAGGAGAGATTCTTGAGTTCGCAGCGCCGGGCGTGGCTTGGGAAGATCCGGAGATCGTGACTATGGATGGCTTTGACAGAACCGCCAATCACGATTTCCATCTGCGCAGTTTTGACCGTGGACCGGTGATGACAACTGCCGTGCGAGAGGCCCAGTTCAAGCACTTCCGCCTGCGCCAGACATTTCGTATTTATTCGCCGCTGGATCGTCTGGAAGTGGATGTGGACATTCTCGATTGGGATGGCGCCCCGTCGCGCGAGTTGCGCATCGTGTTCCCAATTGACCTTCCAGGAACGCACCAGCTCAGCTATGAAGTCCCGTTCGGCACCGTGGAGATGGGAAAAGATGAGATCGACTTTTCCATTCTGCCTAATTACAATCTGCCCGATGCGAATGATTCTCAATTTGTCCCCGCTCTCTATGGTGGAGACAAGGCGCTGCCCTTCCGCGAGGCGATTAACTGGGTTGACGCCTCATCGGATCACTACCGGAAGTTCGGGTGCCTGGTAGCTTCCGATTGCACCCTGCATCTATTTGAGGATCAGACGGACAACCCGGTGGCCCTTCCCATGCTCCAGCATGTGCTGCTTTCCACGCGCAAGAGCATGGCGTGGAACCCGGACTACTGGTTTACTCAACAGGGGAGTTACAGCTTCCGCACGGCTCTGTTTCCGCATTCCGGCGGCTGGCGGAATCGCTACCGCGAGGGCGTCGCTTTCAACTATCCGCTGCTTGCTTTCGCCGCCCCTGGTACCCATGGCGGCTCTCTCCCCGCCGCCGGAGAGTTCTTGCATCTTGAACCGGCTAACCTGATCATGACCGCGCTGAAGAAAAGCGAGGACGACGATTCCATCGCCTTGCGGTTTTTTGAAGCCGAGGGGCGCACCGGCGGCCGCGCTTCTGTGAAATTGTTCCGGCCCATCAAGCAGGCTTGGAAGACCAACCTGATTGAAGAGGAACCTCAACCTATCGCCGTCAACTCGGATGGCGCAGCTACGTTCGATGTGCAGCCTTGGGAGATTGTGACCCTCAAGCTGCGGGTCTGACCGGGCGTGGGGGCGCGCGCCCCCACCGCTTGGATTCCGAATCGAAAATACCCTTATGTTTGTTTCAGTCGCCAGATCTTCGAGGGAATCCACTTCCACCAAATTGCCCACCATGGCATGCGAGGAATCCTGCAAAATGGCACGGCTCTACAGAATTGACACATTCGTCAAAATCGCACTGATTCTTCTATTCTTGAACTTCGCGGCACCCAGCCCATCCCAGGTGCCTCCCGGTGGCGGCGCGGAGCGGCCTTCACCGGGCTCCTCGCCAGTTCCGCTGACCCCGGAAATGCTTGGCATGCCACGATCACAGATTGCTTTCGGCGACCGTATGATTCGGCTCTTCAACGGGCGCGGAGCGGTGTCTATACGCGACAAGAGCGTGACGGGGCTGCAGACACTGCAATTTCCTCCCATCGACATTCGCGATTACCGCTTCTCACTGGCTTTCCGGGAAACCAAAGCCAATGTCCTGATTCAGGATGTTGTTCCGGATGTTTACGATCACATGGTGGAGACCGGCAAGGGACCGCACCCTCTGGGGTTGAATTTCCAGGAGCCCAACACCCCATGGGTAATGCTCCTCCAAGATGCCTATTGGGAACCCAACCTATTCCGGCGCACCGGAACATTCCACAAGCAATTTGGCGATCGCTGGATTTCCTTCGCCATCTCGAGCAAGTCAAGCGTATCCGCGGACGCCGACGAGATCTATATGGAGGTGGAAATTGAGAACCGGGAGGCCGAGCCCCTGGAGTTCGTGGCCAGTCCCGATCAGCGAGCGCCGGAATTGGCGCTCTCAGTTCCCGGCGAGACCGGTAAACCTTCGTCGCCCGTGACCCATCCGGACCCCTTCACGCTCGCCAGTGATCAGATAAGGATCACTGTCGTGAGTGACCTGCCTCAGCGCGAGAAAGAGGGATGGCGATGGGTGATTCCGGGCCATGCCAAGGGGACGGCGCGCTTCTCGATCATCCCGCAGCCGGTCAACGCCGCGGCGCCCAACAATCCCGCCCCCGATCTTGCCCAGCGTATAGCGCGCGCCGACCAGGCCCTGCGCGACCGCCTAAAATGGGCGGGCGAGGCGCTGCCGCAAGTAAATACGGACGACGCTGCCTTCGATGATCTCTATCGCCGCTGCATTCTCAGCGTTTTGGACTCGCGATGGGAACGCAACAACTTTATCGTCCGGCCCTTCTATGCGGTCGGAACATGGACCTTTACCATTCCATGGGACACCTCGTATGCCTCGGAGATGCTTGGCGTGCTTGATCCTTCAGGTCTCCGCGAGGCCTTCCTGACCTATATTCGCGCCGGTGTGCTTACCCGCAGCTATGTGCCCTGGAACGGCAAGGCGGACACCTATTGGTATGCGCAAAACCCGTTTGCGGAGATGCGCATTCTTCAGGATTATCTGGTTCAGACGGGGGATACGGGATTCCTCGACGGCTCCGTAGAAGGAGCTACAGTCTTCGAGTGGATGAAGCGGATGGGCCGGGAGGTCGTCAAGAAATACGGACGTCCCGATGGACTGCTCGACTTCGGCGCCGGTTCGGAGAAGATGCTGGAGATTCGCACCGACGGCTACCAGCATGTTGTGGCGGCGACCAACGGCATGGCGATAGCGTACTTCCGGCAGGTGGCCGAGTGGTGCCGGCAGCGGAACGATCCCGACGCCGCGCAATTCGAGAATTGGGCGAACACGCTCCAAGACTCCATGAACCGAAAGCTCTGGGATGAACCAAACGGCTGGTTTGTAAACCTTTATCCGGATGGAGGCAAGCACCTGGTACTGAGTTATCACCAGTTTGATCTGCTTGATGCCGGCATTCTTTCGGAAAAGCAAAGCAATGCCATGATCGCCCACCTGAAAGAGGGCGAATTCCTGGGGCCGCTCGGCCTCTATTCGATCTCTAAAGCCGATCGCGTCCATTGGGATCTGGAGGACGTGGACTTTGGCGGCGGCGGACAATACACCGGAGAACCCCTCCGTCTTGCGGAAAGCTTGTATCGACTGGGACACGCGGAGTTAGGTTGGGAGATACTAAGCCGGTGCTCGAAGTGGGCGGAACATTTCCCCTACATCCCTCAGGAAATCTTTGCGGATAATTTCCGCTCTCCCGAAGTCGAGATGCCGCTGGAGATCGCGCCCGGCAGCGGCGTGCAGGCAGTGATTTTCGGCACCTTCGGTCTGAGACCGCACATCGATGGATCGTTGAGCGTATCTCCCTCCTATCACCACGAGCTAGGCCGAGCCCGTTTGACGGGATACCGTTTTCGCGGCCATTCCTACGATGTCGTCCTGGGCTCCAGGGAATATGAGATTTCAAGGGATGGGAAGAAAGCGATACAGGCAGAATATGGGGTGCCAATCGAGTTTCTGCCTGGTGGCGTGTTGAAGGAGCCAGCGCCGCATCCGGGGCCAGCAATCGCTACGCAAGGTGCAGTCCACGCGGAGCGACCACAGCCATAACGAGCATCCAGCCCGTCAAAACAGCGTCTTCATCGATGACGAATCTTGCCGGGAATGTGAAATGAGAAGAAGCATTCCGTGTTTAGTTTTCTTAGCTTCTTTTGCGATGGTGGTAGCGTCCGGAGTTTTCGCAGCAGCGTGATCAGATCCAGACAGGAAGGCCGCTTCGCTTTGCGGCGCCATTTTGGTAGAGAGCCGGTTCAGCAAATCTGGATGGGAGGGCAATTGGAAGTTCTGTTCTTTGGCAGCCTACGATAGCTGAGAAGAGGAGACCCGATGAGCTGACGTCCGCGCAGGAACCATTCGGCAGCGTTCAAGGCGAAGGTGGCTTTGGCCGCGATCCGGGGCGAGAAGACCGTGACCGAACTGACCGAGCAATTTGAAGTGCATGCCAACCAGATCACGCAGTGGAAGAGCCAGCTTCTGGAAGATGCTGCGGGCGTCTTCGGAGAGGCCAGATCTACTCCGGCCCAGGAGTTGGCGGACGTGAAGACACTGCACGCCAAGATCGGCGTTGGTTCCCCTCAACCGACCCTTCTATGTTCTCTGAATGTAATATGTAAAGAGAATGATATTGCGCGCGGCATGGATTGGGACGCCAGCAAGGGATGGACTCCACCGGTAATGGACCATTCGCCAACGAATGCAGACTCTTTTCCGGTGATCGGGGATGCTAGATCGCAAAGCGATCCGCACCATGCGACAGAGTATTAAATTAAGGAGACTCTGGAAGAATGCCAGCGCGATTGAAGGACATAGCTCACGATTTGAGTCTTTCGGTAGTTACCATCTCCAAGGTGCTGCGCAATCACCCGGACATTAGTGAAGATACGCGCAAGCGCGTCCTGAACCGGATGAAAGAACTCAACTATCAGCCCAACTTTGCGGCACGTTCACTCATCACTGGGCAAACCTGGACCATAGGCCTTGTAGTTCCTGACCTCCTCCACCCATTCTTCGCTCAGATTGCCAAAGTAGTGTCCGCCGAGGTGCGCAAGCAGGGCTACAGCCTCTTTATCTCCTCTTCTGACGAGGATGCGGAACTGGAACAACAGGAGATTGTGCAATTGCTGGCCAGGCGAGTGGATGTGATGCTGATCGCTTCGGCGCAGTGGACTGTGGAGAGTTTCCGACGCATCGAAGAGCAGAAGACGCCTTACATTCTCCTCGACCGGCAATTCTCCGGACTCGAAGCAAACTTTGTCGGCTCGGACGATAACGCCGTCGGCGTTCTGGCAACCTCGCATCTGATGGAGCAGGGATGCCAGCGAATTGCACACATCCGCGGTCCCGAGGTTAGCACGGCGGTCGGACGCCTTGAAGGCTACAAGCAGGTTCTGGCTTCTTATGGGTTGGCCCCTCTTCCCGGACACATCGTTTCCATCGGCGCTTCCGGCGATCATCGAGGCGAGAGAGGCGGGTACGACGCCACCACCAAGCTGCTGGCCAACCGGATTCGGCCAGATGGGATCTTCTGCTTCAACGATCCTGTGGCCCTGGGTACGATGCGGGCAATCCTCGATGCAGGGTTGCGCATTCCTGAAGATATCGCGGTTGTGGGTTGCGGGAATCTGTCTTATTCCGATCTTCTTCGCGTCCCTCTGTCCTCTGTAGACCAAGGCAGCAAGATGATTGGAAAGCGTGCCGCCACACTGGCTTTGTCGCTGGCCCATAATAAGGCCACGATGCCCCCCAAGGTGGAATTCATCCGTCCGCATTTGACAGTGCGTGCATCCAGCATGCGTTTGCCGGTTGCCCAGTAGCCCGACTTCCTGGTGAGGGGGCGAACCACGGACCAGAATGGGTCATTTATACGGTTTCCGGCCAGTTCCCTTGTTTTGCGCTGAATGACCGGCGTCTACCGACCTGAGCCCCGATATCGTGCAAACCACGGCATACACTCTAATTACGCACAGGATCGATGTGGCGCACATGGGGTGTAATGGAGTCTACTGACTGTCATGACTGGAAATGCCTCAGAGATTAACGACCTCTCTGCCTTGAACGACTCCGTAAGGAAACGCAGGTACGGTGCATTCCTTTTGGTGGTCGCCGGGCTCGGCGGATTGCTGTATGGAATTGACGTAGGAATCATTGGCGGAGCCTTGCCGTATCTTGAGGCCACCTCGCACCTGACGACTGCGCAACTGTCGATCATTGTGGCGGCGGTACTGCTGGGCAGCGTGCTTTCCACACTGTTTGCCGGCGCGTTGGCCGATACGTTTGGCCGCAAGCCGCTGATGGTGCTGAGCGGCGCCATGTTCGTGCTGAGCATTCCGGTGATTTCTTTCTCGCACGGTTATGGCCCATTGTTTATGGGGCGGCTGCTGCAGGGCGGGAGCGGTGGGCTGATTGGGGTTGTGGTCCCTTTGTACCTGGCCGAGTGCCTCGCCGCGTCCAACCGCGGGAAGGGAACTGGGATCTTCCAGTGGCTGCTTACGCTGGGGATCGTTGTGGCCGCCGCGGTTGGAATCTACTACAGCTATCGAGTGAATGCCGTTGCGCTTACCGGCGATGCGGCAGCGCTGCTGAGCTTCAAAGACCAGGCCTGGCGGCGGATCTTCTGGGTATCGCTCCCTCCTGGCGCGTTGTTCCTGGTCGGAAGCCTGCTGGTGACTGAATCTCCGCGATGGCTCTTCCGGCGTGGCAACGAGGCGCAGGCCCGCTCGGTTCTGCTTCGCACCCGGACGCCTCAGCAGGCCGAAATCGAAATGGAGGAGATGAAGGCAACGGCGCAGGCTGAAGTTGAATCGCGTTCGCTGGGCAAGAGGGGCCAGGACACGATCTTGCGGCGGAAATATGTAGTTCCGTTCCTGATTTCCTGCGCAATTCTCTTTCTAAACCAGACAACCGGCATCAATTCCATCATCAGCTATAACACCGCAATCCTGTTGCAAAGCGGGCTCTCAGATCTTTTCGCGCACTGGGGCTACGTGATTTTTACGGCGATCAACTTTCTGATGACCATCGTGGGAGTCACGCTTGTGGACCGCAAGGGGCGCAAGTTCCTGCTGGCGCTTGGCACCAGCGGAATCATCGTGTCCGTCATTGCGGTCGGGATACTGTTCTTGAGAACAGAGAAACTGAACGTGGATTGCCGAGGACTGGTTCAATCCATGGTGAGTCAGGACCAGGAAGTGACGGTGCACTTCGATCGCGCGATGGCGGAGAAGCTGCTTGCGAGCGGCGGCGGGGCAGGGAACATCGAAAGCGATCATGCATCGCTGGCGATCATTTACTCGTATGGAGCGTTCACGGCCTCAACCACCTATGTGCGCTCGGACGATCCCGGGGCTGCGGCGATCCAGATTACGCGGGCAAGCTGCGTTCCGGCCAACAAGGTGGAGGCGTTCTTCAAGAATCCGTTTGCCAACCTGGACGAGGCCCGCACTGCGCCGCTGAGGATCGACAAAGCTCCAGTGGGCAGGGTTCCGGATGCACGCCACGGCTGGTGGGTGGCCCTGTGGCTCTATGCTTTCATTGCGTTCTACGCTCTCGGTCCGGGCGTGTGCAGTTGGCTTGCCTTGTCGGAGTTGATGCCCACCAGGATTCGGTCGAATGGGATGAGTATCGCCCTGGTGATCAATCAGTTTGTCTCCACGACGATTGCGGCAATCTTTCTGCCTTTCGTGGGCAAGCATGGTTATTCATCGATATTCTTCGTGTTCGCCGGCTTCACCGTTGTCTACTTCATGGTTGCGGCATTCATACTGCCCGAGACCAAGAACAAAACGCTGGAAGAGATTGAGGCGCACTTCGAGGCGCGGGGGGCGCGGTAGGACGCAGGGTGTGACGTGCGTTGTCGGCTAGGCGCGGTTGGGTGAATGCGAAAGGTCGGGACTTTGCGGAGCAATTCTTGAGTCGAACAGCAAATGCAGGTCCTTCGACTCCCTTCGGTCGCTCAGGATGACAGAGTTGAGGGAGAATCCGCTCAGGATGATGGTTCCTATTCGATGAAACTTGCTAGTG
>Ga0181517_10001690_pt1 | contig 23820 bp, 17 predicted proteins | sample PEATcosm2014_Bin_31_FD_119748 | JGI IMG/M metagenome (GOLD analysis project Ga0181517, IMG submission 119748) | Peatland microbial communities from MTU Mesocosm Facility, Houghton, MI, USA - PEATcosm2014_Bin01_30_metaG | ecosystem: Environmental > Terrestrial > Soil > Wetlands > Peat | place... | reverse complement strand
TCCTCCGACCGGCTCAGGGGAAGTGTATCAGAAGCCAAGATTACGGCTGCCGAAAATGGGCGAAAGTGGGCGGTTCAAACCATTCACGCGGGGCTTGACAAGCAGCGCTCTCATAGATGACTGCGCCGGTTGGCCGGGGTACCCTCTGGGTCGCGCGCGGGTTGCCAACCTGCCTCACGGCGGGCACGGCGCCAGTGTGACAACAGGCCAAGCCAGCTATACTGGCGCTGTGGCGCTCACTCCGGGTACAATCGCCAGGCTGCTGCGCCGCAGCCTGATGACCGCGTTCGACGACAACTGCCTAGGCATCGCGAAGGGAGCGGCCTATTCCGCGCTGCTTTCCTTCTTCCCGGTGCTCACTTCGGCTGCCACGATCCTGGTGCAAAGCGGCGCTCCGTTCATGTCCAGCACGATGGAAAACGTGCTTTCGCAAATCGTTCCGCCGGGCTCGGAAAGCCTGGTGGTGCAGCAGTTCCGCATCACCGGCGCGCGGCCGATTTCGCTGCTGGTGGTGGCCGGGCTGATCTCGCTGTGGGCCGCTTCCGGCGTCATCAAGAGCCTGATCGAGGGTTTCCAGGCTGCTTACCGCATTCCCCGCGATCGCAGCTTCCTGAGCGGCAACCTGGTGGCGATCGCGCTGGTGCTGCTGGCGGCGGCGCCGCTGGTGGCGGCCACGCTGCTGATCGTGTTCGGCAACCAGGTGGAGAAGGAGGTGCTGAACTTGATGAAGGTGGATCCGCTGCTCAACCCGCTGACCTGGGGATGGAAGCTGGTGAGCCGGCTGGCGCGCTGGACAGTGGCGTTCCTGACGACGATTCTGGTGACCACGCTGCTGTACTACTTCGCCCCTAACCGTAAGCAGCGCTGGCGCCTGGTGTGGCCGGGCGCGGTGCTGGCCACCGTTTTGTGGATGCTGGCCACTTCGGGATTCGCCTGGTATGTCCGCAACATCGGCCAGTACAACCTGATGTACGGCTCGATCGGCGCCGGCATTGCGCTGCTGGTCTGGATGTACCTGATGGCTCTCATTGCGCTGGTCGGCTGCGAATTCAACGCCGAGTACGAACGCAGCTCGAAATTCGCGGGGCGATAAGGGCGGCAGCGATTCCGGCGCCGGCGCGATCCGCTATCCTGAAGTCACGCGGTATGGAACACGGCCAACCACCGCCGGCACCCGAGTAGAGCGAAGATGGCGTCGATCTTTCGCTGATCCGCTGGATGCTGTCGCTGACGCCCGCCGAGCGCCTCCAATTCCTCGAAGAGCGCATTAACGACATCCTGTCGATTCGTGGGCTCAATGGCCGAGCGTAGATTGTTCTGGTGCGCCGTCGCGTTGACTGAGGCGGGAGAGGCGGTTTAACCTGAGGAAGCAGGGCTGCAACTCCGGAGTAGGGCTGGCGTAGCTCAGTTGGTAGAGCATCTGATTTGTAATCAGAGGGTCGGGGGTTCAAGCCCCTCCGCCAGCTCCATTCGCCCAAAGGCGATTGCGGCCGCCGTGCCGGCGCAATTACATTCGATTTTCCTTTTCACACCGGTTAGGCTTAGGGAAGCATCCAAATGAAAACAGCTTTGATTTTGGGCATCACGGGGCAGGACGGATCGTTCCTGGCGGAGTTTCTGCTGGGGAAAGGGTACGATGTTCACGGCCTGATCCGGCGCGCGTCCACCTTCAATACGGACCGCATCGACTCGGTGTATCGCGACCCGCACGAGCACCGGGCGGCTTTGCGGCTGCACTACGGAGACATGTCGGACGGCACCGGGCTGCGGCGGGTGATCGCACAGGTTTCTCCGGACGAGATCTACAACCTGGCGGCGCAATCCCACGTGCGGGTGAGTTTCGACCAGGCCGAGTACACGGCGGATGTGGTGGCGACCGGAACGCTGCGCGCGCTGGAAGCGGTGCGCGACCACATGAAGGCCGGCGAGAAACCGGTGCGGTTTTATCAGGCCGGGTCGTCGGAAATGTTCGGGGCGGCGCCGCCGCCGCAGAATGAGGCGACGCCGTTTTACCCGCGCAGCCCCTACGCGGTGAGCAAAGTGGCGGCGCACTGGTACGCGGTGAATTACCGCGAAGCTTACGGCCTGTACGTGACCAACGGCATCCTGTTCAATCACGAAAGCGAGCGGCGCGGCGAGACGTTCGTGACGCGGAAGGTCACGCGCGCGCTGGGCCGCATCAAGCTGGGAATGCAGAAAAAGCTGTACCTGGGCAACCTGGAAGCGAAGCGCGACTGGGGCTACGCGGGCGATTACGTGGAGGCGATGTGGATGATGCTGCAGGCGCCACGGCCCGGCGATTACGTGATCGCGACCGGCGAGTCGCACTCGGTGCGTGAGTTCCTAGACCTGGCGGGCGAATACAGCGGCCTCGACTGGAGGCAGCATGTGGAAACCGACCCGCGCTATTTCCGGCCCTCGGAAGTGGATCACTTGCAGGGCGATTCCTCGAAGGCGCGCAGCGAGCTCGGATGGCGCCCTAAAATGGATTTCCCGGAACTGGTGCGCCTGATGGTGGAACACGACCTGGATCTGGCGCAACAGGAGCGCACGCTGGCGGAGGCGGGCCACCGCGTAGTGTTGCGCGGTTCGGCCCACCGCTAAGCCCCACACAGAAGCCATGGAAAAGAACAGTCGCATTTACGTCGCAGGGCATATAGGTCTGGTGGGGTCGGCGATTTGCCGGCGGCTGCGCCAGGAAGGGTTCGACAACCTGGTGTTGCGCGACCTCCAGGATCTGGATCTGCGCGACCAGGCGGCCACGCGGCGCTTCTTCGCCGAGGCGCAGCCAGAGTACGTTTTTCTGGCGGCCGCCAAGGTGGGCGGGATCCTGGCCAATGCCACGTACCCGGCCGATTTCATATACGACAACCTCGCGATCGAGGCCAATGTGATTGACGCCGCGGCGCGAGCGGGCGTCCGCAAGCTGCTTTTTCTCGGATCTTCGTGCATTTATCCGCGGCTTGCGCCGCAACCGATCCGGGAAGAATCTCTGCTGACGGGGCCGCTCGAGCCGACCAACGAGTGGTACGCGATCGCCAAGATCGCCGGCATCAAGCTGGCGCAGGCGTATCGCGCGCAATACGGGCTGAACGCGATCAGCCTGATGCCGACCAACCTGTACGGACCGGGCGACAATTTCGACTTGCGGTCGTCGCACGTATTGCCCGCGCTGATCCGCAAGACGCACGAGGCGCTGCGCGCGGGCGCGTCCGAAATCACGGTCTGGGGTTCCGGCACGCCGCGCCGCGAGTTCCTGCACGTCAGCGACCTGGCCGACGCGGCGGTGTTCCTGATGCGCGAGTACGACTCGGGCGAAATCATCAACGTGGGAACCGGCATCGACGTGACAATCCGCGAACTGGCGGAAATGATCGTGCGCGCCGCCGGCTACACGGGAAACCTCGTGTTCGATTCGTCGAAGCCGGACGGCACGCCGCGCAAGCTGCTGAATGTCAGCCGGTTGACGGCGCTGGGCTGGAAGCCCAAGGTGGCGCTGGCCGGCGGCATCGCCGAAACCTGGCGCTGGTACCTGGAAAACGTCGCCCACGTCCAGGGTTAGCTCGCTCAAGTTTCTGCATCCTCGTCAAACCGGCGGGAATCCCGGCAAATCACCGGCGGCAAGGCAAGACCGCCGGCGTTACCGGAGCTTCTCATAGAATCTCGCGGGCCGGCGGCCCATCCCAGCAGACCACCAAAGGCGATGGTCCGCCGTACCTCATCTCTACAGTTTCAGGCTCTTCAAATACTCGCGAAACGGCTCGCCCAAATCGTGCCGGCGGAGGGCATACTCCACGGTGGCTTTGAGGAATCCCAATTTGTCGCCGGCGTCGTAACGCGTGCCCTCGAAGCGGACCGCGTAAATGGGGCGGCTGCGCAACAGGTAACGCATCGCGTCGGTCAACTGGACTTCGGCGCCAGTGCCGGTGTCGATGGCCTGAACGCAGCCGAAGATCTCCGGGGTGAGCACGTAGCGGCCGACGATCGCCAGGTTGGAGGGCGCGTCGGCGGCCTCCGGTTTCTCCACCAGGTCGCGGATGCGGTACACGCGGTCGCTCGAGCCGTTATGGCTGACCGGTTCGGCATCGATGACGCCATACGCCGAAATCTGTTCGCGCGGCACCTCCATCACCGCCAGTACCGGCGCGTTGAAGAAATTGTAAACGTCTAACAACTGGCGCAGGCACGGCGTCTCGGCATCGATCAAGTCGTCCGCCAAGACGACGGCGAATGGCTCGTCCCCGACCAGTTCCTTGGCGCGCAGCACGGCGTGTCCCAGTCCCAGCGCCTCCTTCTGGCGTGTGTACGACACGTTGATCATGTCGGAAATGTCGCGCACAATCGCCAGCAGATCCTTCTTTGAGCGGCTCTCCAGCAGATACTCCAGCTCGAAGCTGACGTCGAAGTGGTCTTCGATGGCGGTCTTGCCGCGGCCGGTGACGATGATGATGTTCTGAATCCCGGAGTGGATGGCCTCCTCCACGCCATACTGGATGATCGGCTTATCGACGATCGGCAGCATCTCCTTGGGCTGCGCCTTGGTAGCCGGGAGGAATCGCGTCCCAAGTCCGGCGGCGGGGAAAACGGCTTTTCGCACTTTAGCTGGCATCTTCTACAGTTTGAGGCCGGAACTCGCGCTTTGGCAAGGTCCGATTGTCTTTCCCGTACCGGCTGTGGTATCAATAGGAAACCTGGGGACACAAGAATGGCCTACGTAATCGCAGAACCCTGCATCGGCACCAAAGATACCGCCTGCGTCGACGCCTGTCCGGTCGATTGTATCCACCCCAAGAAGGACGAGCCCGGTTACGCTGAGGAGGCGTTGCTCTACATCGATCCGGTGGAATGCATCGACTGCGGAGCCTGCGTTCCAGTCTGCCCCGTGTCGGCGATCTTCGCGCTCGACGATCTGCCCGAAAAGTGGGCCGAATTCACCGCGCGCAACGCGGCCTATTACAAGAAATAGGCTGCCGCACAGTCCCGCAGCCGCACCAGGCTATCCCAGAAGCGAACACCCCCGTCCGGCCATTTCGCAGTACGTCATTCCAACTAAACGACATCGGCCGCAGCGCCTTGGCACGCCACCTGCTCTTGTCGAAAGCATGCTCAGCGATTTTCGCTTCGCCCTCCGCTCGCTCTGGCGCAACCCGTCGTTTGCGGCGGTGGCAGCACTCTCCATCGCCTTGGGTATCGGCGCCAATACGGCCATGTTCAGCCTGGCGGACGCGATGGTGTTGCGGCCGGTTCCGGTGCCGCATCCAGCCGGGTTGTTGAACGTGCGTTCCCAGCTTCGCGGCCACGGAATGGATTCCATGTCCTACCCGGATTACGTGGATTTCCGCGCGAAGACCCGCACCTTTTCCGGGCTGGCGGCCTACCGGCTGGGCACGTTCGGATTTGCAGCCGACCGCGAGGCCTTGCCGGAAATGAAGGCCGGACTGCTGGTGAGCGGCAATTTCTTCGACGTGTTCGAAGTCGCTCCGCAAGCGGGCCGCACGTTCCGGCGGGACGAAGACTCGGTGCCTGGCCGTGACGCGGTGACCGTGATCAGCCACGACCTCTGGCAGCGGGACTTCGGCTCGGCGCCGGACATCGTGGGCAGAAAGATCCTGGTGGACGGCATCGAGTTCGTCATCGTCGGCGTGGCTCCGGAAAGCTTCACCGGCACGGACCAGTACTTTCGCCCCGCTTTATATATTCCGCTGATGATGGCGCCGCGCCTGTCGGGAGATAATCACAATCTGCTCATCGGCCGCGACGACCGCGAATTGCAGGTGAAAGGGCGCCTCCGGCCGGGCGCTACCGGCAAACAAGCCGCGGCCGAAGCTCAGGTGATCGCGAGTGGTCTCGCGCAGGCTTATCCAGCCACCAACCGCGATTGGTCCGCCGCTGTCCGCACCGAGTTCCAGGCACGGACGGATCAATCGGAAGGAGACGCGATGCTGGTGAGCATGCTGCTGGCGCTCGCCGGCGTGGTGCTGCTGATCGCTTGCGCCAACGTGGCCAATTTGACGCTGAGCCGTGGCTTGGCCCGTTCCGGCGAAATCGCCGTGCGCCTGGCCATCGGAGCGGGACGGTGGCGGCTGGTCCGCCAACTGCTGGCGGAGAGTCTCCTCATCGCGGTGGCTGCCGGGGGCGCCGGTGCGTTTCTCGCCGCTGTGATCGTCGCGCCATTCGAACACTGGCGGATACCGTCGCAGATTCCCATCGAGATCAACGCCCGCGCGGATGTGCGCGCGCTGCTATACGCATTAGGCGCCGCATTGGCGAGCGCGGTGTTGTTCGGATTGATGCCGGCCATCCGGGCCACCGCCTCCGATATCGCGACCGCATTGAAAGCGGGCGGCAGGACTGCGACGTCGCACCGGCGTTTTTGGGGCAGACACGCGCTGGTGATCGCGCAAGTCGCGGGAAGCGTGTTTCTGATGGTGGTGACGGCCCAAATGTACCGCGGCACGGCGCATCAGCTCGCAGCGGCTCCCGGATTCCGCTCCTCCCACATGCTGATGGCCAGCTTCGACCCGCAGTTGGTTCGTGCCAACAATCAACAGGCGCGCGATTTCTACCGCCGCCTGGCGGAGGATGCCAGGCAAATGCCGGGAGTGACGTCCGCCGCCCTGGCGGAACTGGTTCCCATGTCGAACCACATGGATTCGGTGGCCATAGTGCCGGAGGGCTACCAGTTGCCGAAAGACAAGCGAACGGTGGAAGTGTTCTCGAACACGGTTGGCGCCGGCTATTTTCGCACTGTGGACATTGCGATTCTGCAGGGCCGCGGGTTCCTGGAAAGCGACGGCGAGAAGGCGCCCCGCGTGGCGGTGGTCAACCAGCGGCTTGCGGAAACCTACTGGCCCGACGAGAATCCGATCGGAAAACGGCTTCGGCTGGGCGGACCGCAGGGCGATTGGGTCGAGGTGGTGGGCCTGGCTCGGATGAGCAAGTACAACGGGTTGGTCGAACCGCCGATGGAGTTCTTGTACCTCCCGCTAGCGCAAAACTTTCGCACGCAGATGACCTTGCTGATTGCGACCTCCGGACCTTCCGATGACATCGCGCAGCCGCTGCGCCGGCTGGTCAAGTCCATCGACTCCAACGAGCCGGTATTTGCGCTGAGCGGCATCGAGCAGTACTTCAACGAACGGGCGACCAGAGTCATGAACGCTCTGACAGCGGTGGTGGGCGGCATGGGACTGCTGGGCCTGGCGCTGGCGCTTTCGGGAATTTACGGCGTGATGTCCTGGTCGGTGACGCGGCGCCGGCGCGAAATCGGCATCCGCATGGCGGTTGGCGCGGACCGGATCGCCGTGGTAGGCATGGTGCTTCGAGGCGGAGCGCTGCTTGGCGTTTTGGGAACCGCGATCGGACTGGCGCTCAGCCTCGCGCTGGGCCGCGGCCTCAGCAGGGGCCTCTTCATTCCTCAGATGGACTGGCGCCTGGCTGTGCTGGTTGCGCTGGTTCTGTTCGCGATGGCGCTCGCCGGAGCTTACATCCCCGCGCGCCGCGCCGCGCGCCTCGACCCCAACACGGTGCTGCGGGAGGAATAGTGGAAGCCGTGGCGCAGGCTGTCAAAGCGACGACAGTCGGCGACGCTGGTTAATAAAGAAAGGTCGAGACGACTCTCGACCCTGCACGTTAGATTGCGTGCGCCACGACGGCAGCGTTACGCCCTCCGGTAAGTGGCGCTGCAGGTGTCGGTCTCCCACAGCCGGACGAATTGAATGCCCACGCCGGAGCGCGCCGGCAAAGCCGCTTCCACTTCGTCGTAGATGAAGCGGGCCATGTTCTCGGCCGAGGGGTTCAGCTTGTCGAAGGGCGGAAGATCGTTGAGCCACTGGTGATCCATGCGGTCGATCACGGTGTGGAGAGCTTTCTTCAGTTCCACGAAATCCACCAGCAGGCCGATTTCATCCAGCGTCTCACCCGCGAGCGATACCTGGCAGCGGTAATTATGCCCGTGCACGTTTTCGCACTTGCCCTTGTAGTTGCGCAGCGCGTGGCCGGCAGCGAAAGTCTCTTCGATGGTCACTTCAAACATGGAAAAAATCCTCTACATCATCCAGGCTGGTGGTGAAGCGGTAGTCCGGCAGGCTGTCGAAAAACACCTGGCCGTAGCGCTTCTGGGTGATGCGGTTGTCCAAGAGCACGAGCACCCCGCGGTCCGATTTGCTGCGGATCAACCGGCCAAACCCCTGTTTCAAAGCGATGGCGGCCTGCGGAATCTGGTAATCGTAAAACGGGTTGCCCCCGCCGGCGCGGATGGCCTCGATACGCGCGCTCACCACCGGGTCATTGGGCACCGCAAAGGGTAGTTTGTCGATGATGACGCAGCTCAATTGGTCGCCCGGCACATCCACGCCCTGCCAGAACGACGAGGTCGCGAACAGCACCGAGTGCGGCGTGGAACGGAACTCCTCGAGCAGCGCGGTGCGCGGGCCGGTGCCTTGCAGCAGCATCGGGTAATCGATCTCCAGCGACACCCGGTCATAAACCAGGCGCATCTGCTGATAGCTGGTGAAGAGCACAAAAGCGCGGCCGCGGCTGTGTTCCAGAATGCGTGTCACTTCTTCCGCGGCGGCCTTGGTGAAGGCGGGGCTGCGCGGCTCGGGCAGGTGCTGCGCCACGTAGAGCAGCGCCTGCTTCTGATAGTCGAAATGCCCGGCGACCACCAGCGTGCGCGGATTCTTGACGCCCAGGCGCCCCTGCACGTAGTCGAAACCGCCGGAGACAGCCAGCGTGGCCGAGGTCAGCACCACGGTATCCACCTGGCCGAACAAACGTTCGGAGAGAATGCCGGAAACCTCGATCGGCGTGGCTTGCAAGAAGCAGCCGCGGCCGCGCTTTTCCACCCAGAACACGTACCGCTCGTCGTCCTCCTCCAGGATGAAGCGCAGCCCCAGCATCAGCTCCTGGTTGCGCCGCGCCAGCGGGATGATCTCTTCCGGCGGATTCTGGAGCAGCAACAGGTGCGAGCCCACCAGCTCCAGCGTGACCATCAGGTTGCTGTAAACCTCGTCGTTCTCCGCGCGAAAGGCATCGCGGCCCTGAAACGCCACCCGCCGTTCCTGTTCGCCGAACAGGCCGAAGAACTGCTCGGCAAGCTGTCCCATCCGCTCCAGCACGCGGTCGAGCTCGGGCGTGCCGAACTTTTTCATGCGGCTGACCACGGCGATGTCGCGGCGCAGTTCTTCAAAGCGGTAGCTGCTGACGGAAACGCCGAAGTACTGCCCCGCCACGTCTTCGATCTCGTGGGCTTCGTCGAAAACCACGGCGTGGTACTCGGGCAGCACACCGCCCTCGCGGTTTTCGTCGCGCAGCGCCAGGTCGGCGAAGAACAGGTGATGGTTGACGATGACGATGTCGCTCTCCGCCGCGCGCTGGTGCATCAAAGTGAGGAAGCAGCGGGAAAAGTTCGGGCATTTCTGGCCGGAACAGAGTTCGGCGCGGGCATCCATCTTGGCCCACGCGGTGGAAGACTCGGGAAGGGTCTTAATCTCCGCGCGGTCGCCGAATTCGGTAGTTTTTTCCCATTCGCGGATGATCTCGAAATCCGCGACCTCTTCCAGACCGGCGAACACGGCCTGTTTTTCGCCATCGTAGATTTTCTGCCGGCAGGCGTAGTTGTTGCGGCCCTTCATGTAGCAGACCTTGAGGGGCCGCTCGAAGTGCCGCTGCAGGAACGGGACGTCCTTGAAAAAAAGCTGCTCCTGCAGATTCTTGGTACCGGTGGAAACCACGATGCGCTTGCCCGAAGCGAGCGCAGGCACCAGGTAGGCGAGAGTCTTGCCTGTACCCGTGCCGGCTTCCACGATCAGGTGACGCTTGTCGGCCAGCGCCGCTTCCACGGCTTCCGCCATTTCCACCTGCCCGGCCCGGTATTCGTAATTCGGATGCCACTGGGCGAGCGTGCCGGAGGCCGAAAAAAACTTGCGCGCGCCACTGGTGCGGGCCTGGGTGGGCATGGGGAATGACTTGATTGTAGCAAGCGCCCGGAAACGGACAATTTCGGACTGAATTGAAGCCTCGCGCGCGGCTCGGAAACCGGCACGCTAAAGCATGCCCCACCTACAGCGGCAATTGGTGCAGCAGGGCTGGAAACACGGCTTGCACAAAGGCAGCGCCAGTTTGTTCGGCCGCGTCGATTCCCGCCGGTCCCACGGGGACCGTGATCCTAACCAGCGCCGTATCGCTGCGCCGGTAACGAATGGAATCCGCCACCGCCCAGAACTTGGCGGCGTACTCGGTGGCAATCACCCGGTTGTGGCTTTGATACCAGTACAGAGTCACGCTCTTTTCGTCCCCGTGCTGCACCACGTACCGGTTCACCCGGATCGGCGCATCCCAGCCATCTACGCGCAGTGAAACCAAATCTTCCTGGACCGGCTCCCAGCCGGCTCCAGGCAGGCAATTCTTCGGGGAGTGCGGCGCCTGGCCGTAACGTTGTGTTTGAAAGTAAGCGATGTACAGGCCGGCCACCTCTTTGGTGATTTGGTTCACATAAAGCCGGTTCAGTGTGTCGTCCGCCTTGAGAACATCCAACACTTCCTTGTCGAGTGGGAAATCGCGATAAATCAACCAATCGCCGATCACGGAGGGAAACAGGAGCAGTGGTTCTACCGGAGGTGCGGTCTCGGCACGCGATGCGAAGGCGTAGAACACCAGCGCCTCCAGCAGCAGGACCACGGCCACCACGTGCACGTACGGATTCTTCATCATATGCGAGCCCGCCGCCGCTTCGCACCAAACCCGATCACGAAAAGAATGGCCCGATGAAAGAGAAACAGGATGACTCCCGCGGAGAGGAAAATCACCATGCCGGTCGACTCATGGAAAAAGCCTTCGGCGAGGTCGCTGCGCACCTGCGAAAGAATGCCGGTCACCATCACCCGCCCGGCGTTGGCCGCCAATGCCACGGGAATCGTGGCCAGAAACAGCACTACCCGCAGCCAGGTTCTCTTCTCGAAGAAATAGCCGTACACCAGAGACAGAAACGTCAGCGAAAGCAGCGAGCGTATGCCGCTGCAAGCTTCCACCACGGAAAGCTGCTGGCTGGGCAGATCGAGAATGTTGCCTTCGCGCAGCACCGGAATGCCGATGGTGAGCAGGCCCGCCGCCGCGATGCGAGTGGCCAGGATCTGCAGCGGGAAGGTGAGGCTGTTGTAGACCACGGTGGGAATCGGCACCATGAAAAACAGCAGAAACAGGGGAAATGCGAGCTTGCGCAGTACCGGCGTGCCGCCCACCGTCCACACCACGCCGATCAGGGTGACCACCAGCGCCGTGCGCGCCGTAAACAGCTCCACGCCCAACGTGCCGACGAGGAGTTGCAGACCGCCCCAGACGACCAGCAGCAGGCCCCACCAGGTAGGACGTGGCTCAGTGGCCAGCAACTCCTGGCGGCGCTGCCAGACGATGTATCCGGCGACCAGCGGCACGAAGAACCCGTGGCCCATGTCGGGATCGTTCCACCATTGGAGGATGAGCCTGTGCAGAACTGGCGCGTAGCAGACCAGCAGCGGCACCGCGAGCCAGGCGATGGCCACCCAAGGCATGCGCGTCTTTGGAGCAGGTTCCGCGATAGCGGTCATAGGGCCATCGCCTATCATAACAACCCCCACCGCGAGCCGCCGCGAAGGTGGGGCGGATGAAAACCGCTCGTCCTATCCCTGAAGGTGTTCCGCTGTCGAGGGGATCATTTCAGTTGCGAGGTGAGTCGCCCTATCGCGCTGTCGTATTCGCTCTCTTTGATGACAATGTTGCGCGGGCCATACGTACGTCCCAGTCTAAACGGAGATGTGCCCTTCAGATAGTCGAGGAACGGTCGATTGATCGACTTCGCTTCCCACCACGCCGTCCAGCGCATGTCGACGCCCGAGAATTGCGTCACTCCTTCCAGTTCCGCATCCTGGAGGTTCATCCAGATCAGCCGGGCATTTCCTAGATTCACACCGCTCAAGTTGACGCCCTGCCAGTCGCCGCTAGTGAAGAAAGTGGCGGAAAGATCAGGCGGTCCCGCCAGCAGGTGCGTCTTCATCACGCTGCCAACCTCCGACGTAATTACCGGAAACACGCTGTCCATGTAGTTATAGGTTGCGAGTTCACCCTGATTGAGCTTTGTCGGATCGTCACGTTCCTTTTTGGCATCCCACGTTTTGGTCCAAACCGGATCGACCCTCGCAAGCAATGCACGATCGAGCCGGATTATCCGGTCCAGATTGGCTCCCGTTGCTGGCACCAGCGCGACGCCAAAGAGGCTCATGAAAAAACCGGGATCGGAGCTGTTGGCGAGCAGATTCACCGCGACCTCCCTCGCCTGATCGCCGTATTTCGGGGAGCGCAAGAAAGGCTGAAGGGCGATGATGCCCGGTGAAAGCGCGCCAGAAGCTGAAATCGTCTTCACCGATTCCTGCCACTGCGCGTCCATTGCGTCCTCGCGCTTGTCACGCTCGGACCGCAGAAATTGCCAGTTTTGCGCAACCAGGGTGGCCGCAAGAGTGACGATCGTGACCAATGGCGTCAGCAGCGCCACGTAGTCACGCAACCGCTCGGAGCGTGCGCGCTTGGGGGCGGTTTCATGCTCGTACTGCAGGTTCGCGATCTCGGTGCCGAGCTTCACCAGCTCACTCCGCGTCTTTTCCGTTTCCGCAGCCATTTTCAGGGCTTCAGCGGCTTTTTCAACGGCTGCCGCGAGATCGCCCACGCTCGATCCTTCCTTCGCTCTGTCCAGCAGCGAAGAAGCCGCCGCGCGCACCTGTTTCATTTGAACGGAGATAGCGTCGAGATCCGGCGTGGAAGAGTCGCTCGGCGCGGCGGGTGGGACCCCTGTTTGCGTATCCATGAGGACAAGAGCCTCCCCGAAATCTTAGCGCAGGGAACCCGCGACGTCCAGCTTGGGCAATTCGGTGACAGCAGGCAACGAAACTACGTCCGGGCTTGAGTATACCAGCGACACAGACGCGTTGCGGTCGAAAGATTGGGCCACCTGGCCGATCTGCCGCCGGCGCCTGTGTGCTACAACTGTCTCGAATGACTCCGTCATCCCCGGCGCGCGCCCCCCGCCGCGAATACCGGACTCCGTTGCGCAAGCGGTTCCAATATCTCGCCGCCAGCGCGGCGCTGATCGGCGCGAGTGTCTCCATTCTCATACCGGGTGTACCGGAGGCGCTCCGCTTGAACCGCTGCACCTGGTGCGCTGCCTGTATGATGATCGCCTGTATCATGATCATGATCGGCGGACTGGATATTCTGGTTCGAAGTCTGCCATCGCGCCTCATCATCGACGGCACTCGGATCTACATTCGCACCCTCTTCCGCCGTTTCTCCGCGGACCTGAGCGAGATTGAGGGAACCTATTTGGTCGAGTCGGGATACGGCAAGCAAACAGTCCTGCGACTCAAGGGTAGCGGTAGAACCATGCGAATTCCGAAGGTCATTCGGATCGACAATGACCTCCGCGCCTGGCTCAGCCAACTGCCCGATGTCCACGAGGTGAATCGGCAGAAACGTCTCGCCGCCGTCGCGGCGGCGCAAAGCCTCGGCGACTCCGAACAGGATCGCATCAGGGCTCTGAAAAGAGCGCGATGGATAGGTATGGCGCTAATCCCAGCCGAGATCATCGCCCCCATTTGTTTGTTTATATACTCACGTAGTGCGCCTACTCGAATTCAACCACCTCTCGTCCTCATCCTCGCGCTGGCTCCGATACTTGTGGCTCTTCTCGTCAGGCGGTCGCCGCTGCTCTTCACTATCAGCCTGGAAAAGAGGGACCCGCGCACCGACCTGACAAGCGCGATCGTGCTTGCCTGCGTTGGCCTGCCATTGTTCATGACCTGGCGACTGGATTCCCTTGCAGCCATCAAGCCGCTGCTGTTTGTTTCACTTCCTCTCGCTGCAATCTGCACGGTGGTTCTGGCTGCGTATTGTTTCGAGCGCCGGCCGGCATTACGCGACCTTCTGCCGTTTTTCTTTGTTGCGTCCCTATTCGCGTTCAACCTGGTGGTGGCTGCGGACATTTATGGCGACTTCGCCGTGCCGGCTCATCATGGCGTTGTGATTTCCGATGACCAGCTCCACGCGGCCCCGTCACGGAGCGGACACACTTTGACTCTCGCGCCGTGGGGCCCATTTCGGAGGCCCCTGCCGGTGCGCCTGGACGCAGGGGCGTACCGGCGCGTCTCCGGCTCCCACCGGCTCTGCGTCGATCTGCACCCGGGCCTGCTGCGGATTCCCTGGTACGAGGCCGTGCCCTGCCAGGACCGGCCAGCATCGGAGTAGCGCCCACCAAACCCAGGGCGCTACCGCGGCCAGATGGCGCGCGCAGCAAGGTTGGCGAGGCATGAGCATATAGTCCTACGTTTCGTTCGGGCAGCAATTCACTTTCCGCATAGTCGCCTTATCAGAGAAGTGCCTTCCTGGCCCGCGGTGATTCTGGTCGCCACAGGCCTACGGCATCACCAATTCATCGCCGCTGTCCTCGCGCTCCGAGTTTTGGCGCCCATGGGGCCAGGTATGCCCCGTGCCATCGCCCACGCCCCTACTTAGTCAACGTTTTCAAGCGGTTTTTCAGGCGTTGGAAGAAACCCTGCGGAGCCGGCGGCGCGGCTGGCGCGGCGCCGGCCGCGGCGGCCACCCCGGAGGCCGTTGGCGGCGTGTAGACCGGTGCTGTCGCCGGACAGTCGCCTTCCGACACCAGGCGGACCCTTCCGGACGCCAGCACATACTCGCGCCGCACCCGCTGGTCCGAGCGGTTCACCACGCAGATCGAAAAGCCCGGATTGGCTTCCCCGGCCGCGCCCGCGGGTTTCGCCAGCACGGGCAGGTAGCCCTCCAGGTTCCGTTCCACGTGGCTGGTTTCGTAACGGTGGTGGCGGAAGCTCCAGACAAACACGCGAAAGCTGTCAAAGTCGTAGTCGTGAATGCCGCTTGCCACGGTGGTCCACAGCCAGATATCTTTCGTCTCGTCGTGGTCGGTCAGTTTGCCGAGTGAGAAATAAGCGACGATGCGGCGCCCCTCGGCATACTGGGCCACTTCGTCCGGGATGGCCATCGAAACGTGGCGCGTCAACACCCAGCCGGCTTGCCCGGTCGAGACGCGCACCAGGCTCCAGTAATCGAGCGCCGCCGGGGGCCGCTGGGTTGGTTCCTCAGGCTCGGGTACGGGCTCATCCGGGTCCCTGCCGGATAACTCCAGCCAATCGGCCGGCGGCGGAGGCGGCTTGGGCATCGGGGGTGGCGGGATCTTGCCCTTGGCATCCTCTTTCTTCGCAACTTTCTTCGGCGCGGGAAAGACCAGCGGCGCTCTGGGCAGGTCAGTGCGCGGCAAGGGAATCGTCGCCAGCACGTCGAACTTCTCGTTGGCGCGGATCTGTAAGAAGCTGGGCGCGGCGCTCGAAGGCTGCGTGTGAGCGTTCAAATCGCGGTAGCCAGCCGCCTGGCCCTGCGACGGCATTTTGGCGGCCCGTCCGGCGAGTTCCTGCAGGCTGGCCATATCCGAAGCAGCCAGCAATTGGCGCGCTTCGGTCCATCCTGCAATCCCGCCCGGAGTGCGCACGCGAATCAGCATCCTGCGCCGAGCCAGGATCTCCAGCCGCTCGCCGTGTTTCACGGTAGCCACTACAGCGGACTGCACGGAGATGTCGCTACGGATCTTGAGCGTGGCCGGCCCCACAAAGGCCTGCCCGATGGCGGGCTCGTGCGGCGCCGGGCCTGAGTGGCACCCCGACCACGCCAAGAGCGCGACCACAAGGCTGAACGTGATGATCGACCGGCAACGCACCTATCGTGATTCTAGTCGAGTGGGCCGGATTGTTTCATCCAGCAACGGAGCCGCGACCGTCAGAGAGCGGCCGGCGAGTTCGGCCCCTTGCGCGCCCTCAACAGGGGTGCGCACCGCGAGTACCCACGTAGACGGCGTAAACGGACTGGCTGGCGGCCATAAACAGGCGGTTGCGTTTGGCGCCGCCGAAACACACGTTGGCGCAGACTTCGGGCAGCAGGATCATGCCGATGCGTTCGCCGGCGGGCGTGAGCACGTGCACGCCGTCATAGCCCGGGCCAACCCAGCCGGCGGCGACCCACAGGTTACCGTCGACATCGGCGCGCATCCCGTCGGCGATACCGGACCCTTTGTCGGTGACCATCTTGGAAAACAGGCGGCCGTTGCGCAGTTGGCGGCCGTCCGCCACATCGAAGACGCGAATGTCCTTCGCATCGCCGCTGTCGATGATGTACAGCTTCTGGTAGTCGGGAGAAAAGCAGAGGCCGTTGGGTTGGCCGAAATCGGCGGCAACCAGATCGAGCTTGCCGGCCTTCGGATCCGCGCGATACACCGCCGTCGGTATCTCGGAATCGGCCTGGAAGCCTTCGTAGTTGCCCAAAATGCCGTACGTGGGGTCGCTGAACCAGATGCCGCCATCGGGGTGCACGACGATATCGTTGGGCGAATTGAGCCGCTTGCCGTTCCACCGGTCGGCAATCACCGTGAGCGAGCCATCGTGCTCATAGCGCGCCACGCGGCGGGGGCCGTGCTGGCAGGAGAGCAGGCGGCCTTCGAAATCGAAGGTGTTGCCGTTCGAGTATCCGGAGGGCTCGTGAAAAACGCTCACGTGCGCGTCCTCATCCAGCCAGCGCATATGGCGGTTGGCGGGGATGTCGCTCCAGACCAGGTAGCGGCCGGCGGCATGCCAGGCGGGCCCTTCAGCCCATCGGGCGCCGGTGTAAATGCGCTCGATCGCCGCGCTGCCGATCTTGTACTTACTGAAGCGCGGGTCCAGCGAGACGATATCGGGATCGGGATAGCGGATGGCCTCCCGGCCGGCCCAATCGCGCGGTGTCTGCGCGGCGGCTGGGACCAGCGCGGCAGCCGCGGCCAGAAAAGAGCGACGGTCTAGCATCACCAGGATATTCTATGCCAAGCGGGCGCCGCGTGGGTTTGCGCGTTTTCCGCGCAAGAAGCGGCCGGCGGCGCTGGAATCGCGGCACAATGGGGTCAGGCACAAATTCCCTTTCTTGCAAGGAGACCGATACATGCCGTTGCGGGAGAAAGTGGCGCTGGTAACCGGCGCGGGCACCGGAATCGGAGAAGCGATAGCGCGCCGGTTCGCCGAAGAGGGCGCGCGCGTCTACCTGTTCGACCGGGACGCGGAAAGCAACCGGCGCGTGGCGGAATCGATTGGCGCGGCCGGCGGATGGGCGGAAGCCATCACCGGAGACGTGCGGCGGGCCGACGACCTGGCAAGCCTGGTGGAAGCGGCGCGTGCGCGTTTCGGGCGCATCGACGTCCTCGTCAACAACGCCGGCATCTTCCCGCGCCAGCGGTTCCTCGATATCACCGACGAGCAGTGGGACGAGATGCAGGAGATCAACCTGAAGAGCATGTTCCGCTTGAGCCAGTTGGCGCTGAAATCGATGATGGCGGCGCGCGCGGGCAAGATCGTCAACATCTCGTCGGTGACGTTTTTCATTGGCGTGGGCGGCCTGGCCCACTACACGGCGTCCAAGGGAGGAGTGATCGGGTTGACCCGCTCCCTGGCGCGCGAAGCCGGGCCGTACAACATACACGTCAACTGCGTCACGCCGGGCTTCATCCAGACCGAATCCGAGGTCCGCTTCGTCAACGACGAGGAAGCGCGCAAGATGGTGGCCGACCAGTGCCTGGCGCGCCGGATCAGGCCGCTCGACGTGGCGCGGGTATGCCAGTTTCTGGCGTGTGAGCTGAGCGACGGCATGACCGGACAGTGCCTGAACGTGGATGGCGGCTGGGTGATGCACTAGGGGCGTGGCGCGGGCCGTCAGGCCTGCTGAGTCGAGAGTCATCTCGACTTTGCGTCGGCAGCCTTACAACGTGTGCTGTCCCAACCAAGGCGAAGAAACGTCGAGAAGAATCTCGACGCAGCAGGCAGGAATGCCCGCGCCACGAGCGACAATCAGAAGATGAAAGCGAGGCCGCCGCGCACGCTGCGCGGATTGTCTACCAGCAACAACTGGCCGCCCGACGTGTTGATCCCCAGGTACCCCTGCGCCAGAATATTACGCAACTCGGCGGTCGCCTCGACCCGTTTCCCCAAGCCGGGGATCGGTTGCCGCAAGCCGACATTCAGCCCCGGCAGCGACCGCAGGGGCTGCATGCTATACGGGTTGCCGGCCATCACCCAGCGCGCGTCGCCGAGGGCGATCTGGTAACTCGCGATCAGGTGCGTGCCGCTGTGCGGCACAGTCATGGCAAGCCGCGCGGTAACGGCCTGGCGCCGACCGGCGTGGATCATCGAGCGCAATTCGTCCGGGCTGTTGCTCACCAGTTCCTCATGCCAGGCGGTTAAGGCGCCCTCATTGCCGTAAGACATGCTGGCGCTCACGTGCTCACCCAGATTCTGGGTGAACGCGGCATCCAATCCGGCCATGTCGAAGTTGCCGGCATTGAAAACCGAAGTGTTCGAGAACAGGTCGGGAACGATGTTGCCGGCCATGAAGAAACCAGCCGGCATCACCATTGCGATGGCGGCGTCGCCGAGCGCCTCGCGATAAGCCGACAGCCGGACCGCGCGCGATCCCATTTTGCGCGCCACGGCAACCTCGTACTCCTCGGCGCGCTGCAGCCGGGTGCGGCCATCGGCGAGCGAAAGCCGCGGGAACATTCCCAGCGTGTTCAGGTCCTGGCGCAACTCGGCGTCATCCACGCCGGTGTCCGCCATCTCAGGCCGTGCATTGCCGGAGGAGTAATCGATCTCCACATCCGTGGCATCGTCCACCGCCCACGAAAGCCGCGCATACGGACTCAGATAGGTGAAATGGTCCAGGAACGAAACCATGTCGACCTGGCTCCCGTACTGCACCGAGACGTTGTCGGTAACCTGGGTGCGGTTATCCACGCTCGCCGAAACCGTGCGCAGAATCGGTATCCCCGCGTCGGTGCCCGCCAGCACGAGCCCCATGCGTTCCGGCAGATACAACTGCCGCATGGTGACGGAAACCACCGGCTTGCCACCGGCGAGCTCGTGGCTGTAGCTGGTGCGAAACGCCGCCGCCGGCACGCCGGTCTGCGAACCGTACCCAAAATTGCCGCTCAATTGAAGCAGGCTGTTGCCATAAAGCGAGGTTTCTAGCGCAAAGGCCGTGCCGAGATCCGCCTCGTTAGCGGCGTTGGCCACTACCTGGCCGTCGCCGGCCGAGAACCGGAGAATTCCCCGCGTATCGGCAAACACGGTTACCGGCGGGATCTGGCCAGCCCCGACCGGATCCTCGCGGAAGCGCATCACCGGGCGCACATCGGAAGCGCTTCGCAGCACCCACTTCCAGTCATCTGAGATGAGGCTGCCGCTTTCGAGGTTCGGATAGTCCAACTGTATGGAGCTGAACAGCGTGTTCAAACTGACGTGCAGGCGGCTGAGCCGGCCCGCTTCGACCGCAATATCCTTGCGGACGGCGGGCACGAAACTGGCCAGCGTGACTCGCAGCGAGTAGATCGAAGGGAAAAGACCGGCGAGATGGAACTCGCCGTTCTGGTCGCTCAGGATCTTGCCAACCTGCCGGTCCTGCCGGTTGTAGACGATCACCGTGGCGCCCATTTGCGGCACGCCGCGCGAATCGTTGACAACACCTGCAATCGAGCCGGACAGTTTGACGGGCTCTATGGCACTCGCGGCGCCCGGCGCAAGCAAACAAAGAACCCCCGCCAGCATACAGGCCGCCGTGTTATGCGCCTTGTTCGTCACCATCGCGACGCTCGTCCGCCCTTGACGGACGCTGATCCGGAACCCTACTAGGTTACCGTAAACCGGGCCGAAGGTGTGAGGGTCTGGTTACGGTTCTTGTCGATAATTTTCATCCGCAACGTGTATTGCCCGGGAAGCAGGGTCTTCAGGGGCAGGAACCTCTCAATTGTTAACTGGGCAGCCGAGGCGTCCGGAATATCGCTGAAGTCCTGGGTGTAGTCGAAGATCCTCTCGTTGGAGCCGGACCGCACCAGCTCGTACTCCACCGTCCCGACCGGCTTGTGGGTCGCCTGATCGGCCCCCAAGTTATAGACTTTAAAATAAATGCCCATCTTCTCGTCGTGCTTGAACACATCATCCATGCGCGGCCGGACTTTGGAATCGCCGATAATGAACTGCCCCATGCCGATGCTCTTCATGGGCACTTTTTCGATAATGTCCGCCAGCATCACGCTGCTGGTGCTGGCCTTATCCGGATCCAGGCGGGGCACTGTGATGGCCGCCTCATAGTTGTTCATGTTCCCCGCGGTCAGGTCCTTGGACACCACGTTCAACCGGTAGGTCCCCGGGGCCAGCGGCAGCGGCTTCTGGTAAATCGACCTCTGCGCCTGGTAAGCCTGCAGCAACTGCGGAGGCGCGTTGATGGTGACCGTGTCTTCAAAAGTCGTAATGATGCGGCGCGTCATGCTGGTAATGCGGCCGAAAATGTTCACCGTGGCCCGCTGCAAGCCTTCCTTGGAGGTGAACTGCAGATCCTTGTTGTCAAACTGCACCGTGACGTATGTCAGCACCGAGGCGTCGGTCACCGGGAAGAAATCGGTGCGCACCTTGCACGGCAAAATGTTGTAGCTGATTTTGGAATAGACCTGAGCCTCCAGATCGGGGAACTGGGTCTTCGGGGGCTTGAAGATCGCCGTGTAGTTTTCCAGGCGGGTGAATTCCATCATGCTCTCCGGCTGGCCGCCGAATGCCTGCCCCAGGTGAGTGCCGTCGGTGTTCTGGAAGCGCTGGTTCTTGCTGCTCATGCCCAACTGTTCCATCATGGTGAGGCCGGCGCCGGGTACGTACAGCAAGGCGTCTTTTTCCGAGGGGTCCATGGTCAGGTGGAATTCGCCCGACATGGTGGGGTCGACGAATTCCATCACCACGTTGTTGCCGATGCCGTCAATGTACCGGTAGCGCCACTGCTGGAACGGGTAGGTGGACGTTTCGCCGCCACCCTCTTCCGGAGGCCGCTCATAGAAACCGCCCGAAGAGTGGTCCTCGATCTCATCCGGCGGCCCGTACACGATGTAGACCCGGCCGCGATCCGTCTTCCAACCCGGAATTCCCGAAGCGTAATGCTCGTTGGCATAAGCGATCCGGCGGTAATGCTCTTCCTTGAACTCGTTCTCGACCGTGTCCGGCGTCGGATCGCGCCGCAGCCAGAAATTCTCGATGAACTGCTCGCGCTCTTCGTCGGTCTGCAGGCGCTTGAAGGCGGCCCGCTCTTCATCGGTGATGATGTAGGAGACGTCCTCGTTCAGCCACTTGCGGTAAGGCGACTCCAACTCCCGTTTGAGTTGCGCTTCCTTCTTCTTCTTCTGCTTCTCCGTCAGCGGCTTGGAGACGGTCTCCCGTAAAGCCTGGGCCTTGTCCTTATCGGTTTGGGAATCCTTGGAATCGGTCTGCTGGCCCGCCGCAATCAGGCAGACCACAATCGAAATCGAGACGCAAACGATGGAAAGACGTATTCGGTCCATGCGACACCCGCACCGGGACAGGACTAATCTGAGCTCGATCTCATTGTAGAACCGGCGCCTCACGGGGTCAATCCCGTGAAAGCGGGGCACACCTGTGCCTGTGGCGCAGGCCCCGGCCTGCGAACGGGAGTTTGGGGCTGCCGGAAAACGGCCCTCGAATTGCTCCCGTTGGGAGTATGCCATATCTTCGCGCCTTACTTTGCGTCGCCACTCTTACGGCAGCGGAGGCCGCAGCCCCACAGATCAATTACGTCACTTACCTAGGTGGCATCTACTCCGACGGCGCGAGCATGGTCGCGGTCGATTCCTCGGGGGCCGCATATGTTACAGGCACCACCGACTCACCCGATTTCCCGTTGACCTCGACTGCGTTTGGCGTGCCCGACCTCGGTCACCCCTGTGCGTTCCTGACCAAGCTCAATCCGACCGGTACCGCGATTGAATTCTCGACTTGCCTGGCGTTCTCTAACGCCATTGCGGCGGGAATCGATGTGAGCGGGGATGTTTATTTCCTTGTGCTTACGCTGGACGCGAACCAAACACCCACGGGCAATGCATTGATCAAGCTGGATCCAACTGCGAGCACCATCCTCTACGATGTGCCAGTCGGCAATTCGCCCTACGCCGTTGCCCCGGAAGCCATGGCCGTGGATGGATCTGGCGATGTTTACCTGACCGGATTAGCCTATGCCGGGCTGCCGACCACAGCGGGCGCCTATCAGCCCGAGGTTGCGCCAGGAGATGCTTGTCCGAATGCGATCCCTACTCCATTTCCAACGGGTCCCTGCCCCGACGCTTTCGTGATGAAGTTTTCGCCCTCGGGCTCCGTGATCTACTCCACATACCTGGGCGGCGCGGGTCGGGACGACGCGCATTCGATCGCAATCGATAGCGCTGGGGACGTATGGATCGCGGGCGAAACGGTTTCGTCAAACTTCCCCACGACGGCGGACGCGCTGTCGAGTACCTTTCACGGTGAGATCGACCTGGGACCGGAGCAGTTCGGCGATGGCTTCGTAGCCGAGTTGGACCCGGCGGGCGCGAGACTCTTGTACTCGACTTACCTGGGAGGCAGTGCGGCGGATGGCGCATTCGGCATCGCCATCGACGCCGCGGGCTCCGCTTATGTTGTAGGTGGCACCCAATCGGCGAATTTCCCGGTGACGACCGGCGCGCTGCAGACCACCTACACCGGCGGAATCGGGATGCCATGCTTGGGCTGTGGCAACGGCTTCGCCACCAAGTTCGCCGCGTCCGGGGCGCTGGAGTACTCGACCTATCTGGCCGGGTCGGCAGATGTAATTACCGTGGACTCGCAGGGCCAGGCCTACGTGGAAGCCGCGCAGAAGCCCCCGGTCCTGGTGCTCGACCCCAGCGGATCGGCGATTGTGGCAGCCTCGCCCATCGGCGGCAGCCGGTTGATCCTGGACGGAAAGGGTGGCCTTTATACCGCTGGCGCCACGTCCATTCAGGTTTTCTTCTCGACTCTGCACGCTTTGCAACCCGAGTACGGAGGCGGCGATTCCGATGCGTTCGTCGCCAAGGTCGATTTCACACGACCACCGCTACCCGCGGTGAACAGCCTGGTCAACGCCGCCAGCCTGCTCGAAGGCAACCCTTCTTTCGGAGTACAGACCGTTGCAATTGCGCCGGGAGAGGTGGTCACTCTCTTCGGCTCGGGCTTCGGCACGCAGCCGGAGGTCAGCTTCGACACGGTTCCCGCGCCGATCCTGTATGCGAGCGACACCCAAATCAACGCGGTGGTGCCGTTCGAAGTGTTCGATCCCGCGGTCCTCGCCGTCATGTCCGGAGGCCAAACCATCGCGATCGCGAAGTTGCCGCTGGTCGCTGCCGTCCCCGCCGTGTTCACGATCAATCAGAGCGGAACCGGACAGGGAGCGATTCTGAACCAGGATGGCAGCGTGAATTCGCCGTCCAATCCGGCGGCGCGCGGGAGCGTGGTCTCGCTCTGGATGACTGGCGCGGGGAGCATGAACGCAATCGTTCTCGATGGGTCCATCGGTCCGCTGAACCCGCCCTTTCCCGCGCCCGCGCTTGGGGTAAGCGCATGGATCAACCAGAGCCAGGCGTCTGTGCTGTTCGCCGGTCAGGCCCCCGCGCTGGTCGCCGGCATCATCCAGGTGAATCTGCAGATTCCGCTCGCCGCAACCACCGGCAGCGCCGTGCCGATCGCGGTCAAAGTCGGAGGCATTGTCAGTCCGCCGGTGACGATGGCGATCGATTAGAGCCCCGTATTGGCGAGGTGTGCTCTTAGGCCATATGCCTGCGCAGGCATCAGGTACCCGGGCAAGCGGGTCAAGAGAGAACTAACGTATCTCGAAGGAGCCAAAGGTCAGCCCTAAGTCACGCAG
>Ga0181517_10001684_pt1 | contig 23873 bp, 17 predicted proteins | sample PEATcosm2014_Bin_31_FD_119748 | JGI IMG/M metagenome (GOLD analysis project Ga0181517, IMG submission 119748) | Peatland microbial communities from MTU Mesocosm Facility, Houghton, MI, USA - PEATcosm2014_Bin01_30_metaG | ecosystem: Environmental > Terrestrial > Soil > Wetlands > Peat | place... | reverse complement strand
GCGGCCGAGGCGGCGCAGCCCCATCAAAATAAGGGAGAAGATTTTTCGCGGGGCGCGTGATTGGCGGTCAGGGCGGATTCGGAAACTGCGCAATTGGTTAATGTCCCCGGTTTTCCGCCCCTCCACTGCACGCCGGTGGAAGCCGCCGCGATCAGCCGGTTCAATCCTTCCCATATTGTCCCACGCGTAGGTGGCAGTGAAGTCCATCGGGTACGAGGATGTCGAGGCGCGCAGAACGGGCGGGAAACTAATCACTCAGTTCAGGCTGTCCCTGTATCTCCCTGTATCTCCCTGCCCTGTATCTCCCCTGTATCTCCTGCGGGGACGGACGGAACGTAATCGCCACTTGGCCGCCGTTTAGTCCTCACGAATCCCGTTCCATCCGCTTGGGCTCGTCACGCCGAACCACGCAGGGATCGCGTTCGGCGCCCCTACTTTTTCCCCTGCTTCGCTTGCATCTCCTTGAACGTCTTCATCATGTCGTCCATGATGGCCTGCATCTGCTGGGGGTCGCGAATGGACCGATACAGTATGCCCCGCCAGTCGAACGGCGCACCGCCGACGTACCGGTAGTTGGCGGGCAGAGGCGGGCCGCCGGGCGATCCTGGCGCGGGAATTGCGTCCGGAAGGTGGAACGCGTACATGCTGCCGCCGGCCAGAGCCTGGTGAGGGGTCGCCAGCATCCAGGTGCAGTTGGCACCGTCGGCGAACATGTCGGCGGAGACGAACGCCCACCGGCCGGCATCGGCGGCTGTGGCAGACTGGCAATCCCACAAACTGCCTTGCGGCACATAGACCGACGGATCGGCGACGTTGTATGGGTCGATCAGCACGTGGTTCAGACCGCGCGCCTGGACGAAGCGCTCGACTTCGGGCAGCTCCAAATCCCAATCCAGGTTGGAATCGCTCACCAGCTCGTAGGCGGGGCGGTTGCCGGCGAGCGAATTCAGGAACGGCATGTAATAGGGCCACGCGCGAACTACCGTAACCACCGACGCGGCGGCCAGCGCGGCCGCAATCCAGGTTGCGGGGCGCGCCCACTGGTGGCCAGCATCGCGCAGATTCTCGAGCAGCCGCGGCACCGGAGCCAGCAGCAGCGAGAGTAGCGCCAGCGGGACCGTGAAATGGCGGATGGAAATGGTCATCGGGCTGATCAGGCAGGCAAAAGTGACGATCGCCAGCCCCAGCCACAGCGCGCGCCAGTGGAACTCCATGCCAGCGCGCGCAGCCGTGATTCGTGCGCGGCCAAAGCGGGCGGCGAGCGCTACTGCCAGGCTGAGCGCCAGCGCGGCCACAAATGCCAGCGTGGACTTGAGCAGCGTCACCACCGGGAAGAAGAACCAGACACCGTGGGGATACGCGTGGCCGAAGAGATATGCCGGACGGATGGATCCCATCGCAAACATGACGACTCCGCCGAGGTACGTCACCAGCGGCAGCAGGAGCCGGCGCAGGGCCAGCGCGGCCCATCCGCTGCCGATCATTTTGAGCAGATCGGTGGGTTGGTTCCACGAGAGCACGAATTCCACCGCGTAGACCAGGAGCGCTGCTAGCAGCACGCCTTTGCCGGTGAGGCGCCAGCCGCGGCGCCACCAGGCGCGGAACTCGGGCGCGGAAGGCTGGCCGGCCAGTGGCAACCAGCGCAGCACAAACGGAAACGCCACGAAAACAAACAGCAGCAACCCCGCCGAGAATTTCGAGAGCAGCGCCACAGCGAGCGCGAGCGCGAAGCGGTGCATGGCGCGCTGCGACTGGTCGCGCCACAGGGTGGCAAAGCTCCAGAGAGCAATTATGGAGAACAGCGCCGCGGCGGTATCGGTGAGCACCAGCGGCCCGAAGGCGAGAAACACGGGCATGGTCGAGAACCAGCACAGCGCAAAAGCGCCACCCCAGCCACCGGCCAGGCGCTCGCCATAGCGACAGATCACCAGGCCGGTGGCCACCAGCAGGAGCAACATGGGCAGCCGCGCCCAGCGCAAGGTGGCATAAGGGTCATTCCAGCGAGTGATAATCCAGGCGCCGAACGGCCATTCGGCCAGCATGGCGTTAAACGGTCCCTGGCCGCTCCAGGTCCAGATGGGGCCGCGGTAATCGACGTGCACGCCGCTCGCCGCCAGGGACGCGCCCGCCAGCAGTTTCGCCAGCGGCGGGTGTTCGGGGTTCATCCGCAGATCGAGCTTCTGCCAGCAACTGACGCCGGCGCCGATGTGCGCCAGTTCGTCGATCCCCACGGATTCGCGGAACGCCGCGCTGCCCGCCAGCACGGCCAGCAGCACCAGGAGGAGAACCGCGATCACGCGCGGGATAGCCGGCTTGGCTTGAGCTGAGATTTCGATGTGAGCCTCCGATCGGTTTTGTGGCGTACGAGTCCACTCTACCCAACGCAAAGACGCCGGCAAAAGTTCCGGCGCGCGGTACGCAGGCCGAAGCCTGCGCCACCATCTCTCGCTTCTTGCTATTCGCCGATTTCGATTTTTGGGCCGGTTTCGCGCTGGGCTTCCTGGACGCGCGCCACGGTATTGCGCGCCAGCGCGAGAAAAGGTTCCTGCTCGCCCGCTTCGAGCGCTACCGGTTTTCCGCTGTCACCGCCGATGCGCACGCGCGGGTCGAGCGGCAATTCGGCCAGGAAATACACCTGCATCTGCTCCGCCGTGCGCCTGCCGCCGCCGTGGCTGAATACGTCGATGCGCTCCTGGCAGTGCGGGCACGTGAGGTAGCTCATGTTCTCCACGATGCCCAGGATCGGCACTTTCACCTGACGAAACATCGAAACGGCCTTGCGGGCGTCCTCGAGCGACACGTCGGAGGGCGTGGTGACCACGATCGCGCCGGTGATCGGCGCGGTCTGAATCAGGGAAAGCTGCACATCGCCGGTGCCCGGCGGCAGGTCGATCACCAGGTAATCCAGATCGCCCCAGTCCACGCCGCGCAGGAACTGCTGGATCACCGAATGCAGCATCGGCCCGCGCCAGACGAGTGGTTTGTCGCCCGGGTTGAGGAAGCCCATCGACATGAGCTTGACTCCGTATTGGTCGAGCGGCTGGATGCGTTCGCCGTATGCCATCGGGGTCTGGTTGATACCCATCATCAGCGGCACGTTGGGGCCGTAAACATCGGCATCCATCAGGCCGGCTTTGTAACCGAGCTGGCCGAGGGCCACCGCCAGGTTCACGGCCACGGTGGTCTTGCCCACGCCCCCTTTGCCCGATCCGACGGCGATCAGGCTCCTGACGCCGGAAATCGGCAGCTTCGGCACTGCAATGGGTGGCTGGGGATTCATCGTCTTCTATCGTAACAGCAGCAGTGAGGCTACCTGAAGCAGCGTGATCGAGATCGAACGCCTGCACTGGCCCGAGCCGGGCCGGGCATGCCCGGCCCCCTACGGGTCCGTCGTAACGGCGAGGCACGCCACGCCCTGGCGCCCCCTCGACAACGTTATCGAAGCTGCGAAGTGCGTATTTGCGCTGGAATCTCCGCGAATAGCAGTCACCGAAGAAGCCCACGAAATCATTCTATTGATTTCAATTACTTGGGCGTAAGAATTCGTTTGTCTGCGGATCGCGCGGGAATAGGCTTGAGTCGGAAGGCCGCTCCAACAGGTGCGGTCTTCCTCGACAACCTGATGAGCGATCCGATTATCATTATCATGTCGGCTGTGTTGGCTCTGGCGGCTCTGCTTCAGTAGCCGCTTTCTCGGCGTTGACCACTAACGCGATTTACGTCAAAAGAAAACCCCCATTAATGGGGGCCAATTCAAAAACAACTGGATACTAATCTTCGGGAATGTTCTAGACTGGAATGTTCCCGAAGATTATTCCAGGGTGAGTATTGCCTTGCGGACTGGAACTGGTTTCTCCGTTACCCGGGCCGGCAGGCTGAAGCCTGCCGCACCTGATGGAGGAAAGGAGCATGAACACGATGGGCGAACCGATTATCATTATCACGGCCGTGTTGGCTTTGGTGGCTCTGCTCCAGTAGCCGCCTTTCGCGCTGACCGCAAACGCGATTTGAATCAAAAAAACCCCCATTTGCGGGGAAGCTAATCTCAAAAACAAATTGGATACTAATCTTTGGGAATATTCTAAATGGAATATTCCCAAAGATTTTTCAAGGGTCAGTACCACCTTATTGGAGCGGAGCCATTCTATCTAGGATTGGAGCATCCTTTTTTGAGAAGGGCTAGGATTTGGGTGTGGGGCCTGTTGGTGCTGCTCGCTGGCGCGGCGACAGTGTACGTCCCCCGGTTCTTCGGGCGGGCACGGGCCTCGCAAACAGCGGGCAATCGGGCTTCGTCCCCGTTTGGGGCGGAACTGCAAAAAGGCCGCGAGCTGTTCGCGCAGGCCCAATATGTAAGAGCCGCTGAAACCTTCGACCGGCTCGCGCGGACGGCGCAGTCTGCGCACGATTACAGCATCGCCGCCCGTGCCGGCGGCAATGCCGGCGCCTGCCGTTTCGCGCTCCACCAATACCAGCCCGCCTTGGCATCGTTTTTGCGTGCGCGCCGTGTCCTGGAATCGTTAGGCGATGCCAACAACCTGGCGGTGACGGACGCCAACATCGCCTCCCTGTATGACCAAATGGGAGATCCAGATGCCGGTATTCGGTGGCTGGATGCCAGCATTCGGCGACTTTCCGGCGCCAGCGGCCCTTTGCATCTTGCCGGGATGCTGATTCAACTGGGCGGCTTGCGCGCACAGTGCGGGCAGATGCCGGAAGCGGTGTCTTCGTACCGGGAGGGAATCGAAGCCGCCGCGGCTGCCGATAACTGGAAACTGTACGCCAACGGCTGCAACAGTCTGGGGGAAGCGCATTTTCTTTGTCGGGACTATGCGTCCGCCGAACCGGCGCTGCTCGAGGGCTACCGGGTTCGCAAATTCCGCCATTTTCCGATGGACAGTTCCTATTTCGCCTTGGGACGGCTGCGGCTGGCGCAAGGGGATCTGGTATCGGCATCGGCGCTGCTGGATCGCGCGGTCGAACTGGCGTCCGTGCCCGCCGCCATTATGCCCATCTGGAAGATTTATCACGCGCGCGGCCTGGTCCGGCAGGCGCAAGGACGGCTGCCGGAGGCGCTGGACGATCTTGGCCACGCGCTTCGCCTGGCGCGGGCCTTTCGCACGTCGGCGCCCGGCGCCGAAGCCGCCCGCATCGGCGCGGAGAGTCTGATCGATGAAGCCTATGCCGCTTTCATCGACGCCGGTAACCGCCTGTACGAACAGACGCGCGCTCCACGCCTGGCCGAAGAGACTTTTCAGGCTGCGGAGGAAAACCGCGCCGCCAGCCTGCGCGCTTTGGTTTCCGGCGGCGGGGCTTCCGGCGATTTGCCACCCTCTTATTGGGAAGCCGTCGAGCGGCTGCGCCGCGCCGAAGCAGGCGCACTTCAATCCCCGGACGCCCAGCGCCGCGAGCGGGTCGAGGACTGCCGCGCCGAATTGACCCGCATCGAGGCTTCCACAACCGCCCTGCCCGAAACTTCAGTCGATGATCTGCTGGCCCGCGTTTCTGCCGCTCTGCCTGCCGATGCGGTGTTGTTCAGCTTCCGCTTGGGTGAATCCGCCTCCTGGTTATGGGCGGTGGACCGGGCTGGAATGGTCCTTTACCGGCTGCCACCGCAGGACCAGTTGGAGCGGAAAACCGCTGCCGCCCTGGAAGCGATCCGCCAGGACAAGCCCGACGCCCAGGCAGCCGCCGCCGACCTCTATGACGGCCTGTTTGGTGGCGTGGCGCCGCGTTTCCTCGGCAAGGCACGGTGGATACTCTCGCTCGACAAAAGTCTGTTCGACGTTCCTTTTGCCGCGCTGATGGAACGGGTATCCGGGCGACCGGTCTACGTGGCCGAGCGGCACGTGATACAAATCACCCCGGGCGCCGGTTATTGGGTGGACGCCATGGCGCGGCGCGGCAGCGCGTCCTCGAGCGGCCGGTTCCTGGGCATCGGGGATCCGATCTACAATGCCGCCGACTCCCGTTTGCCGGTGCGCAGCGCGGTGGGTTTCCGTTGGCCTCGGTGGCTGCGGCCGAGCGTGGCTTCCGCCGCCACGCCAGCCACGGTGAGTCTTCCCCGGTTGCCAGCCAGCGCCAACGAATTGGATTCCTGCGCCCGCGCGTGGGGCGGGCCTTCCACCCTGCTCGAGGGCGCCCGGGCGGCGCGCCTGGAGTTCGCCGCCGCGCTCGCCGGCGATCCCGAAATCATCCACTTCGCGACCCACTTTCTGGAATCTTCGGCGCCGCAGCGGGATCGGGCCGGCGCCACTGCCGGCGGCGCTTACGGATTGATTGCGCTGAGCCTCACCGGCCGGGGCGAGACCGAGTTGTTGACACCGGTGGAAATCGCTCACTGGAGGACCCGGGCGGAGTTGGTTGTGCTGAGCGGCTGCCACTCCGACGCCGGGCGCGTATTGCCGGGGGCGGGGCTGCTCGGCCTCACTCGCGCCTGGCTCACGGCCGGCGCCCGCAGCGTGGCAGGCAGCCGTTGGGATACACCCGACGAAAGCGGCGCCCTGTTCGCCGCTTTGTATCGAGAATTGCGATCACAGGGAACACCCGACTCGGCGTTGGCGCTGGCTTCGGCCCAGCGGGAAATGATTCGCTCCGGCGGTTGGCGGGCTCGTCCGCGCTACTGGGGAGCATACTTTGTGGTGGGAAATGAGTGAAGCTACGGTCCTGAACATTAATGTCCAGCCGATGAGCGACGCGCCCGCGAGCGCTGCGGAGAACATCCAGCAGCCCGCCTGGTCGCCTTTGGTGGAACGCATACGCGCCGGTGATCCGGCGGCCATGGAAGAGCTCTATGGCCTGTTTTCCAAAGGCATCCGCTTTTATCTCTGCCGGCAACTGGGCCCGCAGGATCTCGACGATAGAGTGCACGACGTCTTCCTCACCATCACTCAGGCCATTCAGAGCGGAGAACTGCGCGAGCCAGAACGCCTGATGGGCTACGTGCGGACTGTGGTGCGCCGCCAGGTGGCGGCCCGCATCGACGCCAACGTGCACGCACGCCGCCGCCAGACCAGCCTGGAAGATGGTATCGTATTGCGCGATCACTCCCCCGATCCTGAGCGCCTGGCCATCCGCGGACAGAATATCGAGGTCGCTCTACGCATTCTCAACAGCATCGCCAGGCGCGATCGCGAGGTGCTGGTTCGCTTCTATCTCAACGAACAGCCTGCCGAACAGATCTGCCGTGAAATGGATCTGACAGAAACCCAGTTTCGCCTCATCAAGTCCCGCGCCAAAGCGCGCTTTGGCGAACTGGGGAGGGCGCGCCTTTCGCGGAGGGTTGGTTTTGCGGCTGGATTTAGATAACGTCCTAGAATAATAACTTTTTGTGTTGATTTTTGAGAATTCTGCGATCAGTCTTACACTTACTACTGCGAGGAGGCCGGAGATATGCTGCGAATGGCGGATCATGTGACGGAGGATGATTTAGAGCAGTATTGCCTGGGCGGTCTCGCCGAGGTCCGGTACGCCCGCCTGGAAGAGCACCTTTTCTTGTGTGAAACCTGTCGCGAACGTTTGACGGAAACGGAGAACTTCGTCGGCGCCATGCGCGAGGCGAGCCGCCAGTTACCTGAGGAACATGAGGAAGAGTGCGCGGCCGTGATCGTTGCCAGCCGCCCGTGGAGGCAGTCGTGGCCTGGCCGACTGGCTCCGATGTCGATCGCGGCGCTGCTGTTGGTTTGCGCCGCGGTGTGGTTCGGCCGCCATTCCGGCGTGCCGGCGCCGCTGCCTTTCACCGTCGAGCTGACTGCCGTGCGCGGAGCCGCGCCGGGGCCAGCCCCCGCCGGCCGTCCCCTGCTGCTCAAACTCGATCTGACCGGGTTAGGCGATGGGCAGCCATTCGCCGGCGACGTGGTGGATGCCTCGGGGAGCCGGGTTGCGCAGTTTTCGGTTGGCGCCACGGTGTTGCTGAAGGCGCTGCCTCCCGGCGGCTATTTCGTGCGCATCCACAAAACCTCCGGGGAACTGCTGCGCGAGTACGCGCTCGCGCTCAAGCCCTAGGGCTGAATACGCAGCCTGGCGTATTTGCCCGCTCGGATACTGGCAGATACTCCAAGCATCCAAGGCCCACCCTTTCATCCCGGGCAGCCCGCCTTTCCGCTCCCAAGAGGTATCATTTCGGCGCGCGGTAGAATACGCACATGAAGCGTTCCGGCTCGACTGCGGTGGCCAACATCGAACGCTTCCTCGATATCGCCCTGCTGGCGCTGGTCGCGAGTGGCGCCCTGGCAGCCGCGGTTGGCGGATGGTGGGACGCGCCCACGGTGCTGCTCACGACTGTCGCCCTGGTGTGGCGTGGGGTGTGGCTCGCCGGCGTCGGGCCAAGCCCGCCGCCGTTCGCGGTTGCCGGCGTCGCGCTCGGCTGGTGCGGTTTTTCTCTCATCGATGTCTGGAACTTGCCGCACAGTTTCCTGGGGGCGGCCATTCCGCTGCTCTACTTCCTGGCGGCGGCCCTACTGCTGGTCGAGAAGACCAACTTGGCAGGTCGGGGACCTGCCCCACACGGTTTCCGGGTGGCGCTTCTCTGCTTCGCCGCGCTATTGGCGGAGGCGCTCGATTCCACTGGCCCCGGCTTTTTCCTGGCGCTGGCGTGCTTCGTCCCCTGCGCCGTGGCAGCGCTCGCAGCCGCTGAAATTCTGGGCTCGCTGGAAGGCGCCGCTGCCCAGGTTTCCGCGCGGCGGTTGACGCTCCGCCTGGGGGTGCTCGCCTGTGCCGCCGCGGCGTCGATACTGCTGCTGGCAGCCGGCCTGTTTTTCCTGCTGCCGCGCACAGCCGATGCCGCCCAGCGATGGCAGGCTTCCCACCGCCTCCGCCTGGAAGGCTTTTCCAGCCGCATCACGCTAGGCGAAATCGGCGAGCTGAAGACCAGCTCGCGGCCGGTCATGCACGTCACCATTTTCAGCCCGCTGCCGGTAAGCGGCTTGAAATGGCGCGGGGGCCTGCTGACCGCCTTCGACGGCAGACAGTGGACCAATCCCGAGCCAACGCCGCCGCTTACGCCCGCCGCCGCGAGCCACTTCGCTCTGGTTCCCTCCGCCGAGCGCCAGCCGGGCGCGCACATATCCTATGATGTGGAACTCGAACCCGCCGATTCCGCCGCGCTATTCTTCGCCGGTACGCCGGAAAGCCTGGATCTTCGCGATCTGGCGGTGGTGCGCGGACCCAGCGGCCTGTCCCGCCTGGCGCGCCGTCCACCAGGGGTGCTCCGGTATTCGGCGTATAGCCGCCTGGAAGAACGGCCGGAGCAATCGCGCGCTGCCTATCCCGCTCCGTCACTCGATCCCGACGAGGCGGCCGGCGACCTCCGGTTGCCCGCTTCGCTGGACCCGCGCATCGGGGAACTGGCGCGCCTCTGGGTTTCTGGCGCCGCCAGCGACCTCGACCGCGCTCGCGCCATCGAAACCCACCTGCGTACCGGCTACGGCTACACGCTCGAACTGCCGCCGGCACGAATTGCGGACCCGCTCGGGAATTTTCTGTTCGTCCGCCGCCGCGGCCACTGCGAGTACTTCGCTTCGGCCATGACCGTGATGCTGCGCACCCTCGGCGTGCCGGCGCGCCTGGCCACTGGTTTCGAGAGCGGCGTCTACAACCCCCTCACGGACGAGTGGCTGATGCGGGCCTCAGACGCTCACGCCTGGGTGGAAGCCTGGCTGGCCGGCCGCGGCTGGACCACTTTCGATCCCACGCCGCCCGATCCCAACCGCGCCGCGCCATCCGCTCTGGCCGGCTTCGCGTTGTATCTCGATGCCGCGCGCACGTTCTGGAGCCGCTGGGTGGTTAACTTCGATCCGAGCCGCCAAGGCGCACTCGCCGACCGGTTTGACGAAGCCGCGCGCCTGGCCGGCATCCGCTGGTTCGATTCCCTCTCGGACACCGGCAACACCTGGGAACAGCGCGCCGGGGGTTGGCTGCGCCACTTCGGTCTTTGGCTGGCAGCGGCCACTGTGCTCGCCGCTGGCCTCTGGAGGTTCGGACCGCGCTGGATCCGCGCCCTGCGCTTCCGCCTGCGCGTCGAGCGCGCTCGCCGCAGTCCCACCACGGCTGCCGACGCGACTCTGCTTTACCAGCGCATGCTGGCCATTCTGGCAAGCCGCGGCTACCACAAACCGCCCTGGTTCACCCCCGCCGAGTTCGCCACTTCGCTTCCGGCCGGCTCCCTCGCTGCAGCGGTTGCCGAATTCACCTCCATTTACAACGCCCTCCGCTTTGGCCGCCGCACTCCCGATCGCCCGCGCATCTCCACCCTGCTCGAGGAGTTGGTCCAGTGATAGGCAGCACGACTTTTCTCTTGCAGCCGGGTTCATGGAAAAGCAGGCGCGGCAATACGCTATTACTGAAAAGCGACCGGGCCAGCATATAATTGAACTATTGGAGGGAATCAAACGTATGAAGCGACGCACCGCTTCGCTATTCTCCGTGTTATGCCTGCTGGCGGCGCCTTTGCTGGCGCAAACCACCATTGGAGGCGGGGCTTGCAACTCCGAATCCTTAAGCGGCATTTATGCTGTCTCCGTGACGTCGAGGCAGGTGACTGCTGCGGGGACGTTCACTGGGGTGTCCCAGGGGACCGGCTCGGCGACCTTTGACGGGCTGAGCGCGGTCACTATCAACTTGACGGCGAACACCGGCCAAGCCAGCGCGACGCCGGTGACATGGTCGGGGACTTACAGCGTTCAAGCCAATTGTGCAGGAGTCATCAACATCGCCACTGGAGGCAGCGCCACCTTGAACATGGCGATCTATAACTCCGGCGCCGATTTTCTGCTCAGCGGCAGCGATGCTAACTACAGCTACTCGGGCACCGGAAACACCCAGCCGGCCGGTTGCTCGGCAAGCACATTCTCCGGCGTCTACACGTTCCACGGGACCGGATTCGCGCTGACCGGGACGGCCGTGACCGGTGTCAAGAATGGGGCTGGGTTGCTGCAATTCGACGGGGTGAGCAACCTGACGGTCAACGTTACGATGTCGGCCAGCGGTGCAGCGCCTGCCGCGCTCACTCTCACCGGATCGTATTCGATATCGTCCAACTGCCTGGGGTCGGCGAACCTCACCGATGCGGGCGGCAACTCTTACGTGATGAGTTTCAGCATCTACAACAGTTCGGTGGCCAACGCGGCCGCCTATGTGGGATTGGCGCAGAGCTCGAAATTCCTGGTCACTGGCAATGCAAACGCCACGTACGGGCAGCCGGCGGCGAGCGCAACGGCTCAGCGGTTGGGGGACTCGCCGACCCTGGAAATGGCGGCGAGGCCGCTGTCCGGCTTCGCCGATCGAGGAGGTCGAGCATGAAATACGCACGCATTGTCTGGCTATCTTCCCTTTCCTGCCTGCTGGTGGCACCCGCTCTGGCGCAGAACCAGATCGGCGGCGGGAGTTGCAGCGCGGCGACCCTGAACGGAACGTACGCGCTCACTCTCAGCGGACGCGCGATTTCGGCTGCCGGAGCCTTCGCGGGTACAATTCAGGCGGTTGGCACGGCTACGTTCGATGGCAAGAGCGTCGTCACTTTCAGCGGGATTGCCAACACGAATGAGGTTGCCGGCACGCCGTTCAGTTCCTCCGGGAGCTACGCTCTCGCATCCAACTGCTACGGGCCAATTAACTTTGCCGTTGGAAGCACGGCGACATATACTCTGGTGGTCTGGGGCGGCGGCAATGATTTCGCCGTTACCGGTTCGGACGCCACCTACGTCTATACCGGCAGCGGTAACAACGTTTCGCCGGTGGCCTGCGCCACGGCCACGCTGTCTGGCGCTTACGGCTTCAGCGCCAGCGGTTCCACCCTGTCCGGGACCACGCAGACCGGCTCCGCCGACGAAGCCGGCGTGCTCCAGTTCGACGGCCAGGGCAAAGTCACGGCCACTTATACGCAATCGTCAGGCGGAACAACACCCGCCGCGATCACAGCCACAGGGACTTACTCGGTTACCTCAGCCTGCCTGGCATCCGCCAGCCTGGTCGACTCGAACGGCAAGACCAACACATTGAACTTCGTCCTCACGGGTAACTACGGCGCGGGCGTAGATCTGATCGACGCCAACCCGCAGTTCGTCCGCAGCGGTTCTGCACACGCGGCGTTTCTGAACCCAACCCAATCCATCGGAAATGTCTTCAGCTACGTTGTGGACGCGACGACGCCGGGCAGTGATTTTGTGCTGTTTGGAACCGATCTTGCCACCAAGGAGGCGACGGCAGCCACTGCGACCCTTCCGACCACGCTGGCTAATACCAAAGTGACGGTGAACGGGGAGCCGGCGCCTTTGTACTACGTGTCTGCCACACAGATCGACGCACAGATGCCGTGGGATATTCCGGGCGGCACGGTGGCTTCCGTGGTGGTTCAAAACGGGACTGCGACGAGCAACGCCGCGGCGGTTTATGTTCCCGCCACGGGGACGCCGGGGATCGGCGTCTACAACAGCAATCGCGCGGACGTGACGAATTCGAATGGCAGCGTGAATTCCGCTACGGTGCCCGCCAGCGTCGGAGATGAGGTGGTGGCGTGGTTCACCGGCGGAGGTCCGGTCCAGGCTGCTGGAAAGCTCGTAACCGGCGCCCCCGCACCCGCGGGACTCTCCCCCATAACCGGAAACTATTCCGTGACCGTCGGCGGCATTCCGGCCAACGTCATTTACATCGGCCTGGCGCCGGAGTCGGTTGGAGAATATCAGGTGAACTTTAACGTTCCGCAACTCGCCAAGGGCACTTATGCGGTGCAAATCACCATTGATGGCGTGGCGTCCAACAAACCCGTGATGACGGTCGGGAATTAGGGCGCCGGCGAGCAGCGACTTCAGCCGTTTCCGGCGCTAATCCTCGCCGCCGGAAGCGGCCGAGGCCGCATTCATGTAGCGGTGATCGCGGCAGATGCCTCGCTTCGATGACCGGATGAACTCGACCAGGTGGAGCGCTTCCGGCGTTGCCAGGGCCTCGATCCGCTCCAGCGCTTCCTTGCGCGCGAGCGCCGAGCGATACAGCAGACGGTAGGCCTGTTTCAACGCCGAAACCGTCTCGCGCGAGGCGCCGCTGCGGCGGAGCCCCACCAGGTTCAAGCCGTGCGCGGCGCAGTCGAATTCCGAGACCAGCAAATACGGCGGGACGTCCTGCGCCACTCGCGTATTGGCCGCCACCATGCACAACCGCCCGACCTTGGAGAACTGATGCACGCCGACGCCGGCCGAGAGAAATGCGTTGTCTTCAATCTCCGCGTACCCGCCCAGGCTGGTGCTGGGGCCGATGGTGATCTGGCTGCCCAGTTGGCAATCGTGCGCGATGTGTACGCAGCTCATCACGTAGTTGTCGTCGCCAAGCACGGTGACCGCGCCCGGTTTGGTGCCGCGCGAAATGTTGACGAACTCGCGCAGCACGTTGTGATTGCCCACCCGCAGGTAGCTCACATTCTCCTCGCGAAACTTCTTGTCCATCGGGTCCGTGCCGAGGTGGGCGCCGGAATAAATATGATTACCCTCGCCGAGCGTCGTATAGCGCTTCACGATCGCGAAGGGGTCCAGCCGGTTGTGGGGCCCGATCTCGACTTCGTCTTCGACGATGCAATACGCGCCGATCACCGCGGTCGGGTGAACCCGCGCTCCCGGATGTACGATTGCCGTGGCGGCGATGGTGGGCCCAGACGTGGTTGATTCCATGGTTTCTGCCGGCGGCGCGTAAGCGCAACATCCTCGTATAGATCGCGAGCGCGTCAGGCTGATTCTAACGCAAATCGCCGTTATTCTCGATCAACCCGCCAGGGACGCCGCACCGCAACCCAAGCATATTCGCATCGAATGAGCCTGGGGGGGGAGCGAAGCGGGCGGCCGCCGAGCCGGTGCGGGCGACACGCCGTCCTCCGCCTTTTCGCATATCATGTGTAGCAGGTGTTGGACATGTCGAAGATAAAACACGCGGTGTTGATTTCTATATATCTACTCGGCGTCGCAGTTGTCACTCTGCAGGCCCAGACGCAAATCCCACATTTGCAGCGGCAGGGGACCGCGACCCAGCTTGTGGTCGACGGTCAGCCCTTTCTGATTCTCGGTGGCGAGTTGCACAACTCCAGCTCGTCAAGCCTAGCCTATATGGAGCCCATCTGGAAGTCCATGGTGGACCTGCATTTCAATACGGTGCTCGCGGGGGTCTCCTGGGAACTGATCGAACCGGAGGAGGGCAGGTTCGATTTCGGTCTGGTGGATGGCCTTATCGAAGGCGCGCGCCGGCACAATCTGCGGCTGGTGTTTCTCTGGTTCGGCAGTTGGAAGAACGGGATGTCCAGCTACGCCCCGCTCTGGGTGAAAAAGGATTACAAACGGTTCGCGCGCGTACGGCTGCGGGGGGGCAGGACGGTGGAAGTCCTCTCGACGATATGCCCGGCCAACTGGAATGCGGACGGGAAGGCTTACGCCGCGCTGATGCGGCACATCCGCGAGGTCGATGGCGCGGACCATACCGTGATCATGATGCAGGTGGAAAACGAGGTCGGGGTGCTGGGAGACTCGCGCGATCGCTCCGAGGCCGCCAATCAGGCGTTCTCACAACCCGTGCCCCGGGAACTGATCGACGCGTTGGTGCGCGGCAAAGACAAACTGCAGCCCGACCTGCGAAAGAAGTGGGAAGGCGCCGGCTCCCGGAACTCGGGAACGTGGGAGCAGGTTTTCGGCGCCGGTCCCGGCAGCGATGAAGCGTTTATGGCCTGGAACTACGGCACTTATGTAGAGAACGTAGCGAAAGCGGGTAAGGCGGAGTACGCAATTCCGATGTACGCGAATACCTGGCTGAGCAGTCCGCAGGGAAAGCCCGGCGACTGGCCGAGCGGATGCCCCGAGCCGCACGTGATGGACATCTGGCGCGCCGCGGCGCCGCACCTGGATATCCTGTCACCCGATATTTACGCGCCGGACTTCGCCGAATGGTGCAACCGGTACGTCCACGCGGGCAATCCGTTATTTGTACCCGAGATGAGAGGCGACGCCGACGGCGCACGCGACGTGTTCTATGCCATCGGAGAGCACGATGCCATCGGCGTGTCGCCATTCGCCGTCGATTCCATCGAGAACCCGGCGAGTTCGCCGTTGGCCGCAAGTTACGGCATTCTGGCCCAGCTTGCTCCGCTCATTCTGCAGCACCAGGGGAAAGGCGAGCTGACCGGCTTCCTGCTCGACAAGGAACATCCGTCCGTGAAGGCGGAGGTGGCCGGCTATCAACTGGAAATCAGCCTGGATTCCATATTTGGACAGAACGCCAGCATCGGCTACGGCCTGATCGCCGCGAGTGGACCGGACGAATTCGTCGGAGCAGGGAGCGGATTCCGGGTCGCCTTCTCGGCGAAAACGCCCGGCCCCCGCATCAGCACGGTGGGGTCGGTCGACGAAGGAACCCTCCTCAACGGTAAGTGGATTTCGGGGCGACGATTGAACGGCGACGAGAACGATCAGGGCCAATATTGGAGGTTCGACAGGCGCCTTTCGATCTCACGCTGCGTCGTGTACCGTTTCGAGTGAGCGCTTGCCCGCCAAGATCGCGTATCGCGATTTTCCAGCGGTACTCAGCTATCCGCTCCGCCGAGACATGGTAACTGCCGTTTAGTTTAGACCCGGCAGTGTCTTGGCGCTCATCTGCCGATCTTCTCTCTGTCGAGCATTCCCGCGCCCGGCGCGGCGAGCATCACATCCATCATAACTACCATCGCCGGCGCGCAGATTTCGTAGAGATCCCCGACTCGCTCCGGAAGTTCACTGCGCCGCGCCGCCAGCTCGCCAGACGATGCGAATTCATCGTCGCAGAGAGCGCGCGTGCCGAGTCGCTGGCACTGGCGCTTACCGCGGGCGATCGGCCCGCCGTGGCCCGGCTCTGCGCGGATTCGTTCGCGGGCGCCAGCCGGCGCTGGCTCATCGTATCGCACACTACCACGCGAATCCCATCGGCAATCCCCAGGAACCGACGCCTTTGCCCGCAAAGAAGAAGTCCTTGCTCGCCCGAACCCGGCGCTTCAGGTACAAGCCGACCCCTAACACCAGCGCGAAGTACACGCAGATGACAATCAGATCGGCCGGAGCCAGTGTCAGCAGCCGCGATGCCTTACCGGTTCGGGTGGCAGACTCGGCATGAGCGGCGGCGCCCGAAGCGAGCGCTCCCGCGACCTTCCATGCGATCCCCGGGCGGGAGGTTTGGATGGGACTCAAAGCACCTCTCCGGCAATCCGGGAAACGTCTGCCGATAAGGAAAACACCATTTCAGATGCTATCAGCCTGCGCCGCCTTTAGCATCGAAGCCTTGCCGCCGAGCAGCCCCTTCGCCGCTGCGCCCGTCTCCGGTGCAAGGCGTTACCGCCGCGCGCATGGCGTCGCAGTCGTGATATAAATCGGCTGTTGAGCCAAACCAACGCCTCTGCGCGGGAGCGGTTGCGCACCACTCTGGATCACCGCGAACCGGATCGTATTCCGCTGGATTTTGGCAGCACCGCGGTAACCGGCATTCACGTCAGCTCGGTGGCGGCGTTGCGCCACTACTACGGGCTGGCTCCCGGGCCAGTGAAGGTGCACGAGCCCTACCAGATGCTGGGCCTGGTGGAAGACGATCTGCGCGACGCGATGGGACTCGATGTCGCCGGCGTTTTTTCGCGCAAGACGATGTTCGGCTTCGCCGTCGACAACTGGAAGGAATGGAATTTCCGCGGCCTGGATGTGCTGGTTCCCGGCGATTTCCGGATCCGCACGGAACCGAACGGCGACATCCTGATCTATCCCGAGGGCGATGAAACGGCGGCGCCGAGTGGGCGCATGCCGATGGGCAGCGCCTTCTTCGACACCATCATCCGGCAGCCGGAGATCGACGACCAGAAACTCGATCCGGCGGACAATCTGGAAGATTTCGCTCCTGTCGCCGAAGAAGACCTGGACCATCTCGAACGCTCCGTGCACGCGGCCGGCGAGAGCGGCTACGGTGTGGCAGCGACGTTTGGCGGCACGGCGTTCGGCGACATCGCGCTGGTGCCCGCACCGTTTCTCAAAAGTCCGAAGGGCATCCGCGACGTCACCGAGTGGTACATGTCGACGCGCACGCGACGCCCTTACATCCACAGCATCTTCGAGCGCCAGTGTGAAATCGGCATCGAGAACCTGGCGCGCATCCACGCCCGCATCGGCGACGCGGTGGACTGCGTCTTTCTCTGCGGCACCGATTTCGGCACGCAGACGTCGGCATTCTGCTCCGTCGGCACCTTCCGCGAACTGTGGTTCCCCTATTACAAACGCGTTAACGACTGGGTGCACGCGAACACAACGTGGAAATGTTTCAAGCATTCCTGCGGCAGCGTGGAGCGGTTCTTCGAGAGCTTTATCGAGGCCGGGTTCGACATCATCAACCCGGTGCAGTGTTCGGCGGCTGGGATGGAGCCGGCCGAGCTAAAGCGGAAGTACGGCGCGCGCCTGGTTTTCTGGGGTGGGGGCGTGGATACGCAGAAAACCCTGCCTTTCGGCACACCGCGCGACGTGCGCGAGGAAGTGTTGCGCCGCTGCGAGATCTTCGCGCCGGGTGGCGGGTTCGTGTTCAATTCGATTCACAATCTGCAGGCCGGCACGCCGGTGGAGAACATCGTCGCCATGCTGGATGCCGTCCATCAATTCAACGGAGTTGCGCATGCCTGACCTGGACAAGCTTCACGGAGCCGTGATCGAGGGAGATTGGAAGGCCGCAGCCGCGGCGACGCAGGCCGCCATCGCCGCGGGCGTGACGCCACTCACCATCGTAACCGAGTACCTGGTGCCGGCCATGGACGAAGTGGGGCGCCGCTTCGAGTGCGAAGAGTACTTCGTGCCCGAGATGCTGCTTTCGGCGCGGGCCATGAAAGCGTCGATGGAAATTGTCCGGCCGTTGCTGGTGGCGACGGGCGCCGAGCCGGTGGGCCGCGTGGTGATTGGGACGGTCAAGGGCGACCTGCACGACATCGGGAAGAACCTGGTGGCGTCGATGCTGGAGGGCGGCGGCTTCGAGGTGATCGACCTGGGCGCGGACGTGTCGCCGGAGCGCTTCATCGAAGCGGCGACCACGCGTCACGCCAACCTGGTAGCGCTCTCGGCGCTGCTTACGGTTACGATGACGTCGATGAAAACCACCATCGACGCCTTTGCGACCGCGGGACTGCGCGAGAAGGTGAAGATCATGGTGGGCGGTGCGCCGGTCACGCAGCACTATGCCGATGCGATCGGCGCCGATGGTTACGGCGAAAGTGCCGCGGCCGCGGTGGCGTTGGCGCGCCGACTGGTGGCCCCGTGAGCCGTCTGCACGAGTGGCTGGCAGGCGGTCTGCCGATGACGGACTTCACTCGCGCCCTGGTGGCCGCCCGATGCGCCTCAAGCTGATCAGTTGCGAAGTTCTGTTCCGCGAAATGTGCGATGCCTGCGCGCACTCGCCGCATCAGGTGGACCTGGAGTTTCTGCCCAAAGGACTGCACGACCTGGGCGGCAAACCGATGTCGGCGAAGATTCAGGAAGCGGTGGACCGCACGCCGGCAGGCAACTACGAAGCGATCCTGCTCGGCTACGGGCTCTGCGGCAACGGGCTCGACGGGTTGACGGCGCTGCATACGCGACTGGTCCTGCCGCGCGCGCATGACTGCATCGCGCTTCTGATGGGCAGCCGCGAACGTTACCAGGCGTATTTCGAGCGAAACCCCGGCACTTATTACCAGTCCACAGGCTGGCTGGAGCGCGGGAAAGGCTTGCAGCAGTTGACCCACCAAACCGTGGGCATCGACGAGCCGCTGGAAGCGCTGATTCGCAAGTACGGCGAGGACAACGGCCGCTACCTCTATGGTGAGCTGACGCGCTACCAGTCGCACTACAGCAAGCTGACGTTCATCGAGACTGGGCTGGAACCGAGCGCGAACTTCCTTGCCGAGGCCGCCGCCGAAGCCAGCCAAAAAGGCTGGAGCTTCGAGCGGCTGCCGGGCGACCTGGCTTGGCTGCGGCGCATGGTCGAAGGCGAGTGGGCGGAAACAGAGTTCGTGGTGGCCGGGCCAGGCCAGCGCATCGTGGCCAGCTATGACACCGGGGTCCTGAAGGTGCAGGGGTGACAGGCAAAGAGCGCATTCTCGCGAAGCTGCGCGGCGAACCCACCGACTCGCTGCCGCTGATGCCCATCACCATGATGTTCGCCGCGGACCTCGCCGGCGTGCACTACCGCGATTACGCGCGCGACCACCGCGTGCTTGCCCGTGCACAGTTGGCGGTGGCGGACCGCTTCGGCTTCGACTACGTATCGGCCATTTCCGACCCGGCGCGCGAAGCGTCGGACCTGGGTGCCGCGGTGGAGTGGTTCGACGATCAGCCGCCTGCAATTGTGGAGAGCCGCGCGTTGCTGGACGAAAAGAGCAAACTGGCGGCTTTGCGCCTGCCCGATCCGGCCGCGCCCGGTCGCATGCGCGACCGCGTCGAGGCGGTGCGGCTGCTGGCGGCATGCAGCGGCGCGACGCGAATCGTCGAGGGTTGGGTGGAAGGGCCGTGCGCGATGAGCGCCGATCTGCGCGGGCTCAACACGTTGATGCTGGATTTCTTCGACGATCCGCCCTTCGTGGAAGCGCTCTTCGCTTTCACGGTTCGCATGGAGGTCGACTTCGCGCGGGCGCAGGTCGAGGCGGGCGCGACCCTGATCGGGGTGGGCGACGCGGCGGCTTCGCTGATCGGCCCCAGGCTGTACACGCAGCTCGTGCTGCCTTGCGAGCAGCGGCTGATAGCAGCCATCCGCGCGTTCGGCGTGCCTGTGCGGCTGCACATCTGCGGCAACACCAGGCGCATCGTGGAGGGCATGGGGCAAACCGGCGCCGAAATCATCGACCTGGATTCTCCGACGCCGCTCGGCCACGCGCGGCGCGCCATGCGGGCGGCGCAGGTGCTGCTCGGCAATATCGACCCGGTGCGGGCCTTGCGCGATGGCACGCCCGCCTCGGTGGAAGCCGCGCTGGCGGAATGTTTCGAGCAGGCGGGTTCGCCGTACATTTGCGGCGCCGGCTGTGAGGTGCCGCGCGGCACTCCGCACGCCAACCTGGACGCGATGGCGCGGTTTGCGCGCCTCCGCTCGTGAGACTCGAACTCCATCCCCGTGCGCGCCAGACGCTGGCCGATCAGCTCTTTGCGGCGGGCGTCGAATTCCCTTGCGGCGGAGAACTCGCCTGCGGCGGCTGCAAGGTGCGGGTGCTGGAAGGCGAGGTGCCGGTTACCGCGGCCATGCGGGACGCACTCAGCGAAGAAGAGATCCGCAACGGCTGGCGACTGGCCTGCTGCGCGTCCGCGGCGGGGCGCGTGGTGATCGAAGTGGAGCAGTGGAGCCTGCGCGTGCTCGCCGACAACGCTTCCGTGCCCATTGAGCCGCGTGCGGGACGCGGCGCCGCGATCGACCTGGGCACCACCTCGCTCGTCGTCCAGGTGGTGGATCTGGCGAGCGGCGAAGTTCTACGCGTGGAGACCGCGCTCAACCCGCAGGCGCGCTACGGAGCCGACGTGATGAGCCGCCTGCAATACGACCTGCGCCGGCCGGGCGAACTGGGCTGCCTCATCCGCGAAGCGCTGGGGCGGATGCTCGGCGGCGAGCCGCTCCGTGAGGTGCTGGTAGCGGGCAATACGGCGATGCACCATCTCTTCTGCGGCCTCGATGTGGAACCGCTCACCCACGCGCCGTTCCTCTCTCCCACGCTGGACGCCCGCCGTTTCGAGGCTGCGGATTTGCGATGGCCCGGGCCGGCCGAGTTCCTGCCCTGTCTGGGCGGATTCGTCGGCAGCGACCTGCTCTGCGGTATCGTGGCCACGCGCCTGGACGAACAGACCGAAGCACGCGCGCTCTTCGACATCGGCACGAATGGTGAAGTGGTGGTGGGGTCGGCACAGGGAATTCTCTGTGCGTCCACCGCGGCCGGCCCGGCGTTCGAGGGCGGGCGCATCGGCATGGGGATGCGTGCGGGCGCCGGTGCGATCGACACTGTGCATGTGCGCAACGGCGGGTTCGACTGCCACGTGATCGGCGGAGGCGCGGCGCGCGGCATTTGCGGCAGCGGGCTGGTGGACGCGGCGGCGTGCGGAATCGAGTTGGGCCTGATTGGCGCCAACGGCCGCCTGACCAACGCGGACAAACGCATCCTGCTGGCCGGCGGCGTCGCCCTGACGCAGAGCGACATCCGCGAGCTGCAGTTGGCGAAGGGAGCGATGGCGGCGGGCTTGCGCATGCTTGCCGCAGGTGGCATCGAGAAGCTGTACCTTGCGGGCGCGTTCGGCAACTACATCCGCCAGACCAGCGCGCGCGTCATCGGACTGCTGCCCGACGATCTGCCAGTGGAGCCGGTGGGAAACAGCTCGCTGCGCGGCGCGCGCACGTTGCTGCTCACGCCCTCCATCCGCCAGGCGCGGTTGGGGAAGATTGCGGCTCTCTCGCGGCACGTGGAACTCGCCGCGGACCCCGACTTCCAGTATCGATACGCCGAGATGATGGCGCTGGGCCACTATCGTCTGAGCGGATAAGCGTTCCCCGCATCAACGCCGGCGCAGTTCGATGACGTCGGTGCGCGTCCCGGTGTCCAGCGGGACGGCGAAGCCGGACGCGAGAACAGACGCGGTCACCGTGCCCAGCGCATGACCGTTCATCACGGAACGGGCTTGATAGACCGCATCCGGCGGCGCCGGAAGTTGAAAGACCACTTGGGTTGCTCGGGAATCGTTCCGAAAAATGACCACGATGCCATCGCCCTCGCGGCTGAGGCGGGCGAAACCGTCCCAGGACTTCACGCCCGTCTGGGCCCACTCTCCCAGCGGGAAGAAACTATCGTTCAACGACGCCTGGCGGCGCAGATTCTTGAACCAGCGAACGCGGCTGGCGTACCAGTCCTGCTGTTCCAAGTTGAGTTTGCGCAGGTCGCCCACCAGCAGCGGCCCCGAGCCGACGGCCACGCCGAAACGGTCCTCGATCGGCGGTGTGTCGGCGTGCAGGTTGCCGAGCAGCATCGTCTCCGCCGGGATGGCCAGCGCACGGTGATAGAGCAGGGTGCGCGCCTGCCGGGGGCCCGCGTCGTCCGGCTGCGCGTCCGCAATGTTGCTCAGCCAGTCCAGGTCCGCCACACCCAGCAGCGCATGGTCAATGAGATGTTTCTCACCCCATAGCTCGAATGTGTAGTCGACCAGCACCTCGGGATGCTCGCGATAGAGCCGCTCACCGACATATTGGAGGCCTTCGTAGATGCGCTCCAGCGACTCGGCCCAACTCTTGTGGAGGTGGCCGGACGCGTTACAGCCGGGCTCTTCGCCGTAGGCGTTGAAGACGGTGGTGAGATCCACCTTCAGATATGCGGGATGATACCTCTCGATGAGGTCGAGCAGGCGCCGCGCGGCGGCCTCCCGGTAGCCGCTGCCGAGGCACATGACCGCCTGCTGGCCGGCCATGGTTCCGGTGAACTTGGGATGGCCGAGGCGGTCGCGGCAGAGCCATTCGGGGTGCTGCTTGTAGTCGGGGGCCTCGGTGCTGATGGCCGCCAATGGCACCCAAAGGCCCAGGCCCATATTCTGCTCCTTGAGCAGTGCACCGATTTTGGCCAGGCCGCCGGGGAAGTTTTTTCGGTTCTCCCGGTTATCCCCATACTCGGCCTGCCAGCCGTCGTCGATGGTGAAGATGTCCAAGCCCATGCGGCCGGCCACACGGATCAGGTCTGCGCTGGTGGTTTCGTCGATGTTCCGCTCGAAAGGCTCCCAGGTGTTGTAAAGCCACGGCGGCTGGAAACTCCGCCCGCGCCGCATCAGGACGCGCGAGGCATACGTCGGAACCACCCAGCGGGCGTCGGCGAAACCCCTGCCATCGGCGAAGAACGCCACCGAACTGCGGGCCGATTGGAACGTCTCGCCGGGATCGAGGGTGCGCTCGAAGGGGAACAGGTCGGTGTCGTACATCACCTGAATGTGATCGTTCCAGCCCCAGCCGCCCATCTCGGTGCGCTTCAGGTATCCGGGCGCCTCATTGAGGACCACCAGACCTTCGCCGGTGCGCGAGTTTTTGGAAACCAGCGCCGTATCGGAGACGCGGCCGGTGAAGAAGATTTCGCGCGGCACCGTGCCGTAGCCGGCAAAGAGCTGGAGTTCGGCCGGCACGCCGGCACCGGCCGAGACCGACTCGAAACAAAGGCGCCTCAAGACCACCGGATGCGCACCGTTGTTTCTGACCGCAATCCACTTGCGGATAGCGGGATGTTCGTCGTAGACGGCGTAGAAGACACTGACCTCCAGCAGCGCTTTCGGGTGCGTGAGCCGCAGCTTGAGTGCCTTTCCGCCATCGAGGGTCAGGACTTCGGCTTCGGCCAGTTCGAAGCCGGATCTGCCCGTGAAGCTATCGTTTCCCGCCTGGAAGCTGAACTCGTCACCCAACTGGCGGCCCGCCGCGGCGCGTTTCGTGAAGTCGGATCCGGTGACCTTGTGAAGCCAGCTTACGGTGGACAGCCCGGTCCGGGAATCGAATGCAACCTGACGCTCGATCAGCGCGTTGCCGACGGCCCAGGGGCCGCGATCGGTTTGCGCCCGTACATAAGCACTGTCAGCGCCGGCGGCTCCCAATTGGGTGGCGAGCAGAACCGCAAAGACGATGCCAAAGGTCCCTCGGATTACCGATGGCAGGAGTTTATCGATATTAGGGGTCATTGCGAGCCTCACCAACCAGCGTGTCGTAGCCAACTCCTACTGCACCGGCACCGATTCCGGTGTCACGTTCCAGCCATCGACTTCCAGCAGCTTCGGGCCTGGGCCTGAGAATGGCAATGTGGCGGCGATCTCCCGCTTCTCGCCCGGCAGCAGCGCGAAGTAGTTGTCCTGCCACAAGACGGGCAGAATCTCCCCCTGAGGCGCTTCCGG
>Ga0181517_10001682_pt1 | contig 23916 bp, 16 predicted proteins | sample PEATcosm2014_Bin_31_FD_119748 | JGI IMG/M metagenome (GOLD analysis project Ga0181517, IMG submission 119748) | Peatland microbial communities from MTU Mesocosm Facility, Houghton, MI, USA - PEATcosm2014_Bin01_30_metaG | ecosystem: Environmental > Terrestrial > Soil > Wetlands > Peat | place... | reverse complement strand
TTGGCTGTGGGAGCGTTTTCCGGCGTGGTGGGCATCGGCGGAGGCATTCTCTTCGTGCCCGCGCTGATCTGGCTCTTCGGAATGGACCAACTCAAGGCGCAGGGCACTTCGCTGGGCGCGTTGCTGGCCCCCGTGGGCCTTTTCGCTTTCTGGGAATACTACCGGAGGGGTAACGCAGATCTTCGCGTTGCATTGCTGCTTGCAGCCGGCTTTCTGGTGGGCGGCTACTTCGGCGCAATCGGCGCGCAGCATATTCCCGAGCTCTGGCTGCGCAGAATTTTCTCCATCGCCATGATCGTCATTGGCGCGCGCATGTGGTTCAGCAAATAGGAGTCGACGCGGCGACTCTTGCTTCACGCCACAGCCACGAAGCGCAGGCGCACGTAATCGGCGATCCAGTTCCCTTCTTCGTCACGCAATGCAGGCGCAAGAAGCGCTTCCGCCTCGCGGACCACTGTTTCCCGCAGCGATTCCGGCAGAGACGCAAGGACGCCGCTACGGAAGGTCCGCAGCCAGCCTTCCATTCCGCTTTGCGCCAGCGGCGTGGGCCGCGGAATCAGTTCCATCCTCTCTACCTGAAAGCCGTGCCGCACAAGACGATTGCTGTACGCCGCAGGGGTCGGATAGTAGTTCACGCTGGCTTCGAGAGCGCCGTAGCCATGGCGATTGAGCGCAGCCATCAGCGCAACCCGTATGGCGGCGACGTTCCCGCGACCGCCCATCTCGGCGACAAAACGTCCGCCGGGCTTGAGGACACGCTTCACCTGAGCCATCATGGCGTCGTGATCGCGCACCCAGTGCAGGGCCGCGTTCGAAAAGACTGCGTCGAAGGTGCTGCGCGCGTAAGGCAGAGACTCGGCATTGCCTTCCTCTGCCGCGATTCCGCGCGCGCGGGCGGCGGCAACCATCTGCGAAGATGCATCCACTCCCACCACATACGCCCCGGTCGCGGCGATGCGCTGGGTGAGTTGGCCGTCGCCGCAACCAAGGTCGAGAATATGCTCGCCAGGCTGCGCAGCCAGCCATTCCAGCACGCCCCCGGCGAGGCCATGGACAAAGGCGGCATTCTTCTCGTAAGCCCGCGAATCCCAGGTCTGTTCCACGCATTCCCTCCACAGACAGTTTGGAGGAATTATTTCCATTCAACAAAGTTATTTATCTTCGGGGCAACATAAAGATACTTTATGGCAAGCCAAGATTCGGACTTTCATGATTCGGTGTTTGCTCCTGAAGAAGCGCGGGCGAGGACGCCCGCGCCACAGCCGGCCAGGAGGCCAGCGCTACAATTCTCTTCTTGCTCAATCAAGCGGCGGTGGCGGCAGAGAGGCCTTGCAGCTTTGTGTTGTCTTAAATCGATTGCACTGGGATCAGCGTCAAATCGTCTACCAGGCCGACTTCCTTTTGCACGAACGGCTCGCCATACTTCACCCCGGCCAGCAGCCCATAGTGGCGCGCTTCGGCAAATGTACGCTCGCGAATCTCTTCTTCGGGAACAAACAGGCCGCCGCCGCTGGACTGATTCGCGTATTGCGAGCGATAAGCCATCAGAGCGGCATGGCGCTGCTCGATGAAGGGCGTGATGTCCACAATGAAACTGGGCCGCACATCGGCATAGAGACTGGCATAAACGATCTTGAAGGGACGGTGCGGCGCGGCGCCGGTATCAATCTTGGCCAGGCCGGAGAGGAAGCAGGCTTCGTAGCCCAAGGGCGCAACCGTGGCGTGATCCGGGTGGCGGGCCTGCCCGTAAGGCAGAATCACCGCGCGCGGGCGCACTTCGCGCAGCACGCGCACGATCTTGATGCGGTTTTCGAGGGTATTTTGAACAGCGCCGTCGGGAAGGTCGAGCGCCTGACGCCAGCTCACGCCCAACAGCCGGGCAGCTTCGGCGGCTTCGGCCGCGCGCTCTTCGGCGCTGCCGCGCGTTCCGGCCTCGCCTTGCGTCAAATCAAGAATGGCGGTGCGCAGGCCGCGCGCCGCCATTCGGATCAGAGTTCCGCCACAGGTTTGCTCAACATCGTCGCGATGCGCCGCAATTGCGAGGACCTCGGCGATCATTGCTGCCTCAATAAACGGTGTTGTCGCCGTCCGTGATGGCGTCCATATATGCCACGTCGTAGGCTGTGCCGGTAACCGTTACATACTGGTTGTCGATCGAGGTTCCATCCACGGTGGAGTAGATGTACACCTGGCCACCAACCGCGGCGTATACCTTGTGCAAACCGGTTACCGCGGCAATGCCTGTCGCATCGCCCAGGTAAGACTCCAGCAGTGTCACCTTGCCGGTCGACGTGTTGAACATCGTCAGGCAACCATAGGGCTCGCCGGTGTTATAACGCGGGCCGTTGATGCATTTGGTCATCCCGATCCAGAGCGTATTGTCGTCGGCCAGAACCATGCGGCTGACGGCACCCGGCGCTCCATCGCTGATCGAGATCGGCGCGGATGCGGTGTTATTGGCCAGATTGACCAATGTCAGATTCCCGCCATAAAGCGTCTGACCGCCGGATTGAACCGGCTGCTGCCCCACCACATAGAGCGTGGACGAAGCCAGCAAGGCATTGCTCGCTCCGCCGAGGGTCTGAATGGTCGCGGTGTTCAGCGCCGCTTGCGTCGGCAACACTCCGGAGCCCTGACCAACCAGGAAGATCATCGGCGCAACGGAAAGCGCGGACACCGAGGCATTGACACCACCGCATTCCAGTCCGCAGCTCAGGACGTAAGCCGTGCTTCCGTCGGCGGAGAAAACGGCCTTGGTCGGGCGATCGAAGGCCAACGGCAGGCCCGTCTGCGGATCCTGTGCCTGGAAGAGGCACCACCCGGGCGCGTTCACCGGCTCGCAGTCCATGGCAGCCTTGGGCCAGGTGGAAGACCCGCCCGAGTACGAGATGGTTTCAGCCGCAGTCAGCTTGCGTGGATAGTAGGCGAAATTCGAATTCTGCACGAAAGCGATCGCCGCCGTGCCGCCGGCATTGACGCTAACGCGATAAACGCCGGGAAGACTCAAGGCATAAGAGGAGCCATTCGTCCTGTCCACCACCGTCAACACGTGCGACGCCTGGCTTGCGGCGAAGGCGAAAGACTGATTGCGGGTGATAAAAACGCTCGAAGAGGGGCCGTTCAGTCCTTGTACCGCGGGGCCGGTCGACTCTTTGGCATAGTTGATCAGGGTCAGAGAGCCGTCGCCGGATCCGTACACCGCGGCCATCTGCTCTTCCGGCATGTTTTGAATGGTGGTCGGAAGCGCAGCCGAAAATCCGCTGATGGAAAACATGGGTGTTTTGTTGTCCGCACTGGAGCGGATATCGTAATACGCGTCGACAAACTGTAGCGCGCCCCTGGTAACGCTGCTGGGGTTCTGGATGGCGATCAGCACGCGATTCGCTATTCCGCTCGGAGGCAGAACGCGACCTGCAAAATAGGTAGTGGAACCACAACCCGCCAACGCTGCGGCAACCGCAAGAGCTGCGGCGGCGCTCAAACAAAGACTTCTCTTCTTCAAAATCCCGTACCTCGACGAAAAGAGCGGAACGATCCGCGGATCTGGCCCGCGGCGACAGCCGCAGTGTGAACTGAATGGACGCAGTAGCCGGTGCACCTGGCAGACCGCAAAAAGCCGGGACCGGAACGCATACCAATCCAGTCTATGACCTTCGAAGTATAACAAAGCAGCCCGGCAGGCTGGCGCGGCTGGCTGGCGTGGCTTAACATGGCCTTAGAATGCCGTCGCTTACAGACATCTTCGCCAACCGCCCCGTGCTCACCGATGGCGCCATGGGTACAGTGTTGTACGCCCGCGGCATCTTCATCCATCGGTGCTACGACGAACTTAATCTTTCCGACCCCGGCCTGATCCTCGGCGTACACGAGGAGTATCTCCAGGCAGGAGCGGAAATCATTGAAACCAACACCTTTGGCGCCAACCGCTTCCGGCTGGCCCGGCATGGATTGGCCGATAAAGTCCTTGAAATGAACGTGGCCGGCGTGCGCATTGCCCGTCAGGCCGTGGAACGGCACAAGGAAAAGCAGGCCGGCGACGCCTGGGTGGCGGGCGCGATCGGCCCCCTCGGAGTTCGCCTGGAGCCGCTCGGCAAGACTGGCCTGGATGAGGCGCGCGCCGCCTTCGAGGAGCAGATTGCCGCGCTCACCGGCGCTGGCGTCGATTTGCTGATTATCGAGACCATGCCCGCGCTGAATGAAGCTCGCGAGGCGCTCGAAGCGGCCCGCTCCACAGCTCCGGGATTGCCCGTGCTGATTATGGTCACGGTGGACGACGACGGCAACTGCCTGGACGGCGCGTCTCCTCAACAGGCGGCCGCGCTGCTCACCGAATGGGGCGCAAGCGCCATCGGCGTCAATTGTTCGACCGGACCCACCGTCGTGCTCACCGCGGTGGAGGCCATGCGCGGCGCCACTTACGTTCCGCTGGCCGCCATGCCCAACGCCGGGGTGCCGCGCGAAGTCGAGGGTCGCAACGTCTACCTTTGCTCGCCCGAATACATGGCCAGCTTTGCCCGCAAGGCGATTCAGGCTGGAGCCCAGTTCGTGGGCGGCTGCTGCGGAACCACTCCGAACCACATCCGGGCCATGCGCGCGGCGATCCGGGCCATGGACGCGCAGGCGCGCGTGCAGGTCGCCGGCACTGTTCCGTCGCCGAATGCCGCCACGCCCCCTGCCCCGCTGGGGGAGCGCTCCCGTATCGGCGGCCTCATCGAGCAGGGGAAGTTTGTCACCCTGGTGGAGATTGAGCCGCCGCGCGGCATCGCCTGCAACCAGGTGATCGAAGAAGCCCAGTTGCTTTCGCAGCTCGGCGTGGACGGCATTACCGTTTCCGATTCGCCCAGCGCCTCGGCGCGGATGAGCGCGCAGAGCCTCTGCATTCAGATTCAGCAACATACCGGCATCGACACCGTTCTTCATTACACCTGCCGCAACCGGCATATTCTTTCCATCCAGTCGGATTTGCTGGGCGCGTCTTCGATTGGGCTCCGCAACCTTCTCTGCACCACCGGAGATCCCAACAAATTAGGCAACTATCCCGACGCCACTGCTGTCTTTGACGTGGACTCCATCGGCTTGGTCAACATTGTGCGCCGCCTTAATCATGGACTCGATGTGGGGGCCAACGCCTTTGGGGCCAGCACCAACTTCACGATTGCCGTTGCGGCCAATCCCGGCGCACCGGACATTGAGCAGGAAATCCATCGCTTCGCCTACAAGGTCGAGGCCGGCGCAGACTATGTCATCACCCAGGCGGTTTTCGACCTGCGGCTGCTGGAGTCGTTCCTGGAACGCATCCGGCACCACCGCATTCCGGTGATCGCCGGAATCTGGCCGCTGACCAGCCTGCGCAACGCCGAGTTCCTGAAGAACGATCTGCGCATTTCCATGCCGGAGGAGATCATGCTGCGCATGGCTCAGACCGACTCTCCAGAGGCTGCCCGGCGCGAGGGCGTGCTTATCGCCCGCGAAATGCTCGAAGCGGTTCGGCCCTATGTGCAGGGGGTACAGGTCAGCGCGCCGTTCGGCCATTTCATTACCGCGGCCGAAGTCATCTCCAATGTGGTCGCCCAACCCGTTTGAAGATCAGCGCCCATCAAAGTATAGATTTCAATTGACAATGATCGGCGGATACCGTCTGATAAACGATATCCGTACGCTCGTAGGCGAGCATGTATCCCGCAAACCCCGGAGCGAAAGTTCCGGGGTTTGTTTTTAGAGCGAAAGCATGAAGAAGATTGTGCTGATGATCGATGGAGGCTTTTTGCGCGTGGCCGCCAAAAGAGCTGGAAAGCACTATGATCCTGCATTCATCGAGTCTTTTTCAAAGACTTGCCCCACTGCAGAGGAAGAATTATTTCGTGTGCTCTATTACGACTGCGCTCCCTATCAGGGGAATCAGAAACTGCCAGTCTCCGGTCTGACGCAAACTTTTACGGGAACAGATCAATGGCTTTTGGATCTCGCCAAGAAGGATCTATTTGCCGTCAGACGAGGCATACTCAAGTTTCGCGGATACAAACTGAAGAATGTTCCAATCACCGGAATCGGGGCCCTTACCGATACAGACTTTTACCCGGATTTTGAGCAGAAGGGCGTCGATATGGGTATCGGCCTGGATATCGCATCCTACTCCGCCATGAAATGTGTAGATAGAATAGGTTTGATCACTGCGGATACCGACTGCGTGTCGGCGATGAAACTTGCGCGCAAGAGCGGTGTTCAGGTCATCCTGTTTGCACCGTCAGGCGCTATGACGCCAAGCGAGTTGTCACAACATTCGGATTTTGTTCGTACTCTGGCTTGGCCAGCGTAGCCGGCACAGCCGCTCTTTTGCGATTCTTGCTGTAAGCCACAAACCCACCCTGCGGAGTCACATTTATGCCCTCGTTTGAAGAATCGCTCAAAAAGCTCGAGTCCATCGTCGATCAACTGGAAAAGGGCGACCTCGCTCTGGAAGACTCCCTGAAGCTCTTCGAAGAGGGCGTGGGACTCTCGGCCGCCTGCAAGCAGGAACTGGATTCCGCCGAAGGAAAGGTCCAAATGCTGGTTCGTCAGCGCGATGGAGCCGTCAAAGTGGAAGCCTTTCCTGCTGACAAGCCTTTCTAGCGTTGTGAGTCTGAAGTTCATTGAAGAGCAACCGCAGATCCTTCGACTCACCACCCCCGAACTGAAAGACGTTCGGGGCCCCGTTCGCTCAGGATGACAGCCTTTTTTGTGTTGCCTATTTCAGACTCGTGACACTAGATGAGTTTTCCTGAAAGTGTAAAGTGTGTGTGGACCGGGAGGTCCACGCTACAGCCGGCCAGGAGGCCAGCGCTACCTGTTCTGGTTCTTGCTGAAACCGCGTCCGGCGATGCATCAGTTGGTCTTGAGGGGCGAATCTGCGTAATAGCCGGTGCGGTGCCGGATATTGAAGTCCTCTGCCCCCGCCCTGGGCACCGTCACCTCTATCCGGTGGAATGTCTTTCCCGGTTCCTGATTCCTGGGGTAATAAGCCAGCAGGTATTGGGTGCGCAGGTCGTCGCTGAGCCGGGCAAATGCCTTGTCGAGTCCGCCATCGGAGACATAAAAGCTCTTGCCGCCTGTCTGCTCGGCTAGGGTGATCAAGGCGTGCTCTCCGCCCAGGTCGCGGCCGGCGCTGGCTTCAATGGGGACATCGATGATGCTGTAGATCATTACCTCGTTGCGCAACGCCTGTTCCAGCGCCTGCGCATAGGTTGTGTTCTGCACCGTGTCACCACCGTCGGAGACCAGCACCAGCACCTTTCTTCCCTGCTTGCCGCCCAGCCGCCCCGCCCCCAGATAGATCGCATCGTAGAGAGCCGTCGCGTAATCCGCGCGCAGTTGGTTGAGACCTTTATCGATCTGGCTCAGCTTGTTGGTGAATGGCGCGATCTCACGAACATCGGTAGCGAACTCCAGCAGGCTCATCTGGTCCTGGGGGCGCAGCAATGCATGAGTAAAGCGGCGGGCCGCATCGGCCTCGGCGGCCAGATCCTTGCGCACGCTGCCGCTGGTGTCGATTGCCAAAGTAAGGTTCAGGGGCAACTCGGACTGCCGCTCGAAGATTGCAATCTGCTGCGGGCGTCCATCTTCGGTGAGCTTGAAATCTTCCCGCGCCAAGCCGCCCACCAGCGCTCCGTTCCGATCGGTGACGTTGACGAAAATATTTACCAGCTTTACGTCGACCTTGAAGATGGGCTCCTGTGCGCGGGCCCTGCCTGCGAAGGCCGGGGCGATGAATGCAAGGCCGATCAGCAGAATCGCCGCCGGCAGGCCATGAGGGCTACGCGCCATGCCCGGCCTCCGGAACAGCGGCCAGCCCATCGGGGAACGGCTCGCCCGGGGCCCAGACTGCGCCATCGACAAAGATCTCGCGCTTCCAGATGGGAACCGTCTTCTTCAACGTGTCGATCACCCAGCGGCAGGCCTCGAAGGCCGGCCCCCGATGCGCGGAAGCCACAACAATCAGCACACTGGATTCGCCAATTTCCAGCCGCCCCAAGCGGTGAACCAGCGAAATGTGGCGAACATCGAATTGACTCCGGGCCTGCCGCACCAGCGCTTCCATTTGGCGCAAAGCCATCTCTTCGTAACCTTCATACTCGAGATAAAGCGTCTTGCGGCCGCGGGAATTATTGCGGACAACACCGTCGAAGATCACCAGCGCGCCATCTTCGTCGCGGCGCGCCGCGGCCGCGATTCCTTCCCGGTCAATGGGGTCCCGGGTGAGAGCAACTTGCGGTTCTGGCGCGGGGGGCACAGATGCTTCCGCGCCGCCGGAAACAGGAGGCAGCAGGCCGACTTCATCTCCGTCCTTGAGTCCCTGCGTCACGCCCGCGAACTCGGCGTTTACGCTGACCGCAATGCCACGCAGAGCGGCGGTCGGCCGGGCGGCGCTCAAGCGTTCCAGCAGATCTGCAACCGAAGAGCCCACGGGCATTTCGACTGAAACCTCGGCTGAGCCCAACCAATCTTTCAACACACCGAAAGTGAGTACACGTACCTGTATCATCGGGTAAATCATATCGTCTGCAAGTTAGACGCAGCCAGCAGGCGGATAGGTCAGCGACGAAAACGCCCACCCTTTTCGCACTGCTGCCGCGAAAAGGGTGGGCGCTCCTGAAACCGCTGCCGAAGTGCAGCGCGCGATCAAACCATCTTGTAAAGGAAGGCCGTGGGAGTGCCCCACAGGTTGCGCGACCTGTCTTCGTAGAAGATGCTGAGCTCGATTCCGGAGATATCAAAGTCAAACAACGGAACGCGGTCAAATGTGTAGTCGCCGCGGACTGAATACTCGTCGCCGCCGCAATCGATCATCAGCGTGTCCTCCGAAGATAGCCGCTCCGGGTGGGTGAGCAGGATGCAGCAGAATTCATACACGCCCAGGGCATACTCGTTGCCGGCCATCGAAACGCGCGTGCGCCGGGACGAACAGCCCCGGTGCAACATTCCGTTTTGCGCGCCAACCACCAGAATGTCGTTTCCCGATTGCTGATCGGCGAGAATCTTGCCGGCCAGTTTGGAGCGCTCGCTCTGGCGCAGATAGGTCGGTCCCAGGCGCCCGGCAATGCGGTTCTGCAGCTTGCGCCGCGACCCGAGCACGTTCAGCACCATCTCGACGGCATCGTTATACGTGGGCGCCAACGCCTCCCAGCGGGGAATCGCAAACCACGCTTCCGCACCCTCCGGCACCTGGCGGCGGCCGATCCTTTCCATACAGCTGCCCAGGCCGGGGAAGGCCTTCCGCAACTCGGTTACCTGAGCTTCTACCGGGCGAACCCGGTAAGTGGGAGGATAAACGCGATTCGAGGGCGTCTCTTCATCCTTGTACTTGTCGCTGATCGTATGCTTGTGAATCATGCTCACGATCAATTCCGCAACTTCGGCCCTGAGCTTCTTCTCCATTTCGATCACAACCTGCGCGCTTTGCATATCGAGCTGCTCAATCGAATCCTGATATGCATCCTGCGCCGCTTGCACGAGAATTTCCTGCAATCTCCGGTCCTGCTGCTCGGTTGTATTTCCGGAGAGATGAAGTGGAACAATTGTGTGACTCGTGATCATTGACCTCACCTTTGGCGCACCGCGCCCTGACAATTCTTCAATTCATATCGGCGAGAGCGGTATTCTTTTCACTGCATCCCGCCAAAATCATCGCCCTTGCACCGGCATTGCAAAATGCGGGAAGAAGCCGGCAAACCACAACGAGAGATCCGGGGGGGCTGGCTGCAACGCCAGGTTCCCCCTTGGTTGGAAATGGGCGGCTGGTTTGCCGTCCCATCTCCTCGAAGCGGCTGGTCACGCGACGCAGCCCGCCTCACATTCATTCGAGTCGGGTACTTCCCCAGCGGGCGCGGCTTCCAATTTCTCTTTCCTGACGCCCACGCCGGCTGCTGCCGGCTGCCGCTTCAGGGAGGGTAAAGCCACGCTCAGCACATCCTCGATGCGGTTGGCGTAGTGGATCGTTACGCCCTCGATCAGCTCCGGGGTCAGATCCTCTTCCACGTCCTGGCGGTTCTCGGCGGGCAGGATCACGGTTTCAATGCCAGCACGCCGCGCCGCCAGGAACTTCTCTTTGATGCCCCCCACCGGCAGCACGTTGCCGCTGAGAGTAATCTCTCCGGTCATCGCCGTCAACGGCCGCAACTGCGTATCCGTCAGCAGGGACACCAACACCGTAGCCATCGTTACGCCAGCGGAAGGGCCATCCTTCGGAATTGCGCCTGCGGGAACATGAATGTGCAGGTCGATATCCTTGGTGAAGTCCTCTTCCATCCCCAATTCCCCGGCGTTCGAACGCACCCAGGTAAGCGCGGCCTGCATGGACTCCTGCATGACCTCGCCTATCTGCCCGGTCATGGTGAAGTTTCCCTTGCCCTTCATCCGATTGGCCTCGATGAAGAGGATGTCGCCACCCGCCGGTGTCCAGGCCAGGCCTACCGCAACACCAGGACGCTTCACCCGCTGCTCGACTTCCGTGTCCACGCGGACCTGGATTCCGCCCAGAAATTCCTTGAGGATCGCGCGCGTAACCACCAGCTTCTCCGTCTTCCCTTCCACGACCCGGCGCGCCTGCTTGCGGCACACCGTGCCCAACACCTGTTCCAGCTTGCGCACGCCCGCTTCCCGCGTGTAGTGACGGATCAAGTAACTCACCGCATCTCCGGGAAACTCGATCTGCTCCTCCGTGATTCCGTTCTCCTTGATCTGGCGCGGAATCAGGAAGCGGAAGGCGATATGCACCTTCTCCTCTTCGCTGTATCCCTGCAGGGGAATCAGCTCCATGCGGTCCAGCAGCGGCGGCGGCACCGGATCCAGCATGTTGGCCGTGCAGATGAACAAGACCTTCGACAGATCGAACTGCACGTCCAGGTAATTATCGCGGAACGTATTGTTCTGCTCCGGATCGAGCGTTTCCAGCAGCGCGGACGCCGGATCGCCGCGGAAATCGCGGCCCAGCTTGTCCACCTCGTCGAGCATGATCACCGGATCGTTGGTCTCTGCCCGCCGGATGCTCTGGATGATCTGCCCTGGCAGCGCGCCGATGTACGTACGGCGATGCCCGCGGATCTCCGCCTCGTCATGCATGCCGCCCAGCGAGATGCGCTGGAACTTCCTGCCCAGGGCGCGCGCGATCGACCGGCCCAGGCTCGTCTTGCCCACGCCCGGAGGTCCGACAAAGCACAGGATCGGACCCTTCATGTCCGGCTTCAGCTCCAGAACGCTCAGATAATCCAGGATGCGGTCCTTCACCTTTTTCAACTCGTAGTGGTCTTCGTCCAGAATCTCCCGCGCCTTGTTGATATCCACCTTGGAACCGGAACTCTTGGTCCACGGCAGCACCGCCAGCCACTCGATATAGTTGCGGGTGAGCGAATAATCGGCCGCCATCGGCGACATGCGCGACAGCCGCGAAAGCTCCTTCAGAGCCTCCTTCTTCACGTCCTCGGGCATGCCCGCGGCATCGATCTTCTGGCGCAGTTCCTCGATCTCGCGCTGGCCCTCGTCCTGCTCGCCAAGCTCTTTCTGGATCGCCTTCAACTGCTCGCGCAGATAATAATCGCGCTGCGACTGCTGCACCTGGTCCTGCACCTCGGTCTGGATCTTGGTGCGCAACTGCTGCACTTCGATCTCCTTCGCCAGGTGCTGGTTCAACCGCTCAAGACGCGCCAGAATGCTGGGGTTCTCCAGAAGCTCCTGCTTGTCGTCGGTGGTCAGGAAGGGCAGCGAGGAGGCAACGAAATCCACCAGCCGGCTCGGCTCCTCGATATTCTGCGCGATCGTGCGCAGCTCGTCGGAAAGCGTGGGCGACTCGGCCACGATCTGCTGGAACTGGCCAATCACGTTCCGGACCAGGGCTTCAACGCTCGAAGTCGGCGCATCCTCGCTCTCGCGCAGCGTCTCCACCTCGGCAATCATGAACGGCTCGGTCTGCACATATTGCAGCACCCGCACCCGCTCGACGCCTTCGGTAAACACAAAGCGGCTCTGGTTGGGCATCCGCACGACCTTGTGCACGGTCGCCAGCGTGCCTACCGGATGCATATCGGACGGCTTGGGCGAGTCCAGGCGCGGGTCCAGCTGTGCCGCAACAATGATGGTCCGCTCCTCACCCAGCGACTCGATCAACTGGATGGAGCTTTCCCGGCCCACCGTCAGGGGCAATACCGCGTGGGGAAACAGCACTGTGTCCCGGACAGGCAACACAGGGATTCTGCGCACCGACGGGTTCTCGCCGGACGAATCGCTGGCGGAAGGCGGCATGGATGATTGGCTAGGCATTGAGTGTCCTCGTATCAACTTTTCTACATTAGACTTGGCAGGGTTCCAAAAGTTTCAAGATTCCCCCGTTTCCGTCATCCTTGTCCCGTTCTGTGCGCCGGCGGTCCCACTCTCTCAGTTTCTGATTCCGCGTCCCGCCGATGGGAACTCCTCCCCACCCTGACCGCTTCGACCACATGAAGTCAAGTCGAGCAGGAGCAGGAAGATGGACCGGAGTTCGATGGGTCTATCGGCGCAAATCGGGAGAAGGTGAGGAGATGGCCGCGAAGAGTGCTCTGAGATGCTTTGATGGGAAGCCGCGTGCCAATGAGAAACCGGCTGCGGCCCGGAGTTCTGGCCGCATGAATCGGTAGCAATCCACTGCGCGCCCCGCCTCACGTTCCGTTCGGGGACTTTTCGCTCTTGATCGCCGATTCGATTTGCTCCCAGAGCTTCTCCGGGGGGTCCACCACGGGGAGCAACTGCCGCGCGGCCTCTGCAATGGTCTCCAAGTCCGCTAGCAGCGCCCTGCAAAGTTCGCATTGCTGAAGGTGCGCATGCTCGGCCACAACCGTACCGGAGCCGAGCAATTCGGGCAGCTGGTTCTGAAACTGCTCACAATTCAGGGTGTCGGGGCAATCGATCATCGCCGCTCCTCCTGCCGCGGGTACGCGCACAAGGCTTCCCGAAGCTTTAGCCGAGCTTTGTGCAACTGGGACTTGCTGTTGCCGATCGAACAATCAAGCATGGACGCTATCTCATTATGCTCATATCCCTCGATGTCATGCAGGATAAAGATGAGCCGATAGCCCGCAGGCAGATCGGCCACCGCATGTTCCAGCGCGAGCCGGTCGATCGACCCTGCGAGGTTCAGATCGGCGGCTCCAAAACTGCGCCCGGGTCCGTCGTCGGGAGAAGGCTCCATCGCCTCATCCAGGGACACAAGGGATAGGTTCTTCCTGCGCAGATGCATCAGCACGACATTGATCGCCAGCCGGTGAAGCCACGTGGAAAAAGCAGAGTCCCCACGAAACGTGGCAATCTTGCGGTGCAACTGGAGAAAGGCTTCCTGCGTAAGATCCTCCGCCTCGGCAATGTCGCCCACCATGCGCAGACACAAAGAGTAGATGCGTCTTTTGTGCTGGGAGTATATGCGTGCAAAAGCCTGATGGTCGCCCGCTTGCGCTTCGGACAGTAATTTCGCCTCGTCCGGGGCCGGCGATGGCAAATGCGAACGCCCCCCGCCCTGTTCTGCGGCGGTCTTTCTGGGCGTCGCGCCCTCGAGAAGTTTTCCACCAGGTGCTTCCGAGCCCGGATGCCGCGACCGCACCGAGAAGCCAGGATTGGACATGCGCCTCCTTCAGGGGAAAGATCCGGGGACCGCGAACTGCTGCGCCAACCTACTTTACTCGTTAGTATAAGGTGAAGAGAATATTTTGCAGGACTTGGTTGCTTAACCTGAAGCGCATCTTTCATCTCCTCGGACTGAAACGGCAGGAAAGCTGAAATGGGAAGCATGGCTCCGAACTCTCGGGGTAAACAGGCATCGAACTCCAAGGTATCGCCACTCCGCACCTTTCGATCCAGGTGCGGCCGCCTTGCCGCCTGCATTCTCGCCCTGGGGTTGGGATCCGCCGGTTTCGCCAGCGGCCAGGCCTTGCCTCCGGCGCCGGGGAGCGCCCAGGCCGCGCCCGTCACTAAAACCCCTGCGGCACCGGCCATCCCCGCCTGGACAGGCCCTTCCACGCTCAGCCAATGGGAAGGGCTCACGGTCCTCCACATCGGCTTTGAGGGAGTCGACGCCAGCCGGTTGGCCCCGCTGGCCGGCCACCTGGCCCAGGCGGTGGGCGCAGCGCTGAACCGGGAAAATGTCCAGAAGAGCCTGCGCCAGCTGTTTGCCACCGGAGTTTACGACACCGTCGATGTCGTCGGATCGCGCCAGGCCTCCGGTGTCGATCTCGTGTTTCGCGGAACCCCGCGCAGGTTCATCGGCACTGTCAGCGTGGACGGAGCGAAGGGCGCGACGCTGAACGCGCAGTTGCAGCGCGCCAGTCAGTTGAGCGCCGGGGCCAGGTTCACCCCCTCCAGAATGGACCAGGCTCTCGAACAGATGCGGCAGACCATGGCCGACAACGGCTTCCATGAGCCGGTCATCACGCACGCCCTGACCTCGCACCCCGAGGAACAGCTCGTCGATATTGCCATCCACGTCGTCAGCGGCCCGCAAGCCAGGGTGGGCACGGTTGCGGTGACCGGCGACTCCGGAATGAGCATCCGCGAATTCAGAACCCATGCGCGCCTGCGCGCCGGCAGCCATGTCGATCATGAAACCACCGTGCGCGCGCTCTCGGCCATCATGAAGCACTACCAGGAACGCGACCACCTGGAAGCCGACGTCAAGCTGACCTCGCAGGAATATGTGGCGAGCAGCAAGCAGATCAATTTCATTTTTGCCGCCACGCAGGGTCCCCTTGTGAAGGTTGTGCTCGAAGGCGCAAGCATGGCCCCGACGCGGCTGAGGCACGTGCTTCCCATCTTCGAAGAAGGCGCGGTTGACGAAGATCTGCTCAACGAGGGCGATCGCCGGCTGCGCGATTCCTTCCAGCGCCTCGGATACTTCGACGTCAAAGTTGACCACCAGCAGCAGGAAGACGGGGCCAGCCTGCTCACGATTGTCTATCGCGTCCATCCGGGTGCGCGGCGCAACCTCGAACGAGTCTCCGTCGACGGCAACCACTACTTCGATTCCGCCACCCTGATGGACACGCTTGCGGTTCGTCCCGCCAGCGGTCTCGATCACCACGGCGCATACAGCATCAACCTGATCGCCGCCGACATTCGCGCTTTGCAGGCACTTTACCAGAACAACGGCTTTTCTCAGGTCAAGATTGTCCCCGAGACACGCTCCGCAGCGGTAGACAGCGCGTCTTCCCATGCGAGCAAGACAAGCATCGAGGTTGTTTATCACATCTCGGAAGGTGTTCAGCAACGCGTGGCAAGCGTACGCCTGGAGGGCGCGGAACATGGCGACGTGGAAAAGCTGATGAAGGAGCTGAATACCGCTCCCGGCCAGCTGCTTTCGCCGCAGAACCTGACCGGCGACCGGGATACCTTGTTGACCGACTACCTGAGCCGCGGCTTTGACAAGGCAAGGGTCGAGATCCAGCAACAAGCCGCCCCCGCGGATCCCAACGCGGTCGATATCGTCTTTCGCATCCACGAGGGGCAGCAGGTTTTTGTGCGCAAGGTGCTGCTGACCGGACTTCAGTTCACGCGCCCGGAGACGGTTGCCAAGGCGATTACACTGCACCCCGGCGACCCGCTGAACGAAACCGCGCTGTCCGAAACGCAGCGCAACCTTTACGAATTTGCCCTGTTCAACGAAGTCGACACCGCCATTGAAAATCCTTCCGGCGGCGAAGCCTTCAAGACGGTCCTGCTGCAAGCCTCCGAGGCGCGCCGTTGGGCATTGAATTACGGCTTCGGATTCGAGGCGCAGACCGGTACGCCGCAGAACAACTGCGAGGGCGCGGCGGTGCGCAAGATCCTCTGCAGCGCCAACACCAAGGCGAGCGTCAGCCCGCGCGTGCTGATCGACATTACCCGCAACAACCTTGCCGGCCGCGAACAGTCCGCATCCCTGCGCGGCACCTACGGTCTGCTCGAACAGAAGATCGATCTGCTATACCAGGTGCCGCATTTCGAAGGGCACAGAAGCGTCGGCTTTACTCTTTCCGGCGGATACGCCAACAGCCTCGACGTCACCACCTACGTGGCCTCGAAGCTTGAAGGCGGCACGCGCTGGACGCAGCACTTCGACGCGCCGACTTCTTTCCTCTCCAAGGCCAACACGTTGATCTACGAGTTCGACTTTCGCCGCATCAAGGTGGACGCCAACAACCTTCAGGTCTCTCAGAAGGAGATCACTCCCCTCTCCACTGCCGAGCGCGTCGCCGGCCCCGCGTTGACCTGGATTCGCGACACGCGCGACTCTCCCCTCGACGCGCACCGGGGAACCTACACCAGCTTTCAAGAGTTTCTCAGCGCGGCTTCCTTTGGCGCGCAAGTCGAGTTCAACCGCCTGGATCTCACGAGCTCCAGCTTTTACAGCTTCGACAAAGGCCGCTTCGTCCTCGCCCGCAATACCCGTTACGGCCAGGAACGAGCCTTCGGCAACCCCAGCGAAGAGCTGATTCCACTTCCTGAGCGCCTCTATGCTGGCGGTACAACGTCGCTGCGCGGTTTCTCGATGAACGCAGCCGGCCCGCGCGATCCGGAAACAGGCTACCCGGTCGGCGGGGCGGGCACACTGACCAACAGCACCGAACTCCGGCTACCGCCTCCGACCCTTCCCCTGCTTGGCAACAGCGTGAGCTTCGTGCTTTTTCACGACATGGGCAATATCTTCACCAACGCATCCGACGCCTGGGCCAGCGCTCTGCGCTTCAACCAGCCGGACCGCAATACCTGCAAGAATCCGCAGCCGGTACCGACGAATGCTGCATCCAGCTCTACAGGCTTCAAGAGCCCGTGCGACTTCAATTACTTCTCTCATGCGCCCGGGATTGGGATGCGCTACCACACCCCGGTGGGACCGATCCGCCTGGACTTCAGCTATAACCTGAACACGCCGATCTATCCGGTGGTCTACAATTACTCGAATTTCACAGCCCCGCCCACGGTGGGCGAAGCTACTCACTTCAACTTCTTTTTCAGCCTGGGACAGACCTTCTGATGCACTTCCAGCCTCTATCTCCGCTCGCAACCGCCAGCCTCAGGCTGCGTGCGTTGCTGGCCTGCGCGCCAGTGCTTCTGCTGCTGCTGGCAACCGGGTCGGCGGCCCAGAATGCGGCTGCAGGCAATTCCCCGCTCGTCCTCGACCGGGTTGTCGCCGTGGTCAACAACCAACCCATTCTGCTCAGCGACCTCGACGAAGAGATCAGGCTCTCAGTCCTCGACCCCGATGAAGCCGGCCTCAAAGTGCTCACCCCGCAACGGGCCCTTGAGCAATTGATCGGACGGGCCTTGATCCAGCAGCAGATTCGCCAGGAGGACGCGCGCGCGGCGGATCCCTCCCAAGACCAGGTCAATGCCCGGCTCCACGACATCCGGACCGAACTTCCCCTCTGCGTCCGTCAGGACTGCGCTTCGGAAGACGGGTGGAAGAAGTTCCTCGATAGCCACGGCTTGACCTCCCAACGCGTCGAAAACTACCTGTGCTACCGCTTGCAGATTCTCGGCTTTATCGAGATGCGTTTCCGCCAGGGCATTCGCATTGAGCCTCCGGAGGTTGAGGCTTACTACCAGAAGACCCTATTGCCGCAATATGCGGCCGGCGAACAATTACCGAGCCTTGAAAGCGTCGCCTCCCGTATCCAGGAAATTCTGCTCCAGCGGCAGGTAAATATCCTCTTCGACGACTGGCTGAAGAACCTGCGCAAGCAGGGAGACGTCGAGGTTCTTGACGCAACACTGGAAGCCCCGGAGAGCAAAGAAACTTCCAACGGAGGAACGGCAGGCAAATGAGCGAGCCCCCCAGCATTCCTCCTGAGACCATCGAATCGTCTCCGCGTCCGGCCCAGCCGGGGGTGCGGGCGAAGATTCTGCGCCATCTGCTGCTGACGGGCTTCGTTCTTGTATTTCTGGCCGCCGGAGGCATCGCTGCTTTCTACGTCTGGATCAATTCAAGCGCATTCGAGGAAATGGCGCGCAAGCGATTGATCCAGGTTGTCGCGAATTCAACGGGCGGACGCGTTGAGATCGGCGCATTCCACTGGCAGCCGCTCGCGCTCCAGATGGACATCGACGGCCTCACCGTTCACGGCAAGGAAGCCGCGAACGAGACTCCGTATCTTCACGTTGACCACATCCAGACCCGGGTCAGCATCCTCGGATTCCTGAGCCCGAAGATTCTTCTGCGCAATCTTCAGCTCGACCGGCCCGCAATGCATTTGATTGTTTACCGCGACGGGACCACCAACCAGCCCCAGCCGGCGCGAACCCGCAAGCCCGGCAAGTCCGGCTTGGACAGACTTTTCGAACTCAAGGCCGGGCATTTCGGAATTACCCAGGGCGTGCTCAATTTCGAGAGCCGCGCCGCGGCCTTCGATTTCTGGCACCGCTATCTGCCCATCACCCTCGATGCCCAGGATTTCTCCGTCCGCATGAGCTACGTTCCCGCGGCAGGTGGGCAGCCGGAGACCTACCGCATCGAGTCGGGTGTGCGCGATCTGCATTTTGTGCGCGACGCAACTACGGTGACTCCCGAGCCCCGGCCTACTTCCAAGAAACTGGCGCCGGTGGAGGGGTTTCTCCAGGCCACTGTCGATCTCACTCACAACGCAGCCTTCCTGCGTTCGCTGCGGATCACGGCGAGCGGCAAAGGAATCCCGGACCGCGCCCTTGACATCTCCGGAGACCTACGGGACTTCTCCCGGCCCCGCTGGCAGGGAAACATGAACGGCGACCTGGACATGCGGCTGCTGGAGTCGCTCACCGGCTATAACTTCGCGCCGCGGGGACTGGCTCATCTGAACCTGGCCGGCGCGGGCACAGAGGGCATCTTCCGCCTGGATGGCAGCGTGCACATCGATGACGGTTCTTACGGCGGATACGGGGTGTTTGCGACCGGCGTTCGCCTCGATGCGCATGTCCATGCCGATCCCGAGCAGTTGCAAATCACTTCCATTGTGGCCCGGCTGCGCCAGGGCGGGCAGATGACGGGCGATCTGAATCTTGCCCACTGGCTGCCCCCGGTTCCGGGAACGGCCACCTTCCAGCAGTCCGCCCCCAATGGCAAGCAGGAAATCGCCCACAAGCTCCCGACCGCGCCGGTAGATCCCTTCAAGCCCTCCGATGTCATCGAGATTCCAGTCGATGGAAAGGTTACCGCACACCTTGAAGGCGTGGCTCTCGATACCTTGCTGGAAATGGTATCCATGCCGCCCTTTCAGCATCTAGGCTTCGACAGCCGCATCAACGGCCCGGCCGTCGCCACCTGGGTCAAAGGGGATGTGCGCACCCTCGACGTCAGCGCGCAACTCCAGTTGGCCGCCCCGGCGCAAATCGCCGCCAGTCACGTTGCCCTCAGCGGCGCAATCGATGGGACCTACCACCAGCGCGACGGAGCTGTCGATCTCCGCCGGATGGATCTCCATCTCCCCGCCAGCGAATTCCATGCTCAGGGTCACCTCGGTGCTTATCCGCTGACCAGCCCGACGGAGTTGGCGGTCGACCTGCGCTCGGGAAATCTGGGTGAGTTCGATACAACGTTGCGCGACCTGGGCCTGACCCGCAACGGAAAATCCGGTACCGCGGCCTTGCCCGTCGCGCTCAAGGGACAAGCGGAGTTCCACGGCAAGTGGGCAGGCTCGCTCGCCGATCCCCGCCTGGCGGGAAACGTGAAGGCGACACTTCTCGATATCGAGGTGCCGGTCAGCAACGACAAGAACAGCAAAACCGAGACTGTTCACTGGGACACGTTCGAAGCCGCGGCCAGCTACTCGTCCGCGCAGATTGGCGTCGTGAACGCTCGCCTGCGCAACGGACCAGCACAGATCGACCTCGATGGCAGCCTGACGCCCGAACCCTGCGCGAAATCAGCTTGTGTACCTGCTTTTGACGCCAACACAAAGCTTCATGCTCGCGTGAAAGCATCTGGCGTCCGCATCGATCAGTTGCAGCCATTCTTCGCGCAAAAGCTGCCCCTGGCGGGGACGTTGAACAGCCAGTTTGCTGTAGAAGGCCCACTGCACGCGCTCACCGGTTCAGGATGGGCGGAACTCGATAGGGGAAGCGCATGGGGCGAACCGGTCAACCGCATCCGCGCCCAGGGAACCTTCGCCGGACAGTCCGTCAGCGTGGCTTCGCTTTCCATCGCTTCTGACGCTGGCAATATCTCTGCCACGGGAAGCTTCAATCTCCAGTCCCGCTCCTTTCAGGTGGACGCGCGGGGAGCCGGCATTGACGTCGCCCGCATTCAGCTTCTCCGCAAGCAAGGGGTCGACGCGGTGGGAAAGCTGCAGTTCGATGTAGCTGGCAAGGGCACGCTCGACGATCCGCGTGTGGAAGCCAAAGCCACGCTTGCCGCGCTTCAGGTCGGCGGCCAGGCGCTGGGATCTCTGGAACTGCAAGCGCATACAGCGGAGCGCAAGCTTGATTACGAGATGAGCACCCGGCTCGAAGCAGCGGAACTGACCTTGCATGGGCAGACCTCGCTGAACAGCGATTACTCCACCCACGCCCGGCTGGATTTCTCGCGCTTCAACATTGGAGCCTTGCTGAAGATGGCCCATGTTCAGGGGCTCAACGGCGAGTCTTCCCTGGTGGGCTCGGTGGACATCGACGGTCCGCTGAGCCGGCCGGAAGAGTTGCATGGCGAGGCCCGCCTGCAGGAGGCCGCCGTCACACTCTCCGGCGTGCATCTGCACAGCGAAGGCGAAGTGCACGCCACGCTCTCCAACGCCCGCCTGAGTCTCGACCCGCTGCACATTACCGGCGAAGACACCAACTTGCGCTTGCAAGGAGCGCTCTCGCTGAAGGGCGCGCACCAGCTTGACCTGGCCGCCGCGGGAACCATCAACCTCAAGGTGCTTGAAACCCTCGACCCCGACATTACGGCCGGCGGCAGCTCCACCTTCCAGGTGGAAGCGCACGGCCCGCTGCAGGACCCAGGTCTGCGCGGCCGCATCGACTTCCAAAACGGCTCCCTGGCCCTGCAGGATCTGCCCAACAGCCTCAGCCAACTGCGTGGCTCGCTGGAGTTCAACCAGAACCGCCTCGAAGTCAAATCGCTCACTGCCGTAACTGGCGGCGGAGTGCTGGGGCTGGGTGGCTACCTCACCTGGCAGCACGGCCTCTTCGCCGACCTGACCGCAATCGGCAGTGGCATTCGCATCCGCTATCCCGAAGGGGTCAGTTCACTCGCCGACGCCACGCTCCACCTTCAGGGGCCGCAAAACAACCTGCAGCTCAGCGGCAATGTCATGATCACCCGCTTCAGTGTCAGCCCCGACTTCGATATTGCCGGACTGGCCGCGCAAATCAACACGGTTCAGACCATTGCGCCCCTCGACGCTCCCTCGAATCATGTGCGCCTCGATGTGCATGTTCTCTCGTCTCCGCAACTGAACTTCCAGAATGCCTACGCGAAGCTGGCTGGCGATGTGGACCTGCGCGTGCGCGGAACTGTGGCCTCCCCCTCGCTGCTGGGGAGGATTTCCATCATCGAGGGAAGCGCGATCATTGCCGGTACGCGCTACGAATTGCAGCGGGGCGAAGTCTCTTTCAACAACCCGGTGCGCATCCAGCCGATCATCGACCTCAATGCCACGGCGCGCGTCGAAGACTACGACATTACCCTTGGCCTGCACGGCACTCTCGACAAGCCATCGTTCACTTACCGCAGCGATCCGCCGCTGCCGGAGGCAGATGTGGTTGCATTGCTCGCATTGGGACGCACCCAGGACCAGCAGCGCCTCTATACCCAGCAGCAGATGCAGACCGTGGCCAATCCCACCACCGACGCCCTGCTCGGCGGAGCCCTCAACGCTACCGTGAGCAGCCGCGTGCAAAAGCTCTTTGGCGCGGGTTCCGTCAAAGTAGACCCCAACTACCTGGGCGCTCTGGGCAACTCCACTTCGCGCGTCATCGTGGAAGAGCAGCTCGGCCGCAACCTGACCCTCACCTACGCAACCAATGTGAACACCACCGGCCAGCAGTTGATTCAGGCAGAAGTAGCGATCAACCGGCATGTCTCTCTGCTGGTGGCGCGCGACGAGTCGGGCGTCTCATCCGTGGTGATCAAGACCACCCGTCGTTACAAGTAGCACGGGTCAGCGCAAGAAGCGCATCAGCCCCTTTGGGCTCAGATCTTTTTCAAGGCATTTGAGTGGCTGTCCGGCGTCGATTCCCAGCGCCTCGGCGGCCAGGTGCCCCGAGCGCGCCGCGCTTTCCATCGTGGAGGGCCAGCCGGTACCGATCCAGTCGCCAGCCAGAAAGCAGTTCGGCCACGAAGAATCCGCAGGCGGCCGGGCAGCGTTGATCCCCGGAGGAACTCCGAAGGTCGCGCGCACTTCCTTGATCAGCGCCACCTTTTCCAGCTTCGCTTCTTTCACCAGCGGGAAGAACTCTTCCAGCTCCTTCAGCGCGAGCGCAATCGCTTCCTCGCGCGGCAAGGCGGCAAAAGAGCGCGTCGCGCTCACCACCAGCTCGACATAGTGGCCGCCCCGCCCCGTTTGCAGCCGCGACTGGTTATACATCCAGTGCACTTCGCGGTCGAGCAGTACAGCGTGCTCCAGCTCGGTAATATCCCGGTCAAACCACAAATGGACGGAACAGATGGGCCAGTGCACGTGCTGCTCAAGCTGCGCCGCCAGCTTCACTGAACCGTCCGATGCGGGAAGGTTTGGCAGCAGCTTCTGCAATCCCTCAAACGGAAGCGCAACCAGCAGGTAATCGGAAACCAGATCGCCGCTGCGCGTGCGCACCGTCCACTCGCCCCGGCCGTTGTTCCCCGACCACTGCGCGCCCTCGACGTGTGTATTCAGATGCACAGCCCCACCGCGATCTTGAATAAACTGCGTCACCGGCGCATAAAGCTCGCTGAGCGGAACGCGGCTCATGCCCATGCTTCCGGCTTCAGCCGAATTCATGAAGAGCTCGCGAATCACCTTCGCCGCATAGGGCACGGCTATGGTGTCGATCTCCGCATTCAAAGCGCTCGCAATTACCAGCCGCCAGAAGCGGTTCACTGCCCCTTCGCTCTGCCCATTGCGACGCAACCAGGCGCCCAGAGTCTCGTCCGAAGCATCCAGAGCACCCGGCCGCATCATCGCCGCGAAGGCGCGCCCCAGCGAGACTTTGTCGGCAAGGTTGAAGGCTCCGGCACTCAGCAGCTTGGGCAGTCCGTGCAGCGGCGCAGGCAGGCCTGAAGGCCCCAGCGCCGAGCGCCTGCCACCCGGCTCGATCATCGTCATCTCGCTGGTCCAGTGAATCTGGCCGGCCACGCCGATGCGCCGGTAGAACCCGATGAGATTCGTGCAGCAGCCAAACAGCACGTGCTGGCAGTTGTCGATCACCTCATTCACGCCGGGGTGCAGGTACGACGAAGCCCGCCCGCCCAGATAGCCGCGCCGCTCGACAAGCTGAACGCGAAAGCCCGCTTCCGCCAGCGCGCAGGCCGCGCTCATGCCGGCCACGCCCGCGCCGACGATCGTCACCGATCCGGGAGTCTGTTGTGCTTTTGAACTCAGCTTCGTTTCCTCCCGAGTTTCCTGGGTGCTCAATCGCTCAACAACAACGCTGTCATCCTGAGCGGAGTTTGGTGCACACGTTGCGTCAAACGTAGTCGAAGGACCTGCGGTTCTGTTTCAATAAACTTCTGACTCGCCAACAAGCGCCCGGTCTCTGAGGCTCGTTGAGTAAAAACGAAAAGCAACCGCAGGTCCTTCGACTACGCTACGCTTCGCTCAGGATGACAACATTGCCGCATCATCGAGCAATCAGCCGGGCCAGCCCCATGCGCGCTATCCCGACCAGAAGGATGCGCACCTTCTCCGCCGTCGGGACACTGGCGCGCTTCGAGAACACGTCGAAGTCTGCTTTCTCAATGCGCTTCAACAGGGCGTGGTAGATGCTCACCAGCACCCA
>Ga0181517_10001676_pt1 | contig 23976 bp, 14 predicted proteins | sample PEATcosm2014_Bin_31_FD_119748 | JGI IMG/M metagenome (GOLD analysis project Ga0181517, IMG submission 119748) | Peatland microbial communities from MTU Mesocosm Facility, Houghton, MI, USA - PEATcosm2014_Bin01_30_metaG | ecosystem: Environmental > Terrestrial > Soil > Wetlands > Peat | place... | reverse complement strand
GCAACCGACGACGACACCGCGATTGCGAATCTTCCGCCGCTCGATGCGGTGGCGGATACGGTTGGTGGAAAAACCGCCGAGAAGCTGATCGCCAAGGTAAGGCCGGGAGGAGTGTTTGCTTCAGTTCTCGGGGCGCCGCAGAACGCCGCCAAGTATCCATCCGTAAGGGTAGTGCCAGTCTTCTCGAAATTCGACAGGGAGACGCTCGAGTTCATGGCTGAGGCGGTGCGAGACGGCAAGCTGGTAATTCCGATTGGTGAGAAGCTGCCCCTTAGTAAAGCAGCCGAGGCCCAAGCAGCAGCAGAAAAGGGCGGCATCGGAAAGATTTTGCTGGTGGCTTGAGTTCTCTGCCGCACATGCAACGCCTAAAGGAAAAATCGAAATGAAAAAAGAGCGCCGCGGAATCAACCCCGCTTCAGAGCCAACTGGCCACGGATGTGTGGAATGCATGGCGTCGCCGAAAGGTTGGTGGTTTCATCTCCGCCGGTGTGCGGAGTGTGGCCACATTGGATGCTGCGACAGTTCTCCGAGTCAGCATGCGTCAAAGCATGCGGCGGCGACTGGCCATCCGATCATAACCAGTTTTGAGCCGGGTGAGGACTGGTTCTTCGATTACGAGAAACGCAAGATGTTCAAAGGTTTAGAACTGCCTCCGCCACACGCGCATCCCGAAAGTCAGCCCACGCCTGGACCCGCCGGAAGGGTGCCAGCCAACTGGGAATCGCTCCTGAACTAGCTGCCTGTTCGAGGCAGCCGGCAGATGAAACGCATCCTTTCGACCGTGGGCGTTTCCGACCGCATCCCAATTCATATTGCAACAGGAGGCACTGCATGAATCTACCCGACGCGCCGATTGCACACGAAGGATTTTTTGCATGCCCGTTCATTACCGTGCAGGACCAGGAAAAATCAAGAGACTTCTATGTCCGAATTCTCGGCGGAAAATTGATCAAGCCAGAAAATCCCTGCTACATCAAGCTGGCGAATACGTGGATCATTCTCAATTGCGGCGGCGGCCCGACTCCCGACAAGCCCGAGGTCTTTCTTGAAACACCGTCGGATCTGAACAGAGTCAATAGCTTCCTGAATTTGCGTGTCGCCGACATCCAGGCCTGCTACAGAGAATGGGGCGGCAAAGGAGCCGTTTTTCTTACCGAACCATTACCCAACCCCGACGGTTGGGAGTGGCGCTGCTACATGCGCGATCCGGACGGCTACCTCATCGAGGTCGGCCAATATACTCAATTGGCCATCGATTGGTTCAACAACCACAGTGAACTTGGCACGCGATAATCGAAAGAACGATCGAAGCCTCCGCACATGAAGCGATTTGCTACCTAACGAGGCCCGCAATCAACAACGGAGATATAGGCAGGAACCTCAACGCAGATGATCTCCTTAAGCCTCTTGCAGCGTTTTTTTAAGGACCGTCCGCACCAGAAAACCGGCCATCTTGATTACCTCGTAAGCGGCAGTTTGCCCGAATGGATCCCCCGCACACCCGATACGAAGGTATCGCCGATACCATTGTCCAATTGTCTTACTCTCCTCAACTCTGGCTTAATCGCGATGGTTCGAGATGCACGCTGATCGGAGTGAGAAAGCATTCTTGTGAAGGAGAACACACTATGTCTGAACCTGTGAAGAAATCCGTGGCGCAAGAACGACAAGAACAGAAGATAGAAATGCGCTCCGCCGTGGAATGCTTCTCCGGCTTTACCATGGTTGCGATAGCCGTGGCTGTTCTCGCCGTGCTTTCCGGCACCGCTGCTCATGCGCAGGACAAGTACTCGCTGAAATCGCCGGGCGGAATTGCCTTCTCCGACTTTAGGGGATATGAGGACTGGGCGGTGGTCTCTTCCGCCCGGACCGACGAAAGGCTCAAGGTGATCGTCGCCAATCCAGCCATGATCAAGGCGTACAAGACCGGCGTTCCCGTCAACGGTCAGGCTTTCCCGGATGGCTCCATGATCGTGAAGCTCCAGTGGAAGCCGAAGAAGAGCACCGAGGCCCCCTTCGTCGTGGATGTGCCAGACGTCTTTAGCGAGGCTTTCGTCATGGAAAAGGACAGCAAGAGATTTCCGAAAAGCGGCGGGTGGGGATACGCAGTATTCAACTACGAAGCTGCATCGGACAAGTTCATAGCCGATCCCAAAAGCCTCTCAGACTGCGGCAACACGTGCCATACGGCCGTGAAAGGGAAGGACTACATCTTCCACCCGTACCAGAAGCGTTGAACCGCCGCGAAACTGCTCGCCGCCGTTTGCGTTGCTCCTGGATCGGCACCCCGCGGCACGTGCAGAAATCGAACGGCCACGGGGTTGCCAGCTACTGAGAAACATCAAGCCAGTTCCGCTGGAGCGGCTTTCATTTCCAACTCAATTTGCTGAAGCCCGAGATAAGGGTGATGCGCAGTCAGGCTTACTTTGCCTGCTTGTTCGCCCGCACGGATCCAGATGGCGCCGGTGCCCCCTACCAACGCGAAAGGGTTGTCGCCGATCAACGTTGCCGGGCCCGCGAGTTCGAAGCGAATGGCATCGCTGGCGAAGGGGCGGATGGCGTCGAATTCGTCCGTAACACGCAGGACCACACGGGTACTGTCAGCTCCGTCGGCAACGAGGGTTGTGTCGTCGGGCAGGAGCTTGAATTTCTGATCGATTCCCTTGCCGGAGAAGCTGCGCGAGATCACCTGCTTGCCCTGAATAAATCCGTCAATGCGCAGATCGCCCCATGCTCTGACGCGTTCACCGAGATTGGCGGTGAAAGGTGCGTACTTGAGATGCGGGAACTGCTTGCGATCGGGATCAGCCTCGGCCAATAGTTTGCCGTCGATGTAGAACTTCAGGTGATCGCAGTTTGACGAGACCAGGGCGTCGGTAAAGCCAACGTTTTCGTCGCCTCGTGCCCAATGGAAGGCGGGCACAAGCACAATCTCCTCTTCCGGATCGCACTGCGATCTGTAAAAGCCGGCAGCGGGCTTGGGCTCGCGGAAGATATCGGTAACGCCGTGGTAGCAGATGCGGTCGCCGGAGCCGAAGTTTGCATGGGTGTTGTAGTCGAAGGCGCACCAGCCAATGCCGCCGGCGTATTGCGGATCGGAAGCCAGTTGGTCATGCACGCGCGCATGACGCACGGTATGTTCTCGCAGGCGTTCGATGTTGTCGATGGTCTTGGTGGGATAAGTGTGGCCGACAAATTCGGTATTCAGATAAAGAGGGTGATTAGGCGCCAACAGCGGGAATCCGAAGTCGTTCATCGTGAAAACATCTTCGAGGAATTCGGACTCTTGGAAATAGCGGATGCCACCGGTCTGGCGCGATGAGTCCAACTGGTGCGCCATCGCATTGGTGCGAGTGTAAAAATCGTGGTTATCGCGCGACTCGTTGATGCGCACGCCCCAGAGGATGATGGAGGGGTGGTTCCAGTCGCGACGGATCATGCGGCCCACGTTGTCGACGGCGATGTCTTGCCATGCCTGATCGCCGATATGCTGCCATCCGGGAATCTCTTCAAGGACCAGGAGACCCATCTCGTCGCATGCATCGAGAAAATGGCGCGACTGTGGATAGTGCGAGGTGCGGACGATGTTGCACCGCAGGTTCTTGCGCAGAATCACGGCATCCTGCCGCTGCGCGCGGCGCGGCATGGCCTGGCCGACCCATGGAAACGTCTGATGACGGTCGAGACCGCGGAGCTTGACGATCGTTCCATTGAGGGAAAATCCCTTCGGAGTGAAGCGCGCCTCGCGAAATCCGATGCGGCATGTGTCATGGTCGATTACATGCCCACCACTCAGCAGACGCACCTCAATCCGGTAGAGCTTGGGCGTCTTCAGGTCCCAACGTTCGATTGCGCCCAGGCTATCCAGATGCAGAGTGCGTTGTGCTGATCCTTCTTCGCCCAACGCCGGGACCGGCTGGGTGGTCTTGGCCACCAGCTTGTCGCCATCGTAGAGCGCCGCTTCCAAGATAAACCCACCGCCAGCAGTCTTTTGGTCGCCGGCCAGGAAGCAGTGAACGTCGACGGAAGGATGATCGGAGAGTACGTCTTTTGGTTGAGCAAAGATGTTTTCAAGATAAGTCGGAGACACAATCCGCAGCGAGACCTCGCGGTAGATGCCGCCGAAGGTGAGGTAGTCAACCTCATAGCCGAAGGGTGGGATGTCGGCGCGCTCGCTGGAGTCGACCTCAACCGCGAGGACGTTGTCGCCATCGAAGTGAACTTGAGAGGTGAGTTCGAATGAGAAAGGTGTGAAGCCTCCCTTGTATTCGCCAAGACGAACGCCGTTGAGCCAGACAGTGGCCGCAGTCATCACTCCTTCGAAGTCAATGAACACCCGGCGTCCGCGCGCCTCGGCAGGCAAACGGAAACGGCGGCGATAAACCGAGACAAACTCGTAGGACTTCTCGTCGAAGCTGTGCCATGGCTCACGCAGATTTGTGTGGGGCACCGCAATTCGAGTGAAGCCGCTGTCGTCGAAATCGTGCTCGTGTGCCGCGGGCGTGGCCGTGGGGCTGAAGCGCCAATTCCGGTTAAGGGGCAGCACAATCCGCCCCTTCCCTGTTGCGGCTGTTTCGTCGGCCAGGCTTGAACTCGATACTCCGGAAGCGACCGTTGCGGCGGCAACCAAAGTTCCCGCGGTTTTCAAAAAATCACGGCGATCCATGGAACTCCTTCTTGTTCGGTATAAAGGTAAAAAAATCCGGCTTCGCCGGTTGGCAGTGCATCCAACCTTGGAAATCAAGGCACGGCAATTATATTTGTTTTCATGCTTATGTGCAGCAAAGCGGTGGCTGCGGCTGGAAACGCAACTGCCTGTTCCAAGATACAGGCCAACGGCCATCGAAGAAGAAACTCATATTCCAAATGATCCGTGATACAGAGGGTGTATAACTTCAGTAAACACATTCAAGCTGTACAATCTGGATCTTTACTTGGAGCCCTGTTATGAAGACATTCTCACGCCGCGACGTCTTGAAGACTAGTCTGCTGGCGCCCGCCGTCGCTGCTACGGCCCACGCCTTTGGTACTATAGATCCTGCTGCACACGCGGCCGGTGAAATCTCCGGTCCACTGAGTGCGCCCGCCAATCTCGCCTCTCCCACACCCGGCGCTGGCCGCGAACGCCTTCTGCTCGATTTCGGATGGAGCTTCCACTTCGGACACGCCAACGATCCAGCCAAGGACTTCGGCTACGGCAGCGCTGCGGCAGGGAATTTTCAGAAGACCGGCAACTTCATGCCCGCCGGTTCCACATCCTTCGTTGACGCCGACTGGAGCCACATCAATCTGCCTCACGACTGGGCCGTCGAGCTGCCCTTCAAGAATGACCCCGACCTGCAAAACAAAGGCTTCTATCCTCTTGGCCGCAACTATCCCGAAAACAGTATCGGCTGGTACCGGCGCGTCTTCGATCTTTCTGCCGAAGACGCCGGCAAGCACATCACCATCGAGTTCGACGGCGCCTACCGCGAAACCACCGTCATCTTCAACGGCTTCTATATCGGCCAGCACAGCGGTGGCTACGACTCCTTCAGCTTTGACGTTTCCGACTTCGTGAACCCCGGCCAACCAAACGTGCTCCTGGTGCGCGTTGACGCCACTGAGAGCGATGGGTGGTTTTATGAAGGCGCGGGCATCTATCGGCACGTGTGGCTGGTCAAGTCGCATCCCGTGCATGTCAAACAGTGGGGCACCCTGGTTCGCTCGGAACTTCGCAACAATGACGCGAAGCTTTCGATCCTCACTGAAGTTGAGAATCACGGCAGTGCGCCGAGCAATGCGCGGGTGTTGTCAACCATCGTCGATCCTTCCGGTGCCGCCGTTGCAAGAAATGTTTCGGCCGCTGCCACCATCGGTGTGGGCGATCAACAGGACTTCCGGCAGTCGATCGATGTCAGCCGCCCTGCACTGTGGTCGCTCGAAGAGCGCTCCATTTACAAGCTCATCACCGAGGTGCAGGTCGATGGGAAAGCTGCCGACCGCTACGAGACGCCGTTCGGCATCCGCTCAGTCCAATTCGACGCCAAGCAGGGTTTTCTGCTCAATGGCGCGCCAGTGAAGCTGAAGGGCACCTGCAACCACCAGGACCACGCCGGAATTGGCGCGGCCTTGCCCGACGCGGTGCAGTCCTATCGCGTCCGCAAATTGCAGGAGATGGGCTGCAACTCGATGCGCACCTCGCACAACCCGCCCACGTCCGAACTCCTTGATGCCTGCGACCAGCTCGGCATGCTGGTGATGGACGAGACACGCATGATGAGTTCGAATCCTGAAGGCCTGAGCCAGTTTGAGCATCTCGTTCGCCGCGACCGCAACCATCCCAGCGTCTTCATGTGGTCGCTGGGCAACGAAGAGCCCACCGCCACCAACGCCAAGGGCGCCAACATCGTCACCGCCATGCAGGGAGTTGCCACGCGCCATGACGGATCGCGTCCCACCACCATTGACGGCATGATCAACGGTGAAGCAGCAGGCAGCGGTACTGGCGGTCTGGCAGTTGCCGACGTAATTGGCTATCACTACGCCGACCCCCAGGCCGAAGCTTTCCACAAGGCTCACCCCGAAAAGCTAGTCCTCGGCACTGAGACCGTGAGTGCAGTCTGCACGCGCGGCATTTATATCACCGACAAATCCAAGGGATTCGTCAGTTCCTACGATCCGTACACCACCTCAGGCCGCGCCTCCGCCGAAGGATGGTGGAGCTTCTGCGATGCGCGCCCCTGGCTTGGCGGCGGCTACGTGTGGACCGGCTTCGATTATCGCGGCGAGCCCTCGCCCAATGGCTGGCCCAACATCAGTTCGCAATACGGCATCATCGACATGTGCGGATTTCCCAAGGACGCGTTCTACTACTACCAATCATGGTGGACTCAGAAGCCCGTCCTGCACCTGTTTCCGCACTGGAACTGGAAAGGTTACGAAGGCAAGAAGATCGCCGTCTGGGTCTTCTCAAATCTCGACAAGGTTGAGCTGTTTCTCAACGGCAAGAGCCTCGGCGCAAAGGATGTGAAGAAGGACGGCCACGTGGCTTGGAACGTCGAGTATGTCCCCGGGTCCATCGAAGCCCGCGGATGGAAAGACGGCAAGCAGGTTATGGTTACGCGCCGCGATACCACCAGCCCCGCCGCAAAATTGGTGGTGTCGCCCGATCGTGATTCCTTGTCTGCAGATGGCGAAGATGTAGCCATGTTTGCCGTCGAGGTACAGGACGCAAGCGGACGTACCGTGCCTATCACTGACAACCAGGTCACGTTCCGCATCACCGGCCCCGCGAGGCTCATCGGCGTCGGCAACGGGGACCCCACTGACCAATCGCCCGACAAGGGAACTTCGCGCAAAGCCTTCAGCGGCTATTGCATGGCCCTCGTCCAAACCGAAAAGGCCCCCGGCGCCATCACCGTCGAAGCCACATCCCCGGGGCTCACGTCCGCCACAGCGACGGTCTCCTCGAAACGCGTCGAACTTCGCCCGCAAGTCGCCCTGTGGCAGAGGCCGATCCCCAAAGGTGAGGGCATCACCGGTCTGTGGGTTATTGCGTCCGATCCAGCCAGCAGCATGATTGCATCGGTCGTAGGATCCCCGCGCATCTTCACGCTTACCCAGCAGGGCGGAAAACTCACTGGCACCGTGGAAGGCCCCGGAGGTTGGTTCGGAGGCGACGATGCGCCCGCACCTGTCGTTGACGGCGTCGTCCAGGGTGATCACGTTTCGTTCAAGTCCGGCATCAACGTTTTCGATGGCAGTATCAAAGGCGGCCAGCTTGAACTGAAGCGCACCGTTAACATACCTTGGACCATGCCAACCCCGCCGAAGCCTGATCCAAATGCACCCGCAATCGGTCCTGCGCCCGACGGCACCGATCCGTCATTCGACATTTCCGATTTCGCTGGCGCTCCCAGCAGCTTGTCGGTCGTGTTGAAGAGGACTGAGCGCTGATCCGATCCATGCGCTGCCTACCTTGCCTCAACTCAAGGCAAGGTAGGCAGCGCATTCGCTTTCGACTCAAACTGTAAAGTCGCACCCTTGAGGCCTGGCGTTGAGGCGTGCACAATCACAGGCCCCGCAACCTTCGTTGTGCGCACCAGGGCCGTCGCGATTCCGCCTTCGGCGCGTAGAGGGTTCGCAAAGATAGTTTCGTTTCCAATTAGGGTACCCTCTCCAGTGACTGAGAAGGTTACGATATCGTCCGCATAGGGATGCGTGGTGCCGCGATCGTCGCAGATATGCGCATACACGCGCACCCAATCGGAACCATTCGCAACCGGATCGCGGCCGCAACCATCTAACTTCAACTCAATGCCCGTCGGTACTCCCGGCGAATGAACCAGGTGGCTTGCTACAACCTTCCCGCCGATCAACCCTTCTGCTTTCAGCTCTCCAATCTCAGTGCCGGACGGCGCAATGCCGTTGGAGAACTGCATGGTCGTGGTGCGGCTGAAATCTCCAACCTTGAAGTTGAAAGGCGGATGCGGAAGATGGTACCCGGCGTCCGGAGTTTGAGTCGCAATCTCTTTGCCGTTTTGATACAGGCGCACTTGCTCGCAGTTACTGAATACAGTGACAGTCGATGGCGAGTGGAAGGTGGCGAAGTTCGCAATAAATACCATCGGACCGCTGCCCACCTTGGCGGGTTTCACTTCTACTGGCCGCTGACTTTGAAACATGTAGTAATCCAGCTTCGGGATTCTGAACAGGTCCAGCGGCGCCCCCATGAACGGCTGATGATGATAGCCCCTGTAAGCGTCGATGCCGGCCCACAAATCCGCGCCGGCGGGCAAACTCCCGTGCGCGTACATGGCGTCCATGCTCCGCATATGGGTCGTTGCCTGAACAAGCATCGGCATCTCGCCCCATCCCCTGGCCACGCGAACCCGCGATTGCTGGTCGGTCCAATTATCCACGTCGTCTCCCCATTCCCGCGTCCACCAGGGTTTCGACTGGTTTGTTTGGCTAAACTCGCTATTCCCATTTCCGAGGTCCTTCCAGCCGCTGTACTCCACATCCCATCCGTCAAAGCCCTCCACCGGTTTATCGATGTGATCTCCAGAGGCGTAGCACTCCGGACCTGGAAATTCCTCATGCACGATTCGATAGAGGTCCTTGGCGAGCGCGCTATTGTCGGATTCGTTCAGCGTCGCTTCCCAAAGAACCACGGATGGCCGGTTGCGGTCCCGCCGAATCATCTCCCGCCCATCCTGGTAGACTCGTTTCGTGAATACGGCATCGCCGACAAACTGCCACCCGGGATTCGAGACTATCGCCAGGATGCCTAACTCGTCGCAAGCGTCCATAAAACTCGGATCCTGCGGATAGTGGCTCCGATACGATGTAAATCCCGCCTCGCGCAGCTTGTATGCATCTCGGTAATGAGCAGAGGCCGGCAGCGCATAGCCCACGTAGGGATGATCCTGATGCCGGTTTGCCCCGATGGAAAAGAACGGCTCGCCGTTGATCGACAAGCCTTGATCCTTGTCGAATCGAATGCTTCGAATGCCGATACGCGTATACTGATCGTCCACCACCTTTCCATCTTCACTGATCGTTGTGCGCAACAGGTAAAGATAAGGGTGGTCCGGATGCCAGAGCTTCGGCGATTTGACTCGCAAACTCTGCGTGATCCCCTGGCTGGAATGAGCAGCCATGGACGCTTGAATCTCGCTGGCCACAATCACCTGTTCATCCTGCCCGATGATTTCCTGCTTGATTACGCAACTTCGGCGCTGGCTGCTTTCATTCGCAATATCGGTTTGCACTTTGACAGTCGAGTCATCTGGACTTACAACCGGATAAGTAACGAAGATACCGCCTCCGGCAACCTTATCCGCGAGAATAGGATTAGTAATGTGCAGCGGATGAAGCGCTTCAAATTGAACGCTCCGATACAGACCGCCAAAATAGACAAAGTCGAGATCCCCCTGCGGCTTTCCCGGCGGAACCTCGGGGTTATCGGAGTTATCCAGGCTGAGCGCAATCACGTTCTCGCGGTCAAATCGAACCGCCTTCGAGATATCGATCGTAAAGGGAATGTACCCGCCATAGTGCGTAGTGAGGTAAGTTCCGTCCAGCCACACTTTCGCAACCTGCATAGCGCCCTGGAAGTTGAGATAGAGGATGCGCTCCTTCCACTCCGGCTTTACTGAAAAGGACTTTCTGTACCAGCAAATGCCCTGGTAATTCCTGCCGCCACTTACATCCTTTGGCTCAAGCCTTACAGAATGTGGCAACGTCACCTGCTCCCATTCCGGGTCGGGCAGGTTTAATGCGCTTGCGTCCGAAAACAGTTCAGGCTTGACATTTCTCTTCGCTGAATCCGGCCGGAAGAACTGCCACCCCTGGTCGAAGTTGAGTTCCACGCGCGCCGCCGGTGCTGGAGCGAACGGCTGAGATCCAGGTCCGCTTGCTGGCTGAAGCGACTCTGCAAAAGCTCTCAGCGGCTGCGCCACGCGCGTCAATACGATCCCGGAAGCAGACAACGCACTTGCTTCCAAAAAGCTTCGCCTGGATTGGTGCATGAAGATTCCCCCCTGTATTTCGCGTACTTCTATCAGATTTCTGGTAGGCGGTTGAAGTATACCTGATCGGCCAACAGCTTTCACTCGGCATCCAACTGCTCTTCATTCGGTTGATGATCAATGCGATGCGTGCAGCACGCAGCTGAAGCCTGCAATGGCCTGAACTCGTTTCTTTGACTACACTAGTGAAAACGATGAATGAGGGAATGCCATGCGTCTTACGCGTAGAAGCCTGATGGGTTTGCTTGCAGGTGCCGGTTCCGGGCTCGTCACAAAAACTCTGACAGCACTCGAAGCGCCGTACCAGGTGACGGTCCAGCGCGATGGCAAGCCGCTGGCGAAAACAGCCGCCCATACCACCGCCTCAGGTCCCCATACGGCCGCGGTGCCTTTCGCAATTCCCTCCACCATGCCCATGGGTTCCGGCGCGCCGCTGGGTGGCATCGGGACCGGCTTTGTTGAGATTCGCGCCGACGGTTGCTTCCATGAGTGGCAAATCTTCAACTCAGGCCCTTGGGCGCAAGACGCGCGCTCCACCACTGCACCGCCTGCTGCCGGCCCTCAATATCTGCGTTTTTTGCTCCGCGCCCGGAAGGCCTCAGAGGCCACGGCACAGATGCGGCGCCTCTATCTCCGCTCGGACGAGAACGATCTCTACACACTCCCGTTCGTGCAGGATGTCGAGTCCATCGACTACTCCGCGTGGTTCCCGATGACGAGTCTTGGCTACAACGATCCAACGCTTCCCGTTCGCGCATCGGCGCAGGTCTTCTCGCCCTTCATTCCCGGACTTGCGCGCGACTCGGGTACTCCGGGATTCCATGTTGTTTACACTCTCGAGAATACCTGCGATGAGCCCGTCGAAGTTTCGCTCGCCGGGTTCCTCGACAACCCGCTCGCATCCGCACTCCCTGAGCGCCGCCTCACCAATTCGCTCTCCCAGGAGGATGGCGTTACCGGCATCCATCTCGAGACCGCGGCGCAAACCGATTTTCCCTCGGGCATCGGCAGCATGTGCTTCTCCGTCACCGGCGGCGAGCACTCTTACATCTCCGGCACTTTTCAGCAGTACGCAATGCCCGGCCCTTGCCGGTGGCAGACGCCCCGCGTCAACTACATGCTGCTGAATGTGCTGCAAGAGTTCTTTGCAACGGGCCGCCTGCCGAATGCGAATGCGAAAACAGACCCCAGCATCGGCTTGCCCTCCCTCGCCCAGATCGATGCTCTCTCCACCGCCGAAGTGCAACGCAAGATCAAGGAGCTCGGCTCGGATGCTTTGCTTGCGCGCGTCTTCGCAGACGCCCGTTCAGCCAATGCGAACGGGATTGAAGACAGGGAGCTCCTGAAAGAAGTCAGCAAGAACCTGACGGCAGAAAAGGACAATCGCCGATTGACTTGGGGAACCGGGGCTTTGGCTTCCACCGTCAAGCTTGCTCCGGGGCAGAAAGTTGAAATCCGCTTTACGCTGAGCTGGTTCTTTCCTCATCACCTCGCGGTCGATGGACCCGAGATGGGCCATATGTACGCCAACTGGTATCGCGACGCAGCGGGCGTCAATCGCTATCTGTGCGACAACTACAAGCAGCATCGCGCCGCAACCGAGCAGTTTGCCGCCACTCTCGCGGATACCCCCCTGGGCGACGCCATGGCCTTCTCCTGGTCAAGCCAGCTATCGACCATGCTGTTCAATACCTGGTGGGTGAAGGATGGCGGTTACGCAATCTGGGAGGGATTGGGTTGCTGCGGCCTGTCCACCACAGATGTCGATTACCAAGGCAGCTTTCCCGTGATTGCTCTCTTCCCCGAACTTAAGCTCTCACAGATGAAGCGGATCATCGCTCAGCAGAACATCCTGGGACAGGTGCCGCACAATTACTCAGGCAGCTTCGAGCAAATCGATGTCCCCGGCTTTGCCCGCGTCGACATGAACCCGCAGTTCGTGATGATGGTGTGCCGCGATTACTTGTGGACCGGAGACAAAGCGTATCTGGAATTCATGTGGCCGTATCTCGTAAAGGCAATGGCCTTCACTGAATCGCTCGATTCCGATGGCGACGGCCTGCCCGACCGCGATACCGGATTTCAGACTTACGATCAATGGCGGATGCAGGGAGCGCCTTCCTACATTGCATCGCTATGGATCGGCGCGCTGCGTGCCGCCGTTCGCATCGCAAAGGAAGCCGGCAAGGCAGGCGACGAAAAGCGCTGGGCAGGCTTATTGGAAAGAGCATCGGCAACCTTCGATCGATTGCTCTTTAACGGCGATTACTTCAGCCTCTGGGCAGACGGCAAGCAGCGCGATGAACTGTGCATGACCGACCAGGTCTCAGGCGAGTGGTTCACACATCTCATCGGCCTGCCGACGACCACCTCAGCGAAGAACCTTGACCAATCCATCGACAGCATTTTCAAGAATAACTTCAATCCGGAGTTCGGCCTGCACAATGCCACTGCGCCCAGGCGCGGGGCGGGTCTGCTGGCTCTCAATAATCTTCAGGCTGGAGGCCTCTGGTCGGGAATCGAGTTTGCCTTTGCTTCGCTATTGATGGACCATGGCCGCTTCGCGGAGGGAGTCGAGATCGTTGAAGCGATCCACCGCCGGTATCTGCGCGCGGGCCAGCCATTCAACCACGTGGAGTGCGGCGGCCATTACTCGCGCGCCATGAGTAGTTGGGCCACAATGCTGGCGGCCACCGGCTTCAAGCCAGATGCGGCGAACAAGTCGCTCGCAGTTATACCTACCGTGCCTGGCGACTTCCGGGCGCCCTGGGTCACAGCGTCGGGCTTTGGCAGCATCAGCCGCAATGGCCAGACTTTGTCCATCCACTGCGCCTGCGGAAAGCTTGAGGTCAACTCTCTCAAACTCCAATCGGAACCCCAATCGATCCGGATTGGCGCCAAGACTCTTGCCACGCGCTCGACGAAATCCGCCGACGGCATCCTGCTGGAGTTCTCCGGCCCGCTGTCACTGACCGCAGACCAGACTTTGTCAATGTCGTAAGCATGTGTTAGGGAACCTCTGAATAAGTCGCTGTTTTGAAAGGGCACGACTTTAGTCGTGCCACAAACCCAGCAAAATCGTGTGCGGGCTTTAGCCCCTGAGGGAAAGTCGGCGCGCGACGAGAACTTATTCAGAGATCCCTTGGGAAATGCCTCACTTCATTTTGCAGGCTCCAACAGCACCGACTCGGCTTGTTTTAAGTCGATGCCGAGCAGGTTGTTCTTAACGGAGAACGCGCTTCCGCCCCAGGCGTTCTTCCAGTTCGCGCTCGGCCACGATTTCGGCAGGGCCAACGTGGCGTGCCGCGAAAAATCAGCATCGTCGCGCAATCCCTCTTCCAGATTGCCCGCCAGAATGCGGAGCGATCCATCCTTGGTGCGCCATGCGGCAACATTCATCGTCTGCTGCTGATCGATCTGTTCAGCATGCAAGGCGGCGTTTTGCTTGAGCATACTATTCAGAACGCCTGCGGCCAGCGCGTACGGAGCGCCGGTGTTTCCCCATATTTCTGACAGAGGCGCAGCGCCCATTGATCTTAGATCCGGAGGATTCCACATGGCTACACGCTTGCCTCCGGTTGTGTCAAGTGTCAGGCGCGGCGAGTGATTCGCCGTATAAATGACGCGCGCTTCTGGCAATACCGAAGCGTTCTCCGCATAACACCAAGTGTTGAAGGCGATGGCCGCATTCTTCACCAGACTCTGATCCTGTCCCGCTGCCTTGCAAAGTTGCGATCGCGCCGGTGCGGGGGCTGCGCCTTCGCGCCAGCCCGCCAGGTGCAGCAGATTTGCATCGACACCCTCTGAGCCGCCGAAGATGGCCACCGGTTGTCCCTTACGGATGAGCTTCTCGATGGACTCGAGATGCGATGCTGAAAGATGCGAGGGCGTTTGCAAAATGAAGAGATCGGATTGCACCTCCGGTATCCATTCCACGCGTGTGGCAGAGAGAATGGGGACCGGCCACTTGTTCAACGATGCAGCCTGCTCGTCCAGCCACTCGTTGACGCTATGATTGGGCGCCGCATGATCAATCTGCCACTGCATGGCCTCGCGCGAATAAACCAGCGTCGGGCCGAAGACCTCCGTGGTCTGTTGCGCATCCGTGACGGCCGCATTGATATTGTCCGCGAGGAAGCTCACATCCTGCTGGCTGAGCAGGCGCTCGCCTTGGTTGGCCCATGAGATATACGACCCCACCGGCATCTTGATGCCATGCGGCGTCTTGACCGCTGCGTGCGAGTAAGCCCAGATTCCCCAGCGCAATCTTTGTGGCGCGGAGTGGATGATGTCCCAATCCTCCCAGGCGTCAAACGTCTCCACCAGCGGATACTGCTTCACCTTGGTGTCGGCAAGAATAGCGGCGTGGGTTAGCATGTAGCCGAGTTGATAAGTCCATCCCATGGTTGGAGCATTCCAGAAGTCGGTTTCGCGAACACCAACTTCGTTCCACGCTCCAGCCCAGGTCTGATCAACCCACACATCCAGATAACCTTGTTTGGCGATGGCTTCCAGATCCATTCCGTTGGCCCGCCAGTCTCCAATAGCACTAGTTCCATTCGAATACATCATGACCAGCGCATCCGGGTTGGCCAGCTTCGTGTCCTTGATCAGGGCGGCTACACCATCGGTGGCCTGGTGAATGATCTCGGCAGATGGAGCAACCGCGCCCCACGGCCCATTGCGTGAATAGGGAACCGGCATGCCGAAGGAATCGCGGAACATGATCGCATCCAGACCCAGTGCCCGCGACATGCTTCCCCATTGAGCCGCGTAGGCCTGATGTACTGGCATCCCTTCGGTGATTCCGTTAGGCAGTCCTCCCATGGGAGTCGGATCGGCGTGCAGCAGAGCCCCAGGATCGAAATAGCGGCCCAGGGACATAAAGAACCTTGGCGGATCGACAGGGGCACAGGGGGTGAACGCTTCCTGGTGCTTGCTGCTCCAGGCGCCGTCAAACCTTCCCTCTCCGTAGCCATTAGTCCAGGCTAGGTTCAACATGCCCACCTTGAAAGCAGAAACGTTACGCCGCGCTGCTTCTTCTTTCAGAGCGGCAGACAGGAGCTTTACATCGCCATAAGTCCATGGGTCGTAGCCATGCCGTTGCCGTGGCGCAGAGCCGGCAAACCGGGCGGCCGCCTGCTTCTTTCTTTCCGCGGTGGTTCCGGTCAGCGGCCCGTTCTCGTCCACCCATCGCGCTTGGCCGGATGTGGTGGGGAGCCAGATCTTCTGATCCGGATTGCCTGACCACTCCATCACTGCACTGATCGTCCAGCCCACATTCAGGATCACACCACGATCGCCGCGAACCCCTGCAAACAGCGGCTGAAACCGGTCCCAGAACTCGTGCACCGAGCCCTTGATATCGTTCTGACGGAACCAATAGAGGTCGATCTCAAGCCAGCGGTCGGTATCGATGGATGCCGCTGGGGCCGGCTGACTCGCCTGCGCCGCACGGGCACTCGATGGAACCAGCATCAGCAATCCCAGCAGCAAAACCAATGCAGTGAATAAGTGGCGTTGCGTATAACTCGTATTTGCTTCTCGCCCTGTGGTCATTCTTAATCTCCTTGTTGCTGTTTGCCCGTCCGCTAAATTGTGCAGTCATAAGTGCAGGGTTCCGGCTCGCTCGCCGGATCTTCGTTACTGCGAAACGGCGAGCGAATCGAATTGGGCCTTATTCCATCCGGTTCCCACGGCAACCATTCCATGCGCATGCGAGTTATCGCCGATGTTCGCCAACTGCTTCCCATCGAGCAATGCTGAAATCACGTTGCCGTGGAATGTCAACGCGAAGCGATGCCACTCTCCGGGCTGGATCGCAACAGTTCCCGACGCCAGGGTAACGGTGGGCTTCTTGTAAGCCGCAGTGACAAGTTTCCACTCGCCGTTTGTCTGCACGTTGAGAATGTACGCGCTTGGATAGATGACTTTGTCGCCCTGAAAGACATCGGCCGAGTCAATTCTTCCCATCAGGGTCACGTTGCCCGAAGGGCCAAGGTCAAAATCAGCAGCCACGGTGTAGTCCGCCCAGTCCACATCGCCCGCAAGGGTAAATGGGTCAGGCAGCGGTCCCCATGGAATCGGCTTTTCCGTGATCACCTGCTCCAGGCATTGCCCAGCTCGCCCTGCGCACGGATGAACCTCAAAAGCGCCGTCCTGATCGGAGAGGTACTTGGGCGCGCGGGAAACCGGGGTGCTTTCGAAATCTTCGCTGTACGGCATCGGGAACGGCTTGGGCGAAGGCGGCTGCGCGTTGCCTTTTCCCTGGCCCGTGGTGGTGGTAATGGAGTAGATCGATTCGGGGTCGAAGGTGAACGAGAACGCGCCTTTCTGCGGTATCAGGTCAGTAACGTGCTCGAAAATTCTGGTGGCGTTGGTTTCCCAGATGTGAACCGGGCCGGACGCAAGGCCGCCCTTGATAGTGAAAGTGATCGGCTGCGCCTGCTTGGCGTCGATCGTTTCGAGAATCGTGCTCCAGTCTTTTCCGTTCGGCGAGCGAAGGGTAACGTAGGTGCCCGTCGCAGGAAGGCTGCCGGAGGAGGAGTCGAGATAGTGCCAGCCGGGCTGCGCAAACTGCGTAGTGTGCGCGGTGACCCAAATGGTGGGCTGGATATCGTAGAAGCCGGACCAGGGCGTGTTGGCATACATAAGTCCGGAGTTAGGCGCCGCGAGAATGTCGTAATACGAAGTAATCGGGCTCCATATCTCGGTCTTGGTCATCGCGCCTTCAAGATAGTTCTGGTTATAGAGATGCGCGAGCATGCGCCCGCCGATAGGCCAGGTGCGTTGAACCAGGGGAAAGGCTCCGTTGTTGGGCTGGTCTTCGCTGGCCCAGAGCGGTACGCCGGAATTCCGTGCCGCGTCAGTGGTGGTGCATCTGCCTTTGTCCTTCGGGTAGTGGACGCCGATGGCCGCAACCGCTGCCTTCAGCGCGGGGTCCGCTTGCATTTCGTCGGCAATCGACCATTGTCCCTTGCCCTCGCCCGGCCACAGATCGCAGCAGGTGATTTTCGTGTCGAGATGATGGCGAATGAAAGCCTCATGAAGCTGCTTGACGTATGCGTCGTCATGAACCGTCTCGTTCCAAATCCCGGCATAATTGATCTTCAGACCATACTTGTCGTGGGCGGCCTCGATAAAGTCCGCCATGTACTCCGCCATGTCTGGGGAATAGAGCTTGCCGTTGCCGATCCAGCCTGGCGCTCCCCAGGGAAGGATGTCAAGAATGATATTAGGATTGCGCTTGTGCGCCTCAACCATGAGCCACCACTCGTAGCCGCGCGTGTAGTCGTGGTCGTTGCGGCTGCGCATATGGCTTGGTTCCGAGCCGTCGGTGGAGTTTACATCGCCGCCCACTTCCACTTTCAAGTGTTGCAGGGCGGCGCCATAGCCGGGCTTGAAAAGGTAATCGAGAATCTGGCTACGCTGCGGTTCGGGATAGTCGACGAGCAGCCGGGTCGACGCCCCGGCGCTTAGAGCGCCCAGGCCATCGAAGATCCGCCCAGCGCTTTGACCATCGATCACGATGGTCGTGTCTTGCGCGTAGCTACGAATCCCAGAGATGGTTACGGCCATCGGCAGGAGCACCGAAAGGACCGCAATTGCGGTCCTCCGTTGAATCGAAAAAAGGCGAAGAATTTCCATAAAGTCCTCCAGAACGTGGCAGGTGCCAGCAGGCAATTGAAACAGAAAAACATCAAGCGGCAGCGGCTTCCAGTATGGCCGGGAGCCCGCGTGCTTCGATTGCGGCAACTGAATCTACGTTGAGACGCAGTCGCCTTCGGTGTGTGTTATACGGCGACCAGTTTGCGCGCGGAGGCAACGGCAGAGCTCGCGTTCTCGGTGTAGCTGTCGGCGCCGATCTCCCGGGCGAACTGGTCGGTAACCGGAGCGCCGCCAATCATGATCTTCACTTTGTCGCGAACTCCGGCAGCGCTGAGCGCGTCGACAGTAGTCTTCATCGCCGGCATGGTGACCGTGAGCAACGCAGAAAGGCACACAATATTGGCGCCCTTTGTTCCCACCGCCTCGACAAACTTTTCGGGCGAGACATCGGTGCCGAGGTCGGTTACTTCAAACCCTGCGCCCTCAAGCATGGCAGCCACAAGGTTCTTGCCGATATCGTGCAGGTCTCCCTTGACCGTACCGATGATCACCTTGCCGGATGGCTTGGCGCCGGATGCGGCTAGCAGCGGACGGAGATACTCGAGTGCGGCTTTCATGGCGCGGCCCGCCAACAACAACTCGGGCACAAAATATTCTTCGCACTCGAACAGGCGCCCCACTTCGTCCATGGCTGGAATCATGTACTGAGCCACAAGGTCGCCTGGATCGGCGCCCTCATCGAGAGCTGCTTTGGTAACTTCTGCTGCAGCCTTTGCATTACCGTTCAAGATTGCGTCGTATAACTTCTTGCGATCCGTCACGTGCTACTCCTTTTTCGTTTTGGCCCACTTAGCTCCAGGTTTTCGATCCCGAGCTCCGCCGGCGGTTATAGCCAAACTGATTTGTTCATTCGGACTCTGCAATGGTTCGCGATGCTGCAGCGCCGCAATTCGTCGATCCGCTACGCTTCAAGCCAGAGCACCTCATAGGGCGCCAGCTTACGCGCGGCTTCAATCGAGCGGCCACTGATGCGGTCTTTCGCAGCATGCTTCAAAGTGAATGGAAGGGGCTGTGAAGTTCCATTCATCAGAAACAGACTGTTGTCGGTGCGTGGAACCGCAAGGACGCCATCGGGAAGTGGGGCCGCCAGGAATGGAGAAGTCAGCGACGTAGTCTTGTCGATCAAAGTTAGGAAGCTTGAGTCGGCAGGCCAGAAGGCAAGCTTGATCACCTTCCCCCGTCCAACGGATCGAATCGTCGCCGCCGGTTTTCCGTCCACAATCGGTTGGTCACTTTGGAAGACGGCGATAACTTTGGTCTCCGGTTCCTGGACTTCGAGGAATTCGATGTAACCGTCCAGGCCTGCAGGCGAGGTTCCACTTACTTGAGCGCCGTTCCATCGCACATTGAGTTGTTGCTTCTCGCCATTCTTGGGCGATCCAGTCCACCGAATCGTGCGCACCAGCCCGCCTGTAAGTTTGGCGAGATTGGCAGCAAAGCCATCACCCCGCAGGATGCCGTCCCGATTGGTGTATCCGGTAAACGGCGTAACCACAAGCGTGCCACCCTGCTCGACAAATTGCCCGATCGCATCCACGACTGCTGCATCGTCGAGCGCGGTTGCAGCCGGAAGCAGCAGCATGTCGTACTTCTTCAGACTCTCAAGCTTTGCTGCCTCTCGTCCATTGATCGTGTCGACGCCGATGCCCAGCCGGTGGAGCGCCGCGAAAGCCTCCGTAAACACGGTGCGGGCATGCGGGATTGGCGGGTAGATATCGAGCGCCGTGCGGCTGTCGAAATCGGTGTAGGCAACGGCACGCGCATTCACGGGATTTGAGAGGAGCGTGTGCCCCCAGGTCGAGAAGAATGCCCCAAGTTCGACGGCCCACTCTGTGTCCGGCTCGGGGCGGCCCGACCAATCGAGAAGCCCGCCCCACTGCGGCCAATGCCCGCCGCGCCAGCGATTCCCCGTCCAATAAAGCATGCCGGATGCGCCGAAGGCCGCAAGCTGCAAATCCCACATGTGGAACTGTGCTTTGGAAGGAGCCGGATCCCACATCGTCACGCCGCCCATGACGCCGAACCGGGTCTCCGTCACAATGAACCGGCGCTTTTGATAACAAGAGCGATGCATGTCAAGCTGCCACGGCGAGTCGTTCCAGGTTTCTGCGTTGTCCGCGCTGGGCTGGTAATAATTCAAACCGGCGATGGACATAAACGACTGCGCTGCCGGCTCATCGGCGACGGCGGTCCACAACGGATTCCAGTCAGTCAGAATCCACTGCGAGACGCCGTTCTTGCGCAGAATTGCGGCTTGCTCAGCAAGAAAATCAAGAATCGTGTCGCGACGGAAATGATATTCGGCCAGCGAAAGCGCCGGAAGCGCCTCGTGCACATTGTTGCGCGCCGCCTCCATCCCGTAGCGCGGCTGCGGCACATCGTCGAAAGAGTCGACCTTCATTCCCCAATCGACAAGCTCCAGCCTGCGGTTGAACTCTTCGGGAGTGTGATAGGTCTTCTCCAGCCATTGCCGCCACGCGTGTTGGCATGCCGGGTTGTAGCAAACCACTCCGGTCATAAACTCGATCTCGTTGTCGAGCTGCCACCCGATCACGGCCGGGTGATCGTGAAACTCCTTCGCCAGCGCTTGAATATATCTCCGGCACGCCTCGCGGTAGAGGGGATGATTGAGGCACGGAGAATGCCGGCTCATCGGGTGAGTAGGACCCGATCCCGGTTCAGCCACCAGCAGTGTTTCAGGATGTGTTGCAACGAGCCATTGCGGCGGAATGAATGTCGATGTGCCAAGAATTGCGGAGATGCCGCGTCGGTGCAACTCGTCAAGAAAAGTGCGCAACCAGCCAAAGTTGAACTGACCAGGCCCAGTTTCCAGATTCCCCCAGCTTGACTCTCCCACCCTGACCACATTCATATGCGCGTGCTCGAGCAGCGCGAGGAGGCTCTGCGTCTGCTCGGCGCTCTCAATGTCGGGATAGACGTCCGCTCCGAAGAGGAATCGCTCCTTGCCTGCACCGGTATCCTGGGCAAGCGCGCGCAGCGCAGGCAAACTGTTCAATACCGGAACTGCGACAACCAAAGATTGCAAAAACTCACGCCGGTTTTGCACGATCTCTCCTCATGACGAACGCGAGCGTCTTATCTGCCTTGATTTCGCGCAACTGGATCCCGTGGGGACCCGGCTGAGGGCTGAATGAGACGTCTTACCAAATAGTTAAGTGGCGAACCACATCAAACACTATACAGCGCGCTTGCCGGGATTCGCATGGGTAATCAGATCCAATCCGGTGGTTTGAAGATGGGAACGCATGGCATGCTCTGCCATTTCCGGATCGCGCCGTCGAATCGCTTCGAGAATCGCCCGGTGCTGATGGATCGTTCGTGAAAGATCGGGTGAGGCCATTCCGGTAAGCTTGCGGCTCTGCACCAGAAGCGGAGCAAGAAACTTGGCCAGATCGAGCAGAACCGAGTTGCCGCTCGCCTGGAGAATCACCTCGTGAAAAAGATAGTCGTGACGAATCAGGTTCTGCCGGTCGTTGGGCCGACTCTCCTGCGCGACCACTTCGCGCTCCATCACGGCAAGCTGTTTCTCGGTCGCTCGCGCAGCAGCCAGCGCGGCGGCGCTTGGCTCAATCATCTTGCGCACTTCAAGCAACTCGATCAGATTCACATTCCGCGTGCCCAACTCAACCCTTGAAGGCCAGCCTCCCGAGAGTCCTACTCGCGATTTGACGAACGTTCCGTCGCCGTGCCGGCTGTCAAGAACGTCGAGAATCTGTAGAGCCTTGATTGCCTCGCGAACCGAAGGTCTCCCAACGCGAAACTTCAATGCGAGTTCCCGTTCGGATGGAAGCCGCTCTCCGGCTTGCATATCCTTGCTCTCGATAAGTTTACTGAGACGCTCCAGAACATCCGATGGCGCCGCCTGCGGTGTTTTTCGCTTCATAGGCATCAAAAGTTAGCGTTCCCTTCGCATTGATTCCCGATGATCGATCTTCAAAAGTGGATCAGAATTCTGACTTCAGCCAATCATGCAATGGATTGCTCTTCGAGGGCTGACGGCCACCGCCATCAACCCTCCAAATACACTCAGTACCGTCCCAATACAAGCCGCGCGACACGGTTCGAGACTTACGGAACGGCCTGAATTTATCGTAGGCCTCCGCTTTTTAAGCGTGTGCCGAAACAACAGTGCTGGATCCTTCTGGCCCACTCAAGCTGCTTCTTTCCGTTCCGGTAATCGTATTGATCATGGCCCAGAAGTTTTCAAGCGGCGTGTCAAGCTGGATGTGGTGAGTCGGCCCGAGAATCAGCCCGCCGTCATACCCAACCTTCTCTATCCGATCGAGAACCTGTTTGCGCACGTCGTCCGGGGTTCCGAAGGGCAGCGTATGCTGTTCGTCAATCGTGCCCCAGAAGCATAGCCGATCTCCAAACTGCTTTTTAATCATCTCCGGATCCATGCAAGCGGGCTGGACCGGATTGAGTACGTCGAGTCCAATTTCGATCAGGTCGGGAATGATGGTGATGATATTCCCGTCCGAATGATAGGCGATCTTGACTTCAGGGTTGATGGCCTTGAGCCTGGAGATAAACTCCGCCATGCGTGGCTTGAAGAAGCGCCGCCAAGTGCGCGGAGAAATGTACATCCCCCGCTGCGTGCCCACGTCGTCCCCTGTCCAGATCATGTCCACTCCCATTCGCACCAGGCGCTCGGCCGCGGCGAGATGATAGCGGTAGGGGATTTCCAGAATGGCGTCAGCGAGCTGTGGATCTTCACTGAAGTCGATCAGCATCTGCTGCAGACCGCGCAGAGCCCATGCCGTCTCAAAGATTGTGGTTACCGTGACTCCGACGATATAGTAATCATCTTTGTGCTGTGAGATCAGGCGCTCGGCCTCACGGTAAAGCTCGGGCCGGGTCGGATCCGGCGGCTGCCAGGTGTCGAGAGCCTTTCGGTCCGCAAGAGGAAACTTGACCATCTCGGTGTAGAAGCCCGGCCCGAACCGAGTTTGATAATGCGCGTTCCTGAAGCCTACGCCCCACTCATCGGTGTAGGAATCACCGGAAGCGCCAAGCGTCTCATTGGCGTAGTAGGAGTTTGCCCATCCTACCGAGGTTAGCAGCAGGTCTTCGCCAAGCGCCCGTTCAAGTTCGTAGGTGTTCCCGCCGCCGTGCGGGTTGTGCATTGCAGCGCCGGACTGGTGCAAATCTGCCCGCAGCCTCGCCGCAAACTCCGGTGTGAAGCTGACCTGCATGGGACAACGGTCCGGTTTTTCCCTTCTCAGAGACTTGATAACGCGTTCGCGTGGTTTCATAACAAACTCCTTTTCGCCTGCTCGGGATGTTTCACCCTGGGTTGACCCAGATGCAGGTAATACCACTGGGTTAATTGGTTTACCTCACGATAACATATGCGGGTTACATTTGGCGCCGGAATCGTCCAACCATGCGCCGCCGCAATCGGAATCGAACGCCGGCATTCGAAACTGTAGCGCCAGCAATCGAAACTGCAGCGCCAGCCTCGAATGAGCAGCGCCGGCCTCCCGGCCGGCTGCAGCGCGGACATCCCCGTCCGCGCCCCTCTTTAGGCCAATGACCCCTGTTTCACGAGTTGACCTGGCCTGGCCAGATGCCCTCCGATAACGCGCGCAGACTCCTCCGCCAGTTGCGCGGCGTCGCGTGAAACGATCTGATACTTGCCGCCTTCCAGCGCGAACTCAGCGGCCGGATAAGTGGCCAAAATGGTTCCCTTGGTCCGCAGGTTCGCCAGCAATTCCCTGTAATAAGACTCGATATTGAGTGGTGTGAAGTCGCAGACCATCAGCGTCAGGCG
>Ga0181517_10001674_pt1 | contig 23985 bp, 15 predicted proteins | sample PEATcosm2014_Bin_31_FD_119748 | JGI IMG/M metagenome (GOLD analysis project Ga0181517, IMG submission 119748) | Peatland microbial communities from MTU Mesocosm Facility, Houghton, MI, USA - PEATcosm2014_Bin01_30_metaG | ecosystem: Environmental > Terrestrial > Soil > Wetlands > Peat | place... | reverse complement strand
GCAGATCCAAGGCCGAGGGCGCCGGCTGGATGGTGATTGCAACGGGCTGGGCTTTTGCCGTGATGTGCGGCGTCTTCACGGCCGTAGCTTGCGGTGGGAGCGACGCGCATCTCAATCCCGCGATCACGTTGAGCGCGGCCGTGGCGACGGGCGATTTCTCGAAGCTTTGGGGGTACATGGCGGCGCAGCTTGCCGGCGGTTTCTGCGGGGCCACGCTGGTATGGCTCTACTTTTACCCGCACTGGCGCGAGACTCCCGATCCCAATAGCAAGATGGGCTGTTTCTGCACCTCGCCGGCCATTCGCAATCCAGTTTCAAATCTGTTCTGCGAGATTGTGGGCACGTTCGTCCTGGTGCTGGTAGCCAGCGCCATCGGTTCGAAGGTGGTGGCCACGCCGGGTCCGGCGCCGGGTCTCTCGCCCTACCTGGTCGGCTGCCTGGTGTGGGCCATCGGCCTGAGCCTTGGCGGGACGACGGGCTACGCCATCAACCCGGCGCGCGACCTGGGTCCGCGCATCGCCCATAGCGTGCTACCCATCGCCAAGAAGCGCGATTCGGATTGGCGCTACGCCGCCGTGCCGGTAGTCGGCCCGCTCGTGGGCGGCGCGCTGGCGGGATGGTTTGTTCGGGCGGTAGGATTCTGAAAGCCAATAACTCTGGATAGGGGTAAACCAAGCCGAACAAGGTTCCCTTGAGGAGCGACTGTTGCTTACCCCGAGCTGCGTCGGGCGATCGAGCACACCGCCGGTTAGTGGACAAACGAAAGGCAGACTGCCCTCGCGGGGATCTAATGCTTGGGTATTAGAAGCTAGCCCTGGGGGCCGGGCGGCGCGGCCATCTGTTAACGGAAGCAAGGGACCTCATGTTGTAGTATTGGAAAATGACGACGTACGTGCTTGGCGCTGGCGCCTCATTTCATGCCGGATATCCACTGTGCTCGGAGCTATGGCCAAGGATGATTACGTGGGTCATTGAAACACACCGCCCAGATTCGGAATACCGGCAAGCAATCGACAGCGTCTCCACGCTAAATGGCCCGGTCCTGGATGTGGAAGGATTATTTACAGACCTTGACCTCGGCCGGGGAGCGTTTCGCGCATTGACTGAGAAACAACGAAAGGGATTAGCGGGCAAGGTTTGCCGTTGTCTCGGAGACTATTTCAAGGACATTAGCCAGCAGCGCCCCGCAGCAGCGCTGTATGAAGCTTTCGCGGGCCGGATCGAGAAGGACGATGTAGTCGTAACGTTTAATTACGACGTTTCTTTGGAAAATGAGCTCATTCGCGCTCACAAGTCTCGCGTCCGAAATGGTTACGGCTCCAGCCTCTTGGCAGATTGGGATGAACCCGACTCCGATGTGATTGTCCTGAAACCTCATGGAAGCATCAATTGGACAGCCGCGCTATTTGGGGGTGCCACAGGCGGCGTTCTGCAAGCTACTAACAGTCTTGGCCCGCGACCCTTTGTTGACAACGTAGATTCAGTTTTTCCTGACTATCCGAGCCGTGTCTTGGATAAGACCTTTCAGGGTGGGGGAGTCGCAAAATCGGCCACGCTCATTTTGCCAACTTATGACAAGGAGTTCTCAGTCACAACGTCCCTCGGCAATGAGTGGATTCCGTTTTACGAATCGCTGTGGTCACAGGCCACTGAGTCTTTGGAGCGCTCGGCCCGGATTGTAATCCTTGGTTACAGTATGCCGGATGCAGATTACCGCTCCCGTGCGCTGCTTCTTTGGAGCGCTAACAAGCGGGCAGAGGTGTTCGTCTGCTGTGGTTCCTCGAACGAGGCTGTCAAAGCTCAATTTAGGAGCCACGGCTTCGGGCGGGTGCACTACATGGGAAGCTTCGCAGATTTGGCCCGGTCTTGGCTTCCTACGGTGTAGGTGCCAACCGACCCGCGTCGGGCGTCGGGCCTTGAACAAAAGCCAAGAGCCTCTTTTATGGTCAGAATAAGACGGCCGTAAGAGGAGATCTAAAGAATGCCGATTCTCATTCCCAATTTATCCATGCTGCCGCCACCGCAGCTCAGACTCTGGCCCGAATTAGGGGCTACCCCGGAGTCGTTCACGTTGTACGGCGGCACGGCTTTGACGTTGCGCCTGGGGCATCGGACTTCGGTCGATTTCGACTTCTTCTCGAACGTTCCCTTTGACTCGGAGCGTCTAGCTTCGACGCTGCCTTATCTCGGTGGCGCCGAACGCGTGCAGATCGCGCCCGACACACTGACGTGTCGCGTGGATCGTGGGGGCGCGGTGCTGGTGTCGTTCTTCGGCGGACTCGGCTTGGGACAGGTCGCCGAGCGCGACGCGATCGAGGGATTGACGCTGCACGCGGCTTCCCTGCTGGACCTGGCAGGCACCAAGATGGCCGTCGTGCAAAAGCGCGCCGAAGTTAAAGATTATCTCGATATCGACGCGCTACTGCGGCGCGGCGTCGATCTGCCTGTTGCGCTGGCGGCGGGTAGCGTAGTCTACGGACGAAGTTTCAATCCGCTCATCACGCTCAAAGCGCTCAGCTTTTTCGACGATGTGCCGGCGCTCCCCGCCGAAGTCAGAAAGCGCCTCGCGGACGCCGTCAAAGCCGTCGACGTTGGCAACCTGCCGGTATTGACGCCCTTCGCACCGCGCAAGGAAAATGAGATGCAGCGATGACGCCGCTGCCCGCAACGCCGGAATTGCTGAGGGTGGCCGAGCGTGTGGTGTGGTTCAAGCCGCCGGCCGAGGCCTTGGCCGACCCCGTGCATTTCCTGGCGCATGTGATGACTTATGGAACAATCGAAGACTTGCGCGCGGTAGAGGGCATCGTGGGACTCAGCGAGTTCAGAGAAGCGCTCGAACAAGCTCCGCCGGGCGTCTTCGATCCGCGTTCCTGGGCGTATTGGAATCTCAAATGCGACCGCGTGCCGGCACCACCTCTGCCAGTGCGTCGCGGGGTGGAACCCGGCCCGGCGCGATGAGACCGGCACCAGACTTACTCGGCCGATCTCCCCTTTCCCGGCTGAGCGCCTCCACTACGGCTCAGCTATACTGTTCCTGTTCTTGTAGCGACTCGTGCGAAAGGATGGGAGCATTATGGATCGTCGTCAATTTCTGAAGACGGGTGCTGCGGGATTGGCTCTGTCCGCCGGCGCCGGTTACGCGGCCCAGTTCGCCGACCGCCCGCCTCTGCGCGTGGGCTTGATCGGCTGCGGATGGTACGGGAAGTCCGATATATTCCGGCTGGTTCAGGTGGCGCCGGTCGAGATCGTCTCGCTCTGCGATGTCGATAAGCAAAACCTCGAGCTCGCCGCGCAATGGGCCGTGGAGCGCCAGGTCTCCCGGAAGAAGCCGCGCCTGTTCACGGACTACCGCGAGATGCTGAAGCAGAAGGATCTGGACATGGTCGAGATCGCCACTCCGGATCACTGGCACGCGCTGCCCATGATCGAAGCGGCCAAGGCCGGCTGCGACATGTACGTGCAAAAACCTATCTCCGTGGACGTGGTGGAAGGGCAGGCCATGCTCGCCGCGGCCCGCAAATACAAACGCGTGGTGCAGATCGGGACCCAACGGCGCAGCACGCCCCATCTCATCGAGGCGCGCGACATCGTGCAGCAGGGCAAGCTCGGCACCATCGGCCATGTCGAGATCTTCTCCTATGGCGGTGGACGGGCCTCTAACCCGCAGCCCGCTCCCGTGCCCGAAACCTTGGACTGGAATTCCTGGGTGGGGCCGGCGCCCATGATGCAATACAGCCCGGAGATCCAGCGGAATTGGCGCGCCTACATGGCCTACGGCAACGGCACCATCGGAGATATGGGCGTCCACATGTTGGACATGGTGCGCTGGTTCATGGACCTGGGCTGGCCGAAGCGCGTCTCTTCGTTCGGCGGCATCCGGGTTCTTAAGGGCGGCAAATCGGACATCTCGGACGACCAGACCGCGATGTTGGAGTTCGACAACCTGACCATGGTGTGGCGCCACCGCCGCTTCGGCGAGCAGCCGGATCCCGATTACGACTGGGGCGCTATCTTATACGGCGATCGAGGCACGCTCAAGGCTGGCGTAATGGCGTACGACTTCATACCCGCCGGCGGCAGCGCGCCAAAGATCCACAAGGACGTCACCTACGAGCTTGAGCAGTACCCCATCGACAAGACCGAGCCGAGGCTCGAGAAACACGTGGCACCCGCCATACGCGGCCACATGAAGGACCTTCTGGCGAACATCGCCACGCGCGGAAAGCCGGTCGCCGATATCGAGCAAGGCTACATCTCGTCTTCGTGCTGCATCCTGGCCAACATGTCGATGCAGCTCGGCCGCACCCTCCAGTGGGATGCCCAAAGAGCCGTGGTCGTGGGAGACGAAGAAGCCAACCGGCTCTTGCGCCGCCCGTACCGCGCGCCCTGGGTGCACCCGGAGGTCAAGACGGTTTGACGGCCTGGCTGGCTCCACTGACGACGTAGTAGGGCTGGCCGGCGAGATCCGCCGGGAAGCCGGGATAGAGCCAGGCGCGATCCGGGGCCGATTTCAGCTCGAAGTAGTATTGGAGCGGGTATGGCGAGTCCGTGTAGGCGCCGGGGACGGCGGCGACATAAGCCGCGCCCTTGCGGTCCATGAGGGCGGATTGCCAGCGCTCGGCCTGGTTGACGTGGCGGTAGTAGAGGCGCGCCGAGGCGAGCACCGGGCCGGTCAGTTCGAGCGCCAGCGGCTGCTTGCGCTGGAAGCGCTGGGGCGCGCGATGGCGCATCGCGGCTGAGGGGCGCTGTGGGCGGCCGAGCGCTTCGGCGATGGCGGCCTTCACTTTCGGATCGCCGGTGGACTTGGCGGAACCGAGGCGCTTCTCGATAAGTGCGATATCGGCATCGATAGCAGGAAGGCGGTCGAGCCAGTGGCCGCGCAGCCAGGGGAGTTCGCCGACGGTGATATCCGAAACGTAGACCCCCTTCGCTCGTTCGGCCAATCCGGCCCAGGCGGCGCGTGCGGCGCGGTAGAACTTGATCGCCGCATCGAGCGCATCGCCGTCGCTCGTGCGCTCATAAATCGCATACAAAACGCCGGCCCGGAATTTTGCGGCGAAGAATTTGCCCAGGCCGGCCTGAATCGCGATATCGATGTCCATGCGGCGATCTTTTACCGGTCGCGCGGCGCCGGCCAGATCTTCCAGCCATTGCGCGACCTCGATGGGCGAATACTTGCCGCTCCGGTCGCTCGCGAGCAATTCGCCGGCGAACTCGTCAATGCGGGAGAAGAGCTGCGGATCGAGCGGGCTGGTGCTACCGAATGTTCGCGGTGCAGCGGTGTCCGTATACTCGCTCTTCGAAGGCTCCACGAGCGACTGGTTGGTGTAGATCTCCGGCCAATAATTATTGTTGGCGGCCGATGGCAGGTGCGCGGTAGTAACGATCGGCAGAATGCGGCTGGCCGCGGCGAGCGAGAGATCGGCTTCGACCTTGGCATCCGGGTTGTACAGCTTGCGGCCCCAGACGCGGTACGTGTCGAGATACTTCTCCCAATCCCATCGCGGCCGCAGCGAAGCATCGGCATAAGCGCAGCGCGCGGCCGGCCCATTGGCCGCCAGACCCGATCCACGCCTGCCCTTGAACCCAAGCGGCTCCATGATCTCGACGCCACTCGATCCGCAGAATTGGAAGGCCCGCGCGTAGGCCGCGGCGAAGACCGGGTCGGCCCACAGCAGCAGGCGCTGGGTGCCCGGCCACACGCGCCACAGAATATCGAAGCGGCGGTCTTCGCGCATCAAGTCGGCATAGCCGTAACGCGTGAAGCTGCGGGAGCCAGCGCTCAGCGCCATCAGGCCGCTGTCGCGGTGCCCGGCCTTGGGCCTTTCCTGATCGCGTATGTCGGCCTGGTGGTACGGCATTCCCATGTGCTCGGCCCAGAACTTCGGCGAGACCTTCACGGGCATGCCGGTGGCCAGCGCGAGGTCGATCATTCCCTGATCGATGCCCTTGGCGTGCATGTCGATCTCGACCTTGCGACCCGAGCGCTTCACACCCTCGAAGACGGCGCCCCAGAACGCGTAACTGCCTTCGGCGACGCCGCTCTCACCGTGGACGCGCAGAGTAACGCCGGTGATGGCGGGGCAGGCGCGCAGCAGGGCGGTCAGAGCGTCGCGGCAATAGGGACCGTGGTTCTCGGGGTTGAGTCCCTCGATGGTGTAATTCGGCTGCGGGCTATCCTCCCACTGGTAACCGTGCATCCAGAGGCCTAACTGGAATTCAAGGCCGCGGGCTGCCGCCTGCTCACTGATAAAGCGCAGGGTTTCGAGATTGCGGTCGCGCTCGGCGTCCGGAAGGGTCGGAACGCGGACGTTGTAGCCGGGGACGGAGAGCAAGAAGGGATAGGCGAAGAGGAAGTACGCGTCGGTAACCGCGCGCAGGAAGTCGTAGCCAATGCCAAAGCTGAGGTTGAAGCGGTTGAAGCGGTTTTCCGCCAGCATGGCCATGTAGTGTGGCCACATCTCGCGATCGTAGAACCAGGGCTTGTCTTCGACCTCGCTGGTGAACAGGCGCTGGATGCTGCGGACCGCATTGGCCGGCCGCTCCGCGGTCGATTGCGGCAGGGCAGGCAAACTGGCCAGAGTGCCGGCGGTCAATAGAAAGTGGCGGCGATTCACAACCAGATTGTATAAGAGATCGCCCGTGCAATACCCCGGCCGCCGCGACTTAGTCGGAGCGCCCCGCGCCCTAATCCTGTTCCCCGAGAGTCTGGGCGTACGTCTTGCCGTAAGGATAAAAGAGTTCCTTGCGTCCTTGTTGCCACGCCGCTCTGAGTTCGGGCGTTGTAATGTCCCAGTCCGGCCGGCATTTTTTGGTGACGGCACGCAGGTCCTGGCGGAGATCTTCCAGAGTGGGCCGTCCTAAGAACCAGTAGCCGTTGTAGATCCTATAAATGATCAGCCCGGGTTCGAGAACAATCACATGGGGGATCATGGGATTGTGGAGCGGATCGGTGTATTCGGCGATGTCGAGATCCTTTTGGACGACGCGGCCCGCATCCGAGAGGAACGGCCAGTGGGCCCCGACTCCGGTGCGATATTCATTCGTCTCGGTGATATTGTCGGTGCTGATCGTGACAAGCCGGCAATAGGCCACCTCGAGCTCACGATGCAGTTGAACCAGCCCTTCAGCCTGCCGGCGGTCCTTGGGGCAGTAACCTCCGCGGCTGAGGACCAGAACCATCGGATGTTGTCCCTGCAACTCAGAGAGCTTCCGGCGTTTGGCGGCGTGATCGGAAAGCTCATAGTCGGGAAAGACCGCCCCTGGAACAATGTCGGATCGCATTTGATAACCACCGATGTGGAGCGGATCGTTTGAGCCGGCGTCACATCGTCAGAACGGCTCGGAACTGGGCCTTCCCGCTCAACATGCGGGCGTAAGCCTCGGCCGCTCTTTCGAGCGGATACGTTTCAATCATCGGACGCACGCCGGTCAATTCGGAGAAGCGCAATGTGTCCTCGGAATCGGCGGGTGTTCCGGCGGCCCAGCCTTGAATCGTCCGGCTTCCCGTAATAAGTTGCACCGGTGTGACCTCAATGGGATCGAATGCCACGCCGATCACCATGAGTTTGCCGTTCGGCCCCAAACCGTCGAACATTTCGGACATCGTCTTGGAACTTGGGGCTGTCGACAAAATTACCTGCGCGCCGCCCAGTTTTTGTAATTCCTCCGCCGCGTTGGTCGATTTATTGTCGATGTACACGCTCGCTCCGAGTTTCTTGGCGAGAGCCGCATCCTCGGGCCCGCGCCCGATAGCGGCGACCTTATAACCGAACTTGTTCGCGAACTGAATTCCGAGGTGGCCCAGACCGCCGATACCCACCACAGCAACCAGGTCCCCGGGCATGGCTCCGCTGTGCCGCAGCGCGTTGTAGGTGGTGATTCCGGCGCACAGCAGCGGTGCCGCCTCGGCGGCGTTCAGACTCTCCGGTATCGCAACCAGCGCCTCGACCGGAGCAACCATGTATTCCTGATATCCGCCGTCGTAGCTAATGCCCGGAATTTTCAGATTCCTGCAATTGCGAAAGTCCCCGCGCCGGCATGCGAGGCAGGTGCCGTCCTGGCCGCCGTGCCAGCCAACACCAACTCGCTGCCCCTGCTTCCACGCGGTAACACCCTCACCGAGTTCATCGATGACGCCCGCGACTTCGTGGCCTGGAACGCGGGGATACTGAATCCCAGGCCACTGGCCTTCTTTCGTGAGCACGTCACTGTGGCAAACACCGCAGGCCTGCACCCTGATGCGCACCTGCTTGATACCCGGCTTAGGAATCTCGCGGTCCACGATCTGAAAATCTCCTCCCGGTCCGGGAACTTGCGCCACCCTCATGGGTGCCACAGCGGCTTTTGCACCTGGCATAATGCCTCCTATGAATTCTCTTTTGCCCCTCGCATTCGCCTCTTTCGAAGACATCGCGCCACGCGTCGGCACGTTGCCCCGCGCGAAAAGAAAAGGCGCTCGATGACTCCAAGCACCCAGGCGATTTTTTGTTCTTCAGCATTCTCTCTCGGTTCCGCGCGGTGGCGCAATCGCGCAACGTAAATTACAAGACGCTCACGCCCGCGGATGAACGACAGCGGCGAAATTCCCGCACGATTGAGTACCGGACTAAAAACCGGACTCCTCAGCACCAGGTGGCAGCGCGGGCGCAGGAAATCCCCGCCTCGCATGGCTGGTACGCCGTTGGCAAGCGACGGCCAGGCTTATAAAGCGACTTATCGGGCCCGTAGGTCTAAAATGGAAACTTCGGTATAACCTGTACCCCATGGATAACTGAATGCACCTTTGCGATAGCGTCCTTGGTTTGCTCGGAGCGGCCGCCCGGGGCGATTCCGCGGGTCCCGCAATTCTCGGTCTGGGCCGAGACCCACTGTCGTATCGGGAGCTTCCGGAGCACATCGAGGCCGTGGTGGCGGCGCTGCGGGATCGCGGTATCGGCCCCAACGACCGCGTGGCCATCGTACTTCCGAACGGACCCGAGACAGCCACGTGCACGCTGGCTGCCGCGTCCTGGTGCTCCTCCGCTCCGCTGAATCCGGGGTACACGGCAGCGGAGTTGGATTTCTACCTTTCGGACTTGCAGCCGCGGGCCGTGATCGTCGAAGCCGGGTGCGACGCGCCGATCGTGCAGGCCGCCACCGAGCGTCATATTCCCATCCTGCGGCTGCACGTCCTGAGAGAGCAGCCGGCGGGAGTTTTTCGTCTGGAAGGCCCCTCTTTCGCGGACCGCCCCGAGGCGTCGCGCACGCCCAAGCCTGACGGCGTGGCGCTGCTGCTGCATACCTCCGGCTCCACCGCGCGGCCCAAGCTGACTCCGCTCACGCGGGCCAACCTGTGCTCCTCAGCGCGCAACATCGCGGCTTCCCTGTCGCTTTCGCCGGCCGACCGCTGCCTGAATGTGATGCCGCTGTTTCACGTCCACGGGCTCATCGGCGCAGTTCTCTCCTCGCTCTCGGCCGGAGCCTCGGTGGTATGCACACCTGGCTTCCAGGCGCCCAACTTCATCGAGTGGATTGCCCAGTTCCGGCCCACCTGGTACACCGCCGTCCCCACCATGCACCAGGCCATTCTGGCCCGCGCGGCCAGAGATCCGGATTCCATCCGGCAGACCAGCCTGCGCTTGATCCGGTCGTGCTCCTCGCCGCTCGCCCCCCAATTGATGGCCGGCCTCGAAGCGGCGTTCTCGGTTCCGGTGATCGAAGCCTATGGGATGACCGAAGCGTCCCATCAAATGGCCATCAACCCGCTTCCACCGCGCGCGCGCAAACCTGGCGCGGTGGGCGTGGCGGCCGGCTGCGAGATCGCCATCGTGGACGCCGCCGGCGCGCCGCTGCCCGATGGCGTTACCGGAGAAGTGGCGATCCGTGGCGAGAATGTCACCACGGGCTACGTCAACAATCCCGCAGCGAACCGGGCGTCGTTCTTTAATGGATGGTTCCGCACCGGCGACCAGGGTTATCTGGATGGCGAAGGCTACCTGTTCCTGACGGGCCGCACCAAGGAGATCATCAACCGCGGCGGAGAGAAGATTTCCCCTCGCGAGATCGACGAGGTGTTATTGGGCCATCCGGCCGTGGCGCAGGCGATTGCGTTCTCCATACCTAGCCGGCAGCTCGGCGAGGAAGTGGGCGCGGCCGTGGTGCTGCATGAAGACGCCTCGGCCAGCGATACCGATATCCAGGAGTTCGCCGCCGGCCGATTGGCCGATTTCAAAGTGCCCCGGAGAATCGTTTTCCTGCGGGAACTGCCTAAAGGCCCCACCGGCAAGCCGCTGCGGATCGGTCTGGCGGCCCGCTTGAGGCTGGATGGGCCGGCGCCGGTTCCCTACCCTGCCGGCGGCCCTTCCAACCGGTCGCCCACTCCCACCCAATCGCACTTGGCGGCCATCTGGCGGGACCTGCTGCGCGTGGAGCGCGCCGGGCCGGAAGATGACTTCTTCGAGCTGGGCGGCGATTCCTTGCTGGGCGCGCGGCTGATCGTCCGCGTGCGCGACGATCTCGGCGTGGAATTGCCCATGTTCCGGCTTTTCAACTCGCCCCAGCTCGCGGCTCTGGCCCAATGGATCGATTCCGCTCCCCATACGGCCCTGGAAACCGTCGCACCGATCCGGCCCGCACCGCGCGAAGGGCCGCCGCCGCTCTCATTCGCCCAGCAGCGTTTGTGGTTCCTCACGCGATTCGAAGAGGCAGCGCCCGCGTATACCGGTCCCACGGCCTTGCGGATGCGCGGCGCTCTGAACGTCGACGCGGTTCGATTGGCTATCGAGTCCGTAATCCGCCGGCACGAGGTGCTGCGCTCCACTTACCCCTGTCCGGACGGCATCCCGGTTCAGACCGTGGCGCCTGAGGGAGCCATCGAGCTGCCGGTCGTCGATTTACAGAACCTGGCCGAGGCCGCACGCGAATCCCGTGTACAGCAAATCGCCGTACAGGAGGCATTTCACCTCTTCGATCTGGCGGTGGATTGGCCCGTGCGGGCGCTTTTGCTGCGCCTGGCGCCCGAAGACCACGTGTTGGTACTCACGGTCCACCACATCGCTTTCGACGGATGGACCAAATCGATATTCTTCCGCGAATTGTCGGTCTTCTACAAAGCCATCGTCACGAACTCCCCGCCGGATCTTCCCGATCTGCCGATCCAGTACGCCGACTACGCGGCCTGGCAGAAGGGTTTCCTGGAAGGCGAGGCCGGAGCCGGTCTGGAGGCCTACTGGAAGGAGCGCCTGAGCGGAATTCCGCCGGTTCTGGATTTGCCCTCCGACCGCCGCCGGCCGGCGCGCCAGACTTACCGCGGCGGAATCGAGCGGATCGCCCTGCCCGCGGCGCTTACCGATGAGCTGCGCCGCCTGAGCCGCGCCGAATCAGCGACTTTGTTCATGACCCTGCTCGCCGGCTTCCAGGTTCTGCTGTACCGCTACTCGGGGCATAGCGACATTTGCGTGGGCACTCCGGTGGCTGGACGCGTGCGGCGGGAAACCGAGGCCCTCATCGGGCTATTCGTCAACGTGCTGCCGATGCGCACCATCCTGTCGGGCGAAGAGCGCTTTCGCGCGACGCTAGCCCGCGTGCGCGAGACCGCCTTGGGCGCGTACGACCATCAGGATATGCCGCTCGAGCGGCTGGTTGAGATCGCGCAGCCGGAGCGCAGTCTGAGCTTCGCCCCGCTGTTTCAGGTGATGTTCCAGTTGCGCAACTTCCCCGAGATCGTTTACCAACTGGAGGGACTCCAAACCGAGACCATTCCGATCGACCCCGGCACCGCTCAATTCGACCTGTTCCTGGAGCTTACGGAAACCAGCGGCGGCCTGACCGCGGCGCTCACCTATAACAGCGATCAGTTCGACCGGTCGTCGGCCCGCCGCATCCTGGGACATTACAAGACTCTGCTGGAAGCGGCCACCGCCGACCCCGCTACCGCCATCGACCGTCTGCCGCTCCTCACCAGTGAGGAGCGGCGGCAAGCGCTCGTCGAGTGGAACCAGACCGCGGCCGCCTACCCGGCGGTTTCCGCCTTGAAGCTGTTCGAGGAACATGCCGCGCGCACTCCATCCGCCGTGGCCGCGATGCATGGCGCCCTCAAATGGAGCTACGCGGAACTCGACCGCCGTGCGACCGGAGTGGCGCGGCGGCTCCGCGCCGTGGGCGTTTCAAGGGGCGCGAGGGTGGCGCTGTGCGTCGACCGCTCCCTGGAGATGGTTGCCGCCCTGCTGGGTATCTGGAAGGCCGGCGCCGCGTGGATTCCGCTCGATCCTTCCTATCCTCGCGAGAGGCTGGCATTTATCTTAGAAGATGCCGCGCCCGCGGCCATCGTCACCGAGCCGCAATATCGCGACCGCTGCGAGCATGCCACGGCGCCCGTGCTCGACCTCGATCTCGAAGCCGCTCCCCCGCGGGATGGCGACGCCTTGCCCGGCGCATCTCCGGACGATATCGCCTACGTCCTCTACACCTCGGGATCGACCGGCCGGCCCAAAGGCGTCGGGATCCGCCACTCCGCGGTGACAAACTGCCTGGCGTTCCTGCAAGACGAGATCTCGGTCACCGCCCGCGATGTCATTCTCGCGCATACCACGCTGTCGTTCGATATCGCGGTTGTAGAGATCGTTCTTCCGCTGATTTCGGGCGCATGCCTCTCCATGGTGGGCCGGGAAGCCGCGCGGGATGGCCGGCTGCTCGCGCGCGCCATAAGCGACTGCGCCGCCACTATTGTGCAGGGTACTCCCGCCACCTTCGTGCTCCTGCTGGAATCGGGTTGGAAGCCCCCCGCCGGGCTGCGTATCGTCACCGGCGGCGAGGCGCTCACGCCGGATCTCGCCGAACGCCTGCTTCCCTCGGGGGCCCTCTGGAACCTCTATGGGCCGACCGAGTGCGCGATTTATTCCACCGGCTGGCGCGTCCGCGACGCCGCCCGCGCCTCGGAAATCGGAAAGCCCATCGCCAATACGCGGGCCTACGTGGTGGATGGCAACGGCGACCCGGTTCCGGTGGGCGTGCCGGGTGAACTCTGGATCGGCGGCGCGGGCGTCGCTCCGGGGTACTGGAAACGCGACGATCTGACCGCCGAGCGCTTCGTGCCGGATCGCTTCGGGACAGATCCCGCCGCGCGCCTGTACCGCACCGGCGATCTCGTCCGCCGGCTGCCGGACGGCAACCTCGATTTCCTGGGCCGCGCCGACCATCAGGTCAAGCTGCGGGGCCAGCGCATCGAACTCGGTGAGATCGAGAGCGTGATGCGCGAACACCCCGCCGTGCTGGCCGCTTTCGCCAAAGTGGTAGATGTCGCGCCCGGCGACCGCAGGCTGGCGGCCTGGTTCGTCCTTCGTCCGGACTGCGTTTGTCCGGAAGACGGCTTGCGCGATTTGATCGAGCGCCGCCTTCCCTCCTACATGCAGCCCGCTTTCCTCATCCAGCTCGACGCGCTGCCTCTGACGCCCAACGGCAAAACGGATCGCAATGCTCTGCGTCTTCCGGAAGGCTTCCCGGCCCGCGATCCCGATGTCCACCGCAAGCCCCTGGATTCCCGGGCGATCATCGTCGCCGAGATCTGGGAGGACGTCCTGGGGTGTCGCCCCATCGGTCTGGACGACGACTTCTTCGAGCTGGGAGGCCACTCGCTCCTGGCAGCCCGGCTGCTCACGCGCGTCGAAAAGGCCTTCGGAGTGAAACTCCCCATGGAAAGCCTCTTCTTGGCCCCCACGGTCGGCCGCATGATGGGGCTGCTGAGCGGGGAGTTGAGCCAGGATCCCGCCCCACGCGTAATTCCTCTGCGGATGGGAACCCGGCGGGTCCCCATCGCAATGACGGATATTCAGCCGTTGTACCGCTCGCTCACCCTGAGCCTTCCGGCGGAACAATCGATCTACGGCATGGCGTTTTTCGACACTTCCGGTCTGCCCGTTCCGTTCAACCTGGAGCAGATCGCGGCCCGGCAGTTGGAAGTGCTGCTGCGGTTCCATACGTCCGGCCCAATCGTGCTGGCGGGCTGGTGCGCTGGAGGAGTGCTGGCGTACGAGATGGCGCAGCAGCTTATCGAGCGCGGTTTCGAAATCCCCTTGCTGGTGCTCTTCGATTCCTACAACGGTACCGCTCATCACGCACGCTGGCTGAACCGCGAGCGGCTGCAATACCATCTGGCCGCGGCATCGCAGTTGCCGGCCGGCTCGCTCATGGCGTATGGCCGTGGACGCCTGCAGACTCTGGCCAGGCGAATCCGGACCAACGTCTGGCGCGCCAGGTACCGCATTGGACTCATGACGGGCAAGGCTAACCCCGGGAGCTTGCGCCATCCCGACCAGGTTCTGGGACTAGCCGCCAACGAGTATTTCCCGCGGCCCTATCCCGGCGACGTGCTCCTTTTCCGCCCCCTATCGCGCCCCGCCGGCGAGCACGCCGACGCCGCGTCTGGCTGGCGAGATCTCTCGCCCCGTCTGCGAGTTGTGGATGTTCCCGGCAACCACGTAGAGATGTTCAGAGAACCCAACGTGGCGGTGATGGCCGAGGCTTTCGAGGCTGCGCTGCGGAGTGTGGAAGTCGAGATTTCCGAGGCCATCGGCCGTGCGTAAACTACAGCTTTTCGATAGGGATTGATACGATTATTCTTGACGCGTCGCGTGACTGCCCGTAGACTAGAGTTGTCCAGAGGACTGACCACCCATGTTTTCCGGCGTTCCACAGGGCTGCAAGGCCAAACCATATTGTTGATCGCCCGCGGTCCGGTTCGATCTTTCATCTCCCAGACCGAGGTGTCGGGGTGAAAACAATTTTGTGTGCTCAATGGGAGGGCTATTCTGAAGTCCATTTTTGTTGAAAGTCCCATATCTTCATCGAGTTCGACGCGCTTCACCCATCTGCAGGCGCTCGAAGCCGAGAGCATCCACATCATGCGGGAGGTGGCGTCGGAGTTCGCGCGTCCGGTGATGCTTTACTCCATCGGAAAAGATTCTTCGGTAATGCTTCGCCTGGCACAGAAGGCCTTTTACCCAGGCAAAATCCCCTTTCCGCTGTTGCACGTCGATACCGGTTTCAAGTTTCGCGAAATGATCGAGTTCCGCGACAAATACACGGCCGCGATCGGCGCCCGGCTGATCGTGCACCGGAACGAGGCGGCTCTGGCGGAGGGCGCCAACCCGTACCGGCTCGGCACACAGAAGTGCTGCGGTCTGCTGAAGACCCGCTCGCTGCTGGACGCGCTGGCGGAAGGCGGTTACGACGCCGCTTTCGGGGGCGCCCGGCGCGACGAGGAGAAATCCCGCGCCAAGGAGCGCATCTATTCCTTCCGCGACGCCTCCGGCCAGTGGGACCCGAAGAACCAGCGGCCGGAACTGTGGAACCTCTTCAACGGCCGCATCGACAAGGGGGAGAGCATCCGCGTCTTCCCGCTTTCGAATTGGACCGAACTGGACGTGTGGCAATACATCCACGTGGAGCGGATTCCGGTGGTTCCCCTGTATTTCGCTAAGCTCCGGGAGATGCTGGTGCGCGGCCCATCGCTCATCCCCATCGAGCACGATCCTCCTCGGCTGCCCGGTGAAACGCCTCAACTGGTGATGTGCCGCATGCGGTCGCTGGGGTGTACGCACTGCACCGGCGCGGTCCGCTCGGAGGCGGTCACGGTGCCCGAGATCATCGCGGAACTGGTGGGGATGCGCCGGTCGGAGCGGGAAAATCGCGTTATCGATCACGACCAGGAGGGGTCCATGGAGTTGAAGAAGCGCGAGGGATATTTCTGATGGCCGCCGCCGAAACAATCGCACGCGTGGACGAACTGGAAGCCTATCTGGAACGCGATCAGGCCAAGGGACTGCTACGCATCGCCACGGCTGGCAGCGTAGACGACGGCAAATCCACGCTGATCGGGCGTCTGCTCTTCGATTCCCGGGGCGTCTACGAGGATCAGATCGCGGCGGTCCGCAACTCCACGGTGAATCGCTCGACCGGTCCGATCGATTTCTCGCTGCTCACCGATGGGTTGAGGGCGGAGCGCGAACAGGGCATCACCATCGACGTAGCCTACCGGTACTTCGCCACGCCCCGGCGCAAGTTCATCATCGCGGACACGCCCGGACACGAGCAGTACACACGGAACATGGCGACCGGGGCATCCACCGCGGATCTGGCCATCGTCCTGATCGATGCGCACAACGGCGTCCTCCCGCAGTCGCGGCGGCACGCCTTTCTGGCGGCGCTGCTGGGCATCCGGCGGATCGTGGTAGCGGTGAACAAGATGGACCTGGTCGGTTTTCGCCAGGATGCGTTCGAGCTTATTTGCGGCTCATTCCGCCAGCACCTGGAACGGCTGGGCATCGCGGACGCCTGTTTCATCCCCCTGAGCGCGCTCGATGGGGATAACGTGATTTCGCGGAGTTCCCGTACGCCCTGGTATGAGGGCCCGAGCCTGCTGGAACACCTCGAAACCGTGCCGCTGCAGGATACCGGCCAGGCGCAGCCGCTGCGCTTGCCCGTACAGTATGTGATCCGTCCCGATGCGGGTTTTCGCGGCTATGCCGGCCAGGTGGTCTCCGGCGCGATCCGCGCGGGAGACCCGGTGCTGGCGTTGCCATCCGGGCGCACCACGCGGGTGAAGACGATCGTCGCCTGGGGCGGCGATCTCACGGAGGCGTTTGCCCCCATGCCGGCCACCGTGGTCCTGGAAGACGAAGTAGACGTGAGCCGAGGCGACATGCTGGTTCACCCGGCGCATGCACCGCACATATCGCGGCGCTTCGACGCCACGCTCGTCTGGATGAACCAGCAGCCCTTGCGGCTCGGCCAGCCTTACCTGATCAAGCACACCACGCAGCAACTGACCGCGACCGTGACCGCGCTCAAACACAGAATCGACGTCAACACATTGGACGGGGAGCCGGCCGCGAGCCTCGAACTGAACGAGATCGGCTCGGTGGCGATTGAAACCACGCGCCCGATCTTCTTCGACGCGTACGCCTCCAACCGGGCCACCGGGAGCTTTATCCTGATCGATCCGCTCGGCAACGCGACGGTCGCGGCTGGCATGATCGACGATTTCCGGCGGGAGCCTGGCGCGGATCGCGCGGCGCAGAGCGCGCTGCTCGATCTGGATTTTCAGGCCAGCCGACTGACCCCAGCGGAGCGCTACGACCGCGCGGGCCACTATCCCGCCACCATATGGCTGACCGCCCGGCAGGATCTGGCGTATCTGCTCGAGCGCAAGCTTTTCCAACGCGGATGCCAGGTTCACGTGGTCGCCGAAGAGGTCGAGAGCCACATCCTGCCGGAAGTCGGCGCACTGTTGAGCGCGGCCGGACTGATTTCGATCTTCTCGGTTTCGACCCTGGGTTCCCAGGAGCGCGACCGCGCCCAAGCCCGCGTGGGCGAGCAGCGATTTTTCGCCTTCGACCCGGAGAACCTGCCCGCATCGGATGAAGAGGCGGCCAACCGGATCTGCTCCGCCCTGGAGAGCCGGGGGATCATAGCCGGGAGCCGGTTCAGGGAAGGGGAAGGAATTTAGGAGCGCATGGCCGAAAAGCTGATACGCGAGATTCTCGAACGGCGCGGCGGGCGGCCCTGTCTGACGTGCAGCCTTCAGGCGGAGGATATGGTGGTGCTCGATATCCTCCGGAGATTCCTCCCCGATATCCCGGTACTGTTCCTGGACACGGGTTACCACTTCCCGGAAACTTACGAATACCGCGACCGCATGGCGCGCCAATGGGGATTGAATCTGATTAACCTGAAGCCGCCGAAGACGGTAGCCGAGCAGGAATCGGTTTTCGGCAAGCTCTTTGGAACGCAGCCGGACCAGTGCTGCCGGATGCGCAAAGTGGAGCCGCTTCTGGGAGCGCTGGAGGATTACGAGGTGTGGTTCACGGGCCTGCGCCGCGAGCAGTCTCCCACGCGCGCCAACCTGGCGGAGGTTGAAACCCACAAGCTGCCCAGCGGCAAGGAATTACTGAAGGTAAGTCCGCTGGCGTTTTGGAAGTGGAACGAAGTCTGGAGCTATCTGCAAGTGAATGAGATCGACTACCTGCCGCTCTACGACCGCGGTTACACGAGCATCGGCTGCGAGCCCTGCACGGCGCTTCCGCTCGATGGCGACCCGCGATCAGGCCGCTGGGGCGGCAAGAAGCTGGAGTGCGGCATCCACACTTTCGATAGCGCCAAGGAACATGTGTAAGGGATAGCCTTCCGGTTGCGGTGGCTCATCGTGCCGGCGTATCTCTCGCGGCTCGCGCCAAGCCGAGGACCCGTTCGACGGGTTCGAGGCGAAACGGTTTCTCGAGCACATCTGTGCCGCCGAGATCGAAAACCTCGTCGATCAGCGCCTCGCCGGCATGGGGGGTTGCAACAATCAGCGCGAATCCCGGAGCGGCACCCTGCCCTTTGAGCAGGTCTCGCCAAGAACCCTCGCCTTCAATCTCGGTGTCGCACACGACCAGTTGTGGGCGCAGCTTGTCAATCGCGGCCTGGCCGCCTATCAGATCGGGGACATTCACGACCAGCCAGCGGCTGCCGCCGGCGATCTCCCGAAAGGCGCGCGCATCTTCGGCCGATGCCGAGACGAAGACGATCGCCGCGCGCTCCGTTCCTGGCCTTCCGAATTCCTGATTAATCCGGTCTCCCGATTGCATTCTGTTGGACCTTTCGTCGCCATAAGCCCCCGGCCTAAAGGTACGAGGGCGGGATGCTCTCGCTCAATGGACAGCCACGCTCCCCTTCCCGGTCACTTTTTTCAGCAGCCACACACCGGGCAGGCACAACGCTACGATTAACGCTGTCCAGCAGAACATGTCTACGTAGGCATTCACGTTAGCCTGCTGTAGCAGGATGCCGTGAAGCATCCCATATGCCTGCATGCGCGCCCGCGGTAGCGCCGAGTACTTGCTCAGCCCGGCAGTCAGGGCCGCGAGCCGCTGCCGAAACACCGGATCGTATGGCGTCATATGAGTAACGAGATTCGCCTGGTGGGCTTGCGTCATGCGCGCCAGGAATGTCGTGGAGACGGATATGCCGATACTGCCGCCCAGGTTCCGCATCAGGTTGAAGATTCCGCTGGCATTGCCGATCTTCTCCTTGGAAAGCCTTCCGACCGAGATGGTCATAAGAGGGACCAGTACAAGTGCCATACCCAACCCCTGTAAAACGTTGGGCCATACAATGCTCGCCATCGAGACGTCGAGCGTGAGGCTTCCAAACATCAACGTCGATACCGTGGTACACACGATGCCGAGCGACATCAGCCACCTGCCGTCAACGTAGGACAATAATATGCCGACAATCGGCATTGCGATCATCGCGCCGATGCCTCGTGGCGCCGTCGCCATGCCGGCGTCTTGCGAAGCGTAGCCGAGCAGCGTCTGCAGGAACAGTGGAAGCATCGTGAGAGCGCTGTACATGGCCGCCGAGATGAGCGTCGTCACGAGGGTGCCGACCCAGAAGTTTCGGTCTCGAAAAACATGTAGGTCAACAAGGGGCTCCGCTGAGAGCAATTCCCGTACGATCAGCGCCACCAGAGATCCGACCGAAATCACGCTAAACCACGCGATCCAGGCACTCCCGAACCAATCCGCCTCTTGGCCCTTGTCCAGGGCGACCTGGAGAGTGGCCAGCCAAACAGTAAGCAGCCCAAAACCGATTCCGTCGATGGCGCCCGGCCTCGCGTTTTTGATGTATGGGGGGTCCTCAACGTACCGTGCCAGCAGATATATGGCGAGAACTCCGATGGGAATGTTGATGTTGAACACCCAGCGCCAGGAGTAATTATCGGTTAGCCACCCGCCTACAAACGGGCCCAGGACCGGGGCAACCACGACGCCAAGGCCGAACATCGCCATCGCCATCCCCTGTTTCTCGCGCGGGAAGCTCTCCAAGAGAATCGCCTGTGAGAGCGGCTGCATAGCCCCGCCCCCCGCACCTTGCAGAACACGGGCCAAGATGAGCACGCCCATGGACGGGGCCACCCCGCATAGGAACGACGCGACTGTGAACAGCGCGGTGCATGCCAACAAGAAACGCTTTCGGCCGAAACGCAGCGCAAACCAGCCGCTCGCGGGAAGGACAATGGCATTGGCCACCAGGTAACTTGTCAGCACCCAGGTGGCCTCTTCGTTGGTGGACGACAGGCTGCCCGCCATATTCGGCAGCGCCACGGAGGTAATCGTCGTGTCTAGGACCTCCATGAACACTGCCACCACGACCGCCATGGCGATCAGCCACGGATTGACGCTGGGATGCCATTCAGCCGCGCCGTCCTGGGTGGAAGGCATGCTCATCGCACCTTGACCTCGGGTTCCACCGACATGCCCGGCCCAATCCGGTATGCGGCCGGTGGGGCTTCGTCCAGCAGGATCTTGACCGGCACTCGCTGGACCACCTTAACGTAGTTGCCCGTGGCATTCTCGGGAGGCAACAGACTGAAGGCCGCGCCGGTTCCACTCTGGAAGCTCTCCACGTGGCCTCGTAGCCGAAGTTGCGGGAACGCATCGATCTTCAGCGTCACCGGCTGCCCCTGCCGCATCAGCGTCAACTGTGTTTCTTTGAAGTTGGCGACCACCCAGAGGCGGTCCGACACGAGCGCCACCAGCGGTTGGCCCGGTTGCACGAAGTCGCCCGGTTCAACCGACTTGCGCGTGATGTACCCCGATTCGGGCGCGTAGATTCTGGTATAGGAGAGAGCCAATTCCGCTTGCTCCACCGAGGCACGCTGCTGTTCCACCTGCGCGCGAAGGGATGAGACATCGGCATGTTGCACTTCGATCTGCCGCGGCGCCGATTGGGCCTCGCTCACGCGCCCTTGCGCCTGCACCAGTTGTTTTTCAGACTGGCGCAAAGCGGCCTGTGTGGACACCTCCGCTGCCCGGGCTTGCGATAGATGCGCCCGGGCGGCTTCAGTGGCTTGGCTGGCTGCCTCCTGTGCCGCCGCGGTGGACTTGGCCAGCGTGTCAGTCCGGTCCAACTGCTGCTTTGAGACCTCGTCTTTCGCGTACATGGCCCGATAGCGGACGGCGTCGTCGGCGGCACGGCTGGCTTCCGCGTGAGCGGCGGATTGCTGGGCTTCGGCCTGCGCCAAGGCCGCCTCGGCCGCGCGAATCGCAGCGGCATCCTCCGCTACACGTGCCTGTAGGATCTTCACCTGCTCCACAGCCGCGCCAGCCGCGGCGCCGGTCTGAGTCAGGACCGCATCGGTTACAGTCGAGGTGAGCAGTAGATTAGACTGCGCGCCATCGGCCCGCGCGGCGATATCGGCTAAGTGGGCACTCGCCTCCGCCGCACGCGCCTGGTAATCGCGAGCGTCAATTTCCGCGATCAGGTCCCCACCGTTGACGTGCTGGTTGTCCTGCACATAAACCCGGACCATTTGCCCGGCAACCCGCGGACTCACCTGAATCACGTCTCCCGCTATGAATGCGTTGTCGGTGGATTGGTAGTGTCGCGAATGAAGGTAGTAGATGCCTCCGGCCACGGCGGCGATTACGGCCAATCCGATGCCTACCAACTTGGCCGCGCGCTTGCGTGGCGCCTTGGCCTTCGCTGTGTCGTCGATGAGAGTCTCGTTAACCATCTTGTTCTCCGGATCTGCCCTCTAGAAAATGAAATCCCCGGCGCGCCCCAAAGCGGAAAAGAAATTCAGGCGCGCGATGTTGAACTGGGCCAAACTGGATACGGCGATCTGGCGGGCATCTTCGAGTGCGGTCTGGGCGGTGGTCACCTCGATGTTGTCCGCCACCCCGTTCCGGAACCGGTCTTGCGCCAGCGAGAGTTCGCGCCGCGCCAGGTCCAGGTTCCTTTGCGCGGCCCGCATCTGCTCCTCCCGCGTTGCCAGGTTGTCGAGAGCTTGCCGCACGTCTTTCTCCACCGCGGCCCGCAGATCCGCCAACTGCATCTCCGCCTGGCGGAGCTGGCTGGTGGCAACTTGCACTTCCGACTTGGTGCGCCCGCCGTCGAAGACCGGGACATCGATGCGCACGCCGATGCTTCGGGTGGGCAGATCCACTTCGTTGGGCTTCAATCCGCTGCTGCCGTAGTCTCCAAACGCGGAAACTGAAGGCGCCCATCCCCCGATGGCCGCTTTCCGCTCCGCCTGGGCGATGCGTAACTGTTCCGAGGCGACGGACAACTCCAGCCGGCCGCCGAGCGCCTGCCGTACAGCCTCATCGGCCTCCGGCGAAGATTGCGGCTCGAATCGCATCGCCTCGGCCGGCGATAACTGCGCGCCGAGCGGCGAGCCGATGATACGCAACAGATTCAATCGGGCGGTATCCAGGTTGGTACGGGCCTGGGCAAGCTGCACCTGCTGGCTCGCCAGGCGCGTTTCGGCCCGTGCCACATCGAGCCCGGTCGCGATGCCGGCGTTTCGCTGGTTGGTTGCCAGATCGAGAAGCTGGCGGGCCAGTTGTACATTCGCCTCCGCCGCCGCGACGGACTGCCCGGTCTCGAGCAGCTCGATGTACGCTAGGGCGGTGGCCGTGGTGACCTGCTGCTCCGCCAACCGCCGTTGCTGCTCCGCGAGCTGGACTCCATAGCGCGTCGCCTGGTAGCGGCGAATCGATGCCAGGTTGAACAGACTCTGCACCATCTGAAAGCGGGCATCGAAACGGTCGAACGGCCCCAGGAAAGCGGGCAGGCCGGGGAAGTGGAAGGCGCTCGCCGTCAATCCTTGTGCCGCAAGATTCTCCGTGAGACTCATCTGGTAAGCGGCGCCGCTGATATTCGGCAGCAGCGCCGAAAGCCCGATCCCCCGTTGGGCCCGCGATTCGGCGGTCCGCTCCCGCGCGAGGTTTGTCTGTAAGTTATTCTTGAGCGCCTGGTCGATGGCCTGCGCCAGTGTCAGCCCCGATGGCGGAGCCGCGGTCTGGGCGCACGCTTCCGCCGCAAAAAGTAGTGCCGGAAGAAATTTCGATATTGAACGGTGTTTGACCATTTTGCGTTTCCGTGTCGCGGTGTGAAAACGCAACCTTGTTGCCAGCTTTGCGGATGCGAAATGAGAGACTTACAAGGCACGCTGCGGACGATCTCGCGTCAGTCTCGGCAATTGCCGATCAAGTGCCGAGATTACCGATACTGGTGCTCGATGTGCAGCTTCTTCATCCGCGATTGCAAGGTCGTGCGTCGAAGCCCCAGCCGGGACGCCGCGCCGTGGGGGCCCGAGACTTTCCCGTCAGACTCCCTTAAAGCCTGGAGAATCCGTGCGCGCTCGGCGGATTCTTCGAAGCGGGGCCTTCCCGGGGAAGGAGGGCACGATTTAGCGACCTCCGGAAGCGCAATTTGAAGCACCCGGCCGGGGCTGAGGATGACGGACCGCTCGATCACGTTCTGCAGCTCGCGAATGTTGCCAGGCCATTCGTAGCCGGTCAAGGCTTCGATCGCGGCGGAAGGAATCGATTCGATCGGACGGTTCATCCGCTTGGCGTATTTCTGCGTGAAGAAGCGGATGAGGAGCGGAATATCTTCCCTCCGCTCGCGCAAAGTGGGGACCGTCAACGGAAATACGTGCAGCCGGTAGTAGAGATCGCTGCGGAACTTGCCTTCCTCCACCATTTGCTTGAGATTGCGGTTGGTCGCGGCAACGAAACGGACATCCACACGGATGGTCCGGGTGCCTCCCAGGCGCTCCAGCTCCTGCTCCTGGATGGCGCGCAGCAATTTGGATTGCAATTCCAGCGGGATCTCGCCGATTTCGTCCAGGAAGAGGGTCCCCTGGTGAGCCAACTCGAACCGGCCGATCCTCTGCGCAAACGCGCCGGTAAACGATCCTTTCTCGTGCCCGAACAGCTCGCTTTCGAGCAGGGTCGCCGGTATCGCGGCGCAATTCACTTTGATAAAGGAGCGCTGGCTGCGCGCGCTCAGGTCGTGAATGGCGCGCGCGACCAGCTCCTTGCCGGTCCCCGTTTCGCCCTGAATGAGCACCGTGGCGTCGGTCGGAGCCACCACCTGGATGCTTCTGAGAACCGCCTGGAACGCTGGCCCCTCCCCGATCATGTTTCCCAGGTTCTGATCGAAGCGGATGTCGTC
>Ga0181517_10001669_pt1 | contig 24022 bp, 21 predicted proteins | sample PEATcosm2014_Bin_31_FD_119748 | JGI IMG/M metagenome (GOLD analysis project Ga0181517, IMG submission 119748) | Peatland microbial communities from MTU Mesocosm Facility, Houghton, MI, USA - PEATcosm2014_Bin01_30_metaG | ecosystem: Environmental > Terrestrial > Soil > Wetlands > Peat | place... | reverse complement strand
GATGTTGACACAGTGGTAAGGTCTGGCGGATGCAAGCCCGCGGAGGAAATCCGGTTAATCTCATCCCAACGCTGATTAAAACCCTGCGGAAGTTTTCTCAAGGCGGTGGAAAACCGGCAACACACGGCTTGCCAAATCCTTTGCATTTATTGCACTGGATTCAGGCCAGCTTTTGTGTTGAGTCGTTGAGTTATGGTCGTGGGTATTGGTGTTGGTTTGCGGTTCATACAACCCAAGTGTGGCGCTGTTTCGCTTGGCCGCCAATGACCATGCCATCTACTATCAACGTTCCGCGCCGTTTTCCCCCGAATCACACGTTGAACTTGAACAGCATCACGTCGCCGTCTTTCACGACGTATTCCCGGCCTTCCATCCGGTAAAGCCCCTTTTCGCGCGCGACGGCGACGGAACCGCATTTCATCAAATCGTCGTAGGCCACGGTCTCGGCCTTGATGAAGCCGCGCTCGAAGTCGGAGTGGATCACGCCCGCCGCCTTGGGCGCGGTGTCGCCGGCGTGAATCGTCCAGGCGCGGACCTCTTTTTCGCCGGCGGTCAGATAAGTTCGCAGGCCGAGCAAATGATAGGTGGCGCGGATGAGGTTGCCGGCGCCGGATTCCTCCACGCCGAGTTCCTTGAGGAATTGCTTCGCCTCGTCCGGCGCGAGGTCGGTGAGGTCGCTCTCGATTTGCGCGCTGATGACGACGGCTTCGCAGGCGAGGTGCGTCTGGACGTATTCGCGCACTTTCAGGACAAATGGATTTTTGTCGGCGGTCGCCAAATCGCCTTCCTTGACGTTGCAGGCGAAAATGGTGGGCTTGTCGGTGAGCAGGAAGAAATTTTTGGCGACGACTTTTTCCTCCGGCGTGAGCTGGACGGCCAGCGCCAGTTTGCCGGAATTGAGCACGGGTTCAAATTTCACGAGCACGGCGTCCTCGGCGACGGCGGCCTTCTCGCCGCGCTTCACGTCCTTGGCCAGTTTTTCGCGGCGCTTCTTGATGTTGTCGAGGTCGGCGATGACGAGTTCGGTGTTGATGATCTCAATGTCGCGCACGGGATCAATCGAGCCGGTGACGTGGTGGATGTCCGGGTCCTCGAAGCAGCGGACGACTTGGACGATGGCGTCCACCTCGCGGATGTGGGAGAGGAATTTGTTGCCAAGGCCCTCGCCGTCGCTCGCGCCCTTGACGAGGCCGGCGATGTCCACGAATTCAATCGCCGCTGGGATGATGACGGTGGTTTTGGCAATTTTGGCGAGCGGTTCGAGGCGCGCGTCCGGCACGGTGACGACACCGACGTTCGGCTCGATGGTGCAAAAGGGATAGTTTGCCGCTTCCGCTTTCCGCGTGCGGGTGACGGCGTTGAAGAGGGTGGATTTGCCCACGTTGGGCAGACCGACGATTCCGGCTTTAAGCATGATATTAAAAGGATTTGTGTCGTAGCATTTGCCACACGATGTGCGCGCCGTCAAAAAGTCCGAAGGCCACGAGGCAGATGCCGGAGAGGTGTTGCATGCGCAGCAGCGTCTGCGCGCTGAACCGTCCGTGGCCGCGCGAAACGCCGTAGCTCAACGCGCAAAACCAGGCGTTCGTGCCGAGCGCGACGCCGCAAATGCACGCCACCTTGGCGGAAAGCGTGTCTTCCACCCAGTCGTGCGCCATGAAGTTCGCGGCCAGCACAATCCACGTCAGCAGGACGCCGAGATTGCCCATCACAATCACAAAGCCGGTCGCGAACGCCGACCGCGGATGTAATTTGACTCCGAGGCGCGCCTCGATTTTTTGCGAGGCGGCGTCCAGTTTCGTCGGCACGTTCACGGTTTGCGCCATGAGAAATTTTCCACCGATGAACAGCAGGAAGACGAAGGTGAAAAGCTCCATGGACGCCTTGACGGCGCGGATGGTGAAGAACGACGAAAACCCCGTGAAGGCGATGGAGCAGTAAATCAGCTCCATCACCGCCGCGCCGAGGCCGATGAAGAGCGCCCAGCGGAAGCCGCGCTGCGAACCCTCGTTGAGGATGGTGAGGTTGATCGGCCCGACGGGAATCGAGGAAAACATCAGCGCGGTGATGAGACCGGCGAGCGCGGCGTGCAGGATGGGCGGCAGGTCGGGCATCAGCTTTCCGGTTCGTCGTCTTCCTCCTCGATCTCACGCCGCCAGGCGCGCGAGAGGCTGGGCCGCACAAAACCGTAAATCAAATACACGGTGAAAAACGCCGGCAGGACGTAATAAAGGATTTTTTCCTGCAGAATCACGATGCAGCCGACGAACAGCGCCGCGCCGATCATCTTCGTGAACGTGCTGGTCGAGCGCAGCCCCAGTGCCTTGAAGCTGGGATACCGCACCGTGCTCACCATCATCGCCGACAGAAACACGAGCACCGCCGCGATGAAGTAATTCCAGTGGCCGAGGTTTTTTTCCTTTTCGTTGAAATGAATGATCAGCAGCGTCAGTGACGCCACCAGGCCCGCCGCCGAGGGAATCGGGAAACCCAGAAAATCCTTGCTGCCGCCCTTGGCCGGCATCGCGGCCAGGCAGTTGAACCGGGCCAGCCGGAACGCGCCGCACAGCAGGTAAATCGAGGCGATGAACCAGCTGACCCGGTGGTATTCGCCGAAAACGTCCGCCAGCACGACGCGCTGGACGAGAAATGCCGGCGCCACGCCGAAGGAAACGAGATCGGCGAGGGAATCAAACTCGCGTCCGAACGGGCTTTCGATGCCGCCCATCCGCGCCACGCGCCCGTCGAACAAATCAAAAATGCAGGCGAGCAAAATGAAGGCGAGCGCCAGCTTGATGGGCATCCAGTTGACGTAGCCGGAGTCGTCTGGCACGAGGTTCGCGTCAACAATCTTGGTCAGCGCGACGAAGCCGCAGAACAGGTTTCCCGCCGTCAGCAGGTTCGGCAGAAAATAAATTTTCAGCTTCCCGTCATGATCGTCGGGCGGCGTTGTTGGAGAAATGGATTCGCTCATGGTCAGTCAAAAGAGGCAATCACCGTTTCGCCGCCGACCACCCTGTCGCCAAGCTTGACCCGGATTTTGGCGCGCAACGGCAGATAAAGGTCCACGCGCGAGCCGAACTGGATGAGGCTGATGCGGTCGCCGCGCTGGAGGTCGTCGTTTTGGGCGACCCACGGCACGATGCGGCGCGCGATCAGCCCGGCGATGAGGCGCACACCGATTTTTTCGCCGGACGGCTCGCCGGCATTAATTCCGATGAGCACATTTTCGTTGAACTTCGCGCTGTCGGTCCTCATCGCGTTCAGATACTTGCCGGGCGTGTGCTTGAACAGCGCGACGCGGCCCGTCACCGGCGCGTTTTGCACGTGAACGTCAAACACGGAGAGAAAAATCGAGACCCGCCGGCATTCGCCGCCCATGAAATCCGGCTCGGCGGTCGTGTCAATCACGTCCACCTTGCCGTGGCCAGGCGAGACGACGAGGTTCGCGCCGCCCGGCACAACCGGGTTCGGGTCGCGGAAAAAATAAAGGGTGAACCCGACGAAAAGCCCGCACAGCGGAATCAAAACCCACGCCAGGCAATCCATCACGACGGGATTTTTGCCCAGAAACGCCACGGCCAGCAGCAGCAGCAGCGCCACGAAGGCGAGGCCGACAAACTTCCGCGCGGTCAACGCGGCTTTTTCCGAGTGTTTCACGCGGCCATGATAAAATTTTCGCGCGCGACTTGCAATTCGGCATTTTGGGTGCAAGTTGGTTCCCGTCGCGCAATCCGGCGCCGTGCCGGCGTTGCGGCGGCAACAAAACCAAACACAAAAATTATTATGTCACTGCACAAACCTGATTTGACGAAGTTCCCGCCGCGCAGCCCGCGCGTGCGACTGGGCGGCTATGTGATCCTGCCGCGAATGCTGGACAAGGGCCGCGCGGCGCTCGCGGGCAAAAACGGCGAATATCATTACGCCTGCCCGATGGACCAGCGGTTTCTGGAATTCGTTGGCGTCAATCCGGCGGCCTTGAAAAAGCAACTGACCAAAAGCGACGGCGAAGTGCTGGCGTGGATTGAGAGGAACGCGAAGCGCAAACGCTCGCCCCAGGAAATCGCCGCGTGGTCGGCCTTTCAGGAGCAGCGCGCGCCGATGGACGTGGAATCGCGCGACTATTTCAACGGCATCCACCGATCCGCCGCGCCCAAACGCGAGGACATCGCCACCTGGTTCGACGTGCTGGACGTGGACGATTTCGTGAGCTTCGGCGGAAAGGCCTGACGGAATTTACGGTTTGCGGTTGACGATTTACGAGAGCGGGAAATTAAGCCCGCCTCGTAAATCCGTCGTGGCAGTGGAAGCATTGAGGCAGGTGCGGCCTATCCTCTAATTATCAGTGGCTCCAAGGTGGTATTTGGTTCGTGCTGGATGAAGTCAAATACTCAATAAGCTCTGATGCGCGTCGGATGTCTGATGGATCCGTGAGCAGATCCTTCAATGCGGTCACCATTTGGAGCGACCACTTGTCCTGAAGCATCTGCGCTTGATGTTCTGTGGCGTGTTTCAGGATTGTGTGTGCAAGATTAGCCTGATCCTCAAGTTCATCTTTAGTAAGACCGTTCGTAAGTGATTGAAACTCGACAAGGCGCCAACTCAAATTCCAAGTGGCCATTTCATGCGCCCTGAGGGGCTTACCACGGTCCAATTCAACAAGGGTCAAGCCTTCTTCGGAGATGCTGTTAACGTAACTCTGGTAGAGCTTACGCTGGGGCGGCGAATCCGTGCTACATCCAACAGCAATCAGGAGCCATGGGAGAACGATGATGATAATTCTTCTCATGCGGTTAATGATGCCTAACCAGATAAATAGTGGCTGGTATCACAATCATTCTGCTTAACTGGACAAACCTATTCCCGCCGCAAATTTCTGTCCAGCCTGATGTTGGTTTTGAAATTCGTCCATTTCCGGTTTCGCGGGCCGCGCCTCAAAAAGCACAAGCCCGCACATTTTTCATGTGCGGGCGGCTTCCGTTGGTTTAACGAAGTTTAATTGATCAAGCCTGCGGACGGGCTTCCGCCGGAGCGGCGGGCGGGGCCACGGGAGTCTCGCTTTTCCACGCCTCGATTTTTTCGATGCGGTGCCGGTGCTTGGCGCCCTGAAATTCAAATTCCACTTCCTCGCCGATTTTGTGGTTCAGCATCGCTGCGCCGACGGGCGAAAGGTAGCTGATGACGCCCTTGTCCGGGTCGGAATCCCACGCGCCCAGGATGGTGAACTTCTCGGTCTGGTTTGTGCCGAGGTCGGTGGCCAGCACGATGCTGCCGATGGCGACGGCGTCGGTCGTGGTGTTGGAAAAATCCGTGCCGCGGGCGCGCATGATCTGGGATTCCAGCTCCTGTTTTTGGCGCATGAGGATTTTCTGCATTTCCTTGGCGGCCTTGAATTCGTGGTTTTCGCTCAAGTCGCCGTAGCTCCGGGCGATGGCGATTTCCTTGGAATTGGCCGGGATTTTCTTCTGCACGAGTTCCTGATATTCGAGGCGGCGGCGCTCCAGGCTGTCCCACGAAACGAGCAGCGAGCTTTCCTGCTTGGTCTGTTCGCCGCTGACGAGCGACTGGACGGCGGGATGGGCCTTGACGAGCCGCGCGAGCAGCGAGCGTTTGTCCATGTCGTCAAACACGGTCGAAAGTTGCAGCGCACGGGTCAAATCCTTGATGACCTCGATGTCGGCGGAGGCGGTCAGTTCGCCGAGCAACTCCTGGTCGTCGAGGATGAATTCGCGCAGGCGGTTGGAGCGTTTTTCGTTGAACTGGTCGCGCTCCATTGACGTGATCATGGCGCGGAACACCTCCGGGCCGAGGATGTCGGCAAACGAGTCGTTGCGGTCGCGGCCGAGCCAGAGCAGCAGCTCGCTGCCGGCGGTGTGCTGGCTGACGAGCCGCGCGAGCGCCTCCTTGAGCAAATCCGTCTTTCCGTTCTGGACGAGCAGGCTGGCCAGTTCGCGGCACAATTTTGCGGAGACGGCATTCAACGCGTTTCGCACCATCTCCGGCCAGCGATCGGGATTCGCCGTCTTGAACGATTCCAGCGCGCGGTGATGTTTTGCGGAGGGGATTTGTTCCATTACCTGGCCGAATTTGATGCCGTCCTGCAACCAGATTTGGGATTCGGTGACTTCTTCCGCGGCGGGTGGCAAGTCCGCGATGGCGCGCAGATCGTCCCGCATGAAAACCGCCTCCAGCGCCACCGCCGGCTGCGTGCGTTGGTGCGAAACGATGTCCGTGTCCAGCGCCGCGATGATTTCACGCGCCACCGCCGCCTTGTCCGGCAAATCCGGGGCAGCCTTGAGCACCTCGGCAATCACCACGATGCGCGCCCTCAATCCCTTTGCCGCGCGGAAATCCGCGAGCAGCCGGTCTTGCAGCGACATTTCCTGCGCCTGAAAAACGACCGGCTCGGTTTTTTTTGTCGGCACGATGAAATGGCCGTCCTTTTTCATCTCGCGCTTGGCGGTGTCCCACCACTTCTTCCAGTCGTCGCTGATGACATCGGGCGAGAGCACCTGCTTGATCTGATCCGCCGTCGCCCGGCCGTCGTGGCTTTTCAACACCACCTTGATCAATTCGAGATGATGCGCGGCCAGTTGGCGGACGCCTTCGAGGTCGTTGGTCTTGCGGGCAAGAATGTGGTCCTTGGGAATCGGTTTGAGCATTTCGGCGGCGAACGCCAGATCCATCGTGTGCCCCGGCTTGCCGGCGAAATCAATCGTGAACCGGGCGAACACCGTGTCCACCGTCTTGATTTTGCCAAAGCCCCAGCTCCGATGGATGCAGCAGCCGCTCTCCGCCAGGGTCGTCAACGGCTCCACATGGCGCCCCTCGATTTTGCCCGCCGCAGCCAATTTTTCAAATTCTGCTCTCATAATAAAATCGCATTCTTCCCGTCACCAACTCACAATACTCCATTAAACGTGATGAACGGACAAAATCCAAGACAAATTGCGGCCAGAATTTTAGGACGGCGCAACACCGGCGGCGAATTCACTGAAAATCTGCTGGAAATCGCGCTGGCCGGCGCGCGGCTTTCGTCCGCCGACCGCGGGCTGTGCCAGGAAATCGTCTACGGCGTCGTCCGCTGGCAGGCCGCGCTGGACTGGCTCGTCGCGCGAAAGACCGGCGGGCGCGAACAGAAATCCGGCCTGCAAAATCTGCTGCGCCTCGGCCTCTACCAGATTTTCTGGCTCGACCGGATTCCCGACCACGCCGCCGTCCACGAAACCGTCGAACTCGCCAAGCAAGGCGGCTTCGGCCCGCAGGCCGGATTCATCAACGCCATCCTGCGCGGCTATTTGCGCGAGGCCGACGAAACCCGGAAGCTGCTCGCCGATTTGAAGACGACGGACCCGGCGACCGGCTGCTCGCATCCCGGATGGCTGGTCGCCCGCTGGCAAAAACATTTCGGCGCGGCAAAGACGGCGCAACTGCTCGACTGGAACAACACGCCGCCGAAAACCTTCGCCCGCGTCAACTCGCTCAAAACCGACGCCGGCAAGCTGGTGGAAAAATGGCGCGAGGAAAATGTGGAATACGATTTTGTCCGGCGCGACTGGCTGGAGGAGAATCTTGTCTTCGAGTTGAAATCGCATCCGCCGCTGAATTCGCTCGGCAGCTTCCGCGACGGCTGGTTTTACATTCAAGACCCCGGCACGCTGCTCGCGCCGCGCGAACTGGGCGCGCAGCCCGGCGAAACAATCCTAGATTTGTGCGCCGCGCCCGGCGGCAAAACCACCGTCATCGCGCAGCTCGCGCGCAACGAGGGCAAGATCACCGCCTGCGACGTTTCCGAAGAACGGTTGAAACTGATTCTTGAAAATTGCGCCCGTCTTGGCGTGACTTGTGTTGAGACCACTCAAAATTCAGAATTAAAAACTCACAACTTAAAATTCGACAGAATTTTAGTGGACGCTCCCTGTTCCAACACCGGCGTCATGCGCCGCCGCGTGGACTTGCGCTGGCGGATACAGTTGGCGGAAATTTCGCGGCTGCGGCAGGCGCAACTGGATTTGCTCAAGCTCGCCGCGACCAGGCTGAAGCCCGGCGGCGTTTTGATTTACAGCACGTGCAGCCTGGAGCCGGAGGAAAACGGCGAAGTGGTGGCGGAATTTTTGCGCGAACACGCCGGCTTCAAACTGGAAACCGGGCGCGCGTTGCTGCCGTTTGCGGACAACGTGGACGGCGCGTATGTTGCGCGCCTGAAACATTCAACCTGATTTTGAATTATGGAACTCGACCTCGAAAACAAATTCGCCGACCGCGCCTATCCGATTCTCGCCAGCCTCGTCACGCCGCGTCCCATAGCGCTCGTGACGACCATCAGCGCCGACGGCCGGGTGAACGCCGCACCGTTCAGCTTCTTCAATCTGCTCGGCGCGAATCCACCGGTCTGCGCGTTCGCGCCCGGTGACCGCGATGACGGCACGCCCAAGGACACCGCGCTCAATGTCCGCGCCATGCACGAATTCGTCGTGAACCTGGTGGACGAATCCATCGCCGAGGCGATGAACCAGTGCGCCGCCACCTTGCCGTTCGGCGAAAGTGAATTGATTCGCGCCGGCCTGACCGCCGCGCCGTCGTCGGTCGTGAAACCGCCGCGCATTGCGGAATCGCCCGCGAGCCTGGAATGCGTCGAATGGGGCACGCTGCAAATCGGTGGCAATCGGGTTGTCATTGGCTTGATCAAGCGCCTGCATCTGCGCGATGAATTGTTTGACGCGGAGAAAAAACGAGTGCGGACGGAAAAGCTGTTCACCATCGGACGCATGGCGTCGCCGCACTGGTATTGCAAGACGCGCGACCGGTTTGAAATGAAACGGCCGGATTGAAAGGCAATGAAGAAGTTAGAATGCAGAATTAAGAAATAAAACAAGACGGACGACTGCGCAGCTTATTCTTCATTCATCATTCTGCCTTCTTCCTTGGCTTTTCACATCCCCATGATCTGGTAACCGCAATCCACGTAAATCACTTGGCCGGTGATGGCCGCCGCGCCGTCGCTGGCGAGAAAAGCTCCCGTCGCGCCGAGTTCTTCCGGCAGCACGTTCCGCTTGAGCGGTGACCTAGCCTCGTATTGCTTGAGCATCTCGCCGAAACCGGCGATGCCGCGCGCGGCGATGGTGTTGACCGGACCGGCGCTGATGCAGTTCACGCGGATTTTTTTCGGGCCGAGGTCGTAGGCGAGATAGCGGGTGCTGGCTTCGAGTGCGGCCTTGGCCACGCCCATGACGTTGTAATGCGGCACGACCTTTTCCGCTCCGTAATAGCTCATCGCCACGATACTGCCGCCGCCGGTCATGAGCGGCGCGGCGGCGCGGGCCAGCGCCACGAGCGAATACGCGCTGACATCGTGCGCCACGCGAAACGCCTCGCGGCTGGTGTTCACGAATTCGCCTTCGAGCGCGTCCTTCGGCGCAAACGCGACGGAATGCAGGAGTAAATCCAATTTGCCAAATTTCGCGCCAACTTCGCTGAACACGCTGGCGATCTGGTCATCCTTTGTCACGTCGCACGGCAGGAGCAGCGTGTCGCTGCCGAATGTCTCGGTGAGCTCCGTGACGTTGTCCTTGAGCCGCTCGCCCTGGTAGGTGAAGGCGAGCCGCGCGCCCTCGCGCGCCCACGCCTGCGCGATGGCCCAGGCGATGGAGCGATGATTGGCGACGCCGAACACGATCCCGGTTTTTCCTTCAAGCAATGGCATAAAATTCGTTATGATGTTGAACAGTCAAACTGTTAAAGCAGCCAAGCATAGGAAAAACGACCGGCCGCTTCAACCTTTAATCATCACGCCGCTTAATGCTTGAAATAAAGCTCCTCGGCGTTCCACGTCGCGCGGTAGGAGCTTAATGGCGTCGCCCGCACGTTGCCGATGTCGGAGCGGATTGCGGCATAATACATCGGCGTGACGGTGAAAATCATGGGCTGTTGATCGGACAAAATGTCCTGCACTTCATTGAACATTTTTTTCCGGGCCGCATAGTCAAGGGTCTTGTTCTGTTCATCCATCAAATGATCAATCCGCGCCTCCCAATCCGTCGAAGGCGTTTTCTGACGCGGAAACCATTCGTGAGTGAAGCCGTCGGATTTGAGGACGTTCATGCTCGAAGACGGATCGGCGCCTCCTCCTCCGATGCTCAACAACATGCATTCGTAATCGTGGGTGTCGTCAATTTTTGTGACGAGCGTGTTGAACTCGATCGGTTGAAAAACGACCTTGATGCCGATGTTTTCCAGATCCGATTTGATGAGCACGGCGGTCTTTTCGCGCGCGCCGTTGCCGACGTTCGTGTTCAGGACAAATTCGATCTTGTTGCCGTCGGCATCGGTCAGAAGATCGTCGCCATTCCGCTTTTCGATTCCAATTTCCTTCAGCAATTCGTGCGCCTTGTCCAGGTCGTGCGGATACGCCCGGGTGTTCGGATCAAACCATTTCTTGTTGCCGGGCGTGACGTAGCCATAATTCGGAATCGCGCGGCCGGAATAGACGGATTTGATGATGGCATCGCGGTCAATGGCATAGGAGATGGCCTGCCGGAATTTCTGGCTGCGAAACCATTCCAACTTTTTCGGATCCACCAATGGCTGGCCGGTTTTCGCGTCCACGTTTGTGTTTTCGTTGAACCAGATGAAAGCCGTTTCCAGGCCGATGCCGGGTTCGAGCAGGTTGAATCTTCCCTTCGCCGACTCGGCTTTGAAATGGTCGTATTCGTAGGGATAAATGAAATCGTCGGCATCGCTCTCGCCGCTCAAAAAGCGCAGCGACATGGCGTTCAGGTCCGGCACGACGGTGTAAACAATGTTGTCAAAATAGGGCAGGCGCTGGCCTTTTTTGTCCACCTCGCAGTAATACGGGTTGCGCTCGAGCAAAATATACTGCGACGGCTTGTAATCCTTGATGCGGAACGGCCCGCTGCAAATGATGTCTTTGGGATCCCAATTCACGCCGTAAGCCGAGGTGAAGGTTTTGTCGGCAACCGTTTTTTCCAGGATGTGCTTTGGCAAAATCGTCACGCCGGCGCCAAAATTTTCCAGGAACGGCGCGACGACTTCCGGCGTGACGACCTGAACCGTCAGATCATCCAGCTTCGTCACCGCAAAATTTTTCCCGTCCACGCGAAGCGCGTCCGCCATGACCGGATTGAAGTTGGTATTGTAAATCAGATCGTTGCAGGTGAACACCACGTCGTCCGCCGTCAACGGTTCGCCGTCGCTCCAGCGCAGGTTTTTCCGCAGCTTGAACGTCCATGTCTTGCCGTCCGGTGAATTGGTCCACCCATCCGCCAGCCCCGGCGAGACCTCCTGTGTGGACCAGTCAAAACCAAGCAGCGCCGCGAACAGGTGCTGGTAAATCTCCTCGGACGATTGTTCGTTGCCGGTGACGGGGTTGAATGTTTTTGGATCGCCATACAACGCCATGACAAACCGTCCGCCGGGAACGCCCGGCGGGCAATCCGCCACCAGCGGCGGGTCGGGCAGCGGATAGCTGGCGGCGGATTTTTCCGGCGCGGGAGCCGGATTTTTTCCGCAACCGGACAGGCAAAAAATGACCAACGCAAAAACGGCGGCCACTTGGGCAAAATTCTTCATGCGACAAATCTAGCCGCAGATTGCCGCGGATGAAACACAGATTTTCCCCGCTGATGGCCCGGCTTTGTGGATGCCTTGTCCGTGTTCCATCCGTGGCAAAAATGATTCTCGCGCGAGCCGGAGATTTTTGCCACGTTTCACGGCGTTATTGCGATGTGGTCATTTGTCCTGAAACGGCTGTTGCACATGATTCCGCTCCTGCTGGGCGTGTCATTGCTCACGTTTCTGCTCATGTCGCTCGCGCCCGGCGACTACTTCACCGCGCTGTCGCAAAACCCGCAAATCTCGCCGGCAACCATCGCCCATCTCAAGGCGCAATTCCACCTGGATCAGCCGTGGTATGTCCAATACTTCTACTGGTTCAAAAGCATTTTGCACGGCGACTTCGGCTACTCGATGGCCTACAAAATCCCCGCGACCTCGCTCATCGTCCAGCGGCTGTGGAACACGTTCCTGCTTTCGTTTCTGGCGCTCATCATCGCCTGGGGCATCGCCATCCCGCTCGGCATCTGGGCGGCGGTCAGGAAAGATTCGTGGGTTGACCGCGGCTGCTCGCTGGTGGCGTTTGTCGGCTTGTCCGTGCCGGACGTGCTGCTGTCGCTGCTTGCGCTGTGGTTCGCGGCGGCCAGCGGCTGGTTTCCCGTCGGCGGCGCGCAAAGTGCGCTCTATGATTTCATGCCGCCGGCGCAACAATTCTGGGACCGCGTCCACCACCTCATTTTGCCCGCGCTCGTGCTGGCCGCCGCCGACATGGCCGGCATCATGCGTCAGATGCGTTCCAATCTGCTCGACACGCTCCGCGCCGAATACGTCACCGCTGCCCGCGCCCGCGGCCTCGGCGAAGGCTGGGTGATTTACAAGCACGCCCTCCGCAACGCCATCAACCCGCTGCTGACGATTTTTGGCTACTCGCTCGCCGCGTTGTTGAGCGGCGCGTTCATCGTGGAAAACATCATGGCCTGGCCCGGACTCGGACGGCTGACGATGGAGGCGTTCTTCGCCAAGGATTCCTACCTCGTCGTGGATTGCGTGGTGATGGCCACCGCGCTGCTGGTGATTGGCAATTTCATCGCCGATCTGCTGCTCGCCTGGAGCGACCCGCGGATCCGGCTCAAATAAATGAACGAAACCGCGCCAATTCAATCCGCGAACGCAGAGCAGCCGCTCTCGCCGTGGCAGTTGTTCCGGCGGCGCTTGAAACGCCGTCGGATCGCGATGGCTGGCGGCGCGATTTTGATTGTTCTTTATCTCGTGGCGTTGCTCGCCGGCTTTGTCGCGCCGTATGGCTTCGACCGTCTGGACACCAATTACTCCTTCCATCCGCCGATCTGGCCGCGGCTGCAAGGCCTTCATCTGGTGGTGCCGCGTTACGAGCAAGCCGGCAGTGTTTTCAACTATCACATCGTGGCAAACGACTCGAAGCCGCTGCATTTTTTTGTTCGTGGTGACAAATACACATTGCTCGGCCTCATTCCCGCCACAATTCATCTGTTCGGCACCGGCGACAAGGATTACCCGGTTTATCTGCTCGGCGCGGATCAGTTTGGCCGTGACGTCTTTTCGCGGCTGCTTTACGGCTCGCAGATTTCGCTGTCCATCGGCATCGTCGGCATCGTTCTGTCGTTTGCCTTCGGGATGATCATCGGCGGCATTTCCGGCTATTTCGTCGGCGCAACGGACACCGTCATCATGCGCCTGTGCGAACTCATCATGTCCATCCCGGCGCTGTATCTCATCATCTCGCTGCGCGCCGCGTTCCCGGCAGACATGAGTTCCGCGAAGGTCTATGCCATGATCATCATCATTTTGAGCTTCATCGGCTGGGCGAGCATGGCGCGTGTGATTCGCGGCATGACGCTCTCGCTGCGCGAACAGCAATTTGTCCTGGCCGCCCGCGCCCTCGGCCAGTCGCACCTCAAAATCATCGTGCGCCACATTTTGCCGAACACGTTTTCCTACGTCATCGTCGCGGCGACATTGAGCGTGCCGTATTACATCCTCGGCGAAGTCGTGTTGAGTTTTCTCGGCGTGGGCATCCAGGAGCCGAGCGCGAGCTGGGGCAACATGCTCACGGCCGCGCAAAACACCGAGTATCTGCGCAATTATCCGTGGCTGCTCGCGCCCGGCGCGGCGATTTTTGTCACCGTTCTCGCTTTCAACTTCCTCGGCGATGGATTAAGAGACGCCGCGGACACGAAGTCGTTATGAATTTGCTCGAAATCAAAAATCTGAAAATGGACTTCGGCAAAGGTGCCGGGGCTGCGCGTGCCGTGGACGGCGTTTCTTTCAACATCGGCACTGGCGAAACCGTCTGCCTCGTCGGCGAAAGCGGCTGCGGCAAAACGGTGACCTCGCTTTCCATCGCCCGGCTCGTGCCGACGCCGCCAGCGAACTATGTCGGCGGGGAAATTTTGCTGAACGGCCAGGACACCTTGAAAATGTCCGCGCGCGAATTGCAACAAATCCGCGGCGGCGTGGTGAGTTACGTTTTTCAGGATCCCGGTGCGTCGCTGAATCCCGTTTTCCGCATCGGCAACCAGATCAAGGAATCGCTCAAGCTGCATCGGCCGGAAAAGGCGAACGACACCGAAGTCATCCGACTGCTGAAACTCGTCGGCATTCCCGCGCCGGAATCGCGCATCAAAAATTATCCGTTCGAGATGTCCGGCGGCATGCAGCAGCGCGTGATGATCGCGATGGCGCTGGCGAGCGAGCCGAAACTGCTCGTGGCCGACGAACCGACCACCGCGCTCGACGTGACGATTCAGGCGCAGATTCTGGATTTGTTGAGCGAGCTTAAGCAGCGGCTCGGCATGGCGATTCTGCTCATCACGCACAACCTCGGCATCGTCGGCGACATGGCCGACCGCGTGGCCGTGATGTATGCCGGGCAGATCGTCGAGCTGTCGCCCGCGCGCGAACTCCTGCGCCGCCCGCTGCATCCCTACACCCGCGCGCTGATGAATTCCGTGCCGAAACTGCGCGGCGCCGCTGACCGCCTCTCGGCCATTCCCGGCAACGTCCCGCGCATCGGCAATTTCCCGCCCGGCTGCCGTTTCGCCCCGCGCTGCCCGATTGCCAGGCCGGAATGTTCCGAAAAAATTCCCGAACTGCTCGAAGTCGAACCCGGACGTTTTGTGAGATGTCCGTTTTGGAAAACTGGATAATTTTTCAACTGCCAAATAATTCAGCGAAGGCCGCTATTGATGAAAACGCTAGACAAAATTTTACAACAGAGGTATCCAGTGAATACGAATTCTGGAAAATATGTCTAACACGCTTTATACCATTGGCTACGAAGCAACGAGTGCTGAATCATTTCTGAAAAAATTGGAATCAGCAGGTGTTGAAATGGTGTTGGACGTTCGAGAACTTCCACAAAGCCGTGTTCCAGGATTTTCCAAAAATGCGTTGTCAGAAAAACTTCATCACAGGGGCATCGATTATGTGCATGTTCGAGAACTCGGCAGCCCGCGCGAATTAAGACACAAGCTTCGTGAGACAAAAGATTTTACTGCCTTTACGCGCGGTTATTTGCTTTACATGAAAAAGCAGATGGAACACGTCCGAACTGTAAAAGATTTGGTTTATGAAAAAACTTGCTGCCTTCTTTGCTTTGAAAAAAACCACGATGAGTGTCATCGGAAATTTGTTGCGTTGGAAGTAAAAGCTGTAGCGCGGAATGGTTTGCAAATCGTTCACCTATGACAAGGGCAAGTGAATTTCCACTTAAGCGTGAAGTTTTAATAACCGTTAAGGCGTATCCAAATCCAAGCAAAAAATATCAAGAGACTGTCTGTGTTGCTGGCGTGACGAAAGAGGAAGGTTGGGTCAGGCTTTATCCGATTAGTTTTCGACATTTGCCACAAGGGCTTCAATTCAAGAAATATCAAATCGTTCGTGTTCGGATGCGAAAACACGAAGACACCCGTCCCGAAAGTTTTCGTCCCGACCAACAAAATCTACAATTGGGGAAAATCGTCCCGGCCACTGCTGATAAATGGAACGAAAGAAAAAGTTGGCTGATACCGACTGCGAAAGCTTCAATGTGCGAGATACTCGCGCTTCAACGCGAAAAGGGTGTTTCACTCGGAATGTTTAAGCCAAAAGAAATTCGAGAGCTTGTGATTGAAAAAGCAGACCGGGAATGGAATGACACCATGAATCAGCTTTCACTGTTTGAAAACCCCGGAAAACCTTTGGAGCTGATTCCTTTTCGTTTCAAATACAGCTACATTTGCGACGACTCGCATTGCAACGGTCACGAGCAATCAATCATCGATTGGGAAGCCTGTGAGTTGTATCGAAAATTGAAACAAAGCGAAACCAGCGAACATTCCCTCTGGGCAAAGATGCGCCAAAAATGGATTGATGAACTTTGGGGAAAGGACAAAGACAGTTATTTATTCGTCGGCAATCAACGAGTTCACCCGCGAAGTTTTTTAATTCTCGGCGTCTTCTGGCCACCGAAACCAAAAGATGCAAACCAAATGAAGCTTCTTTGACAAATGAACAAACTCCTTTTTCGGCGGCTATTATTATTGTGAACCTGCTCGAAGTCAAAAATCTGAAGGTGCATTTTCCCGTGAAGCACGGGATGTTCAGCCGCGTCCGCGAATTCGTGAAGGCGGTGGACGACGTGAGCTTCAGCATCGCGCCGGGCGAAACGCTCGGCCTCGTCGGCGAAAGCGGCTGCGGCAAGACGACGCTCGGTCGCGCCATCGTCCGGCTGGTCGAGCCGACGGCGGGGGAAATTTCGCTCGACGGCGAGGATATCTTGAAAATGAGCGGCGCAGAATTGCGCGCGCGGCGGCGGAAGTTCCAGATGATTTTCCAGGATCCTTACGGCTCGCTCAATCCGCGCATGACGGTCGAGCAGATTGTCGGCGAGGCGCTGGACATCCACAAATTGACGGACAGCAAATCCGCGCGGCAGAAACGGATTTTTGAACTGCTCAAGGACGTCGGCCTCGACCCGGTGTATGCGCAGCGTTATCCGCATGAATTTTCCGGCGGCCAGCGCCAGCGCATCGGCATCGCGCGCGCGCTGGCGGTCGAGCCGCAACTGATCATTTGCGACGAGCCGGTGAGCGCTCTGGACGTTTCGGTGCAGGCACAAATCATCAATCTGCTCCAGGATTTGCAGCAGCAGCGCGGCATCGCGTATTTGTTCATCGCGCACGATCTAGCGGTGGTCGAGCACATTAGCCGACGCGTGATGGTGATGTATCTCGGCAAAATCGTGGAGACGGCGGATGCCAAAGCCATCATCCGCGACCCGCAGCATCCCTACACCCAGGCGCTGATTTCCGCCGTGCCGGAGGTGGATCCGGAAACGAAACGGAAGCGCATCGTGCTGCCGGGCGATGTGCCGTCGCCGATTCATCCGCCGAGCGGTTGTCCGTTTCATCCGCGCTGCCCGATTGCGCAGCTGCCAAAATGCAAAGACGAATTTCCGGAATCACGGGAAATTCAGAAGAGCCATTGGGCTTCATGCCATTTCGCCGGCACAAAGATTGACGCGGCGCGTAACCCGGTTCCGGCCAAAGGCGTCTGATCTAATCGTCGGAACTGTCGGGGCTTTTGGGCTTGGGCGGGCTGACCGACGGGGCGCCAAGTTGGAAATCGTGCTGGCCCCTGATTTTTCCGGCGGCAACGTAGATGCGATACATGACACCGGGCTGGAGCGGTTCGGGCCGTGAGCCGCCAACGGCGGGATCCATGTCCTTGATTTTTTCGCCGTAGTAAAACAGTTTCACGTCATCGGAACCCGAATCCGAGACAAGATGCCAGACGGGCTGGGCAAGCTTGTTTGTTTGCAGCGCGGCGAGCGGGACGACTTTGACCTCGGTGAGGTTGTAGTAGTCCCCCAGGCCAAAATAAAAACGGGTGGCTGCGGGACCGGACCGGGCGGATCGGATGGCGCGGCTGGCGTGTGAAATATGGATTGTCTTTGGCCGGAACCAGTCGGTGAAGCAAACGGCATAAATCCCGGCGAGCACGAGTGCGATGGCGATGAGAGTAAAGTTTTTTTTGTTCATAAACAAAGTGAACACCGCGGGCGGTTCGCCCGTCGAATCACTTATCCAGACGCGCGAAGGAATCGAATGGTTAGCAAAATAACAGGATGGCGGCGGTTGGCCAGAGCGAAACCGGCCTTCACGTTGATTGAATTGCTGGTGGTCATCGCCATCATCGCAATTCTGGCGAGCATGCTGCTGCCGGTTCTGGCCCGCGCCAAGGAATCCGGCCGGCGCATTTCGTGCCTGAACAACCTCAAGCAATTAAGCCTTGCCGCGCAGATGTATGTCAACGACAACGACGGCAATTATCCGCCGCGCAGTAATACCGACCGCTGGCCGGACAAGTTGTATGACAATTACGGGAAAAGCATCGCGCTGCTGCTCTGCCCCAGCGAGACAGCCGTGCCGTTGACCACCGGCAACAGTCCCTCCAACAACATCGCCGACGCCGCGCCGCGCAGCTATATCATCAACGGCTGGAACGAATATTTTCAGAGCCTCAGCCTACAGAGCAAGAATCCAACCGATCCCCTGGGCTTGAACGAAGGAGACAGCATGAAGGAAGGCGCCATCGTCAATCCGGGCGACACGATTCTCATTGGCGAAAAAACCGATGGCGCAGGCGATTTTTACATGGACCTCAATGAAGGCGCGGCGGGCAATGATTTTGGAGGCATTCTCAATCAAAGCCGCCACGATTCACACGGGGCGGATGCCATCAACGGCACCGGATCGGGCGGCTCAAACCACGCCATGGCGGACGGGAGCGCGCGATTCATCAAGTTTCCGCAATCGGTGTATCCGCTCAATTTGTGGGCCGTCACCGACGCCGGCCGGACCAACTACGCCATCACCTACTGAAAAAGAAGCTGGAGCGGGCGATGGGAATCGAACCCTCATTACTGGCATAGTGGTTTATAGTGGTTGCAAGTTGTTGATTTAATTGGACATTTCAAGTCATTTTCGATAGGCTTACTGCACCAACTGCACTATGGCCTCAATTTATCGAAAACAACGTTCACCGTTCTGGTTTGTTCAATTCATTGACGCCGACGGCACGCGGCGCAACAAATCCACCGGCCTCCGCGCGGACGATCCCGGCGAAACAGTCAAGGCGCGCACCTTGCGGGCGCAACTGGAAGCCAAGGAACTCAATCGTAATGCCGGGGAGGTCAATGGTGGTGGTTGGGATGCCTGGGTGCCGCAATATCTGGAGCGGCACTGTGAAACCGCACGCACACTGGAACGCTATTCCGGCAACTGGCAATGGCTGGCCTTCTGGCTGCAAGAAAGGCATTACCATTCACCGCGCGCCATCACTTACCGCAATGCGCTTGAATACATAGACTGGCGCACGGGCTACAGGAAAAAGACTGGCAAAACGGTCGGACGAAACACGGCCATCATGGAACTGAAACTCCTTGCCATGATTATAGGCGAAGCCGTGCGGCTTGGCCATGCCGACGCCAATCCGCTGGTAAGCCTCAAACTGCGGCGGGACAAATCGGCCAAAAAGCCGGAGCTAACAGACAAGGAAATCTGCGAAATCCGGGAAGCATTGAAAAGCGAGCCGGAATGGATGCAAACGGCTTTTGATATATCGCTGCACACAGGCTGCCGGTTGCGGGAAACGCGGCTGCCGTTGAACTGCATTGATTTTGTGGAAAACAAAATCACATTTCCCGCGCCCAAAGGCGGCGAAGACCGGGCGTTCTCCGTGCCGATGCCATCCGCCCTGCGTCCGTTGTTTGAACGCATCCGCAAGGCGAAACGGAAATTCACGGTGGAGTTTCCATTTCAACCGTCGCGCCGGTGGCAGCAATTTTTCATCAAGGTCAAAAAGCCGCATCTGTGTTTCCACTGCCTGCGGGTGACCTACGTCAACCGGCTGCGGCGTGCCGGAGTGCCGCGTGAAGCGGCCATGCGACTGGTCAATCACGCCTCGGAATTGGTTCACCAAATCTACCAGCGTGAGAAAGTCGAAGACGTGGTGCAATGGCGGGATGCGGTGCAATTTCCGGCATAGATTTGTTTTTTGCATTTCTGGCGCACACAGAGGAAAAGACCGCTGCCCAGCAGAATCAAGACCAATGATGACGGCTCCGGCACTTCTATCACCCCTTCACGAAACCATAAATCCTGATTGTTGGGATCGGGTGCACCGTTAAAATATAAGGTTCCGCCAGAATAATTGAATGCGGGGGAATCAACTATGCACATTCTCGTATCGCCCGATTCGAGATAAGGCTGGAGAAAATAAGTCGTTCCGGGTGTGAGTGTCACCGCACTTGAAAAAAAGAAGTTGGTGACAAGATCAAATGCTTCGGTCTGTATGTAGACCGGGTCGGTCGAAGCCAATAACGTGCCGTTGCTGATGGAGCCGGACCATAGATTCACATAAATCGTCGCACCCACGCCATTGTCATTTCCCACCTCGGCATCGATAAAATCGAATTGAACAAACCCGATGGAGGACAGTGCTGGAGTAAAAGATTGGCCCATGGGTTGAGTCTGTGAAATTGCCGCTCCTCCTCCTCCCGCAGCAGGGTTTGTCGCCGAACTCTGGTCATAAACAAGTGTGCCCTGGCCGCAGGCACTGACCGCCATCGCCATCAATATCGATAAGGGATTTGTGGTTTTCATAAGACAATTTATCAGGTTTTTGGTGTTTTTCATCAAATCATTGTGACACCGGCGGGATGTCCATGGGCGCGAAGGTGACGTGTTCAAAAGCGCTGATGTTATTTCCCGGCATGGGAATCTGCGTTATGACAAAATCGGCCGTGTTGGTGTCCCAATGCACGATGAACAGACCGGGGGTTAAGTCGTAAAAGCCCGAATCTGTGATCAAGACATCCCCTTCATGGCCGACAAAGAGTTCCTTCGGCACTTCCAAAACATAGCCGTCGTCATCATCGGCGCAGTATAGATTCTGGTTGCTCTGGATAATGTCGCAGTCTTCCGCTAGGAGTCCCAATGCTGGTGTAACCACGCCGTTGGTGCTAATTGCGTCAATTCCAGTGATGATTTTACCGGCCAACAACGGGCCATATTTGTTTATGTCGTTGGTCAGTGAAATCACTCCCTCAATGCCGCTGGCGCTTGGATAATTGGCAACCGTCGCACCAGAGGCATTGATCTGCCAGACGCCTCCATCACCGGGCACGTTGTCTTGCAGCGCAATCAAATTGGTGCCAAAACTGCCACTCTGGTCAATGTAAAGTCCCCAAAACTTTCTTCCCGAAGAAGTGAAAAAGTTCCCATTGGTCGTGCCGTCCGGCGAGATCCAACCGATGGTGCCATTTTCCGAACTGTCGAAATACATAGCGCCGTTGGTGAATCCGTTGGCGGTGGTCTTGACCGTTGCCAGTTTGACTTCATTCGGCATTGACATTTGCACACTTGACCACGGAGTCACGTTGCCGCTGGCATCTATGCGCTTGAAGCTCCAGACATTATTGGACTTGCTGGAAACAATGAGCGATTGGGTGGGTGGATGATAATCCATGCCGCAGGGGCCAGGCACGGTGCCAGAAGTCGCAATGATGGAAAACACGTTGGGCGCAATGTTATTGGTGTCGGAAGACCAGCCCATGTAATCGTAATTGTCGTAATCTACCAGATAATTCGGATCGTCTTCCAAAGTCAATGTGACGGTCAGATTTGAAACGCACAGCACGTTCGTTAACGGGTCGACCTCGACTTTGGCCACGAGGTTGCCCGCTAAAATTGTGATTGAATTGTTTGTCAGCAGCGCCCCCGTTGATGGATCGCTTATAACATAATCCACGCCATAGACGGCCGTGCCGCTCATGGAGAAGTGAACGACAAGGTTTGTGTTATAAGAACCGTCCGCATCTTCAAGGTTTATTTGAAAGATGCCGCTGATGGCGGCAAAGCCGGGACTGGGCCGGATGGAATTGCCATAGGCATTAACGCCAATCAGCGCGTCCGACTGTTTGCCCCAAAAGAACATTGAGGAATTGGTTGCTCCCGGATTCAACTCGGCAACGGGAGCCAATGGCAACTCGCTGTTGGTAACGGTTTGAAATAATTGTTCCGCTTCCCAAGCCTTATCCGACAGGTTGGTCTTGGACAGGAGTTCAAAGTAATCCGCCATGACATTGTGGGCGGTGATATAAACCTGCCGGTTGGTGATGCCATTCATTTCTAGCCAGAGTCCGTTTGTGGGATGGGTGTAATTGAAACTGTCGGAATAAAACCCGTTTGTGCTGCTGCTGCCGCCGCCCGGCGAGGGAACATCCAAACCCATTGCCAACATCTGCTGGTTTGCCGCCGCTGTCTGAACCTGCGAAATCAGGCTGACCACTGTGTTTGCCTGTGCTTCCAGCGCGGACGCCGTCGTGTCGCCCGTGGCCTGCGCCCGCAACCCAAACCGGCGCGGGTTCACCGCCACCTTTCCGCCGGTTTCATCCACCAGAAACTGGCCGGAGGCCATTTGATAAACAGGCACACCTGGATCGAGGGGCGGGCATGGGGCTGGAACGGGAACCCCGCCCGGCATTACGAGCCAATAAGTCCCGGTGCGGGGCAAATCCGCCGGGGCAATCTGCGCCAACCCTTGTGCATCCGCTGTAACCTGGACAATGCTATCTGGCGTTGCCGATTGAATCGGCGTGAGGCCATTGTTGAGACTGCCGACTACGGCGGTTTGCGCGTGAATGTTGAAAACAAGGCCAAGAACGACCCCCACAAGAATGACATATATCTTCTTCATGTAATCTCTTCCAAGTGAGGACGTTTCTAATCCAATTTCAAAACGGATGCAAGTGAAAAAATACCAAGCGTGCTTGGTAGAGCATTGAGGGTATTCTTGGTTTGCTTCAACGCGGTGTCTCAACGTAGCAAAACATCCAAAATCCTTGGTGAAACAATTCGAGCCGAACGAATCAAGGTCGGTTTGAGTCAAGAAAAGCTTGCTGAAAAGGCGAATCTGGCACGGAATTACATAGGGAACATCGAGCGTGCTGAATATAAAGTCACGGTAGAAACATTGGCGCGAATCGCCAAAGCCCTTGGGGTGCGGGTGCGCGATCTGGTCAACGACATTTGAAATCCCTCTTCGGTTTGCTCCAAAACAACCTGCCGACCACGGGCGCGGCTGCAACTTCGGCTTACAAGTGCCGGTCGTTCGCGCGTGATTTGTCCTGGTGGTGCCGCGTTTGAAACCAGTTCCGCGAGAGGGAAACAGGGCGCGGGAGTGGTTTCAAACGCGACACGACCGGGCATGACAATTCGGCGGAGTGACGAAATCCGGTTGCCGGAATGGAGCGGCGAGCCGGGCGGAGAGGAACGGGCACACAAGCGGAGCGCAGGCCGGCTTGACGCGGAATGGAGGCTGCCGGGTTGGGTCACGACAAACGAATCTGACGCGCCCGAAAGTGGCGCGCTCATTTTGGGTGCTTATCTGATCTTCGTTTATGCGTCAAACTTTTCAAAATGAAAGTTTCCAAAACATCAAACGAGACGGGAATGCAGCGCGCCTTTCGACGTAACGCATGGGTTGGCGCGTTGTCACCCCTTGACATCCATCTAGTTGCGAAATGGCAAGTAGGCGGATTCTTTTTAGCCGTTACAATTTCCAGGATGAAGATTTGCGAACGAGTGAATATCGGTGTCGGCGTAAGGGGGAAAAGCGCCAACGCAGGGAACATGAAAACCACGGTGCCAGGGCGCTGTAAATCTTTGGCCAGCCGTCTGATACCTAGAGGTAACACTTGTCATTTTGGCAACTATGCAGGATTTCAAATCGGAGTCAAAATGGGGCTGCAATGAAAATTAAAGAACCATTGTTAAGGCTGAAAAACGGCGTGCCGTTGAGCGTGTTGACAAACAGACAAGGTGTCATTTGAGCACGTTCCCAAATATCTCATTGTTGGGATAATCGCTTTGAAATGAAACATGACGACCAAACAAATGTTGACGGCAACGGCGCACGGGTTCGCCGGTGCGCCTGCCGTCAGTTGAGAATTTCCCCGTTGCGCCTCCGTCCGCAGTGGGGAACGAACAAATACCGGCGGAAAATAACAAAAGGTTAAGCAATGAAAATCAGTGAACTGAAAGTGCTGTCGGTGGGGCGAGATAGTTACGTTCCCAAAGGGCAGCGAGAAGGCGACATGGTCGCCCGGTGCATGGATGGCGGCTTGGTGCCGATGTCCATGTTTATGAACGTGCATCTGTCGGGTGACGATGCCCTGAAACACGGCGCGAAGATTGCCGGGAAAATCATCGAGGTGGAAATCAGCGGCGACGGGCGGCTGAACATCCCCTTCGCCGGCGCGCCGTTGAAGGTGTCGGGCGGGGTGATCGTCAAGGTCGTCTGATGCCATGAAAACGAGGAACCTCCCGGAAATGTGGTCGTTGACGGAGATTGAATGGCAATTCTTCGG
>Ga0181517_10001667_pt1 | contig 24040 bp, 19 predicted proteins | sample PEATcosm2014_Bin_31_FD_119748 | JGI IMG/M metagenome (GOLD analysis project Ga0181517, IMG submission 119748) | Peatland microbial communities from MTU Mesocosm Facility, Houghton, MI, USA - PEATcosm2014_Bin01_30_metaG | ecosystem: Environmental > Terrestrial > Soil > Wetlands > Peat | place... | reverse complement strand
GTCCCGCTGTCCCGGGTCCAAAGGGGGGTACGCCATGGTCTCCTCCTCGGGGGGTGGCTCCCGTCGCGGGCAACCAATAGCATGGCGGGTGCCTCCTCTCCCCGGCCCTCTCCTCCGAGAAGGTGGAGAGGGAGGTGAATTACTGGGCGGTATACCCGGGGCGGCGCTCGTGCCTCGATTGCCCCGGGCTGTCACGTTCTTGCGCTTACAGCGCGGCAGATGGAGCGTTCTGACGGCGGCGATGGTGTGGATATTGGTAGCGGCGGGGTAGGAGGCTTTGTGGGCGGCGTGGTGGTGGACAGCGATGATGCGTCTGCGACCCCCGCTGGGGTCGAGGGGCGCGATAGGGGACAGTGATCCGGAGGTCTTCGCAAGGCTCCGACGCTCCGGCTACCTTCTGCCAACCCCGCTGGGTTGGAAAATGGAGAGGCGGATGACGGCGGATGTACAGGATAAGGTTATGCGAACGGCTGTGCACTGAGTACTCCGTAAATCAAGATTCATTACAGAAGGACGCGAAGGACGCGAAGGGCCAGAAAGGAACTCCCCTTCAAAAACTTTCTTTACGCAGTACTGAGCCACGATGCGCTTTTGGGCTATGTAATCCGAAATAGTACGTATGGTGTGATATTGTTCTTTACAATTCTCGGTAATTAGGGTAAAAAGCCACTTTACGTAACTCGAACAACTCCAGGCCTTTCTGGTGCTAGGAAGGTCCAGAGGTCCATCGAGTGGTGAGAAAGACAACCAACACAACTATGAAGATTACAAGCAGAAACCATGCTCCCCCCCTCCGAATCCGTTCTCTGATGAAACTCGCACTCGTCAGCGCGATTTGCGGGCTGGGGGTTATGTCGGGTGCGTTCGCCCAAACGGTCCTTGAATTGGACCTGGGCAATAATGCGCTGGCGACCAATGGCGCCGGATTTACCAAGATCGGGACCGACAACGCCTCCATCGTCAACGGGAGCTATTACGAATTCGATGGTGTGGCTGGTAGCGCTTACACCCTTTCGTTCACGAACATCGGGGAATATGGCGGAACAGGGGCCTTGAGTGCTGACGGGTTCTATAACCAGTCGGGCAACGGCCCCGCTTATTTCACTCTGAGCGGCTTGCCTTCGGGCTACACGGTAACGCTTTACGCCTGCTGGGGATGGAATGGCGAGGGGGCAGGTGCCAAGGTCATTTATGGGGGCGGCACGAACGTCATCAGCAACCCGGGCACGGATCCCAATCCCAGCACCACTACGTTGCAGAACATGGGGCGTGCGGTTGTGGCGACTAACGGCACTGTTAACGGTGAATGGTATGGGCAGGGTGGTCTGACCAGCGAAGGCCAGATAGGAGCCATGATCCTCGACATCGAGCCCTGCGAGCCGGTCATCACGATGAACGGACTGAATCCGATGCTGGTTCCGATTAACAGCACCTTCCACGATCCGGGAGCGACGGCGGTGGAATCCTGTTTGGGTGCGGCCCTTCCCGTGACCACTAATGGAACGGTGAATACGACCACACTGGGCACCTATTCGGTGACCTACACCGCCATTGCGGACGGCCATACGATTTCGCAGACCCGCACGGTCAATGTGGTGCAAAGCGACTTTTTGAATCTGGACCTGGCCAACAACGACAGCGTGAGCACGCCGGCGGGATTTGACCGGCTGAACTATTCCGGGGCAAATATGAGTTTCTCGACGAACAGCGTGGCCGGCACCACCTATACGGTCGCTTTCACCAACGTGAGCGGCACCTGGACAGGCGGGGGCAGCACGATCGATGCGGACGGGTTCTATTGCAACGCTGGCGTGACCTCCGGCTTTTCAGTGAGCGGACTGACGCCTGGAAGTTTGGTGACGCTTTATGCATGCTGGGCCTGGGACGGCGCTGCCCATGCCGCGATCATCACTTACGCTGGAGAAACCAACCTGCTGGACGTCGGCTCGGATATCACCGCTCCTTCAACGACAACGTTTGAGAATCTCGGCACGGCGGTTGTGGATAGCACCGGCGTGGTGCATGGTACCTGGACGGGTCAGGCCGGGAATCAGGGCCAGATAGGCGGCATGATTTTCAGCATTCAGGCCCCGGTCGGCCACAGCCTCACGGTCCTGCCCTCCGGCTTCACCAACAACTGCGGCGCTTCGGTGACCTTTACCGCGGCGGCGTCCGCCGGTGCCAGCTTTCAATGGTACAACAATCTTGGTCAACTGATCAGCGCGGCTACCAATGCGACGCTGGCGTTGACCGACCTGCATCCTTCGGACAGCGGCAACTTCAAGGTTGTGGCCTACGGCACCGGTTGGGCGGTAACGAACGTCGTGCCGGTCACGATCATCGATGTTGCCCCGCCGGTCATGACCATGAGCGGAGTCAGCACGATGATTGTCTGGCTCAACAGCACCTTTACCGATCCGGGCGTTACGGCTTACGATTCCTGCGCCGGCCACAGCCTGACCGTGACCACCACCGGGACGGTCAATACGAGCGTGCTGGGCGAATATGACCTGACCTACTCGGCCACGACGGTCGACGGAACCGAAGCCAGTCTCACACGATCGGTGATCGTTATCGACCACTCCATCCAGCCGGATGTTCAGTGGGCGTTGGACTTCCAGTCTGAATCCGACGTTGCCCTTGCTGTGACTGGATTCACCGCGCTTCCGGTCTTTGATATCGAGCAAGATCTCTACGGCAATGTGTCGGTCCCCGACCCGACTTTCACTGGCAGCAGCTATGTGCTGAGCTTCACGAATATCAGTTCCTGGAGCACTTCAACGCAGGATAGCTATGGTCTTTCGACCGCTGGCTTCTATAACTACGGCTACACCCCCGCCACCTTTACCGTGAGCGGGCTCCCGGCGGGCGTGGTGGTGAATATCTATGCGGTCTATGGGTGGGATGGCCCGCCCAAGGCGGCGCAGATCGTCTACGGCGGCGAAACCAATATCCTGGACATCGGCATCATGACCAACTCCACGGAGCCGCTGACCGAGGGCGACCTGCAGTTTATCGGGTCGGCGGTCGCAATTGATGGGTCGGTCACCGGGACCTGGTATGGACCCGGCGGCACGAATACGGAAGGCCAAATCGGCGGCATGATCATCGACATCCAGTCCATTCCCGCGCATTCGGCGATGATCTCGCCTGCGGTGAGCACGCCTCAATGCGGCAGCAACCAGACGATGACCGCGACGGTTTCCGGCATGACGCCCTTCACTTACCAGTGGTATGACAACCACAACAACCTCATCAGCGCGGCGACCAATGCCACCTTTACGCTGGTTAATGTGCGCCCCAGCAGCGTAGGGACCTATACGGTGGTTGCCAGCAACGCCTACGGTCGCAGCACGAATACCGCAGCCATCCAGGGGGTTACAGATACCGCCCCGCCGGTGATGACGCTCAACGGCGTGGACCCGGTGGTCGTCGCGGTGAACAACGGGGCTTATGTGGACGCCGGAGCTACGGCGTTCGACCTTTGCGCTCAAGCCTACGTGGCGGTCAGGACCAGCAATCCGGTGGATGTCACCACGATCGGCACGTATACCGTGACTTACACGGCAACCACGGCCGCCGGCAACCTGGGCACGCTGACGCGGACTGTCAATGTGGTTCCGTATCCGAATGACACGCTGCAACTGGACTTTGCGCCAACCGGGACGGTCCTGCCGGCTCCCGCGGGTTTCACGCTCGTTCAGAACGCGGCGGCGTTGACGCCGGGGGATTACAGCTTCCCCAACGTGGCAGGCAGCAGCTACACGTTGAGCTTCACCAATATCGGCAGCTACAACACCGGCAACACCAACGAACCGTTGGTGACCGAAGGGTTTTACTCCTATGCGGCGAACGGTCCCGCTTACTTCGCGATTGGCAACGTGCCCATAGGGGTCAATGTTACCCTGTATGCCATCTATGCCTGGAACGGCGTTGGGGAAGGTGCTGACATCTTCTTCGGCGGGGCGAATACGCAAATCGCTGACAATGGCGATCCGGGCCTGAATCCGACCCTGGCGAACTTCACCAAGATTGGGGCGGCTACAGCGGATTCCAATTCGACAGTCCAGGGTTATTGGCAAGGCCCGGCCGGACCCGATAGCGAAGGCCAGGTTGGTGCTATGGTGATCCTCATTGGCCCCACTAGTATGCCTGTGGCCGGCTACAACCAGCTATCGATGCCGCAGTTGGTCAATGGCGCTTGGAACATCGCGTTCCTGGGCGCGGCGAGTGCCAAGTACGTGTTGGAAACGACCTCCAGCCTGCAAGCGCCGGTGGTTTGGACGCCGGTGGCCACGAACCAGACCAGCAGTGCCGGAGCGGTTACCTTTACGGTTACTCCGACGTCAGGCAGCGGCTTCTATCGGACCCATTCGCTGCCGTGAGCAGCTTGCCCCCGGAGAATGCGCCTCTCGAAGGCGCATCGCCGGGGGACGTTCCTTTTTCATGGCCTGCCCGCCTCGGTGGCGGGCAGGCTTTTTATTGGTGCCCGTCAGAGATTAACGAAGAAAGCCGAATCACCCTCCTATGCGTTTTCATGCCCGAGTTGTGCCCTTGCTGGCGCTTGCCCTAAGTTCCCTGATCTCCGCCCCTGCGCAGACATTTACCAATCTCGCTGATAAAGCTGGGATGACTGTCTATGCCACCAGCGCCGGCACCAATGCCGTCGTGTGGGATGGCGCCAATTATGCGCCGCGGGTAGGCGAGTATTATTCCTACGGGGCGGATCTGGTGCTGCCATTCCAGCTCCCGACGCTCCCCCCGGGGGCCTCCTTCGCCACGGCTGATTTTCGAGTGTGGCTCTTCGACATGGTCGGGCAGACCAATGTGCCGTTTAGCGTGGACCTTTATGGATTGGCGGCCCGAGATTCCAACACGGTTCTATCCACGGATTTTTACGCAAACGCGAGCCCCGACCCCAAAGCGGAGTTGCTCCAGGCCGGCTACCTGTTTCCTGGCATGACCAATGGCGATGGTTCCTCCGCGACCGCGCCGGCCATCATCACCTCCTTCGGCGCCGACACCAACCTGGTCAGCTACTTGAACGCGCAGTACAACTCCGGCGTGGGAGCCGGCTTATGGATTTTCCTCCGGCTGAGCCCCGCCACCAACTATTTCAACGGCAATTATGCTTATTGCCCCATGACCTCGATGGCGGGCGAAACGTGGGCCTGGCCCATGCTCGAATACACCACGACCGCCAATACGAATTCGCCTCCGGTGCAAACCAACAACCAGACCATCAACCTGGTGTTTCCCGTGCAGGGGCTAGCTTATGCCAAAGTGAATGTGTCGCCCACACCGCTTGACGTAACCCCTGCGCCGCCCGAAGGGATTCTCAGCCCATCCGTCCGCAACCCCACTTCGCCGGTGACCTACCAATACACCTTCGCGCCCAATACCACCGTCACCATCTCAAAGAATCAATTCACGGGCTCGGACCCGAACACGGACATCGAGTTGAGCACGGTGGATTACACGGGCTCCACGCTGACGGGCCAGTCCGTCACCACGCTGGCATTGAACGGTGCCACGTGGAATGTGCAGGTCTATTCCCTGAGCGCGACCAATTCCACCAATACAATCTCCGGCCTGATTCCGGATCCATATCCCGTGGTGCCGCCCGTGGCCGTTTCCGGCGCCTTCGGACTCATCTCCCCCGGCGATCAGGCGCTGATCACCTCGACGCGCCGTCCGCAATTGAGCTGGTGGCCGGTAGCCGGCGCGGTGAGGTATGATGTCTATGTCAACCTGAGTCTGACCAATTACGACTGGATGGCGCCCGGCAGCTTGCTGGATCGTTTTACGCTGGTGGCCAGCGTGACCAACGGCGCGTGGTGCCTCCTGCCGCAGGATCTGCCGGACCGCTGGACTTACAAGTGGTACGTCGTCGCCACTGATAGCCTTGGCGGCACCCAACGATCCGACCTCCGCGTCTTCAGCATTTATCTGCCCAACGTGACGACGGTCCAGGACGGCATCACGAACATCAACGGCATCCGCGATCTTAACAAGGACGGCATTATCGAGCCTTACGAAGATTGGCATAATCCTCCCGCCGTGCGTGTGGCGGACCTGATGTCCAGAATGACCCTGCACGAGAAGGCGATGCAGCTCTTCTGGAACGCGCAGGTTTTTTCGAATGCGGGCTTTGCCTTCGGGCCGTTCCAGGCCAGCGATCTGTTTGCGTATCAACTGGTGATGGCATCGAACCGGCTGGGCATTCCCTTCCTGGGCGCAGGCGACACGATCCACGGGTTCAAAACAACGTATCCGACGCAGCCGGGCCTGGCCGCCACTCGCGACCTGCAGCTTGTATGGGGAGTGACCGACGTGCAGCGGCGCGAATCCGTCGCGGTCGGGTATCGCGGCACGCTCTCCCCCCTGGCCGAGGTGGGCACCAAGGTGCTTTATCCGCGCATCCAGGAAGGCTGCGGCGAGGATGCCGACCTGGCGGCGGGAATCGTCCGCGCCATGGTGGTCGGGTTGCAAGGCGGTCCTGAGATCAATCCGCAATCCATCATGATCACCACCAAACACTGGCCCGGGCAAGGCGCCGGCGGCGAAGCCGGCGTGGTCTATGACGGCACGACCATTCATTATCACATGCGCCCCTGGCACGCGGCGATCGAAGCCGGCACCAGTTGCATCATGCCCGGTTACGCCGGCTGCCTGCTCCTGGCTCCGCAAGGCGGCGGGGCGGGTGACACCGCCTCGATTCTCGCGTACCTGCGCAACAACCTGGGCTACACCGGTTTGATCTGCACCGACTGGCTGCCTTCGGGGGATTGGACCAACGCGGCCATCGCCGGCTCCGACGTCATGGGAGGAGCGGACCCGACCGTGATGGGCAACTTTGAGGACGTGGTGCCCGAATCGCGCATCGATGACGCAGTGAGCCGCGTGCTCGACCTTAAGTTTCGCCTGGGCATTTTTGAAGACCCCTACGGCAGCAACGTTGCCGGCACCGTCTATTGGCACACCCCGCAGAATGTGGCCATCGTCCATCAGGCCGCGCTGGAATGTGTGACCTTGTTGAAAAACGACGGCGCGCTTCCCATGCGCCTGCCTGCCGGCAGCTCGATCGTGGTCACCGGCCCGCGCGCGGACGATCCTTCCTGCATGGTCACCTGGCGCAGCGATTTTCATAATGTGGATTACGGCAGCCAAACCATTTACCAGGCGCTGGTAACGCGCGCCGCGCAGGACGGCATCACCGTCTATTCCAATGCCGCGTTAGCCGGCACGAATCCCATCTCGGCGGCGGTGGTCGTGGTGGGCGAAAGCTATTACACGCACGGCACGTATTGGGACGATGACAGCCCTTGGCTCCCGGATGATCCGATTGGGCCGGCTCACGATACGAACGACGCGCCCCAGTTCGGCCTCATCGAGTATTTCCACACCAACGGCATCCCCACCACCACCATCTGTCTGTTGCCGCGTCCGTATGTGCTGACGAATGTTGTCGCCGAGAGCGACGCCTTCATGGTCGTGTATCGGCCGGGCGACGAAGGCGGGCCGGCCATCGCTCAGATCCTGTTTGGCGACCGCGAGCCTTCGGGGAAGACTCCATGGCAGTTGCCTCTGAGTATGAGCCAGGTTGGCGACGACATTCAGGCTGATTGGGCGAGTGAGCCGGACCATTGGGATCTTCCCTATGACCTCGGCGCCACACCGGCCGAGCTGGCCTCCATTCGCAGCAATATCGCCGCAGGACTGCCAGTGCCTCCCACCACGGGCCAGCCGCTCTTCCAGTACGGCTCTGGCATCCAGGGTTTCGGCCTGGTCGATGCGACCCCCCCGCAAGCCTTCACCTTGCTCTCCCCCACCAACGCCCAGAACATCACCGGCGCGCTGCCGGTATTCACCTGGCAACCCGCTATCGATCCGGAAACGGGCATCCAGCGCTATGAGGTGTATATCGACAATGCCTTGACGGCTACGACAACCAAAGCCACCTCCTACACCCTGACGGGCGCGATTGTTGGCAATGGCCTTCATTCCTGGTATGTGAAGGCCTACAACTGGGCCGGCGGCGTTACGGCATCGCCGACGTTCACCTTTGCCATCAGCGACACGATCCCGCCGGCAACGTTTCTCGCCTGGCTTCCCACCAACGGCGCTGCCGTCACTTCTTCCGGCGCGGTCACGTTCTGCTGGGAGCAAACCACCGATGCCGGCACCGGCGTCGCCAGCTACTCTTTGCTGCTGGATGGCGCCAATATCGCGACCGCCTACCCCAGCCCTTACGTGCCGCCGACGAACAATCTCGCCCTCAACCAGACCGCTTACGCCAGTTCAACCAGCTTTGGCACCCCGGGCGCCTCGGTGGATGGCGACCTGACCACCCGTTGGTCCAGCGCCTGGACCGGCGTGCCCAATGCCGACACCGAATGGTTCATGGTTGATCTTGGCGCCCTCTACTCTATCAAGGAAGTCGTGCTCAACTGGGAGACCGCCTACGGCGAGGAGTACCTTATCCAGGCTTCGACAGATAACAACACCTGGACAACGCTCTACCACAAAATCGGCGGTGTCGGCGGCACCGATGACCTGACAAACCTCAGCGGCGTGGCCCGTTATATCAAGATGCAGGGAATCCATCGCGGCACCGGTTATGGCTACTCGCTCTGGGAATTCCAGGTGTTCGGCCTCGGCATCGAACAGATCACTCTCCCGGTGCCCACCGGTGCGCATACCTGGCAAATCCGCGCCAGCGACGGCGCCGGCAACACTCGGGTCAACAGCAACGGCGTGTTGGGATTCACCTGCCTTACACCTTTCATGCAGTGGCAGATTCAGTATTTCGGCAGCTTCACCAACCTGGCTGCCGCGTCCGGCGCCGATGCCAGCGGCACCGGTCAGAACAATCTCTTCAAGTACATGGCCGGCCTGAATCCGACCAATCCGGCCTCAGTGTTCGTGCTGCAACTGGACTTGCCGGGGAACCAGCCAAACCTCACCTTCGGGCCGATTTGGACCAACCGTCTCTATGACGTGCAGTTCAGCGGCGACCCGTTGAGCGGTATTTGGACCGACCTTGCAGGGGCGGCGGTTCCATCGCAAAACGCCAGTCAATTCACAGTCACTGACACCAACGGGCTGGGGCCCGCGCGCTTTTACCGGGTCAGTATCATTTTGCCGTAGAGCGGGATGGACCCCATTCCAATGGGAAGCGACATTTGTCCCTGATCCTCGCCTAATTTTCTCATTTCCCCAAGAAAGGTGAAGCGGGGTGCGTTTTTCTGCGTGTTTTTGTTGACAATGACCTATAGATTTTCTATACGTCATTTTCATGTCTGCCCGCTTGCCGCTCTTGCACAAGACGCCCTTCGTCTTGGATCCGCGGCCGTTGTTCGAGGCCACCAGTCCCCACGCCGGTCTCTTGAGCGTCTCGCGCGCTTACCGTGCCCTGGGCCTGCCGGCCCTGGTCGCCGCCAACTTATCTCTGCGCAAACGCCAACGGGGCTTTGCCGAGGCGCAGTTCATCGAATCAATCTGCCTGCTCCAAAGCGTTGGGGGTGAATGCCCTGAGGATATGCATTTGCTCTCGGGGGACACCTGCCTGGAACGAGGGCTGGGCTACAGCCCGCCCAAAGCCACCGCCGTGCGGGAGTTTCTGGAACGCTTCCACGACAAGAGCCTGGAGCAGTTGCGGCCCAAACGAGAAGACCAGAAGAGCTTCATTTTTCCTTCGAGCGAGCCCGTGGCGGCTTTGCAGGAAGTGCTCAGCGGGTCGGTGCACAAGATCGCCAAGCTCTACGACCAAGCGGGGCAGGCGCAGCGGATTGCCACCGTGGACCAGGACGCGACGATTATCGAGAGCCATAAGGAAGCGGCCTATTGGCATTATGAGGAGGGGCGGGGCTACCAACCGATGGTGGCGGTGTGGGCCGAGACGGACCTGGTGTTGGCCGATGAGTTTCGGGACGGCAACGTGCCGGCCAAGCAGGACCCCTTAACCTGCGCCAAGCTGGCCTTTGGCGCGTTGCCCGATACGGTCACCCAGCGGTATTTCCGAGGCGATTCGGCCTGTCACGAGAATGAATTACTGGAGTGGTTAAAGCATCCGGACCGGCAGCAGGAGCCGGGCGGACGGATCGGTTTTGCCGTCAGCGCCGTCATGAGCGAGCCGTTGGGCAAGGCCATTAGGAAGGTGGGGGAAACGCAATGGAAGACCTTTGGCACAGAAGACGACGGCACGTTGCGGCAGTGGGCGGAAGTGGACTTTGTGCCCGGCGACAAGACTGAGCAGAAAGAGAGTAAGCCGCTGAGGTATGTGGGGCTGCGCTTGCTCAAGCCCCAGGGGGTGTTGTTTAAGGACGGCACTGACCGACACTTTCATGCGGTGATCACCAATGAGCAAATCGAGGGAGGGCGCTTATTGGATTGGCATCGGGAGAAGGCCGGGACGGTCGAACATACGCATGACGAGGTGAAGAATGAGTTGGGAGGCAGTCACGTGCCCAGCCAGCGATTTGGAGTCAACTCGGCCTGGTTCAAGATCGCGCTGCTGACCTATAATGTCATCAGCGCGATCAAGGGGCTGTGCTTGGAGGGGGAGGAGCGAAACGCGCGGATGAAGCGGTTTCGGCTCTTACTCATTCACGTGGCGGGGCGGATGAACCGAAACAATTGCGTGATGGGCTTGCGGGTGTGCAACAACACGGCGGCGCTCAAGCGGATGCAGGCGGTGTGGCGGGTATTTGAACTGCCGACGCAGGCGACCTCGGCCAAAGCCCTTGGGGGGCGAGGTGGTTAGGGGACCGCCAGCAGGGGTTTTGGTCACCCGCACTATAGAATGCGGGATGGGGGAAGTGTTCCTGAGGTAGCGGGTTGCGCTGCTTTTTGACGGTTAGGGCGTGGATTTTGCGCAGTCGTCCGGAGAACGAAAGCCCTGCGCACGCGGTATCTGGCATTTTTTTCGTCCCTGTTCCCTAAGGCGAGGTTTTGGGTTTGTAATTGACCCTTGTCCCGCTCGGGGCAAGAGTAAGAGCGTGAAAGCCGTTCCTTGCTCTCGCGCGGACGTGCCTTCCAGTGGCTCGCGGGGCGCGCAAAGGCGGCCGGCGGTTCGCCCGCCCGGCGACGTTGAGGAGCCGCTGTGGTCTGAAATCGGCCGACTCGGCGGAGAGGACCGGAGGAAGGGCGCCGAAGGGGCTCTGAATGTCTTCGAAGCCTCGCTGGCCCAGTTGGTTCGCGACAATCCCAAGGCCTACGGGGCCACGGGTGAGGCCGCGAGCCAGGACCGGGTGGTGGCGGACTTGATCGGCTCGGTGAGGACCTCGTTCCTGCGGCAAACCGTCGAGACGCTTCGATACCGCTCGGGCTATGTCCGGATGTGGGGTTGTTGGATCCACCGGGCGGTATTCACGTTCATCGGTTTTGGTTTGTTGGCGGCGGCGGTGCTGCCGCTCTGTGCCGTTTCCCTGATGTCATCCTCGGCGTGGGGGTGGCTGCCGGGAGCGCTTGGCCTCGTCATGGCCGTGGTCCTCGGAGGCTGGATTCTGAGCCGCATCCAGCACAAATAAGCTGGCAAGATTGACTCTAAAATGAAACTTCTAATCGTTAGCGCCGCCGTGTGCCTATTGCTGGCAGGGTGCGGCCAGCAGGTGCCGCAAAACAAGGTGACGCTGCTGGTCAAAACCCTCGGCGCGCGCTCCACCACCAACGCGACCGCCTCGGCGGAGATCTATTGGGCGCGGCGGCTGCCTCTTGGCGCGAACGCCAACCCGGGGGTCCGCGTCTTCACCTTCCCCCTGGGCCTCCAGGAATATGAATTCAGCCAGGCGCCGAGCTATGAATCGCCCCGGGACGAAGCCATCGAGGTGGATTGCCTGGGCGGCCATCTGACATTTGACGTCAATATCCAGCTCTATTTGGACAAGGAGATGCCGGGGCTGGCGGACAAACTCCTGCAATTCATCAACGATCACCAGCTCCAGGGCTACAACGGCGAACGCGACATGCTCGCGCGATGGGCGGGGGAAAAACTCCGCCAATTCGTCCGTGAACCGCTGGCCCAGTACGCCCTCAACAAGCAGGTCATCGAAATCATGCGCAATAAGAAGGAGATGAACGAGGTCCTGATGAAACGGATGAACGAGCGCTTCAATAAATATGGATTGGTCTTCTGCGCTGGCGGCATCTCCTCCGAAATCCGCATCCCACCCGACCAGAAACAGCGAATGAACGCTATCGTCACCACCGAGTACGCGAATCGCACGCTGCAACTGCGCAGCGCCAAGCTCATGCCGCTGCTCTCGGAGATCAGCCAGATCGAGCAGACGGGCCTGACCCAAAGCCAGGACAAGCAGAACTTCGGCAGCCAGGAGGAGATCCGCATCCTGGCCGAAGCTCAGCAGCAGCGGCGCCAAATGTTTGTGGGCCTGGTGGGGGAGACCAATTACATCGTTCTGGAACAAATGCTGACGATGGTGAGGAACCTCAGCGAGGGCCAGACCAAGGTGTTGGTGGTGCCCAAGAGCATAGCTTACCTGTCGCCCTTGCTGTTCGAGCCGGCTGCCGCCTCGCAAAAACATTAGGTTATGTCCGCTGTCCTCCGAACCAAACCCAGAAGAGAGCTGCCACATATGAAAACGGCACTTGCAGGCATCGTCATCATCCTTTGCGTTATTTCGCTCGCCAGCTTCACCAGCGGCACCTATGTCAAGCAGGGCGAGAAGGCGTTTTTCTACAATGTTTCGTCCGGCCAGGCGGTGAACCCGCAGGCCAACCCCCTGCTGCCGATGGGATTCCACGCCACCTGGGGGCCGAATGAAAAGGTCTTCACCGTGATGGGGACCATCATGGACTACGAGTTTACCGGGGCGGGCAGCGGCACTTCGCCGGAGTTTGACGAGACCCTGCGTTGGAACTCGAGCGAGGGGGTGGTCATGGATGCCGAGTACAAGCTCTACGGCCAGGTCACCGATCCCTGGACCTTCTTCCTGCATTTTGGCGAGCTGGAGCATGCTTATAGAACACCGGCGCACACCGACATCCGGGTTTACGAAGCGCTGCGCTTTGCCGGCAAGGCCATGAACAAGCATCTCAACGAAGTGGCCGCGACGATGGATGCGGAAAGCATCCGCACCCGGCCTGATCTTTTGAAACAGGAGCTGCTGTCGTGGGTCCGGCCGTATATGAAGCAGTTCGGCTTCGAGGTGACCGACCTGCTGTTCATGGGCAACTTCAAGTATCCGGACGGCAACGTTATCGACCAGGCGCGGCGGCAGTTGACCGATCTGGACGCCGAGATCCGCGCCAAGGAGCAGGAGAAGGAGAACAAGGCCAACCAGGCGAAAGTCGATGTCAGCCAGGCCGTCATCAACGCCACGATGAAGATCGAGGGGGCCAAGCGCCGCGCTTCCGCGGTCATCTCCGAGAGCACCGCGCTCGCCAACGCTCTCAAAAGCTCGATTGATGAAATTGGCGTCGACGGAACCATGAAGCTCAAAATGACCGAGCTTTACGGAGAGCTGACCAAGTCCGGCGTTATTCCTGTGGTGATTGTCACGGAGGACTCGATCTTTGCCGCGCCATTCTATCCGGCCACGACGCCCGGCAAAGCCCGCGCCTCGGCGGCCGCTCCGGTGAAGGATTAGCGTTCCCGCGTCGCCGGGGTCGGTGTCTGGATCGGCCCAGCGTAACTCCACCCATTGCGGGAGCGCGGATTCGCGGCGAGGGTCCAGGATGGCTGCCGCTGCCTGAAGGAGAGGTGGCGGAAGCGCGAGGCATGTCGTTACGGGAGTTGGTATGTGGGAGGGCGCTCCGAACCGACGAGGAGCAGGCCGAAGAGATCGGCATCGGGCCGGCGGTGCCGGTCCTGGGGCTGGATGCGTTGGCTTCCGCCTCGTACGGTCCCGAAGCGGCGCTGACCATCCTCCTTCCGCTCGGCGCCCTGTCGTCCGGCTATATCGGCCCCATTACCGCGGCCATCATTGCCGTGCTGCTGGCGGTGGCGCTTTCTTACCGGCAAACCATCCCTGCCTATCCTGGGGGCGGCGGCTCGTTTACGGTCGCCAAAGAGAATTTGGGGCGCTTTGCCGGACTGCTGGCGGCCAGCGCTCTCTCGATTGATTACGTGCTGAACGTGGCGGTGGCGATCTCCGCCGGCGTAGGCGCGCTGGTGTCAGTGGTGCCGCCGCTCCTGCCTTACACGCTGTCATTGTGCCTCGGGATCCTGGCAATCCTGACGGTCGTCAACCTCAGAGGATTGCGGACGGCAGGGCTGATTCTCATGCTCCCGACCTACCTGTTTGTTTTTTGCCTGGGGCTGACCATTGTGCTGGGAGCGGTGAAGACGGTCCTGGCGCATGGCCATCCGCTGCCAGTGACCCCGCCGCCAAAGCTGCCGGTCAAGCTCCCCACGGCGGGGCTCTGGCTCCTGCTAAGGGGCTTTGCCAGCGGGTGCACCGCGCTCACGGGCGTTGAAGCCGTCAGCAATGCCGTGCCCATTTTTCGCGAGCCGCGTGTGAAGCTGGCCCGCCGGACGCTCACCGTTATCATGAGCATTCTCGCCTTCCTGCTGGCTGGGGTGGCCTTTTTGTCACAGAGCTACGGGATCGGCGCCACCCCGCAGGGCCAGGCCGGCTACCAGAGCGTGCTCTCGGAATTAGTGGGGGCGGTGGCCGGCCGGGGCTTCTTCTACTTCGTGACCATGACCGCCGTCCTGCTCGTGCTGGCGCTATCCGCCAACACCAGCTTTGCGGATTTTCCCCGAGTGTGCCGGCTGCTGGCGCTGGATGAGTCCCTCCCGGCCGAATTCGCCCATCGGGGCCTCCGGTTGGTTTATTCTCAGGGGATACTCCTGCTGGCTTTTCTGGCGGGCTTCCTTCTGGTCGTATTCGGCGGGATCACTGACCTGCTCATCCCGCTTTTTGCTGTGGGAGCATTCCTCGCGTTCACGCTGTCGCAGTTTGGCATGGTCGCCCATTGGCGTCGGCGGGGCGGACCGAAGGCTTTGCGCTCGCTGGCATTGAATGCGGTGGGCGGCACGGCCACGGCCGTCACCCTGCTTATCATATCGGTCTCCAAGTTCACGCAAGGGGCATGGATCACCCTGCTGGTGCTGCCCTCCTTGCTGATAGGCTTTTCCCGCTTGCGCCGTTATCACGAGCGGCTGGAAAGGGAGGTTGGCGGCGACGGGCATCTGAAGCTCGATATTACCCGGCTGGTCGAGCCGATTGTGGTGGTTCCGCTCAAGCGGTTGGACCGTGTGACCGAGAAGGCCCTGCGCCTGGCGGTGACCTTGTCGGGCGAAGTGCGCGCGGTGCAAATCCTGGCCGAGGAAATGCAGACCGAGGACTTGAGGCGTGACTGGCCGAGCCTAGTCGAGCAGCCGGCCAGGGAAGCCGGCCGCCGGCCGCCGAAGCTGGAGGTCGTCAACTCGGTTTACCGGGAGTTCTATGGCCCGCTGCTCGACTACGTGGGGAAACTGGCCGCGGAACATCGCAACCGGCCGATTGCGGTGATGATTCCGGAACTGGTCGAGAAGCGCTGGTACCATTTTATCTTTCGGCACCGTGTGACCCTGCTCAAGGGGTTGCTCCTCCTGCGAGGAGGACGGCAAATCCTGATCATCACCACTCCCTGGTATCTGGAGAAGGAGCCATAAGCCGCGGAGCCCGGGACATGTCCTCGGTGTGCGCGCCCCGGCAAGGATCTCTGGCCTTTCCCGGCTGCCGGAGGGGCGCTCAGACGCTTCGGACAGCCTCATATTCAAAAGAAAAAGGCGAAAAACCGCTTCACAAAGTGAACTTCCGGGCCGAATTTACCGTCGGATTGTTATATGAAGAAAATTTTTCTATCTGCTGCGATTCTGTTCGGAGTTGTGACTGCGTCTCAGGCTGGTGTCCGCATCGGCATTGGGGTGGGCATTCCGCTGCCCGGTGTGTCGATTGGCGCGCCGGGGCCGGCTTATTATCAAGCCCCGCCCGCGTATTACGCCCCGCCGGCCTATTATGCCGCGCCTCCTGCTTACTACGCTCCGCCGGCCTATTACGCCCCTCGGGTAGTCGCTCCGTCGGTGGTTGTGACCCCGCCGAGTTTCTACTTCGGGTTTGGCCGCGGCTGGTGGGGGCATGGCCATTATTACCGCGGCTGGCGCCGCTAAGGGACGGGGTGCGCCCGTCCTCGGGCGCAGCGGGCGCCGGACACCGGCTGACAGGGGGATATTCCCCCGCCTCGGCATGGCCGAGGCCTGCTGCGCCAGAGCGCGGGCGCACTCTTCGGGAAAATCCTGTGAATCCTGTCAAAACACCTTCGCCAGTTTGCCCTTGCATCCCTGCCCGAACCCTGCTTCATTAAGGCCTGCCCTGTGCGCATATGGCGGAATTGGCAGACGCGCTACTTTGAGGTGGTAGTGGGGTAACCTGTGCAGGTTCAAGTCCTGCTATGCGCACCATCTCCCGTCACCCGGACACCATCGCCGGAGCGGGATTTTGGCAACCGAAGGTCTCGGTTACGCTGGGACAACAAAGCCTGAAATCGCAGTTGATTGGTCATGACACCCCAAGCCGCGCTGGAAGCCCAGATCAACCGCTACCGGACCATGACGAGGGAGGAGCGGGTTGCGATAGCTTTCCGTCTACACGAATTGGCCTGCGAAATGGCGCGTTTGGGCATCCGCCGTCAACATCCGAAGGCCTCGGCCGCTGAAGTTGAAGCGCTGCTGCGGCAGCGGTTGGAATTGGCCCGCAACCTGTGACCGAGCAAGAGCTTTTACTGGGTGACGTGGCCGGCGTCGTTCAGGTTCAGAGGGGAAAGCTGGATGAGGCCTATCTGCGGCGCTGGGCAAAGGACTTGGCTGTGACCGCCGAACTGGAGGCCGTGCTGTCGGGAGCTATCAAGCCAAAGCACACCTAAGCAAGGCAGCCTGTTGAATTGAGGCGGTCACGGCGCTTGGCTTTTAAGGGCCGGTGGCTATGATTGGCTTATGGAACGGCCGAAATCTGGCGAGGAGTTCAAACCTGTAGGGGTGAGGCAAGAGCATTCAAAAAGTGTGACTTCTGCACCCCCAATATACGAACCGGTTCGTTCAATCAAATAGTTGAAGAAGCAGACCTCAAATGAAGGACCAGAAGTCAGATGTCTTCAGCGTTTCAGATGGCGACGCATATTGCTGGCTTGAGCAAAAGTCATCGGATATGCTCAAGGCCGTTACGAAGCATGGAGATCCAGTCGAACTGACAAAACAAGAGGCAGTCGATTTGGCGCACGCTCTCCTGAAGGCGGCCGAAGAAATCGACTGAAGCTGATATGAACGCGCAGCAGGCATTCACGCATTTTGTTCAGCGATGCCTTACGCCGGAAAAGGCGCGGCATTTCAGCGAGCTGTGCCTCAACAAGAAAGGACAGCGGCAGGTTCTGGCGAGTCTCTATCACGAGTTCGAGCCTGCGCTTCTCCCAAGCGCAGTACAGCGCGGCAGTTACGACAGCCTTTGGAGTAGGCCGTGTTTTGTTTTCCACGAACGGCTCGGATTTGGTGTCGAGGTCGCATCGATCCGCGAGGCGTACGATCGGTTGTCCATTGAGGGCGGTTGGCTCATACTCCTTCGTGATGGCTCGACAGGCATTTATCGCCCGGAGGCGAGATGGGATGATGAGAAACTCATTGGCTAACAAATCGTTCCAGCCGACGATGGGAGCCCGTCTCGTGAAATATCGGGATTCAATGGCCCGGCGCGGCTGCGCTCGTCGTTCCGCAACATAGCTATGCTCTCACGAGATTCAGCCCGCGCCGCTGAGGCTATTGACTTATCCCAAGCGCTCTCACTTCATGATCTTGCGACGTCGGCTGCCTTTGGTAGCCACTGCTTGGCAGGCCGGGTGATGGCGGCAGTTTTGGAACTGGCCCGCAAGAACCTGATTCGATGGACAAGAGAGCTGGATTACGGGAACGCTCCCGGAATTCTAGGGGCAAACATTGAGGCAGATCTCGCGTGGATCAACTCTTTGCGGTTTGACCCAAGGGCGGTTCCAACGAAGGAAAATCTTACGCTCCTCATCGAGCCCACAACCGCCCTCGTAAGAGAGCTGGACGAGGCGCTTGAAGTTTACGGGAGTATTCTCAGCGGCCAGGCCGAACCTGACGCTTCACCGAATAGCGGCCCGATGGAGCGGCTCGGCAATTCCGGAGTCAGTGGCGAGCCGCCATCCGTGAGCTAATCGATCGTTAGCTAGAGTCGCCATGAGACCAGATGTCCATAGCCTGAAGCGAAGAAAACTGGTCGCGGAGTTGCTGATGATGGTCTGCGGGGTGTTTGCATTCGCATGGATCGCGCCTGCCCTGATCTTGACTTGGCGGGATGCGACACTGCTCCCAGCATCTCATGTCTTGTGGCAGCTGTGGCCACTGGTCCCAATCCCCCTTTGCGGCCTTGGCCTTGCATCGTGGTGGAGGTCTTCACTTGGACGTAGGCTGAGAGCGCTGAGCGGTTGGGAGGCAGGCGACCACGGCTAACCAGTCGCGCCGGCGAACGCCGGGAGGCCGTCTCAGTATTCTCCTTGCATTACTGTCCCGACGCGGCTGTACTCTGAGTTCGGAAACAGAAACCAATGGGCTTGGAATATAGAATCGAGACCCGCGACGCAATCCGCTTGGACGTACCAGGTTTTCTGCGCGGCTTGCCGGAGTTCGTGACTGAGGAAGGCGGAGCCTTTCATCTTGGCTCCGCCCCATCCAATATTCTCTTCACCGTGAGGCACGAGGGGGGTTGTGTGTATGTCTGCCAGCACGTTGCATCGAGAGAGACAGACGCTTTTCTTGGCTTGTTGATCCGCCGAATTCTCTCACTCAATGATCACGTTGTGGTATCGGAGCTATGAATTCGCCGAACTATGCCGCTCCGGTGGACGCGCCGAAAGGCCCTCTGTTTCTTATCGGACGCTCTTGCGGCGCGCCAGTGATGTGGAGCTATGCGCGGGGCGCAAAACGTGAGCTTTCGGCAGCATAATAAGAATCCTGAGGCGGCCTGGCGCAAGAAGCACCGTGAGGAGCTTCTCCGAGCGGGGATGCCGGATTGTGTGCTGGACGATGAACGCCGATGGAATTATGTCCTCCTCCATGGGGCGGACGAGTTTCAGAGCGGCTGGGCTCCTTCATGGATCACGCCAGAACAGTCTGGAGCCATGCTTGAGTTGCTCCGCACATACTACGCAAATCCAATCGGTCTGGAACTCCTGCGGGAGTTGGAGAAGAGAGCCAACGCGAGGGCGAGGCCATAATCAGCACATTCATTGGACGCCGCGATGATCATCAGTTTACTTATCGAGTGCCCCTGGCGGCGCGCCTCAGCCGGGTTGTTCTGGCAGCAGAGCGGCAACAGCTTCCCCCTGCCAAGACCTCGATTGCCTTGAACCTTCTGTGCGTTTTTACGAGCCCGACCACCCATCCTACCGCTCCGTCATCAAAACGCGCCGTTGGAAAAAATCCTCGCCCCGTCGTGAGCGTCGTCGTGTCCGACACTCCGATCAAGGAATCCGCTCAACCCTCGAAATCGTAGACCACGACTTTAAGGCAATTCGGCTTAAAGACCTTTTCGACAAACTCCAGGTGCAAAGGGTGGACTTGGTACGCATCCTGGGTTTTTTTGTCCGGGAAGAGGAGGTTCAGCGCCACCTGGTAGGTTTGGTCCACCACCCCCCGCTCGCTGGGAACCATTTTGCCGGCGTGGAATTGGAGCACACCCGGAGCGCGCTTCAGGTATTGATGCATGCCGGCAAGCAAATGCTCCGCGGCATTAGGGATTTCAGGCTTGGTCCAGAAAATGACAACGTGTGAAAACATAAGATCGTGGTTTCAATGATTTGCGCCGGCAATTGTCCCCACGATCCACGCCCTCAGCAATCAGAAAGTGGGCGGAATAGCCCGGAACAATCGTTGCTCCCAGTGGCGAACCTGCTACCATGAGCGCGCGGGCTTTGAAGGCGGACCGCCCTCTTCCAGCGCCGCGATTTTTATGAAGAATCTGACTCTGGCGTTTCTGTTGGCGATGCTCACGCTCTGCGGCTGCGCTCACCAATATGTCATGAAGCTCAACAATGGCATGCAGGTTACCACCGCCACCAAGCCCCAGCTCGAGGGCAACAGCTATCACTTCAAAGATGCCAAAGGCCAGGAGCATGTCATCTCCATGGGGCGCGTGACTGAAATCACGCCGGCTTCAATGGCGCGCGATGAGGCCAGGCCGGTGTCCTCCCCCCAAGCCCAGAAGCATTGGTATTGGCCTTTCTAATCCGAATCTCAGCGCAGCCGACGGGCGGCGACGAATTTCTCCACGTATTTGCCGATGAGATCGGCCTCGAGATTGACAGCGTCGCCGACCTTGCGCTCGCGCAGGGCGGTCACTTCGTAGGTGTGCGGGATGATCCAGATACGGAAACTTTTCTTCGCGGCAGCAGCGACGGTGAGGCTGATGCCATCGACGGCAATCGAACCCTTGAAAACGACGTAGCGCATGACCTCCGGCGCCGCGGCAATGTCCAGCACGTGATCCTGCCCCAGCCGTTCCCATCGGGTGATCGTGCCCACGCCGTCGATGTGGCCGGTAACGAAATGGCCACCCAGGTTCCCGTCGGTGCGCAAAGGCCGCTCCAGGTTCACCAGCGAGCCGGGCCGCGCATACTGAAGGTTGGTCCGCTGCCATGTCTCTTTTAACAAATCGAACCGCGCGACCCTTCCCGGCCCGCGACGGCCCACCTTGACCGCCGTCAGGCAACAGCCGTTGATGGCCAGGCTGGCGCCGACCTTGAGCCCGCGCCCGCAAGCCCGCATTCGCACCGTCAGTTCAATCGATTTCGCCGCCGGCTCGATCCGCTCCACCGTCCCGGTCTCTTCCACAATTCCTGTAAACATAGGCCGAGAATAACTCCGAGGATAGGATTCCGAAATCTCAAATTCGGACGGATGCGCCTATCCATGAGCGCTTGAAGGCTTTCTTCGTTTTCGTTGTTTGCTGGCTGTTCAAGAGGTGGGATTTCCGGTCGCCGCCTCCAGCAGCCAATCCTCGCCTAGCCTGCGCCATTCGAGGCGGGTCAGCTCGAGGACCTCGCCCGGGCCGGCCGCGCCGTCGCCGCCAACGGCCCGGCGAGAGTCGCGGCCACCGAGAACCTTGGGCGCGTAGAAAAAGGCGATCCTCTGCGCCAGGCGCTGTTGCAAAAAGGAACCGTTGACCTCACCGCCGCCTTCCACCAGGAGGCTGGTGACGTTTTCCGCGCCCAGCGTCCGGAGCAGCCAGGAGAGGTCGATTTCGGGGGCATGGGTCGAGCCCGCGTGGCTGGGCGCGACCAAAACCCGAACGCGCGCCGCGAGCGCGGCCACGCGCTTCCGCGGCGCCCGCTCGCTCACCACGACGGTTGTTAGAGCCGCCTGTTCGTCGCCAACCACTTTGGCCTTCAAAGGGGTGCGCGCCAGGGAATCGAGGACGACGCGCCGAAGTTGGCGCGGGGGCGTCGAGGATGCGCGCTCCTCGGCGGGCCTGAAGGTGAGGCTCGGGTCGTCGGCGAGGATGGTATTAATCCCAACCACGATGGCATCGGCGCCTTGGCGCAGCTTCATGCCGTATTGGCGGGCCGGTTCGCCGGTAATCCACTTGGACTCGCCGGAGGCGGTCGCAATCTTGCCATCGAGTGTCATCGCGGCTTTGACGGTCACCAGCGGCGTGCGATGGACGATCCAGTGATTGAATGCCTCGTTCAACCGCTCGCATTCCGCGCCCATCAGCCCGTGGGTGACGGCGATTCCCGCCCGCCGCAGAATCGCGAAGGCCCTGCCGCAATGGCGCGGGTTGGGATCGGTGGCGCCGACAACGACGCGTTTGATGCCGGCGGCGACAATCGCCCCGGTGCATGGGGGAGTGCGCCCTTGAGTGCAGCACGGCTCGAGCGAGACATAGAGCGTCGCGCCTTTGGGGACGCGGCCGTGCTTTTGGGCGTCCTTCAACGCCTCGATTTCCGCATGGGGCTCGCCTGCGCGATGGTGCCAGCCCCGGCCGATGATCCGGCCGGCCTTGACCAGCACCGCCCCGACCATCGGATTGGGCGATGTGGCGCCATAACCCCGCCGGGCCAGCTTGATCGCCAGGCGCATGTAATCGGATGCCGCAGCCATTCTCGAGCTCAGCAAACCACGAATCGTCCCCCGCGTAAAGGCGCCATAAGACTTCCGGGGGGATGGGGTGCTTCCTCCGGTGGAACTGAACGGGCTTTGATGTATATTGTCTAATAGCTGTGATAAATAGACCGAACAATGTGAAGAAGGAATCCGTGCCGACGCTGGCCAAAGGCCAGCTCTGGAAATTGAAGCATGCCTATATTCACATTGTGGAGTTGGGGGACAGGCTGTTGAGCTACCGGATGCTCGATTTCCTCGGCCAGGACGGGGTGCGCCCCAAGCACAGCGATATCGACGTGATGTGGCGCTATTTGACCAGCCGCCGCGCGCGGTTGGTTGAGGATCGCTGGGCCTCTTGATTCTCCACAGCCGGAACTCAGTCCTTAATTCTCAAGGATGTATCTGGGCGGGGCAGAGCCTGCCGGAGGGCCGAATTCCGCGCAAAAACTGAAATCGCAGTTGTGTTTGGCGGTCGGAGAGGGCAATCTCGCCGCCGCACATCTGATGAAATCTTGTTGGCTCAAAACGGTTTTTGCCGGCGGCGTTTTGCTTGCCGGATGTTCGCTTGCCCCAGCCGCCGAGTGGTCCCAGTATCGCGGGCCCGGAACCGCGGGGGTGTCCGCCGAAAAAACGCCGGCTGGCTGGCCGGAGTCCGGCCCTAAGCTGCGCTGGCGAGTGCCCGCCTCCCCTGGATTCAGCTCGTTTGTTGTGGCGGGAGGAAAGGTGTTCACCATCGTCAGCCGCAATGTCGATGGCGCGCCGGTGGAAGTCTGCGTGGCCTGGGACGCGGAGTCCGGCAATGAATTATGGGCCGCCCCTGTCGGGGTTGCGAAATACCAGGGCGGCGGCGAAACCGGCGCTGAGGGCAACACAGGCGGAGACGGTCCGCGCTCGACTCCGGCCGTGAGCGCAGGACGAGTGTTTATCTATAACCCGGACATGGTGCTCCAATGCCTGGATGCTGCGAAGGGAAAGACCCTCTGGAAGAAAAACATTGCCGCGGAATTCCAAGGCAAAAACATCGGCTGGAAAAGCGCCATGTCGCCGGTGGTGGATGGAAACCTGGTCTACGTCGCCGGGGGCGGGCCGGGGCAGGCGATGCTGGCGTTTAACCAGGCCTCGGGCGAACTCGCTTGGAAAACCGGCGACGATGGCATGACCCACGCCACGCCGGCGGTGGCAACGGTTCATGGCGTGCGGCAGGTGATTTTCCTGATGCAGAGCGGTTTGGTGGCGCTGGAAGCCGGCAGCGGCAAAAAGCTTTGGAGCTTCCCGTTCCCATACCGCGTCTGCACCGGTTGCTCACCGGTGGTGGGCGGCGATGTGGTTTTCTGCACGGCCGGCTATGACATCGGGGGGGCCGCATGCCAGATCGTGAAGAACGGCTCGGAATTCGAGGCCCGCGAACTGTGGCGAATCAAAGGCAACGCCGCGGTGGCAAGCCTCTGGAGCACGCCGATTCAAAAGGATGGATATCTCTACGGGATGATCAGCTATAAGAAGTTCGGCGATGGGCCGCTCAAATGCGTGGATCTCAAGACCGGGTCGGTTAAGTGGCAGCAGCCCGGTTTCGGAGCCGGGCAGGTCATCCTGGCAGGCAATTACCTCGTGGCGCTTGCGGACGACGGAACGGTGGCGCTCGTGGACCCTTCGCCCGCCGCTTACAAGGAAGTCGCGCGGTTCAAGGCTATCGCGGGCAAATGTTGGAGCACCCCCGCCCTCAGCGATGGCCGGCTTTTTGTCCGGAGCACCAAGGAAGGCGCCTGCTTCGATTTGCCGGCGGCGAAATAGCCGCGGCCGTCTCCAGCAACGCCTGCACGCGCGAACTCAGCGCCGGCAGCATGGCATCGCAAACCGGCGGGACTTCCAGCACGAGGGACGGCAGCCCCAATTCCTGCCGCACGCACTGGCAAATGATCTCTC
>Ga0181517_10001666_pt1 | contig 24042 bp, 18 predicted proteins | sample PEATcosm2014_Bin_31_FD_119748 | JGI IMG/M metagenome (GOLD analysis project Ga0181517, IMG submission 119748) | Peatland microbial communities from MTU Mesocosm Facility, Houghton, MI, USA - PEATcosm2014_Bin01_30_metaG | ecosystem: Environmental > Terrestrial > Soil > Wetlands > Peat | place... | reverse complement strand
GCGGCGAATTGACCGTATTCAACCGCCAGGTGAGCGACGGCATCGATTACTACCGCACTGACGTGGACGCCCCCTGGCAGGCGTTGAACATCGACCGGCTGCGATTCACTGGTGTCGAAAGCGGACTGCACTTCGCGCTCAGCCGTTCGCAAACGCTCGATCTGCATTATGACTGGCTGATCGGCGCGCAAAACACCGTACCCGGCACTTACACCAAGTACAGCTTCAATTACCCGGCCGATTCCGGCGTGGCGGCGTGGCAAGCGACGTTCGCCGAACGCTGGATGCTGCGCACGCGCGTAGGCGCGCTGAATCGCCGGGGTCTTTCCCCGTACGCCCTCTGGGATATCTACGCCGCGTATGCGGCCGGGATAGTGCATCCGTTCTTACAAGTCTCCAACCTGACTAACACCAGTTACCAGGAAATCCTAGGCGTCCCGATGCCCGGCAGGACCGTAGTGGGAGGCGTGGAGTTGCTGGTGAGACGGAGGTGAAAGCGGAGGGTGAGTACGGATTCGGCTCCCCAACGTCCACCCGGAGGCTCAGCGAACAAAGAAAAGCCGAGACGAATCTCGGCTCAGCAGGCCGACAGTCTGCGCCACGGGGCCAAACCGACTACAATAAAAAGCTGCTGGCGATCTCTGGGGCGCGCCAAGTCGTTGAGAACTTCAACACTGGCTTGCGCGAGGATGGCTAGCTAGACGGATGTTGTCGACGGAGGGCGAATTTTGGGGGCGGGTTTTGGGAAGCTTGCTCCATTGTGGATGCATCTCATAATCATGCCCGGCAACCGAGCGGGCGGCCATCGATCCCACACATGCGCGATTACATTGAGCTGACCAAGCCGCGGATCACCTGGCTGATTCTGATGAGCACCGGAATCGGCTACTTTTTTGGACTTGCCGGCACGGGCGGCTGGAGCGAGTTTCTCCAGCACGTCGGCGTGTTGCGACTGCTCCACACCATGGTCGGAACGGGGCTGATTGCTTCCGGCACGGCCGCGCTCAACCAGTGGCTGGAGCGCGAGGCCGACGCGCAAATGCGGCGCACGGCGGACCGGCCGTTGCCTTCCCGAAGGCTGGCCTCGGGGCCGGCGCTGGCTTTCGGCATAGCGCTTTCGGTGGCGGGATTTGCCGACTTGTGGGTGGGAGTAAACCCGCTGACGGCCTGGATCGGCGCATTCACGCTGGCCAGCTACCTGTTTTTCTATACGCCGCTTAAGCAGCGCACCTGGTGGTCCACCACCATCGGCGCTATCCCAGGCGCGATGCCGCCGGTGATCGGCTATGCGGCCGCGGCAGGACGGCTGACGGCGGATTCGTGGGTGCTGTTCGCGATCCTCTTCCTCTGGCAGTTTCCTCATTTCTATTCGATCGCCTGGATGTACAAAGAAGACTACGCGCGCGCCGGGATACGAATGCTGCCGGTGGTGGAACCGGACGGCCGGTCCACGGCGCGGCAGATCGTACTTTTCGGCCTGGCTCTGATCCCGGTCAGCCTGGTTCCGGGTATGCTGGGAATGTCGGGGCGCATCTACCTGACGGGAGCGCTGCTGCTCGGTTTGTGGTTCCTGTACGCGGGCGTGCGGGTGGCCCGCGAGCGGACCGTGGCGCGGGCGCGCGGCGTTTTGCTCACCTCGGTGGTGTACCTGCCGTTCCTTTACGGGCTGATGCTCCTGGACAGGCCAGGTCTGTGATTCAAGTTGAAAACCTGACACATCGATACGGTGAGCGCACAGCCCTGCGCGGCGTCAACTTCGAAGTCGCCCAAGGCGAGATCTTCGGCCTGCTGGGACCGAACGGCGGCGGCAAGTCCACGCTCTTCCGCATCCTCTCTACGATGATGGCGCCGAGCGAGGGAAGGGCGGTGATCGGCGGCTGCGATGTGGTGCGCGACCGCGCGGCGGTGCGGCGCCAGGTGGGCGTGGTATTCCAGACGCAGAGCCTGGACAAGGCACTGACGGTGGAAGAGAATCTGCGCGCGCAGGGCCATCTGCACGGGCTTTCGGGAGCGCTGTTGCGGGAGCGCATGGAACACGCCATGGCGCAACTGGGCCTGGAGGATCGCCGCAAGGACCTGGTGGAGAAGCTCTCGGGCGGGCTGCGGCGGCGCGTCGAGATCGCCAAGGCCCTGCTGCACCGGCCGCCGGTGCTGCTGATGGACGAGGCGTCGACCGGCCTCGATCCGGCGGCGCGGCGCGATCTGACGCGCCACATCGAACGGCTGCGCGATCAGGAGGGAGTGACAATTCTTCTCACCACCCACGTTCTGGAAGAGGCGGACCGCTGCAACCGGCTGGTGCTGCTGCACAGAGGGCAAGTGGTGACGGAGGGCAGCCCGCAAGCGCTGCGGGCGCGCATCGGCGGCGACGTGGTGGTGCTGGAGGCGGAAGACGCGAAGGCCTTGGCAGGCGCGATCGAGCAACGCTTCGGATTGCGCGCCAGCCAGGTGGACGGGCAAGTGCGGGTGGAGATCGAAAACGGGCACCGCTTCATCGCCGAAGTTGTGGAGGCGTTTCCCGGCGCCATCCAATCGGTGGGGCTGCACAAGCCGACGCTGGAAGATGTGTTCGTGCACGAAACGGGGGCGCAGATTGAGTAGCTTCATTCTGCCCGCCGCTACGCTGTGGCAGCGCGAGCTGGTCCGCTTCTGGCGTCAAAAGAGCCGCGTGCTGGGCGTGGTGGCGTCGCCGCTGGTGTTCTGGCTGCTGATTGGCTCCGGATCGAACGACCTGGCGCGATATTACTCGGGCGCACTGGTACTGACTGTGATGTTCTCGGCCATCTTTTCGACCATCTCGATCATCGAAGACCGGCGTGAGGGGTTTTTGCTATCGATGATGGTCTCGCCCGCGCCGCGCACCAGCCTGGTGCTGGGGAAGATTTTGGGATCGGCCACGCTGGCCTGGATTCAGGGGTTGATTTTCCTTTGCTTCGCGCCGTTGGCGGGTGTGCGCATAGGACTGTTGGAGCTGGTTCCGGTGGCTTTGGCAATTCTGCTGATTTCGTTTACGCTCACCGGGCTGGGATTTGTGATTGCCTGGAGGATGGAATCCACGGCTGGATTCCACGCGATAATGAATTTGCTGCTGGTGCCGATGTGGATGGTCTCGGGATCTCTATTTCCCATGGCTACCGCGCACGGTTGGGTGCGAGTGCTGATGTGGGCCAACCCGCTGACGTATTCGATTGCGCTGCTGAACCACACGCTGGCGCTGCCGAATGCACAACCGGGAGCGATGACGAGCCTGGTAGTGACGCTGGCGTTCGGGTTGGTACTGCTGGCGGCCTCGGGGATTATGGCCGCACAGAAGAGCACGCACAGCACGGCATGAAGACGCCATGACCGGAATTCTGCCTTCGATCAACGCTTTCTTGAACGCCTGCGCGGCCATTCTGCTGGTATGGGGTTACGTGCTGATCCGGCGCAAGCGGAAGGAAACCCACCGCCGGGTGATGACGACGGCATTCGTCGTCTCCTGTACGTTTCTGGTGTGCTACGTGGTCTATCACCTGCAAGTTGGGCACGTGCGGTTTCAACACACCGGTCCGCTGCGTGCCATCTACCTGAGCATACTGGGGACGCACACGGTGCTGGCTGCCGCGGTGCCGGTGCTGGCAATCATCACCCTACGGCGCAGCCTGACGGCGCGCTACGATGCCCACCGGCGGATCGCGCGCTGGACCTTGCCGATCTGGCTATACGTGAGCGTGACAGGCGTGGTGGTGTACTTTATGCTGTACCACACGTAGGCGCGATTGCCATTGTGGGCCGCCGTGTGCGACCCTGCGTCGCCAGCGTCAAAACAGGTAGGCGATATCCACCATGGGCACAAGATTCTCCAGGACCTTACCATACTTGACGCCCGGAGGCGGGGCTATCACGTTGGTGGGGAACTGGGAAATGAAGTCGCGTATTTCGGTGCGGAGGTAGAGGCGCTCCGTCAACTTGTAGCTGATGCCGCCACCGACGCTGAGCATCGGTTTGATCTGGTGGGTCTGGGTGAAGTATCCGAACTGCATGAGAGGCTGGTAAGCCTCCGGCGCGCCAGTGCCATCGAAGATCTTCATGCCGCCGCCGATCGCCACAAAGAATTGCACGGGCGACTGCTTCCGGTCGGTGTGGTAGATCAGGTCGTAGTGGACAGCATGGGCGACGCCGCTGAATGAGGCGGAAGAGCCGGCGCCGGAGAGCTTGAGGTTGCTGTCGAAAAACTCATAGCGGATCTCGCCGCTCCAGTGCGCGTTGATGTTCTGCCCGAAGAATGCGCCGGCGGCCACGCCCGGAGCGAACCCCGCAGTGGCCGAACCGTTGACACCGCTGACATGGACGGTGTCGAGGAAGCCGACGCCGCCGATGCCTCCCACTTCCCATTGCTGGGCGAAGGCACAGAGGCCGAACGCGAGAGGCAGAAACGTCTTTCCAATCGTTTTCATATCCTTCTCCGGGAGACGACTAGTTGGCCACCACCCGCTCGTTGAGCGTGGTGATGGCGCCGCTGGTGCTGCCCTGGCTGATCACCAGCGGCTCACTCAAGCCCTGGGTGACGCCGCCAGGAACGACCGCGTTGATCTGGTAGACGCCGACTTCGCCGGGCGCCAGGCCAGCGTACTGAACGTTCAGTGAGGCGCCGCCCAACGTCACCGTGGGTACAGTGGACGCAAAAGCCAACGGGCTGGCCGGCGCGGCCCAGCCGGCCGTGACCGCTGGAGTGGTGAGGCCCATGCCGGTCAGATAAATTACCAGCGTGTCGCCTGGACGAATTGGATTCGTGGGGGTCACGATCTGGTTGTTGGCGGCGCGAACGACGGTGGCCAGGCCCGTGGTCGGCCCGGCGCTACCGGACATAAACACGGCCGGCGCGGCCGACAGAACCGTGAAGTGGAAGCTGTTGCTTACGCCGCCCGGCGTGTGAATGTTGACCGTGGAAGGACCGAGGACGTTGTTCGGCAACTGCGCGTTGACCTGCGTGGGTGAAACGAACAACAACGGCACCGGCGTACCATTAACGCTCAGGCAGGACTGCCCCAGCGCCGTCGGCAGGGGGACTTGCGAAGCGACCAGGCTGACCGGGCTCATCCCGGTGCCCCAGACGGTGACCAGGCCGCCCGGCGCAACCGGCGTCCCGCCGTTGGCCGCATTCACTATGCTGCTGATCACCGGCGGCACGAAGGAGGCAGCATAGTTCTGGCTCAGGACGGTGAAGCCGGAAGTGGTCAGCACGATGATCTCGTTGGAGGCAGGTAGCGGAGCCACGGTGCGGATGAAGTTGTTCAACTGGTCAGTGGAGTTTACCCCCGATCCGTTGTTGGAAACAGTGCCATCGGGGCTGGGATAGGCCGCGGTTGGAGCCGCAGCAGCGGTGGCGCCGGTCGGACTGCTGCCACTGAAGGGGAGCAGCGGTGCTTCCACCATCGGGATGGGGCTTTCACTAGCGGATGCCAGGGGCGAGAACAACTGAATCGTACCCGGGCTGGCGGAGTTAGGCGCCGTCGTAAGGTAACCGCTGGCGGTGTTGTTCTGATCGACGAACGTGAAGCCGGAGGGATCACCGCCGGCGGTGTTGAGGGCGCCCATCGGCACCAGCGATGAGTTGAGGTAGGCGCTGCCAACCACAAAGTCATCGTAACTGGAGGCGCCGTACGAGCCGGACAAAGCCGTATAGTCCTGGCGCGCGGCCACGAAACTGCCGGCTGCGGCGGAGTAGAGATAGACACGACCATCGGGCCCAGCCATCAAGATGTAGGCCCCGTTGGCCGAGGCGGCCAGCACGGACTTGGGAGAAACCGCCGCGGAGTCGTTCGTCCAGGGTCCCAGAGTTGCCATCGGGATGTTTACCTTGTTCACCAGGTCGAGCACGGTCACGTCGCCGTCACCCGTGTGACCGTCCCTCGACAATGCCAGGATGGCACTGTTGGAAACCGCGATGGACCGGCCAAAATCGCTGTAGTACAAGCCCATTAGCCTGATCGGTGGAACCGGCTGCAGCGCATCCAGATCGAACTGGTTCACTAGCTGAGAATTGGCGTTGGCGACCAACAGGTACTTATTGTCTTGAGTGATGGCCATCCCGGTGGGCGTGGGCATGGTGCGCAGGGTCGTGATCAATTTGGCGGTGGCGCCGTCGTAAACCAGCACCTGATTGCGGTCCTGCCGGGTAATGTAGAACCGGTTGCGGCTGTTGTCCGGCAGAATGTCGCTCAACACGCCGGGAGCGTCGACCACCGTGCCCCGCTGGTCCACGTCCGGGTTGCTGACCAGCACGCGTACCGGAATCGGCTGGTTGATGGCGGATGCCGAGCTGATCTTGATCGGCACCACGGTGGTGCCCAGCGCCCCCTCAAAGGCGGACGCATTCGCGGTCACCGTGATGGTGGCCGGCGTGACGCCGGAAGAGGGCGAAACCACAATGCCGGCGCCCGGAGTGAGTTCGAAATCGGTTTGATTCCCACCCGGATCGGCGAGCGTAAAGGTCTGGCTGGACTGGGCTTCGTTGCAGAAGCTGGTCTGGACCAGGACATCCTCCTGGCCCGGCTCGACCCGGTTAAACTGGTTGAGCGACCCCACCGGAAGGATGGTCACGCCGCTATCGGAGACGGCATACATCACGGTTGCCGCCGAGTTCAACACGGCGCGCCCGACCAGGTTTTCGCGCAGCGTGAGCCGCTCCCGGAAGGTCAGATTGTCCGCATCCATGACGAGGAGGGCCGGCAGCGGAGTAGAAATCGGCGCGGCCTGATTGGAAGTGGCTATAGGCGTTCCAGTGGCCATGGCGGCATCGGGGATTTGCGCGTAGAGGGTGTTGTGGATCGAGTCCCAAGCGTGGCCGGTGACGTTCTTCAGAAAGACGTTGTTGGAATAGCTGGCGACCATGCTGAAATTCCGATCGAACTGAGCCCAGCCGACCATGGCATGCGAACCGTCTCCGGAGACGCTGACCCGCGGTTGCAGCGCTGGACTGGTGGTCCAGGTGACTGCGTTGAAGCCGCCGTTGAACCCGTCGAACCAGAACATCGTCTCCTGGCCGGTTCCGCCGCCAAAAACACCCCATGCGGTCCAACCGTCGGCCGACGTATTGACGGCGGCTTCGGTGAATTGACCCGGATAATTCGGCGCCGACTGCGGAATCGTGTTGGTGACCTCGGCCAGCGTAATCAGGACGTTCATCTCGCCAGTTTCCGGATCGAGCGTCATGATATTCGTAGCGGTGGCGATAACCGCCAAACCACCCTGGTCGCCGTTGAGTGTGTTGACAAAGCTCACCCCCAGCGGCGCCGCGCCCAGTGCGTAGGTAGTCTGCGCCTGGCTGTTGTTCAGATCGATCACCGTGATCAAGTTGCCGCCAGCGGGCGGCACGGTGGGCGTGCTGATGGCGTAATTGGCATAGTGGACCGACACCAGGTATTGCCCGCTGGGCGACAGGGCGATTGCCGCCGGAAACGGGGCCACGTTGATCGAAGTGTGAATGGTGTTGTCGGCGAGCGACATTACATCAATGCAAGCGCAGCCAAAATCCGCGATGTACAAAACGCCCCGCGCCTGATCAAGGGCGAGATCGGCGGGTGTGCCACCGATTGGCACCACGGTTCCAAAGGTTGCGGCGACTGACCGCCCGGCTCCGGCCGTCAGAAGCATCATTGCAATCGAAAAGAGTAGTCTTGTCCCACGCATACAATATAGTCCTCACGCGACTATTCGAATTACAGAACCAAATCGGGTGTGAATCAATGATCGAAATGGCTAGCAATTCCGCCATTACCAAAGTTAGTCGTGTATTTCTGCGGGTTTACGCGTATACTCACGTCGGAATCGAGGCTTCTGGTGTCAGAAATGTCGAAGCGCTCCAGCGCACAATCCGGCTTGATCAGCAATGTGGCGGCGAGGTTCATCCTGGTGGCGGCTGTTTTCAGTTGCCTCGCGTTCCCGCCGCCCGCCCGCGCCCAGAGCGTGACGGTCACGGTTTCGACAGTGCCGGCTGGACAACAGTTCGTGGTCGACGGCCAGCTCTTTTACCAAGCGCAGACCTTCTCCTGGGCGGTCGGAAGCGGGCATTCGCTGGTGGTAGCTACTCCGATCCAGCCATACGGCCAGGCTCCCACGATCTATACGTTTCAGAACTGGACCTACGGCAACCAAACCCTGAACTCGCCCGAGATTTATGTCACAGCCACGGCCGGCGTAACGCTATATACAGCAACTTTCATCACCTCCTACGCGCTCACCGTGAGCGTGACCAACAATTGCGGTAGCGTGTCTTGCGGCGGAGCGCCTGGCGTTATCCTATTGAACGGAACCCAGATGGGGAGCCTGGGGCCGATGTGGTATCCTGCGGGCGCCCCGCAAATTCTGACGGCCGTGCCCAATATCGGGTACGCATTCGCCGGATGGACGCCCGGTATCGACCAATCGATTTCGGGAGTTACAGATAGCGTCGCACTGACCGAGCCCGTGACGGCGATCGCCAATTTCACCAAGGCCACGCCAGTCACTTTCGCCACGCAGCCGGAAGGACTTCATCTGGTGGTCGATACCGAGCCGGTTACGGCTCCCCTTACGGAGTCGTTGGGTTGGGGAACGGTGCACAACGTGGCGGCGGTTTCAGCGCAGCAGGATTTGACGGGCAATTACTGGGTGTTCCTTTCGTGGAGCGATGGCGGGGCCGTCAATCATCCCTACACGGTGCCCTTATCCTCCAACCCGGTCACCCTGACAGCCACTTTTACGCCGGGCTCACTGAACACTTTCCTGACCTCACCTCCCGGCCTGAATCTGACGGTGGATGGGCGGAGCAACTGGAACAACTGGGCCTTCGCCTGGGCGGTGGGTTCGACGCACACGTTCTCGGCGCCGGGGACCGATACCGATGCGCAAGGCCATTTGTGGGGCTTCACCGGTTGGTCCAACGGCGGACCGGCCGCGCAGACGGTGACCGTGGCCTCGCCGCAGCCGGCGACCTACACGGCGACCTACCAGCAGTTGGGGCAATTGACGGTGAACAGCACTCTTTCCAGCATGTCGGTGAGCGTGAATGGAACGACCTGCACGACGCCCTGCACGGTGCAGCCACCGCTGGGAACGCAAGTGACGATCACCGCGCCGGCCAGCGTGCCGGTGGGCGTCGGTTCACGGCAGGATCTACTGGGATGGTCGACCGGAGCCGGACCCGGCAGCCTGACCATCGCAGCGCCGGCCAACCCGACCACCGTGACTGCCGACTACCATTTGATGAATCAACTGGTGACGGCCACCAGCCCCGCCGGCGCGGCTACGTGGAACCTGCAGCCGGCCTCGCCGGACGGATACTACAATGCCGGCACCGTGGTCAACATCAGCTTGAGCCCGCTGCCCGGCTATCAATTCAGCAACTGGAGCGGTGACCTCACCGGTATCGCGCCGTTCGGTACGGTCGTGATGAGCCAGCCGCGCTCGGTGACGGCCCTGTTCAAAACCGTTCCCTACCTGCCGACTGGTGGGGTGACCAACGCCGCCGGACCCACTCCCTCCAATGCCGTGGCTCCCGGTTCGGCCATTACGATTTTCGGTGCGAACCTTGCCGACAGCGTGCAAGACAATGCAGCCAGCACCATGCCGCAGACCTTGGCCGGGGTGACCGTCTCGTGCGGCGGCCAACTGCTGCCGCTGTACTATGTGTCGCCGACTCAGATCAACGCCCAATTGCCGGCGGACACGCCGTTGGGCCCGTCAAGCCTGACGGTGACCACGCCGGAACAGGTTCAGCTCACGACCAATTTCACTGTCGCGCAGGACGCACCCGGGCTGTTTACCCTCACCTTGAACAACAAGGCGTACGGGCTCGCGTTTCACCAGGACGGCACGCTGGTAACCGAAGCTTCTCCGGCGAAAGCGGGCGAGACGCTCACGCTGTACGGCACCGGTTTCGGCCCAACCACGCCGGCGCGGCCCGAGGGCCTGCCAGTGCCGGAATCGCCGACGTTCGCGGTGACCGATCCAGCCAGTGTGCAGGTAGGCACGGCCAGTTTTCCGGCCCAGAGCGCCTATGCCTTGCCCGGGGCGGTAGGCATCGACGTCGTCGAATTCAAGTTGGCGAGCGGGGCGCCTTCGGGCGGCGACTTCCAACTGACGGTGACCATCAATAACGTAGTGAGTAACACCGTCCTGCTGCCGATCCAGTAGGGGCGGGGCACACGGCAGCGCCGGCGGTCTTGCCGGCGACCGCTCTATACCACTGCGAAACTCACCTTCGCCCGCAGGTTCGCCACACCGGCCGTGTAACGGCTATCGGCGACCAGGAACGCCACTGCGTCTTCCAGCCACTCGTGCCAAACCCCGTCGGGGTCGTGGGAGGCCACCGTCAGCGTGTATTCCTGCGGGCACAAGTCGCAAGGGAATTGAAAGCTCACCGCCAGCGTGCCGCCCTGCCGCACCGGCCCCAGCCGCAACTGCTCCAGTTCCGTATTGGTGCCGTAGACGTTGAATCCGCTGCGCGTGCGGATCATCATCCCCACCACCGGATGGGCCACCAGCGCCTGGTACCGCACGGTTATCTTCACCCCCACCTGTTCACCGCTGCGCCATGCCATGGTGGGTTTGCCATCCTCGCCGCTCAGTTCGACACCGACGATCTCGGCGCGCCCGTCGCCGCGGAAAAAGCGCGGGCTAATGGGTGTGCTCATCGTCCCACCCCACGCGCGCACTCGCGCGGCGATGTGCTGGCGGTAAACGCGCAGAGTCTCTTCCGGATCGCCGCGCGCCGCCAGTTTGCCCTCGTGCAACCACCACACCTCGTCCGCCAGCCGCCTGAGCAGTTCTTCTTCATGCGACACCAGCAGTATCGTGGAGCCCGTCTGCCGCAGGCGGTTGATCGCCGCCGCGGCGCGCTCCCGCACCAGCAGGTCCTGCCGGGCGAACGTGTGGTCGATCGCCAATACCGGCGCCGGCGCCAGATTCAGCGGGTCGTCGGGCCCCAGCAGCCGCGCCCCGCCATGAACCTCAACCTCGCCCGACACAGGCTGTTCAACCCCGCCGGCCAGGCGCGCCAGCACGCTTTTCCCGGCTCCGTTCTCTCCCACCACTCCGATTACCGCGCCGTCGGGCGCCGCTGCATCGAAATCCACCAGCGGTGATATCGAGACATGTCGAAAGACCAAGGCCATAAAGGATAGAATAGCAACTGAATCATGGATACACCCAACTTGCTGGATTCGATGCGCGCCGATTGGAATCGGCGCGCCGCCGAAGACGCCAATTACTACGTGGCCTTCGGGCGCCGCCGGCAGTCCAACGAGGAGTTCTTCTCCACCGCCGACGGCACCGTGCGGCAGTTGCTGCCGGAGATGAACCGCTTCACGGGCCGCGACGCGGCGCTTGAAATCGGCTGCGGCCCCGGCCGCCTGATGCGACCGCTCAGCCGTCACTTCAAGGAGATCCATGGCGTCGATGTTTCCGACGAGATGATCCGCCTGGCGCGCGAGCGGCTGGCCCATACCGCCAACGCCTTTCCCCAGCACGGCTCCGGCGCGGACCTTGCCATTTTCCCCGATGGCAAGTTCGACTTCGTGTACTCCTACGCGGTCTTCCAGCATATTCCCAGCCGCGATGTCGTTTTCGGTTACCTGCGCGAGGCTTTTCGCGTCCTGAAGCCCGGCGGCTTCCTGCGCTGCCAGTTAAACGGTCTGCCGCCGCACGCGCGCCAATACGACACTTGGAACGGCGTACGCATCACGCCGGCGGAAATCGCCGCGTTCGTCGAATCCACCGGCTTTCATCTGCTGGCGCTCGAGCAGGTCTGGACCCAGTACATGTGGATTACGCTGCGCAAACCAGGCCCGAAAGGCGTCGCGCCGGCCTCCAACTCCGCGCGCCTGCGCAACATCTCGAATGCGCTCACCGGGGAAGCCGTCACCCCCGCATCCGGCGCCATGGCGGCGCTGGCCTTGTGGATTGAGCGCCTGCCGGCTTCCTGCCACCTGCTCAACACCACCGTCACCGCCGATGGCCGCCATTGCCGGCTCACGTACATCGGCCCGCCAGCGGCCGACCGCGTCTCCCAGATCAACGCCGTGCTCCCGGAGAACCTGCGCACCGGCCTGGTGATGGTCGAAGCCGCGCACGATGGCGGCCCGCTCTGCTCCCCGGGCTGGGTCCGCATCGTGCCCGCCGGTCCCTCGGTTCCGCGTGTCACCGGCATCAGCGACGGCGTCAACATCCTGTCGGGCAACCGCATCGTCAGCGGCACGGTGAAAGTGACCATGGAAGAGGTTGCCAACGGCGCGGACTTCCATGCCACGGTGGACAAGCTTGCCACGCCCGCTGCCGATGCCTTCTGCACCGACCCGGTGGGCCAGCGTTGGGAGTTCAACTTCAACCTCCCCGAGAATCTCCCGCCCGGCCCGCACCGCGTCTCCATCACCCTGGGCCGCCGCATCTTCCCGCGGATACCCATCGAGGTGGCCTGATTGCGCCGGTCCTTCGCCGTGGCTGCGGTCGCCACCGCCGTGATCGTTCTCTTACTCGGTCTACCGCGCCGCCGCTCCGTCCGCCTACTGCCCGCCGGTGTGGTCGAGGTCCACGCTGAAATCGTTGTGGATGCCGACAGCGAACTGCGCGGCTCGCCCTACGGCACCGTGCTGCATCTAGCCCCGGATTTCGCCGGCCGAGCCGCCGTCGTCGTCCGCGGCGACAATGTCACGCTGCGCAATTTCACGATCGATGGCAACCGCGCCGCCCTGGAGACCCGCGCCGGGCTGCCGCCCTACGACATCCCTTTCGCAAAGTTCACGCGCGCCAACGGCGTCCTCGCCGAGGGCGTCGCCGGCCTTACCATTGAACGCCTCGCCTGCAACAATATCGCCGGCTTCGCCGTGCTGGTCAGCCATGCGCGTTCGGTCGACATCCGTCACATCAGGGTCATCGGTAGCGGTTCGCGCAACTCGCTCGGCCGCAACAACTCGACCGGCGGCATTCTCCTCGAAGAGGGGACCACCGATTTCCGCGTTACCAACTGTTACCTTTCGCACATCCGCGGTAACGGTATTTGGACGCATTCCCTATACACATCGCCGCGCAACGCGCGCGGCGTGATCGCCCTGAATCGCATCCGCGTGATTGGCCGCGACGCCATCCAGGCCGGCCACGCCACCGCCATCTCGGTGACCGGGAACTGGGGCAGCAGCATCGGCTATCCCTTCGACGACGTGGATATCGAGAGCGGCGCCACTCCCGTCGCAATCGATACCGCCGGGAACGTCGACGCGTCCTCCTATGACGGCAACCGTTTCGCGGAAATCGATGGCAAGTGCATCGACCTCGACGGATTCCACGATGGCGAAGTACGCGCCAACCAGTGCGTCAACCGCGGCGGACCCGAATCCTACCGCTTCGGCCACTACGGCATCACCATGAACAACGCCAACCCGGACATGCGTTCCCAAAACATCCGCCTGGTCGATAACCTCATCGACGGAACGCTATACGGCGGCATCTTCGTCATCGGCTCCGGCCACACCATCGCCCGCAACCGCCTGCGCGGCATCGATGCCTCCCACTGCAACGAAAACGCCGCCCGGTTCGGCTGCTATTATGGCCCCGCCGATCCCGACATTCTCGAAGCCGGCATCTATCTGGCCCGCGGCGCCGAGCATCCCGCCCCAGCCAGGCACAACCTCATCCAAGACAACCGCATCGCGGGTTTCAAGATGCAATCACGCTGCATCCTCGCCGCCCCCGGCGTCGACTTGCGTTCCAACGCAATCATCGGCAATGTCTGCCGTGATCGATAGAGCGCCCGCCACCGGATTGATTCAGTGAGGAAGGTCCCCGACCTGCCAATCGACGGGCGCAAGCCCGAAGGCCGTCGTTTCGGAGCGCGTGGCGCTTCACGCGTGGCGCTGTTTCAAAGCGTCTCGATCTCCAGCCTCGATCCGCCAATCCCCGCCTTCCAAAGCAGCCGGAACCACCGGAAGAGGCACTCGCGCCGGCTCGTGGTTGCGCGGAACCAAGGCCAAGCGGGCACATCGGGATTGGAAGTCGGCGAGTTTCTCAGCCGCTCGCGGAACCCGATCCAGGCGGCGCAGAATTTCCCGCTTCGCCCGGCGAACCAACTCCATGTCCATCTCGTTCATTCGCAGCAGCCGGCCACACAGCTCCTTGCCCCAGACGCCTTCCCAATACTCGCGAGACTCGGCCGGTGCGCGCCGGCCGGCCAGGCTAACGTTTTTGGGGATGTACTCCAGCCGAAGCGTGGGAAACGCAGGGCGTAGAAAATATTCCGCAACCACCAGGCTCTCGTCGAACATCTCAACCAGGCCCGGAACGGCCATCTCGCGGATCACCGCAGTAGCCCGTTGCAGATCCTGGTCATCCGCCGGACGGGTGAATGCTCCGGCGTTGGCTAACTGGGTCACTTGCACCTCGCTCACCTGATGCGGAGCTTCGTCGATGAGGCGCATTGCGAACTCTTGCGGACTGTATGATCGCGCCCAACGGGCATAGAGAGAATCCGGGTCGTTGCGCCGTAAGTGGTTGTAAGTCGAATATAGCCGGGCTAGTGGATCTCGTAAGAAACAGAAATCGAAGAATACCGTCTGCCGAGCAAGCGGTTTCGGATAACGCAGGTGATGGCTGGAGACCGCGGTAAGGCCCGGGTATTGTCCGAGGAACGCCGTGAGGTCCGCCGCATCCAGCGCGGCATCGGGATCGCGGCCGTGAACCGTTGCAAACCGCCCCGGAAACTCGCGCTCCAGTATGTACTCAATCGTACTACCGCCGTTCTTGAATATATGGTAGTGAACGATTACATAACGGGTGCGCACTACAGGCACGGTTACGTCCACACGGTCCCTCATTTGTAATAAACGCGTGACCGGGAGAAAAGTTTCGGGGGAGATTCAGGTTAGTAATACTCCGAGCGGTTCTTCGTGCTTCGGCTAATCAAAGCTCGCGTCAGAGACGCGGAGATTGAGATGGTTGGACAGAGGCCGCCGGCTCCCTATGGCTGCCTCCCAAGCGGACAGGATGCCGCACGATTTTCTTGTAGTCGCGTGCGAACTGATGGATCTCGATGGCGTGGTTCTTATCCACATTCGTAAAGCGTTGCGGATTCCCGATATCGCCGGGCCACAGTATTTCCACGCTCACGTCTTGAGCCGATTTGCCCAAGCCGATGTGCTGTTCGAGGGGCGACGCTCCGAAGGATCCGCCGCTGCCGACGGTCCGATAGATGGAGCGTGTTCCTTGGCCCGCGTTGTTCACCGTCACCTTGATGCGCGCTCCGATCGCGCAGCGGTTGGCTTTCACTCCAACCAGCTTGAGGCTGATCCAGTCGTTGCCCTGGCCGGGGTTCTCAAACAGCCGGAAAGCGTGACTATCGCCCGGTTCCGCGCCGCCGATGACGGTCAGGATGTCTTCAGGCCCGCGATTGTCCAGGTCGGCGAACGCGACGCCGTGTCCCCGATGCAGTTCGCCCGTGCCGGAAGAGGCGGTGATATCGACGAAGTATTTTCCATCATGGTTTCGGAGCAGAACTTTGGGGACCAGAGAAGCGTAGGACGGGCTGCCTCCGCCGAGGTAGATGTCCAGATAGCCATCGTTATCGGCGTCACCGAAACCGGCTCCCATGGGCTGGAAAACCTTGTCCAGTTTGGTCTCCTCGGTGACGTCGCGAAAGGCGCCGTTTCCGAGGTTCTTATAGAGCTTCATACCAGTGGCGATGTGCGGAAGTCCCAGGTAGGTCTTGGCGGTCTCTTCCACCGACATATAGAAACTCGTGGCAAAGATGTCGGGCCAGCCATCGTTGTCATAGTCGAAAAACCAGGTGGCGAAGCCGCGCCCGTTGCCCAAAACACCGGCTTGCTTGGCAACATCCGTGAAGGTTAAATCGTGATTATTGTGGTAGAGCGAGTTAGCGCCCGCCAGGTTGTTCAGATAAAGATCCACGTAACCGTCGTGGTCGTAATCGGCGGCGGTAACTCCCTTGGTGTAGGCGACACGGTCCACGCCGGCGGAGTGAGCGATATCGGTGAAAGTGCCGTCGCCATTGTTGTGGAAGAGTTGGTTGGGAGCGTTCTCGTTGCCCACGAAGAGGTCGAGAAAGCCGTCGTTGTCGATGTCGACCCAGACCGCGGTTTGCGAGGGCGTGGCCGGCTCGGCGAGGCCGGCCTCTCGGGTTACGTCGGTGAAGGTGCCGTCGCAGTTATTGCGCAGGAGGGACTTCCGCTGGCCGATCTGCCACCCTCCGCGCAAAACCAGAATGTCCATGCAGCCGTCGTTGTTGTAGTCCGCCTGCATGATGTTGAGGCCGCCCATTTGGTTGGACAAGCCGGCCGCCTTGGTGCGGTCCGAAAACGTTCCGTCGCCGTTGTTGTGGAAGTAATGCATGGGAGCGCACTGTTCTTGCGACGAAATAACCACATCGAACAGGCCGTTGTTTTCGAAGTCGTCCACAATCACGCCGCCCGCTTCCCCAAAACTGTCCAGTCCCGCTTCGGGCGCGCGGTCAATGAAGCGGCCGATGTCCTCAGGCGATGCGAACAACGAGGGAGGCAGCAAGTATGCCATGGGGACGCCATCCGGGTATTTGCCCAACGTCATGTAAGCGATGTTCAGCAGCCATTTCACCTCGATATCGTCGGGCTTCTCGTCCAGGTACTTCAGAAAATGCTGGATGGCCCTATTCGAGTCGGCCGGCTGGGTGTAGGCGATGCTCGTGCGCGGCGGGAACAGGCATCTGTCTCCGGGCTTGCGAAAGGCGTCGTTCTCTATTTCGGACCTATGCAAGTATCCAATACCAAGCAGCTCGTCGATGTAAGATACGGCGTTGGGCAGATAGGCCTGCGCCATCTGATACACAGCTTCCCACTGCTCGATTGCCTGGTCCATCTCGCCGTTCCAGGCATGCAGTTGTCCGAGGGACGTGCGTATCGACAGGGCCTCGTAGGAAGTCGCGTTCTTCCCCCCATGTGCCTCCAGGTAATTCTCGGCCGCCTCTTTGGCGCCCGCCACCGCCTGCAGGCGGGTGGTGCACATCATCTGGATGTCCTGATTCCAATTCGGCGGTTTCAGCAGGTCTCCCCACGCCTTTTCTACCTGGGGCAGGCCGGAAAGGTCGAATGAGTAGCGGATGCCGGTGGCGGCGCGATTGGATTGCTGCAGGGTCCGCTGTGCCGCCTCCATCGCGTCCAGTTCGGATTTCGCGACCACCTTCAGGATGGCGAAGCCGGCCGGCAGTTTAACGACTTGGGAGAACTGTCCGGGTTGAAGGCCATGAAGCGCGTCTCGCAACTCACCGCGCAGCGTGGCGGGATCGACCTTGTCCATGAAGCCGCCATCCTCGACCGTTGGGTCGACCGACTTCAAGCGCGCGAGCACGGCGAAGTCCGCCCCGGCCTTGAGCTGGTCGTGGATTCGCTGCGCGTCGTCGAGAGAATTGACTACGATCAGGCGCAGCGAGAGCGCCTGCGCCGCCGAATCCTGCGCGGTCGCCCGATTGAGCAGCGCCAGTCCTGCGCCCAGAATCGCCGCCCCGAGCCACCAATTCCTTGCGCGAAAACACCTGGAAGAATGCATGTTGGAGAATCCGACTCCCAAAGTGGCCGGTGCCGCGCGGACGCGAGACTCGTCCGCGATAATCGATTCAATATAGCGCAACAGAGGCTGCGATTCCATCGCTCAAACCGACGTGCCTTGAGCATGCTGGGCCATTCTGCTATTCTCAGGGAGTTGAAATCATAAACAGTCTTTCCCGGCCGTGTGAGGCAGGGTCACTCCGAGGTTCACCATGTCAGGCCATTCCAAATGGGCCACCATCAAGCACAAGAAGGCGGCTACGGACGCGAAGCGAGGGAAGACCTTCACGCGCATCATCAAGGAAATCACCATCGCCGCGCGCAGCGGCGGCGATCCGGACGGCAATCCCCGGTTGCGCAGCGCTGTGCTGGCGGCCAAGGCGGCGAGCATGCCGTCGGACAATATCAAGAAGGCGATCATGCGCGGCACCGGCGAAATCGAGGGCGGGCAGATCGACGAAGTGATGTTTGAAGGCTACGGGCCGGGCGGCGCGGCGGTGCTGGTAAACGTGGCCACGGACAACCGCAACCGTACGGTAAGCGAACTCCGCCATGTCTTCTCGAAGAACGGCGGCAACATGGGCGAGCAGGGCTGCGTCGCCTGGATGTTCGAGCGCAAGAGCCAGATCTACGTGGCCGGCGAAAAGGCGACCGAAGATCAGCTCATGAACGTGGCGCTGGAAGCGGGCGGCGACGATCTGCGGCAGGAAGGCGAAAGCTGGGAAATTCTCTCGGCCCCGGAAGCGCACGAAGCGGTGCAGAAAGCGCTCGAAGCGGCTGGCGTTCCGGTCCTGGAGGCCGCGATCGCCATGGTTCCGAAGAACCTGGTGAAGCTGGAGGGCAAGAACGCGGCGGGCATGCTGAGGCTGAACGACGCGCTGGAAGAGCACGAGGACGTGCAGAACGTGTACTCCAACTTCGATATCGACGAGAAGGAGATGGAGGCCCTCGAGCACTGACGTGCGGGTGCTGGGCATCGATTGCGGGTCGGCGCGCACCGGTTACGGGATCATCGACAGCGACGGGCAGCGGCATCGCATGGTGGCCGCCGGGGCGATTTGTACCAACACGCAATTGCCGTTTGAAAAGCGGCTGCTCAAGATCGCCAACGAACTGCGTGCGCTGTTGCGGGAGCATGCTCCGGATCGGGCGGCTGTGGAGGGAGTGTTTTACTCGGCCAACGTGCAGACGGCGCTGAAGTTGGCGCAAGTGCGCGGGGTCGCGCTGCTGGTGCTGGCGGAAGCGGGCGTGGCGCTGGCGGAGCATTCGCCGTTGGAAGTGAAGACCAGCGTGGTGGGGTACGGGCGGGCGGAAAAGGCGCAGGTGCAGTTGATGGTGAAATCATTGCTGAAGCTCGACCGTCCGATCGAATCCGAGGACGCCGCCGACGCGCTGGCGGTGGCGATTTGCCACGCCACTCACGGGGCCACGCAGGCCAGGATCGAGCGCATATGAAGGGCGCGGCGGGGCTTTGCCTGCTGCTCTGGACGGCGACGGCTTTCGGCGCCGGCGACGCGCGGCTGTTTTTCTCCCGAACGTTTCCGGGGAGCGCCCCGGCGTACCTGGAAGTGCGCGTCGAGAAGACCGGTGACGCCGAATACCGCGAGGCCCCCGACGAGGAGTTGCCGCTGAAGTTCAAGCTGTCGGAAGAAGAGACGGCGGCGGTTTTCGCGCTGGCGGAGAAGCTGGATTATTTCCGTCATCCGCTCGAATCGCCGGCCAAAGTCGCTTTCATGGGAACCAAGCTGATGCGCTATGAGAGCGGCGACGGCAAGAGCGAAGTCAAGTTCAATTACTCCGAGGATGTGGCGGCGCAGACGCTGCTCAACTGGTTCGAGCGGATGGCGGAATCGGCCGAGCTTCGCATCGATCTGGAACGCGCTGCCAAGTATGATCACCTGGGCGTGATGCACGCGCTGGAAACGCTGGAAGCGGCGATGGAAGACCACCGCGTGGTGGGCGCCGCGCAGTTCCTGCCGATACTGGACCGCGTCGCCAACAACGAAACCTACATGCACGCGGCGAGGACGATGGCGGCGGATCTCGCCGGGGCGATTCGCACTCCGAAGAAGTAGGGCGGGGAAGCGAGCGGCGAGACCGGCGAGGCGGGGGAGTGGTGCTTCAGGATTGAATCACGCAGGTGGCTGGCCCCGGTTCCGGTCCTCTGGTTTCCAACTCGAGCCATCAAAGGAAGGCGGCTGGGGTATACTTAACAGTCGCCGGATGCGCGAAACGGAAGCCTCCGGCTATGTTGTCACCGTTGGTAATTTCGATTTAGTAATTCCGACACGGAGGACTTTTCGTGAAGAGATTCGTAATCGTAGCTTTGCTGCCGATTCTTGCCGTGCCCGCGTTCGCCGGCGGCACGCACCAGGATGTGTTTAATGTCCCTTGCAGCGCGCTGTGGTCTGCGGTGAACGATGCCGTCAAGAACTCAGGGAAGTACGGGTTCATAGGCCTCGACAACACCGCGATGACCATTTCGTTCACCGCCGGCGGCGGTCCCGGGGCGCGCACCATCTCGGTCGTCCTGCACGCCCAGGGGAACAGTTGCGAAATGCAGACGACGGTCGGCGCCGGGCCTCCGCACAACGATGCGGGCGCTTTCAAGACTCGTGTAACCGCTTCCCTGGCCAAGCTCCCGGCGGCGCCAGCCAGTGCGTCCGCCAAACCGGAAGCTGCAAGCGATCCGGCGGCACAAGGGGGCTCGCAGAAACCGGCTGCCGGAGCCGCGCTCACGAACGCAGATGTGCTCAAACTCAAAGAGGCCGGACTTAGCGAGCAGGTCATCATTGATAAGATCAATGTCTCGCCGGTCCAGTTCCATCTCGATACGGACGATATCCTGCAACTCAAGCAAGCTGGTCTCAGTGATGGGATCATCAGCGCAATGATCCATGCCTCTCAGCGCAAACAATGAGGGGTCGGTAAGCGCTTTCAGGAATGAGCCCAGGCTAAGGATCCGCATTCAGTTGGTTGTGCCGCGGCGGAGGAACATTCCCAGGATGATCGGCGTGTGGGTCGGCATCACCCAGGGCAACATGCGCATTATCTCAGGCCACTGGACTATCTGTGCTGCCCAACAGTAAAGAATCAAGAAGCACCAGGCGGCGGCGTTTAGGAGCGCGCATCTAGCCAGGAAGTTCCCCCGCGTACCGCCAAATAAGAAACCCGTCGCGAATAATATGGCGATCGGCTCGAATACCCGAAAGCCCGCCCAACCAAGGCTAGCCAACGGCTGCGCACTCGAGACGGCAGGGAGAAGTCTCGCCCCCACAAAGCCACAGCCCAAAAGGAACATCAGCAAACCTGAGGAGGTCTGCGAAACCTTGTCGTCGGCGGGCGGAGCGTAGTAGTCGCGCGGGCCCGCACGTCCGGTGGCTCCCCCGTGCGTCCACTCGCGGGGCTTGAAGGAGCCGAGGTCCGCTGCAGGTTGCGGGCTGGCGTCGCCCGTTGTACCGGCAGGAGTTCCCGCGAAGCCCGTCTCCGAATGGAAAGCGGTCTGATCGTACACGCGGCGTGCGCTGGCATCGATCAGGACGTCGTAAGCCTCCTGCACGTGTTTGAAGCGCTCCTCGGCGAACTTGTCCCCTGGGTTGAGATCGGGGTGATACTGGCGGGCGAGTTTACGGTGAGCCCTGCGGATTTCGTCGGTCGAGGCTGTTCGCCGAACACCGAGCGTCTCGTAATACTCGTGCGCGCCGGATGGCATGTATCGAGAAACGCGATTGTACTCCAATGCATAAAGCCTGCGGGTCCGCAGCGCGTTAGCGAGACCAGGAGAACGGGCGGAACGCAGCCCAATGCAACCCGCGTACGCGCGGAAACCCGCGGACCATTGGGCCGCACGCCTGTATCGCCGCCTCAGCCTGCGGAATTGAAGATCAGATAGCGGGTGGGCTAGCATCGGGAGGAAGTGTCCAAGGTCCCCAAGCTCGCCGACAAAACCCGCAAGCCCGCTGCCAAGACACACACACGCGCCGGCCTGTGGATCTGCCTGCTGTTGCTCGCGGCCATCTTCGGCGTCTACGCGCAGTCGCGCCAGTTCGCGTTCGTCAACTACGACGACCCGGTTTACGTGACCAACAATCCGCATGTCCGGCAGGGGATTACCGCCGAAAGCGCCCTCTGGGCTCTCACCTCCACGGAAGCTGCCAATTGGTTTCCGGTCACCCGCCTCTCGCACATGCTGGACGTGCAGCTTTTCGGCATGGACGCCGGCTGGCATCATCTCGTGAGCGTACTGATCCACGCCGCGGCCTCGGTGCTGCTATTCCTGTTCCTGGTGCGCGCGACCGGCGCTCGGGCCCCAAGCGCTTTCGTCGCCTTCGTCTTCGCGCTGCACCCCCTGCACGTGGAATCGGTGGCGTGGGTGGCGGAGCGCAAGGACGTGCTCTGCGCGCTCTTTTGGTTCCTCGCGTTATGGGCGTATGTCCGTGGCATGCGCGCCCTGGTGATTGTGGCGTTCGTCCTGGGGCTGATGTCGAAACCGATGATCGTGACATTGCCGTTGGTACTGCTGCTGCTCGATGTGTGGCCGCTCAAGCGCGGCCTGCGCCTGCGGGAGAAGCTTCCGTTGTTTTCCATCGCGGCGGCGGGAGCGGTGGTGACCATCGTTGTGCAGAAGGCTGGCGGAGCGGTAAATCCGGCGGCCGTGTTCGGCCTCGGCAATGCGCTGGTTTCGTACCTGGTGTACGTCGGCAAGACCTTTTGGCCGGCTGGTCTGGCCGTGTTCTATCCGTATCCGGAGAGACTGGCGTTGTGGCGCGTCGCGCTGGCCGCGGTGGCGCTGGCCGCGATGAGTTGGGGAGTGGTCCGCCTCCACCGGGTGTGTCCCTACCTGGCGGTCGGCTGGTTCTGGTTTCTGGTGACTCTCGTTCCGGTGATTGGAATTGTGCGGGCGGGCGAGCAGGCCAGGGCCGATCGATACATGTACGTGCCCATGATCGGCCTGGCGGTGATGGTTGCCTGGGGCGGAGCGGACCTGTTGCGGAGATGGCCTCGTCTTCGCGTGGCCGTGGCAACGGCCGCGTGTGCGGCCTGCGCGGGCGTGGCTTGGGCGCAGGTCGGTTATTGGCGGAACAGCGAAACGCTGTTTAGTCACGCGCTGGAAGTCACGACCGACAACTACATCGCCGAGCACAACCTGGGAACGTATCTGACGGACCAACCCGGACGGCTGCCGGAGGCGGTGGCGCATCTGGAGCGGGCCGTGCGGCTCCGGCCGGGCTCGGGCGAGGCGCATTCCGATCTTGGCATCGCGCTGGCCGGAACACCGGGGCGCCTCGACGACGCGATCGCGGAATTCAGCACGGCGATCCGCCTGCGGCCGGATTCCGAGGTTCCGCATATCAATTTGGCCAACGCGCTGGCGCAGGGCGGCCGGCTGAAGGAAGCGGCGGCCGAGTATGAAACGGCGCTGCGGATGCAGCCGGATGCTTCCGGTGTCCAAGAGCGCCTGACCCGCGTGACGGCGGAGATGCATTACCAGGCAGGGATTGCTCTGGCAACAGGAAGTCACCCGCGCGAAGCCGCGGCCGAATTCGAAACGGCCCTGCAATCCGACCCGGCTTACGCGGAGGCACACAACAACCTCGGCGTGGTCCTGTCCGAGATCCCGGGCAGAGAGGAAGAGGCCATCGCCCAATTCCGCGAAGCTCTCCGCATTCGCCCGGACTACGTTGATGCCCGCAACAACTTGCAGTCCCTCGAAGAGCACCGGCCAGGGCGCTGAGCGGAGGAAGATGGGACGAAAAACGTGTGATGACGCGCTCAGGGCCAGGCGGTTCTGCTAAGGGGGTCCTGGCCGGTTTGGCTGCTGGCAGGCAGGAAACTCAGCTTTGGGGACCGTACCTGTAAACCAGCCAGTTCGAGCCCAACAGTCTGCCTGAGGGCAACTGGTTCTCCGGCAGGATCGAGAGTTTAGACGCTGTGAGCACCCGAGGAAGCTCAGAAAGCTGAATTCCGCGTTCTATCGCAACGCCGAATATCCCAGCGCACAGCTCGCTCAAGGCGGCACGGCCCTTGAACAGTCCCTCTCGCCAATAGCCACCATGGTTCAACTGCGTGTTGGCATGAAGATCCCAAAGCAATCTCGGCCCTCCACTCAAACCCGTGGCAACAGGCCATACATTGGGAGGCGGAGGCACCTCCCCGGAGAGGACTTGACCGGGAGGAAATGCCAGCTTCAGCACCCCATCGCGCCATGAGTGCAGGCAATAGCGCCGGTGGGCTTCCTTGGCGCTAGGGCCCAAAAGCCCCCCATTGTCCAGCATGTTTACAGGTACGGCGCCGGCCATCAACAGAAACCCGGTCAATTGAATTCGCGAGGCAAGCGAGGTGGCCAGCCGATTCACGGTCTCAAGCACGACGCGGCATCCCAGGGAGTGGGCGATAAAGAAAACTTCGGAAGGCGCGCAGCGTGTCAAGTAACGCTTCAGACCGTCGGCTACCCAGGAGCGCGCCTTCCTGACTTCCAGGCTGTAACTCAGAGAAGAGG
>Ga0181517_10001663_pt1 | contig 24057 bp, 18 predicted proteins | sample PEATcosm2014_Bin_31_FD_119748 | JGI IMG/M metagenome (GOLD analysis project Ga0181517, IMG submission 119748) | Peatland microbial communities from MTU Mesocosm Facility, Houghton, MI, USA - PEATcosm2014_Bin01_30_metaG | ecosystem: Environmental > Terrestrial > Soil > Wetlands > Peat | place... | reverse complement strand
CTACCGGCGCGGTGGCAGCGCTGGTCGTAAAGTTGCCGATCGTTCCGTCGGTGGTTCCGGTCGCGTTCTGCGCCACCACCTCAAAGTAGTATTTGGTGCCCGCCGTCAATCCCGTCAGGTTCGTGCTCGCCGCGGTCGCCGTGCTGCCCGAGCCGAGATCCACCGATGTCGTCTGTGTCGCTCCGCTCAGCGTGCTGCTCGTCCCGTAGAGGAACCACACGTGCGTATCCGCGCCTTCGGGATTCACCGTCCCGCCCAGCGTGGCAGTCGTGCCCGTGATCGCCGTCGCCGTACCCGTCGTCGCCACCGGCGCCTGGGCCGCGGCCCCGTAATTGTCAATGAATTGCGTTACGTCCAGCGATCCCAGGCCGGTCACCTCGTCAAATCCTGTCGTCACCAGATATCCCGCCTGGCCGCCGGTCAGCGCGGTCGGCGAGGGGATGCTGTTGTTGCACATGCTGGGCGTGCTGACCGTGCAGCCGCTCACTCCGCTGCTCGCAACCGTCACATCGTGGAAGGCCGTCGGCACGCTGGCCGCCAGCGGGTAAAGCTGCGGATTGAGGTTGCCTTGCCCCGCGCCCAGCTTCTGATCCAGCAGCGCGGTAATGCCCGCCATGTCCGGAGCCGCCGCCGAGGTGCCAGAGAAGTACTCAAAGCCGTAGCTGCCGTTCGAGACCACGCAACTGCCTCCTCCGGCCGCGAGACAGGCGAAATAGCCATCGTGCCCGGCGGACGAGAAGGCAATGTCCGGCGTATAGCGTCCGGACCTGGCCGAGGGCACACCGGTGCCCGTCTGCCAACTCGGCGTTGCGATCACCGTGCTCACGCCGCCGCCCGAGGAGGCCGCTTGCGTAACGGAGCTGGAGTTCAGCGGTTCGTTCCATCCGCCCTCGGGAATGTAACTCAGGGCCGAAGACAGGCCGGTGCCATTGCTGGAATTCCAGTAGGTGGAGGGGCTGCTCGTGTCGGCGAACTCGGTTCCGCCAAGGCAGGTCGCGTAGCTGGAAGAGCAGATGTAATTCGGGCTATTGGCCAGGGGGCTCGCCGGCGGCGCTGCATTATAGGAGTCGCATCCCGAGGCGCCGGCATCGCCTGAGGCGACGAAGACCGAGATTCCCTCCCCGGCGGCCTGTTTGAAGAGTGTGTCCCAGTAATTGACGTTGGCCGCGCCCGCGGCCGACTCGCAGGCGCCGAAGCTGATGGTGATCACTTGCGGCAGCGGATTGGCGTTCACCAGGTACTGGGTATCGTCGTCGATGCCGCCGCTGGCGCTGCTGGCAACCACCAGCCACAGCGTTGCGCCGGGCGCCACGCTGCCCGAGCGCAACACATCCAGCGTCGCCTCGCTCTGATCTCCGGGAGCGCTGCAAGGCGATGTGGTGCAGGTGGTCGCCGCGGGACCGGGATCGACGCCTCCGTAGGCGGTCGGAACGATCTCCGTGGGGTTGGTGAAAGTGGAGCCCGTCAGGCTTTTGAAGTTGTTGAAATCCGCGGGGTTGGTACGCGCGCGGCCCACGATGCCGATGATTTCGCCCGCGCCCGTCAGGTTGGTGGGGAGATCGTAGATGGTCGCGAAATCCGCGGGCGCAATAAAGTGGGTCCCGCCGCCGGCATCCATCTCAGGAGAATCGGATCGCATCGAAGCGGCATGATGGAGGGGTTTGTCTTCGATGGTGAACAGCCCGCGAATGCCCTTGATTGCGGGGACCAGCGCCTCGGGGATCATGGGATCGGAGGAGACGGAGATGCGCTGCACGCCATTGACTTTGTAGTATTGCAATTCCGTGTGGAAGGCGCGGCCCACGTCGCCCGCCGTGCCGCCGAATCCGATGAACATCCGGCTCGGAGACACCCAGTTCACGTGCAGGCCCTGCGATTGCAGCCAGCCGCTCACGGTGTCGATGTCCTGCTTTGAAAGCCCGAAACGCTCTCCCATCTCCTCGGGAGTCAGCCAGTGGTGGTACTCCGGCGAAGCGGGATTCTGCTGGTCGGCCAGGAACTTCTCAAAGACCTGCTCCTGTTGCCCCGATCGCGACAGAACCACCGTCATCGGAGCCAGCATCGTATCCGCCGGCACCACGCCGGTGCTGTTGGCTGGGCTCGCCCACTGCGGCAGATGGTTGGGCAGCGCGCGCACCTTGGCCGCGTCCACCGTTTGCGTGATCGCATTGGCGGTTTGCGTCCATGCCAAAGGCGCGATCGACAGAGCAATCGTCGCAAGCAGGACCGCGCGGAAGAGCTGCCGGGATGCGACGGGTGAAAGGATGGAGGCAGAAAGGCTGGCAGAGGAGGTACGGACTTTCATTGGAGTCTCCGCGAATCTGGGCACTGCTGTTGCAGTGAGGGGATGCGGCTTGTATCCGGCGGATTCTTGCGACGTTGCCGGTTCCCGAATCAGGCCGCTTTGGTTGATTCCATGAGCTACGCTGAGAGTTGGCTCCTGCTCTTTCGATCCCATGCCGCTGTTGCTGGCAACCGAGCAAGTGCCGGGAGAGTCTTTCGTACTGGAACCATGATCGAAAGTAGTAGATGTCGATTCCGCCGCTTTGTCAAATCATTTTTCGTCGCGCCCGGGCCCGCGAGGCGTCATAGCTCTCTTCGGTCCTTCCTGTTTTAGACCTTTTTGCGGCTGGAAATGCGAATGCGGCGCCGGCGCCAGCATCTATCTTTGCGCCGGAACGCGCCGTAACACTCTCTCCGCAGGGAGTTTGTCTCTCGCAAGAAATCCGCCAGGAAATCCGCTAGCAGGATGCGCCTGAAGCAAGCTTCAAAACAGGGATTCTATGCAAGCAACAAAGCTGGGTGCCCCAGGTCCCGATTTTAGGACCTGGAGCGGAACGGCGCTCAATCGGAACGCACGAAATCGCGCGGCCGGGGACTGGCATCTCACAACCGCTTCCGCGCATCGCTTTCCCATATCTCGATCGATCGTCCGATAAGAAGCAGCCTGGGCAGAATACGGAGCCGGAGTTATCGACCTTTGCCCCATCCATCGCGGCGAGTTTTCAACTCACAAGACCTTGCGCGCCTCGGCTTCGGGATCGGGCGTGGAACGGGGCAGCACTGTATACACGGTAGTTCGCTCGATGCGGTCGCCGGCCTTCATCGCCGCCAGGGGCCCCAGAGTTTCCAGCTCGACATACTTCAGCGGGTCGGGATTGGTGTAGACCTGGGTAACACAACCGCCGTCCGGATACTCTCCCGGCCCATTTTCCGCGGCGATCCGGACGACGCAGTTCCGTCCCACCCATGCCAGGGTGCAGCTATCCGTTCCGATCTTTGCCGGCTCGCCCGGATGGCGAACGAACGATAAGAGCCGGCCCTCGATCTTCAGCTTTTCCGGCTCGGCCTCCCGCAGCCGGACGTAGCCGTTTGGAAAACTCGAACGCTCCGGAAGGAGCAGGCCGATCAGCTCCGGTTCCTGCATCTGGGTGATGGTCCAAACGCCCACCTTGACCGCGTCTCCGAAGAGCTTGCGATATTCGGTCCTGATCCGCATCACGGGCCGTTCCCGGTCGAGTTCCACATGGCGCACCACCTGGATGCCGAAACCGGGATCGACTTGCGAGGTCAGCACCACGCCCTGCTCGCAGGAAAACGCTTCCATCGGGCGCGAATCGAATGCCGCGGGCGGCGGCCAGTCCCGGCCCTGCTGCTGCCGCCAGGTTGTTTGCGGAGCAGGCCAGCTCTTGTCTCCGCCAAAGTTGATCCATTCCGCCGGATCGCCCTGTTTCGGAACCGACGAATGCGTTTGCCCATCCAACGCGCGGTTCTCCCAGAAGGCGCCTGCCGCCTCGCCCGCCAAGCGCAACTGCATCACGCGGCCGATGGCCGGAACCACCACGGCTTCCACGCTGCCGTTCCGCAGTTGAAAGCAGTCCGCCCATCCCCGGTAGCAGATGCGCGCAACGGACACGCCCGCCTTCCGGCTGGCCGGCCAATCTTCGGCGATCGGGGCTGCAGATGGACGCTCCAACGGTTGCGGCCTTTCTTGCGCTGGGTAAAGCAGCTCGGGGATGCATGGATCGGAGGGTCGCCAGGCGGCTGGCTTCCTTTGCGGAAGCGCAGCCGCCTGGCCGGGCAGGTTACTCATCTTGAGAGGCAACCTTGTCTGTTTCCACTTCGCGCTCAGCCAAATGGTCGTACCAGGTGAACTTCAGAATGGCCGACGACACGAGAGTGACCGCCAAGGCGAGCGAGGCGCGCTGCCATTCCTGGATCACGATGTACAGCGGCAGAGCCACCAGGCTGACTTGCCATACGATGCCGACCACGATATTGAACATATCGAGGAAGAAATCCTTGTTCTTCTGGAAGCCCGGATCCTCGGCCAACACCTTCTTCAGCACCGGTCCCCAGAAGCCCCACGGCCGCACGCGGCGATAGAAGTCCATCAGCACCGCGTCCTCTTCCGGCTTGGTTGCCAGCGTGCCGATCAGGCAGCCGATCAGCGAAATTCCCAGCACCAGCGGGAAGACGATCGTCACATCCAGATTCACCGGATGCTTGGCCAAAAAGGCTTGCGTGATCGGCAGGTTGCCCAGCAATCCAGGAAACGCCAGCACCAGCGCGGCGGTGATGCCGGTGATCATGCCCCAGAAATAGCCGTAGCCGTTAAAGCGCCACCAGTACCACTTCAAAACATTGGACGCGGTGTAGCCGCCCCACAATCCGGAGACGATCCACAACACAACCGAGTTCACCGAAGTGACGTTCCAGCCGATCAGGATGCCGATCACGACCACGGCAAACGAGGCCAGATAGCTCAGACGCACATAGGTCTTGGGCTTGGCGTTGGGATTGATGAAGCGCTTGTAGATGTCGTTGACAAAATACGGCGGCGCCGCATTCACCGTGGCCGCGAAGTTCGACATGAAGGCCGCCAGCAGGCCGGCAATCAGGAAGCCCAGCAGGCCGGCCGGGACGAATTTGCCCAGGGCCAGCGGAAGCACCAGCTCGAAGTCCATGTTCGGACCCATGGCGCGGATATTGGGGCCGAAGAAGGCAGCCGCCAGCACCGTCAGGCCGATGATGAGGAAGTAGCGGGGCGGCGTGAGCACGATGTTCACCCAGGCGCTCATCATCGAGGCCTCGCGCGGCGTCTTCGACGAAAGCACGCGCTGCATGTCGTAGTTCGGCGCGGGTCCGGCGGCCGAGATCAGAATGCCCTTGAAGAAGAGCATCATGACGAAGAAGCCGAAGAGCCCGTAGCCGTCCTGGGCAATCTTCTCGCTGGCCGATGGCAGCAGGGTAGACCAGTCCAGATTCAAATGCCAGCCGAAGAAGAGGTTGTCCCAGCCGGCGGGCACCACCTTGCGCAGGGTGTCCGGCGCGACCTTGACCATGGCGATAATGCCCACGGCAAACGAGGCGATCGCCAGGATAAAGAACTGCACCACCTCGGTGATCACCACGCTGATCATGCCGCCCTTGATGACGTAGACCGCCGTGATGCCGATCAGGATCAGCGCGTACTCGTTGGCCGTCAGATTCCAGGGCAGAAACGTCTGCGCAAACTTGCCGATGCCCTTAAAGCCGTAGGTAAAGAATCCGATGATGCTCACAAAGGCGTAGACCACCACGATCATGTGCGCCAGTTGCGCGCCCTTCCCGGTGCCGAAGCGCGTCTTGATCCACTCCGCGCCGGTCATCACCTTCGAGCGCCGCAGCCACGAGGAGAGATAGACCATCAGGAAGATCTGGTTGAACGTGGGCCAGAGCCAGGGAATCCACACGCTCTTCAAGCCGTAGATGAACATCCAGTACACCAGCAGCATGGTGCCGCTGATGTCGAACATTCCCGAGGCGTTCGAGATGCCCAGCACATACCAGGGCATCGCGTTGCCGCCGAGGAAATAGTTCTGCATGCTCTGCGAGGCGCGTTTTGAAACCCAATAGCCTATGAACACCGTGCTCAGCAGGTAGGCCACAATGATGGCGATGTCGACAACGTGAAGGTGCAGCATTCCACTCCTCAATGCCCACGGGCATTTTTCTCCGCTCTCCGCGGGTGGTGCAAAATCGAACTTTTCCGCCGGTCTTCACCGGCCTTATCACGGTCTTGCAAAGCGGAGATGCGACAGCCTGTGCATCGCGCTTCGCCCACTCACTTCAACTCGAGTTCCTTGCGGCGCCCGGTTCCCGCGCTCTTTTATCGCAGCTCGCCCGCCAGCAAAAATACCAGCGATGCCTGCCAGTTGATGCAAATCTCATTGCTCGCGTACGAGGCCATCCGGTCGGAATACACCTTGGCCGGCGGCAAATCCGCGGGCAGCGATGCCAGCACCGCGTCCTGCCGGCCCGCGTTCGGCCCTCCCGAGAGCAGCCCCGGCCACGGCTTGTCATGCTTCCCGTCGCCGCTCGGCCGGTGATGCGGATGCTGGTACGGATTCTCGCCCACTTGCGTAACCCAGGAGAGTGAAAACGTATTCCTCCCCAGCAGGTAATGCAAATTGTCCCGCGCCGCATCCGCAAATGCGATCTCCGGCGAAAATACGTTGGCGATCAGCAGCGTCATCCCATACTCCGCCGCAATCCCGTTCGATCCCCACACGTAGTCGGTGGTCTTCAGGCTCACGTGGTAGGGATTCGCGCGCGTGCGGTCCGCAATCGCGTGCGCCGCGGTCAGCGTCCGCTCCCGAATGGCTTCCACCGCCTTTGCATCCTCGCCCTTCCGCTTTGAGAGCGCATAGGTCCACAATGCCATCGGCGCCACCGCGTTCCAGTTCTCCGCCGGCGGCGAATCCAGGGTGGGCAGGAACTGCGCATAGTTGTTCAGAAAAAACTCGTTGAACGCCGGCTCGCCTGTCGTGCGGGCCAGCTCCGCCGCGGCCCATAGCCGTTCGTCCGCGCAGCTCGGATCGGCGTATACCCCGGTGCTGATCCCCGATGGATTGGTGAACGTGACATTCGGATTCTTCTCCGTCCACGCCCATGCCCGCCGCGCCGCCTCCAGCGCCTGCGCGGCAAATTTGGGATCGAAGGGCTCATAGACCCGCGCGGCGATCGCTCCCACGGCAGCCAGGTCAGCGGTCGCGCAGGTGCCCTTGAAGGGCGCCGAGCCGGTTCCGATCACCTTGCTGATCATAAGGTCGTCCTGCGGAGCCACAAAGCCCCCAAAGTGTTCGCTGGTCTGCTTGTGCCAGGCGCCCCCGTCCTCGTCCTGCATCTTCAGCATCCAATCCAGGTTCCAGCGCGCCTCGTTCAGGATGTCCGGCGTACCGTTCCCCGATTCGGGAATCTTGAGCGAAATGCCCTTCAGATTCCGCCCGTAAATCTCCCACGCCCACAGCAAGGTGCCGCTGCTGATGCCGGAGTTGACCATGTAGCGTCCGTAATCGCCCGCGTCGTGCCAGCCGCCGATGTTGTCCCTGCGGCCCTTGGCTCCCGAAGAGATGTGAAACTCGCCATGCTGGTGGCAGGCGGGGTGCGAATAGCCCGGAAACTCCGGTCCCAGATCCACCGCCGTCCCGCAACGCTGCCCATAAAAGCCGCGCATCGCCAGATAATAGGTTCGCTCGAAGACATGCTCGCCCAGGGCGAAGTCAAAACTGCGTCCCACGCCGGGAACCGTCAGGTAATAGCTTCCCTCTTTCTTGAAATTGGAAAAATCCGCCGCCTGCACCTGGTCTCCGGAGTCGGGATCGGCAACCGCGGCCGTCAGCTTCCCGTGAAAAACCACCGCATCGTCGCTCGACCGCCGGACTTCGAAGCTCTCCCCAGGAGCGGCGACCAGCGCGACCTTGGGCCCATGAAGCGGATATCCCGCCTGGTCCACTTTGATCGTCAAAACCGGCTTTTCCGCTGCAAAAACCCGAACGGCGGGCCAGGCCAGCAGCCCGGCGCAAACCACCAATCCGGCGAGAAAAATGGAAACAAACAACTCCCGCCCGGCTCGAATGCCGGTGAAGGGAAAAAACAAGGAACTGGCCATGAAAACAGTTTCGCCTCGCGTTAGCGCCCAGAATGAGTACAAAACGGAAAATCCTCTCACATTCGCCAGATCTCTGGCAATGATTCCCGGCACACTCGCGGCCTGGCTCGGTTTCCCGGTCGGCGGCACGGGCATTTTTCACACGCGCGCCGCGTCAAGTATAATCGCGATTCGTCCTCCAAAGTAATTCAAATCGCTCTGGAAAAACGATTGATCGACTTTTCGAGCCGGCTGCCAATCGGGCGCAGGCTCTGTATCGAGGGAGTTCTGATTATGAAGTTCGGATATTTCGACGACCGGAATCGCGAGTATGTGATCACCCAGCCGGACACGCCTTTGCCATGGATCAACTACTTGGGATGCGAGGCGTATTTCGGCATTATTTCCAATACCGCGGGAGGCTACTCGTTCTATCGCGACGCCCGCCTGCGCCGGATCTCGCGCTACCGCTACAACAACGTGCCGCTCGATTTCGGCGGGCGCTACATCTACCTGCGCGACGACGAGTCGAAGGAATTCTGGTCTCCCTCCTGGCAGCCCACACGCCACGAGCTCAAGAACTACTCCTGCCGCCACGGCATGGGCTACACCGTCATCGGATCGGAGTACGCCGGCATCGAGGCGCACACCCGCTACTTTGTCCCGCTGGGCGAGAACCTCGAGATTTGGCAGCTCACGGTCACCAACCGCCGCGCCACCAAGGCCTCCATTTCCGGCTTCGCCGAGATCGAGTTCTGCCTCTGGGACGCCCAGGACGACGGCACCAACTTCCAGCGCAACTTCAACACCGGACAGGTGGAAGTGGAAGACGGCGTGATTTATCACAAGACGGAGTACCGCGAGCGCCGCAATCACTTCGCGTACTTTGCCTGTTCCCAGCCCGGCGCGGGATTCGACACCCAGCGCGAAGCCTTCCTGGGCCGCAATCGCGGCTGGGACAAGCCGGCCGCCGTCGAAGCCGGTCAACTCACCAACTCCATCGCTCACGGCTGGTCGCCCATCGGCGCCCACCAGGTCAAGCTCGAACTGGAGCCCGGCGAGACCCGCCAGATCGTCTTCGTGCTCGGCTACCACGAGAATCCCGTCGATCAGAAATTCGACCCTCCCGGCTCGCAGACCATCAACAAGACCACGGTCAAGCCGGTCATCGCCAAATATCTCGACCCCAAAGAGGCTGACGCGGCCTTCGAGCGCCTGAGCCAGTACTGGGTGGAAACCCTCGGCGTCTTCCAGGTGAACACCCCCGACATCCACACCAACCGCATGGTGAACATCTGGAACGCCTACCAGTGCATGGCGACCTTCAACATGTCGCGCTCGGCGTCGTTCTATGAGTCCGGCATCGGCCGCGGCCTTGGCTTCCGCGACTCCAACCAGGACCTGCTCGGCTTCGTCCACATGGTTCCGTCGCGCGCCCGCGAGCGCATCCTCGACCTGGCCGCAACGCAGTTGCCCACCGGCGGCGCCTATCACCAGTACCAGCCGCTCACCAAGCGCGGCAACAACGACATCGGCGGCGGCTTCAACGACGATCCCCACTGGCTCATCGTCGGCGTCTCGGCCTATCTCAAAGAGACCGGCGACTGGAGCATCCTCGACGAGCCGGTGCCCTACGACAACCAGCCGGGCTCTGAAATGCCGCTCTACGAGCACCTGCAGCGCAGCTTCCACTACACCCTGGAGCGCCTTGGGCCGCACGGCCTGCCGCTCATCGGCCGCGCCGACTGGAACGACTGCCTCAATCTCAACTGCTTCTCCGATACGCCGGGCCAGTCCTTCCAGACCACCACCAACAAGGACGGCAAGGTGGCCGAATCGGTCTTCATCGCCGGCCTCTTTGTGCAGGCCGGCCGCGAGCTCGCCGCCATCGCCCAGCACCGCGGACTCAACGCCGAATCCGCATCCTATCTGGCTGAATCCGCCAAAATGGAAGCCGTCATTCTCAAGCATGGCTGGGACGGCGAGTGGTTCCTGCGCGCTTATAACGACTTTGGCGGCAAGATCGGCTCCAAGGAATGCGCCGAGGGCAAAATCTACATCGAGTCCAATGGTTACTGCACCCTGGCCGGCATCGGCTTGGAAGACGGCAAGGCTGCCAAGGCCCTGGCCGCCGTGGGCAAGCATCTGGCCACCAAGCATGGCATCGTGGTCCAGCAGCCGGCCTACACCCACTACTACATCGAAATGGGCGAAATCTCCTCCTATCCGCCGGGATACAAGGAGAACGCCGGCATCTTCTGCCACGTCAATCCCTGGGTCATGATCGGCGAAACCCGTCTGGGCCACGGCGACCTGGCCCACGACTACTACAGCCGCATCAATCCCTCGGCGCGCGAGGAGATCGGCGATCTGCACCGCTGCGAGCCTTACGTCTACGCGCAGATGATCGCCGGCAAGGATGCGCCCACCTTCGGCGAGGCCAAGAACTCCTGGCTCACCGGCACGGCGGCGTGGAACTACTACGCCATCGTGCAGTGGATTCTCGGCATCCGCACCGCGCTCGACGGCCTTGAGATCGCTCCGGTCATTCCCAAAAACTGGCCGGGATTCACCGCAACCCGCACCTTCCGCGGAGTGGTCTACAAAATCTCCATCGAGCGCAAGGGCGACGGAAACAAAATCGCGTTGATCGTGGACGGCAAGCCGATCGAAGGCAACATCGTCACCCCTCCCGCCGACGGACGCAAGGAAGTCACGGTCAAGGGAATCTTGAGCTAGCATTGCTGGTGGCGGATAGTCGAGAGGCTCAGTTGTCCCGAAAAACCTGGGTGCCCCGTGCCCCATCCTTTTCGCGCTCTTTGCGAAAAGGGTGGGAAACCTCGAACCCCAACCCGCCCCGTTCAACCAGAGCCGCCGACTTGCCAAGGCGAGTTTCGACAGCAATCAACAGGCTGCAAAAAAATGCCATGCGCCCCGTAGGGGCGCTGCGAAACACGCCTATTGCGGGCCGATCACTTTTGACCCGCCATAAGGAGAAGCCCTTTGTACCAGCCAAGCGAACAACGCTACGACTCGATGCACTATCGCCGCTGCGGCAAGAGCGGCGTGCGCCTGCCCGCCATCTCCCTCGGCCTGTGGCACAACTTCGGCGGCGTCGATGTCTTCGAGAACTGCCGCGCCATGGTCCGCCGCGCCTTCGATCTCGGCATCACCCACTTCGACCTGGCCAACAACTACGGCCCGCCTCCGGGCAGCGCCGAGTCGAACTTCGGCGAGATTCTTCGCCTCGACCTCAAGCCGTTTCGCGACGAGCTCATCGTCAGTTCCAAGGCCGGCTGGGGCATGTGGCCCGGCCCCTACGGCGACTGGGGCTCGCGCAAATATCTCCTCGCCAGCCTCGACCAGAGCCTCAAGCGCATGGGCCTGGAGTACGTCGACATCTTCTACTCCCATCGCCCCGACCCGGAGACGCCCATCGAGGAGACCATGGGCGCGCTCGATCAGGCCGTTCGCTCCGGCAAGGCGCTCTACGCCGGCATCTCCAGCTACGACGCAAAGCAGACCGCCGCGGCCGTCAAAATTCTGCGCGAACTTGGCACGCCCTGCCTCATCCATCAGCCCAAGTACTCGATGTTCGACCGCTGGGTCGAAGATGGCCTGCTGGACGTGCTGGGCGACGAGGGCGTGGGCGGCATCGCCTTCTGTCCGCTGGCCCAGGGGTTGCTGACCGATCGCTATCTGAAGGGCATCCCGGACGGCTCGCGCGCCTCCAAGCCCTACAGCTTCCTCAAAAAGGCCGACATCGACGAGCCTCACCTTACCGAGGTGCGCCAACTCAACCACCTGGCCGCCGGGCGCGGGCAGTCGCTTGCGCAGATGGCCCTGGCCTGGGTGCTGCGCGACGGCCGCATGACTTCGGCGCTCATCGGCGCCAGCCGCGTCGAGCAGATCGAACAGAACGTCGCGGCCCTGGCCAACCTCAGCTTCACCGTCGATGAACTCGCCCGCATCGACGCCATTCTCAAGCAGCCTGCCGGACAGTAACCCGGCAGGCTTACAATTCCGCAGCAGCGGTACACATGGAGGCGCCCTCGTGCAAGAACTACGGCAGAAGGTGGAAATGGAGCTGCGCTCCGACATCCTTCCCTTCTGGCTCAAATACGACATCGACGAAGACTACGGCGGCTTTCGCGGCCAAATCTCCAACGACCTGACCATCGACCCGCTCGCCGACAAGGGACTCATCCTCAACGCGCGCATCCTGTGGACCTTCTCCAAGGCCTTCAGCGTCTACCGCGACCCCCAGTACCTGGCCACCGCGCAGCGCGCCTACGAATACCTCGACCGCTTCTTCTGGGACCACGAGTTTGGCGGCGTCTACTGGATGCTCGACTACCAGGGCCGTCCCACCGACACCAAGAAGCGCATCTATGGCCAGGCCTTCACCGTCTACGCGCTGGCCGAGTACTTTCACGCCAGCGGCGACGGCGAAGCGCTGGTCAAGGCGTTGCGCATGGTCGAGTCCATCGAGTCCTCGGGCCACGACGCCCGGCACGGCGGCTACTTTGAGACCTACGAGCGCGACTGGACCCTGGCCCTGGATCAGCGTCTGAGCGATGTGGACATGGACGAGAAAAAGTCCATGAATACCCACCTCCATCTCATGGAGGCCTACGCCACTCTGCTGCGCTTCCGCGAGGATGCGACCGTCCGCCTGCGTCTCAGGGAGCTGATCGAAATCTTCCTCGACCGCATCATCCATCCCGACACCCGCCACTTCATTCTTTTCTTCGACGAGGAGTGGCGTCCGCGGTCGGAAAAGATCTCCTTTGGCCACGATATCGAGGGAAGCTGGCTGCTCAACGAGGCCGCTGAAATCCTCGGTGACGCCGGGATTCTCGAGCGCGTGCGCAAGGTCGCGGTCGAGATGGCCCAGGCCGTTTACGAGCAGGGACTCGACGCCGATGGCGGCCTGCTCTACGAGGCCGATCCAACAGGTATTATCGATACGGACAAGCATTGGTGGCCGCAGGCCGAGGCCGTGGTCGGCTTCTTCAATGCCTGGCAGCTTTCCGGCGAAGAGCACTTTCGCGACGCCGCCGGACGAAGCTGGGCGTTCATTGAAAAGTACATCGTCGATCGCGAGCATGGCGAGTGGTTCTGGCGGGTCTCGCAGTCCGGCGTTCCCAGCCAGGAGCAGTACAAGGTGGACCCCTGGAAGTGCCCCTACCACAACAGCCGCGCCTGTTTTGAGATGATGGAACGGCTGGACGCCGCCAAAACCGCCGCAACCAGATCGTAAGAAGAACCGGAGAAGAAGAAATGAATCAGGCAGAGTTCAAAAAGAGCGTGCAGAACTTGATCAAAGAGCAGGAGCGGCTGCTGAGCCGCCGCAATCGCAAGGAGCCCGGCGGCAACGGCATCTATGACCGTTACGAGTACCCGGTCCTCACCGCCGCGCATGCGCCCATCACCTGGCGCTATGACCTCGACCGCAAGACCAATCCCTTCCTGATGGAGCGCATCTGGGTCAACGCCGCCTTCAACGCCGGCGCCCTGCTCCACGAAGGCAAGTTCCTGGTCGCCGTGCGCGTCGAGGGCGCGGACCGCAAATCCTTCTTCGCCATCGCCGAAAGCCCCAATGGCGTCGACAACTTCCGTTTCTGGGACTTCCCCATCCTCATGCCCGAAACCGAATTGCCCGACACCAACGTCTACGACATGCGCCTCGTCAAGCACGAGGATGGCTGGATCTACGGTCTCTTCTGCACCGAGCGCAAAGACCCCAAGACGCCGGAGTGGGACACCTCCTCGGCCGTCGCCCAGTGCGGCATCGCCCGCACCAGGGACCTGAAGACCTGGGAGCGCCTGCCCGACCTCAAATCCAAGTCGCCGCAGCAGCGCAATGTCGTGCTGCATCCCGAGTTCGTCGATGGCAAGTACGCCTTCTACACCCGCCCGCAGGACGACTTCATCCAGGCCGGCAAGGGCGGCGGCATCGGCTGGGGACTCGCCTCCAGCATTGAAAACGCCGTCATCGATGAGGAAATCATCATCGATAACCGCGAATACCACACCATCCAGGAAGTGAAGAACGGCCTCGGACCCGCGCCCATCAAGACGCCCGAAGGCTGGCTGCAACTGGCCCACGGCGTCCGCAACACCGCCGCCGGCCTGCGCTACGTGCTTTATCTCATGCTCACCGAACTCGACCGTCCCTGGGTCGTCACCCACAAGCCTGCCGGCTACTTCATCGCCCCCATCGGCGGCGAGCGCGTCGGCGATGTCTCCAACGTCGTCTTCAGCAACGGCTGGATCGAGCGCAAGAACGGCGATGTCCTCATCTACTTCGCCTCTTCCGACACGCGCCTCCACGTGGCTACCACCACCGTCGCCAAGCTGCTGGATTACGTGAAGAACACGCCTGTCGATCCGCTGCGCAGCTACGCCTGCGTCGAGCAGCGCTGCGCCCTGATCGAGAAGAATCTCGCCGTCCTGAAAGTGCTCAAGGCTGGTCCCAAGCGCGCCGCCAAGAAGGCCGTGAAGGCCGGCAAGGCTGTGAAATCCGGCAAAGCCCTGAAAGCGGGCAAGGTTGTGAAGGCCAAAAAAGTTGTGAAAGCCAAAAAGGCTGTGAAGCCCGTCAAGGCGAAGAAGCGGTAGCAGGATGAGGTTGCCCGGTGCATGAGTCTTTCGACATCGTCGGCGATGTGCATGGGTGCCTGGAAGAACTGCTGCAACTGATGACCGCGCTCGGATACGGCGTGGAGCGGCTGGCGCGCGATTTCCTGGTTACGCCGCCCGAAGGCAGAAAGCTGGCCTTCGTCGGCGACCTGGTCAATCGCGGGCCTGCGACTCCCGCCGTTCTCCGTCTGGTCATGACCATGGAGCGCGCGGGTCTGGCCCTCTGCGCTCCCGGCAATCAGGATGTCATGCTGGCCCGGGCCTTGCAGGGCCGCAGCGTAAACGCCTCGCTCGGTTTGGCGCGCGCGCTGGTTCAGCTTGACCGCGAGCCGGAGGAGTTCCGCGTCGAGGTCGAGGAGTTCTTTGAGCGGCTGGCCGGCCATTACGTCCTCGACGGCGGCAATCTGGTGATCGCCCACGCCGGGCTCAAGGAGCGCATGCAGGGCAGCGCCTCGGCCAAAGCGCGCAACTTCGCTCTCACCGGACAGACCACCGGCAAGAAGGATGAGTATGGGTTGCCGGTGCGCTACAACTGGGCCGCGGACTATCGCGGCAAGGCGCTGGTGGTCTTTGGGCATACGCCGGTGCCAAAACCAAAATGGCTCAACAACACCGTGAATATCGATACGGGTTGCGTCTACGGCGGCCATCTCACCGCGCTGCGCTACCCCGAGCGGGAGATTGTCTCCGTTCCCGCCCGAGCCGTCTACTCCGAGTCGCGCAAGCGATTCCTGCCGAACCCGGCGCTGGCTTCGCACTCCCGGAGATCCTGAACAGCCAACTTTGGGTCATGCCGCCTTACTGCGGCTTCTGGCTCTGGTCTTTCCGGGCCTGCTTTTCGGCTGCGTCCAGCGCGCGCGCCTGCGCATCCAGCCCGTGGGTTGGGTCTTTGTGAAGGACATGGCGCGAGATATCCGGCCAGAACTCCTGGAAGAGCGAACCGAAACCGCCTTCGGCAGTCACAATAAGGCCATTGCTGAAGGTTTGGCCGATCCCGGAATTCTGCGAGGGATAGTAGAGATTCGAGATGGCGCCGGAAATGATATTGCCCGTGACGTTGGAGTAGTTGGGCTCCCACTTGCCGGTGTTGTCGTGCTTGCACATGACATTGGTCATCAGCGCATAGAGCATCCGGTGGGTCGTGGTGCCGTGCCCCAGGCGGAAGTAGCGCGGGTCCTGGTGGAGAACCGCGGGCAGAATGCCGTTGCCGATCATGGTGCCGTCGAAGGCATCCAGATAGGCCGCGCCCGACCGCTCGCCATAGCCCTTGACGCCCCAGGGAAAGCCCACGTCGTCGTGCATCCCCTCGTGGTAGCCCGCCACCAGAAAAGCGGCGGCAAAGGCAACCGGATCGGTCGAGGAGCGAAACGCCAGCTTCATCTTCTCGGCCGCGGTCAGCGAGACGGCGTCGCTGCGATAGGAAATGTTGAACGAAGGCACAATCCCCAGAACCCGCTGCTTTTCCTGCTCCTTGATCTGCTCTTCAGCCTTTTCGTGCTGGCTTTTATCCGCGTCGGTCGGCTCAGGCGTGGTTTGGGAGCTGGAACTGCCTGCCCCGGCTGGACTCTGCGCCGGCGTGGAAGGGGCGGTCGGCTGCTGGGCGCTCTGACCCGGCGCGGCAGGCGCAAACTGCGGCTGCGGCGCTTCGGGAAACTCCACCGCCGCGGTGAACGTCGCCACGGCGCCAGATTCCTGCGAAAAAAGAGAGACCGGCAGCGCCAGAAGGGCGATGCCTGTGAAGAGTGTTGCAGGGATAAAGCCGGAAACTAAACGCATCATTCACCAGTCGTGGAGTCTGTGCCCGCCTGGGCGGCTCGCCAAAACAAGGCAAACCAGACCCGCAGGGGCTACCTTCTAGGTTAAATCACCCCTCCCGGCGCGCTGCCGTTCCTCGCGCGCCTCAAGGCGATCTTTCATCGCATCTACACAGTACCTTTCTGTTAGACGCAACTCCACCCTCCGCGGACACAGAGATTCCCCACGGCAACCCGGCCTCCCTGCGCGGCGGCCGGGCGTTGCCCTTATTGCACCGCCTGCCGGCTTTTGATCTCCTTCAGCAGCACTTCGACCTTGTCCTGGCTCTCCAGGGCCTGAAAGCGGTCTTCCAGCGTCTCGGGAACCATCACCTCGCTGGCCGCGGCATTCTCGGCCGACTTGATGCGCACCCGGCTCTTCAGCCGGCTCATGGCGTGGTCCTGGTTGGCGCCGACGGCCTGGCGGGCCTGCGTGGCCCGGCCCACCACCTTGGCGCGCCGATGCTCTGCCGCCAGCATCTCGCAGTGCGCGCGCGTCTCGTTCAGCTTCTGGTCCAGCTTGTGCAGCGCCTGGCGCAGGTTGTCGGCCTCGTGTTTCTGGTCCTCGGCCTCGGTGGTAAAGCCCGCCACCAGCTCGTCGTGGCTCAGGGCGCGTTCCAGAGCGGCGCGGGCCAGATCGTCCTGCCCCTTTTGCACCGCCAGTTCCGCCTTGCGCCGCCACTCCGCCGCCTGCTCCAGGTGCTCGGCGCGCTTCTTGCCCAGCAGGTGCTCGTCGGCAATGGCGATGGCCACCTGCGTCTTCACCTGCATCAACTGGTTTTCCATATCCAGCACGATCTGTTTCAACAGCCGCTCCGGATCTTCCGCCTTCTCCACCAGGTCGTTCAGATTCGCGCGGAGCAATGTGCTTACTCTCTCCAGCAGTGCCATGACGATCCTCCTTCGCTTCAGCTAACAGCTCACAGTTAAAAACGCTTGCAAATTCGATTGCACTTCCCCGGCTTTCCTCGTCATCTTGAAAAACGAACATCGGGGGCCAAACAGGCCGCGGCGATAAGGCTGCCCTCTGAATTCTCCCTCTCAGTACCAGGACGGCGATCCGCCGCGAGACTTCAGTCCCGAGGGCCACTGTTCCAACTGCGGAGCGCGGCGCGCCACCTCGGCCAGAAATCTTTCCTGCTCCGCGACCGCAATGAGGAACAGGCCGCCTGGCACCGCGGTTACCTGCAGGCGATGGGTGGAAAAGACCGGCGCGCTCAGCACGCTGTCGGCCGCACACAGCTCGCACAGCGCGGAGTAAGGCAGGAGCGCCTTCTTCCAACCCTGGCGGATGTAGAGGCCCTCCTCGCGCAGCTCGTAGTATTGCGGCAGCGTGACCGAGAGCGCGAGAAGATAGATCACAGGCCCGGGGAGCAGGGGCCAGATCGGCTGGCCGTGCACCGCGAGAAGGGAATGGAGCGCGACAGGAAGGCCGAACAGGAGCAGGCCGATGCCTATCAGCACACCCGCAAGCCACTTGTCGTATCGGGTTTCAAATCGCATTCGCGTACCTCGTACCTTTCAATTGAGACGGCTCGAAGAGATGGGGCCGTGCGTTCCCAGGTCTCGGAATCGAGACCTGGGGCACCCAGCTTGTTCTTGCTACTTAGCTTCCGTCGCACGAGCTAGAAGCTAACAGCTAGAAGCTACTTCTCTTCCGGCTCCTTTTTCGTCTTGATCGCCTTCACGTTCGACATCAACTGCTTGATGTCCATCCCGCTCAGCGCTTCAAACAACGCCGGCACCTGCGCGGCGATCCGCGTCATGTCGCCGGTGATCTTGTGCGCCCCGGCGGCGTCGTCGTTCCCCGTCGACACGATGGTGATATGGTCCACCTTGCTCAGCGGCTCGGCCATCGCCCGCACCACGTCGGCCATGTTGGTCAGCAGCTTGTCCACCACCGCGGCCTGGTTCCACTCCTGGTAGGCCTCGGCCTTCACGCTCATCGCCTTGGCTTCCGCTTCGCCCTTCTTGAAGATGATGCTGGCCTCGGCCTCGCCTTGGGTGCTGATGGCGGCGGCGCGGCCCTCGGCCTCGGTGGTCAGCCGCATCTTCTCCGCGGTGGCCAGGTTCTCGATCCGCTGCCGTTCGATCTCGGCGCCTTTCAGGATGGTGGCGATGAGTTCCTTTTCGTGGCGCGCGATTTCCGCTTCCTGCACCTTGATCTGGCCCTCCTTCTCCACCTGCTGCACCTTCACCTGCTCGGCGGTCACCTGCTGCAGCATGATGTTGGTCTGCAACTCGTAGGCCTTGTCGGCCGTGGCCTGCTGGCGCCGGCTCTGCTCGGCGTAGGCCGCCTTGTTGATGTCCAGGTCGCGCTGCGCCTCGGCCTGCCGCGTCGCGGATGCGGTCTCCGCGATCACCCGCTCCTGGTCGGCCTGTGCCTTGGCTACCGCCGACTCTCTCAGCGCCGTCGCCCGCTTGATCGCCGTGTCGCGCTCGGCGTCGGCCGTGGCCATCTCCGCGTCGCGCTTGATGCGCGCCACGTCCGGCCGGCCCATATTCGAGATGTACTCGTTCTTGTCCCGCACTTCCTTGATCGTGAACGAAATCACCTCCAACCCCATCTTGCTCATGTCTTCCGCGCAGGTGGCGCGCATCCGCTCGCCCACCATCTCCGGCTCCTTGACGATCTGCTCCACCGTCAACTGCCCGATGATGCCGCGCAGGTGGCCTTCCATCACCAGCCGGATCAACCCCTCCCGCTGCGGCGGCGTCTTGGTCAGGAACTGCTCGGCCGCGGTCAAAATCGACGCCTGATCGCTGCGCACCTTGATCTGCGCCACCGCCTCCACGGTCACCGCCACGCCCTGCCTGGTATACAGGTCCTGCTGCGGCGCAACGTCGAAGCTCATCAGCTCCAGGCTCAGCTCGCGGCAATTCTCCACCATGGGAAAGATCACCGTGCCGTGCCCCTTGATGACCCTGGGCCCACGGAACCCGTACACGATCAATGCCTCGTTGGGCCCGGCCTTGCGATACATCCTGGCCAACAGCCCCAGAATCAGAATCAGCGCCAATATGCCGAGTCCGACAATCAGAACAATGTCATTCGTCATTGCGATCCCGGCCCTTTCGCCCGGGAGGTGTGTGGTTGATGGTGTTACTGCCAATCAGCGTTCAGCTTTCAGCGCTAAGCAATCGGTCCTCAGCGGTGAGCAACCGATCTCAGTTCCCTGTTCCCTGTTCCCTGCTCACTGTCCACTGTTCACTGTTCACTGTCCACTGTCCACTGTCCACTGTTCACTACTCACTGTTTCGAGCCGGCGTTGCGGCCGCTCTTCGGGAAAACCTTGGCCAGGAATCCCAGCAGAAAAATCCCCACCAGGATGGCCATATCCGCTATCAGCACGGTCGTGTTCGTCATAAAACTCCTCAGTTGTCAGTGGTCGGTGATCGGTAGCCAGTTCCTTGCCGCGGGTTGCGGCAACTGTTCACTGTCCACTGCTCACTGTTCACTGTTCACTGCTCACTGTCCACTGCTCACTGTCCACTGCTCACTGTTCACTGTTCACTGTTCACTGTCCACTGCTCTCTGTTCACTGTTCACTGCTCACTGTTTTTCGCCCTCTTCCAGCACTTCTTCCCAGCGCCGGACGTAGGCAATTCCCTTCTCGTAGCGAACGACGAAAACCTCTTCCTGTTTTTGAATCGGCTGGCCGTCCTCGGAGCGCGCCGGGGCAGAGACGCGCGCGCCCAACTGTTCATAGACAATCTCTCCGATTCCGCCCGCGCGGATCGCGGCCGAAACCCTGCCCACCACGCCCGTAATCTCCGTCTCGTCCGCCGTCAGTTCGTGCTCGTGCGGCAGCATCACCCTGGTCAGGAAAAGAAAGACGATCGCTCCGCCCGCCAGCCCGCAAACCCCGGCCAGCAAAACCACAATCCCGGCCACAAAGCTGCCGTAGCGCGTCAGCAGGTACCCCGCCGCGCCAAACCAGCAGAGAAAAATCATCATGGAGAACGCATTCCACCACGGAACCGTCGCCCCGCCCTGCCCGGATCCCTGTCCCTGTCCGGCGCCCTGCGGCAAGTGCCCGGCATGTGGCATCCCGTGCGGCATGTGCGCCACGCTGGGGACGTGCGGCACATGCCCCACAGGAAAGTGCCCGCCGAAGTGCCCCATGCCGCCCAGCAACGAGAGCACGCTCAGCAGCAGTCCCACCAGAAAACAAACCAGATAGAACGATTCCCAGCTCATTTTTGCGCTCCCTGTTTCCCACTGCGCCCCGATCCCTGTTTCTTGTTCCCTGCCGCGCTCCCCAGCGAGCGGCGGGCGCCCTCTGGGCGGCTCGCTGGAGCGGCTGATCCCTGACCCCTGATCCCTGTTCCCTGTTTTTGGGGCCGCAGCACCTCGGCCAGCCGCGGCGCCAGCCCCGGCGTCTCCAGAATCGCTTCCAACAGCAGCAAGCACTCCCGCGAGTGCTCGTGCCGCGCCAGCGTCAGCAGCGCGTGCTTCAGCTCCGGATCGCGCCGGAACCGCTCCGCGCCTGAAACCAGCCACAGATCGAGCTTGTCTTCCACGTTGCGCAGTTCGCTCTGCAGCTCGGGCGAGTAGCCTTCCGGGTCGTCCACCAGGTAGCCGGGATGCACCTTGAAAAAAGTGGCCAGGATTTGCCGCGTGGTGTTGGTCAGGTGGGGCCGCGCCCCGCTCTCGATCTGCGAAAGATAGCTCTGGCTCAGCTTCGAGCCGGTCTCGGCCTCGATCGCCCGCACCAGCTCCTGCTGGCTCATCGCCCGGTCCTGGCCGCGCAAACTGCCTTCGACCTCGCGCAGATAACGGATTTTCTCGCCCAGCTTCATACAGGCAGCTCACAGAAGACAGTCCACGGCAATCGGTCGCCGGCAAACAGTCCCTATTTGGATAACGGCTGCACAGATCGATTTCCTGTTGCCGCCCCGATTCGTTTGCGCTGGAAGCATCGTCTTGCCCGTGCCCCATTGCAATATGCAATAGATATATCGCAATCCGCAATAGATTGCAACAGAATTCTGAAAATATTTTTGGCGGGGATTTTTCCTTGGATTTCGGCTGCCGGGACCGTGTCGAGTGGCCCTCTATCGCCCTTGCGTTGAAGGAGTGAATGATCTACAAAACACCTGTCCTCCTGAGCGACCCCGAACGCGGCGCGGCGGAGTCGAGGAACCTGCGTCTTGCAATTCCGGCGCAAGGGCGGGAAACTCAAAAAGTCCCAACACCTCTGCCCTCAGGAGACCAGCCCCATGCCCAATCCCGTGGTCCACTTTGAAATCGTCGGCGAGAACCAGCAACTGCTCGATACCTTCTACCAGGGCGTCTTCGACTGGCAAATCACCCGCTTGATGGACGGCTATTCGCTGGTCGAAACCGGCTCCGGCATCAAGGGCGGCATCGGCGCCATGAACGAAGCCCGCCGCCATGTCACGTTTTATGTCGCGGTCGAAAATGTCGAGGCCGCGCTGGCGTTGATCGAGAGCAAAGGCGGCAAGACAGCCTTTGGCCCCCATCCCATCCCCGACGGCGGCATCATCGCCGGCTTCACCGACCCCGAAGGCCACCTCATCGGCCTGGTCCAGGGCCCGCCGGGAATGTGATCTCCGGATGCCTGTCGAGGTTCATGGTCGCCCATCCTTTCGTCAGAAAGAAGGCGAAAGGATGGGCACGATGGGTAACTTTCGGGCAGCCAGACGGTGCGGCGCCGGGGATTCCCTCAATGGCCTGAGGTCGCTGCGGCCGGGCGAGGATGAGGGGCCGTGCTTCCCTCGGTCATCCCCAAGGCCCACTTGATTGCCTCAAAGTACATCGTACGAACGTCGGGATCTTGCCAGGACTCCTCGGTGTGGCCGAGGGTCGAATAGAAGACGCGCCCCTTGCCGTACATCTTGCTCCACGCCACCGGGAAGTCGTGGTCGGCACGGTGGATCTTCGGATTGTTGTCGTAGTTCAGCTTGGATGGATCGAGGCTGAGAATCACATTGACCTTATCGCGAGACCAGTTCTTCGGCTGATAGATCTCGTCGTACTTCACAAAGGCCGCGGGAAAGTGGCGCGCGGCCGGGAAATTCGGGTCTTCAACGACGATCGGCGCTTCGAAGGTCATCCAGGGATGCTCGTCAAACCAGCCGCCCAGCATCTCGCCGTACTCCGGCCAGGTGTAGTTCGTGTCCAGCGCGGAGTGGATGCCGACAAAGCCCTTGCCGTCGTCCTTGATGAACGACAGCATGCCCTGCTTCTGGCTTGCGTCCATATCCAGTTCGCCGCTGGTGCTGGCAAAGATCAGCAGATCGAAGTAGTTGAGATTTTTCGCGTTTCTCGGCAGATCCTTCTTGGTGAGCAGCTTGGTGTCGGTGCGCATCGTGGTATCCCACAGGCCGCTCTCCTTGCCCATGTTGTAGATGGCGGCCATCGTCGCCGAAACGGAGTCGTGCTCCCAGCCCTTGGTCTGGCCAATCACCAGCACATGCTTCATGCGAACCTCCTTGACGTGCGGAGCGGGCGGCAACGCGCTGCCGCCGGCCGGCTGTGCTTGAATGCGATTGTCCTGGCCGAGGAGTACAAGGCCAACCAAGAGCGCAAAAGTGAATCGGCAACTTCTGAAAACGCGCATGAGATCTCCTCAAGCCATTATCGCGCCCACCCCCGACGATTGAGCTCTAGAGCTTTTTCTGTAGACTCCCGCGCCCCATCCTTTCCGCTTTTTTCTGCGGAAAGGGTGGGATGCCGATAAAATTCGCGTCTAGACAATTTCCGAAACTGCACATCTAGAAGCTGTCTCATGAACCGGCTTTGAAAGGGCATGGCTTCAGCCGTGCCGCAATTACCTGCAAAATTTATGTGGGCTTCAGCCCCGGAGGACCTGCCAATTCGGCAGTGACATACGCTCGTTGAGAACGCTAGGCCATGTTCAATTTGGATTGAGTCTAGTCGTGATACGCAGATAAATCACATCCTCTGACACCGGATCAAGCTCCAGTTCAGATCGCAGAGATTGCCGAAGATCGAAAATCAGCCCGTCGAGAGACGACTGACGGTCCCTCGCCATCTCGATTGCGAATTCTCTCGCAAGCGCAACCTGGTGAGGCGAGCCCAGAAGTTGGATATCCGCGATGGCAGACTCGAAATCGGCCTTGTACTGCCCAGGGTCATCCCGGTTTGAGGCGCCCTCAAGCCGCCGGTAGGCTTCCAATAGATAGGTGACGCGAAGTTTTCTGCGCTCATTCGCAAGATCGCGACGCATGGAGAAATGATGCCCAACCCACCCGCCAAGCACAGCAACAACAAGGGTAACCGCCAATTGGGCAAATAGTTTCCAGTCCATAATGTTCAGCGCCACCGTTTCGTGAGGATGAGTCTTTTCGCCGTGCGCACCTACCTCGCCGCGTCCTTTCGTTTTGCAGTGAGTATCTGGCAGCCCGTCTTGCAGATTATTACCGTCCCTTGGCGCATAATGGAATAGGGGCAAGCAGAGAAACCTCCGCTAACTTGCTGGCCTGCTGACTTGCTGACTCGCCAAGGGCACTTTTTTTGCACCCCGTTTTTCGCTGTGAAACTGTGAAACCGCACATAAGTCCTTCAAAATAAAAGCACATTTCAGCAAACCTCACAGAAACACCGAACCGGTGTTCCTGTGAAACTGTGTGCAACCGCCGTCTTACGCCGCGAAATCGATGAATCCCCGCTGCGGATCGGTCGAGATCAGCTTCACCGTCACCTTGTCGCCCACGTCCAGT
>Ga0181517_10001661_pt1 | contig 24122 bp, 14 predicted proteins | sample PEATcosm2014_Bin_31_FD_119748 | JGI IMG/M metagenome (GOLD analysis project Ga0181517, IMG submission 119748) | Peatland microbial communities from MTU Mesocosm Facility, Houghton, MI, USA - PEATcosm2014_Bin01_30_metaG | ecosystem: Environmental > Terrestrial > Soil > Wetlands > Peat | place... | reverse complement strand
GCGCCCTTTAGACTTCCGCGCCTGTTTGAGGTGCGTCTCGATGCGAATGGGACGGGGATTTGCACTCCTCGCGCTTCTTCGACATGGCAACCTGCGGGGCCAGGGATTGCAGAAAACCGTGTGTTTGGCATGCGGCAAGGTGCAACACGGGAAAACCCCTTGCGGCACGAGAGATAGGTATGGATAAAGGCGAAAGTGCGGTGTAATCTTGAGCCAACCAGAAGGCGCGTTAGCCAGACCCTATAGAAAGGTGCAGCTTTCTCCGATAAAGAAGGCACAAGGAACTGCTGTGGAAATCTGCGTCGTGAGGTGTGGCCCGCTTAAAAAGGCCTTCCGGCAGTAGGCGGCCGCAAAATGAGAGCTCCTGCCGGGGAAAACGGGGCACCACCGGGCTCAGGAAGGCCAGAAATGCGCAACCAGGCTGAAGCGAATCTGAAGGCCTTGATAGAGAGCACGGAAGACCTGATCTGGTCGGTGGATCTGGACTGCCGGCTGATCACCTTCAATAGCGCGCTTCAGAAGCACATCCTGGCGACGACAGGCGTCCAGCTTGCGGCGGGTATGCTTCCCATGGAGATCATGGAGCCTGAGAGCGTGGACTTCATGCGTCCCCTGTATGAGCGGGCTTTGCAGGAAGGGCCTTTCCGGACAGAGTATTCGCTTGCCGATGGGCGCACGCTCGAGCTTGCCTTCAATCCCATTGTGACCGATGGGGCAACCACCGGCATTTCGGTCTTCGGAAAAGACATCTCGGAGCGGAAGAGGGCGGATCGGGCTCTTCGGGAAGCCGAGACAAAGTACCGGAGCATCTTCGATGGAGCGCTGGAGGGAATGTTCCAAACCACCCTGGACGGCAGGGTGCTTGCGGCAAACTCCGCAGTGGCCAAGATTCTGGGTTACGATTCGCCGGAAGATGCTCTCACGGCAATCATGGACGTCTCCCGCGATGTGTGGCAGAATCCTGCACAACGGTCCAGTTACCTGGGACAGTTGCAGCTTTGCGGGTTCCTGCGGAATTTCGAGTGCGAAGTGAGACGCAAGGACGGCAAACTTGTCAGGGTTTCTGTCAGCGCCAGGATGGTGTGCGATGAAGACCGGCGCCCCCTTTATATAGATGGGTTTCTGGAGGACATCAGCGAGCGCAAGCGGGCAGAGGACGAACTTCATGAGAGCAGGGACTCTCTCAGAGAGGCACAGACCCTTGGCGGCCTTGGCAACTACGCTTTGGATGTCGGGAAAGGGGTTTGGACGAGTTCGGCTCTGCTGGATGAGTTATTCGGGATTGATGAGACCTACGATCGCAGCGTGGAAGGCTGGGCTGCACTGATCCACCCGGATGACCAGGAAATGATGACCGCCTACTTCCAACAAGAAGTAATCGACAAGCGGAGGCCATTCGACAAGGAGTACCGCATCGTCCGGCAAACGGATCGGGCGACGCTTTGGGTTCACGGACTGGGTAGGCTTGAATTTGATGCTGAGGGCCGGCCCTTGAGGATGCGGGGCGTCATCCGGGACGTTACCGAACGGCAGCGAGCCCTGCGGGCGCTGGAAGAGAGCGAAGCCCGTTTTCGAAAGTTCTTTGAAGAAAACAGCTCGGTGATGCTGATTGTGGAACCGATGTCGGGCGAGATATGCGACGCCAACGAAACGGCGGCGGCGTACTACGGCTATTCGCGGCAGCAACTGCTTGGAATGCGGGTGGACCAGATCAACACTTTGCCGGAGGAGGAAGTTGCACCGGAGCGGCTGAGTGCGCTCCGCGAAGAACGATCACGATTCAGTTTCCGCCACCGGTTGGCCAGCGGCGAGGAACGCGACGTGGAGACCTTTGTCTCGCGCATGGAGGTGGACGGCAGGGTGCTGCTGTTCTCGATCGTGCACGACATCGGCGACCGCAAGAGAGCCGAGGCGCAACTGCGCGACAGCGAGGAACGCTACCGGGCGACCTTCGAACAGGCTGCCGTGGGCATCGTCCACACCGCGCTCGACGGCCGTATCCTGCGCTGCAACGCGCGGTTTGCCGAGATCATTGGCTATCCACGAGACGAGGTCCCGGGGATGACCTTCCAACAGATCACGCGGCCTGAGGATCTGCCGGAGAGTATCAGGGAGTTGAATCAATTTGTGTCAGGCCGAGCCCCCTCGGCAAGTTGGGAGAAGCGCTATATCCGCAAGGATGGCAGCCTGACCTGGGTGAAGCTCACCATATCTGTCCAACGCGACGAAAGGGGGCGCGCCCTTCATCTGATCAGCGTCGTTGAAGACAGTAATGCCCGCAAGGAGGCGGAGGGGCTGCTGACGGATGCGGCGAATGCGCTGCAGTTGAGCGAAGAACGCTATCGCACTGTTTTCCAGACGAGCCTTGATGCATTCAACATCAACCGCCTGAGCGATGGAGTGTTCGTGGATGTGAACGAGTCGTTTCTTCGTTTCACGGGATGCGCGCGCGAAGACGTCATCGGGCACACATCGCGGGAGTTGAACTTCTGGGTGGACCCGGACATCCGCGAAAAGATGATCGAGATTTTGCGCCAGGATTCCAGTGTCGGCAACCTTGAGGCCCGTTTCAGACGAAAGGATGGCGGGATTGTCTGGGGACAGGTTTCCGAGTCGATGATTGAAACCGACGGGGTGCCGTGCATTCTCTCGGTTACCCGAGACATAACCGCCGCCAAAGAAGCCGACGACCGGCTGGCTGCAACCATGGCGGCGTTGCGGGCCAGCGAAGTGCACTACCGGACCGTATTCCAGACCAGTGTCGACGGCATATGCATCAGCCAACTGAGGAACGGGCAGTACATCGACGCCAATCGCGCGTTCCTCGAACTGATGGGGTATGAGCGCGAGGAAGTCATCGGCCGCACAACGCTGGAGCTGAACTTCTGGGCAGAGCCGGAGCTTCGCCGGCAGATGGCAACGATGTTGGAACGGGATGAGAGCTTCAAGGATGTTGAGACGCAATTCGTCAAGAAGAACGGGGAGCGAGTCTGGACGCTGGTATCGGCAACGGCGATGGAGATTGAAAACGTTCCGTGCGTTCTGAGCGTGGTACGCGACATATCGGCGACCAAGGCGGCGGAGGAGCGGCTGGCCGCGGTCCAACAGGCAATGCAGGCCAGCGAGATTCGCTATCGCACTGCGTTTCAGACCAGCCTCGACTCAATCAATATCAATCGCCTAAGCGACGGAAGTTATATCGATTGCAACCAGGCATTTCTTGACAGCGTGGGGTACACGCGCGAGGAAGTGATTGGGAAGACATCCGTTGAACTGAATATCTGGGCGAATTCACGGGATCGGCAGAAACTGGTGGAGATGCTGCGTCAGACCGGACACTGCCGGGATCTGGAGGCTCAGTTCAAGCGCAAGAACGGGGAGATCTTCTGGGGACAAATGTCGGCATCCACCATTGAGGTGGATGGAGTACCCTGCATCCTTTCGATCAGCAGAGATATCTCGGGGGCGAAAGTTGCAGAAGACGAAATTAGGAACCTGGCCTTCTACGATCCGCTGACCCACCTGCCCAACCGCCGCTTGGTCTCTGAGAGGCTGCGGCAGAGCATGTCATCGAGCGCGCGCAGCAATCGCAAGGGCGCTCTGCTGTTTATTGACGTGGACAACTTCAAGACGCTGAACGACACGCTGGGGCACAAAACCGGCGACCTGCTGTTGCAGGAGGTTGCCCGCCGCCTCACCCACTGTATCCGCGATGCAGATACAGTGGCCCGCCTCGGCGGAGACGAGTTTGTGGTGATTCTGGAAGACCTGAGCGGGAGCCCCGAGGAAGCCGCTGCGCAGGCAAAGATGGTGGCCGAGAAGATTCTGGCGGCGGTTAGCCAGAATTATGTGCTGGCCGGACGGGAGTGCCTGAGCACTTCAAGCGTTGGAATCACGGTCTTTGGCGATCGCAACCACACCATTGACGATGTGCTGCAGCAGGCGGATATAGCCATGTACCAGGCCAAGTCAGCGGGCCGTAACACGCTGCGATTCTTTGCCCCGGCGCTGCAAGCGGCAATCAACGCCCGCGCCTCAATGGAGGAAGATCTTCGCCAGGCGATCGGCACCGGCCAGTTCCAGCTCTACTATCAGCCCCAGGTACTTTCCGGCGCGCTGATTGGCGCTGAAGCGCTGCTGCGCTGGAATCATCCACAGCGCGGCTTCTTTCCTCCTGCCGATTTCATTGCGCTGGCTGAGGACACGGGACTGATTCTTCCCTTGGGAGATTGGGTGCTGGAGACCGCCTGCCGGCAGATTGCAGCCTGGTCAAAGCGGAAGGAGACGGCTCACATCGCGGTGGGAGTCAACATCAGTGCGCGGCAGTTGCGGCAGCCGGATTTCGTTGAGCGGGTTCTGAGCGCAATCGAACGCACCGGAGCCAACCCAAAAAAGCTGGATCTCGAACTCACCGAGAGCATGCTGGTGGAAAACATCGAAGAGGTGATCGCCAAAATGACGGTGCTCAAGTCGCATGGCGTTCGATTTTCGCTGGATGACTTCGGCACCGGCTATTCGTCGCTCTCCTACCTGAAACGGCTGCCGCTTGACACCTTGAAGATTGACCGTGCATTTGTCCACGACATGCTGGTGGATATGACCAGCGGAGCGATCGCTCAGACCGTGATTTCCCTGTGCAAAGCGATGGGGCTGTCGGTCATTGCCGAGGGCGTGGAGACCGAGCAGCAGCGGGAGTTCCTTGCCGGCCTGGGCTGCCATGCGTTCCAGGGTTATCTCTTCAGCCCGGCGCTGCCCATCGATGAATTTGAATTGCTGCCGTGCATCCTGGAGCCTGCTGCCGCGCCGCCCTCAATCCATTGACATGCTCAGCTGGTGGCGCACATCGGCGCCACGAATCCAGAAGATGACGTCGGTGGCGATATTCGAAGCATGGTCGGCAATCCGCTCCAGGTTCTTCGATACCAGGATTCCGTTCATCGCCTGGGGAGTGAGGCTCGGCTTCTCCTCAATGAGCTTGAGCAGGTCAGCGTGGGCGCGGCGGTTCATGCGATCGATCTCGTCGTCCATCTCGCGGACCGAATCGGCGAGGCGCGCATCGCCATCGAGCAAGGCCTGGACGGCAGAGCGAATCATGCGCCCGGCAAACTCGCCCATGGCGGCGAAATCCACCGGCAGATCGATTGGCTCGTGCTTGAGAATCTCTTTGGTGCGGCGGGCGATGCCCATTGACTGGTCGCCGATCCGCTCCAGGTCGCCGTTGATCTTGATCACCGCCAGGATGAAGCGCAGGTCGATAGCCATGGGCTGTTCCTTGGCGAGCAACTCATAGGCCATCTCGTCCAGGTCGCGCTGCGCGGAGTTGATTGCGGTCTCGTTCTGCTTGACGTACTTGCACAGGCCCTTGTCGCGCTGAAGATAGGCGTCAACCGCGGATTCAACCGCCTGCTGTGACAAGGCCGCCATGGCAAGAAGCTGGTCCTTGAGCTCGGCGAGTTGTTGTTGGAAATGAATTCGCGGCACGGCCGTAGTTCTCCTATTACCAATTGTGCACCATGCATTGTTACTAAGGGACGAATTTTGACCGTCCGCACCAGAAATGCCACGTCTGGAAGGCGACGGCCACCAGTAATGATTCGACGCCGCGAGGCAGCGTAATGCTCTAGGCTATCCATATGATGGTAGCAAGTACTTCAGAAATCCCTTTGCTCAGCATCAATCCGAAAAACTGCGAGCCGCGCCAGGTGTACAAGCTGATGACCGGCATCATTGTGCCGCGGCCGGTGGCGCTGGTTTCAACGGTGAACCGGAGCGGCGCGGCCAACCTGGCGCCATTCAGTTTCTTCTCGGGAGTCGGTTCGAACCCACCCACAGTGCTTTTCTGCCCGACGCTTCGCGCCACCGCGGCAGAGACGGACGGCTTCCGTCCCGAGATGAGAAAAGACACGCTGCGCAACGTGGAAGAGACCGGCGAATTCGTGATCAATGTGGTGAGCGAAGAGCTGTCTGTGGCGGCCAATGCCGCGGCAGCCGAGGTGGCGCCCGAGGTGGACGAATTTGAACTCACGGGACTCACCACCATTCCGAGCGAGGTTGTGAGCCCGCCCCGCGTTGCAGGCTCACCGGCGCAGATGGAGTGCCGGCTGCTGCAGGTGATCTATACCGGCCGCTCACCAGGGGCGGGCGTGATTGTGCTGGGCGAGGTGGTGCGCTTTCACCTCCGCGAAGACCTGCTTGAGGACTTTCGCGTCGATCCGACCCGGCTCGGCGCGGTAGGCCGCATGGCCGGAAGCACCTGGGTTCGGACACAGGATCGCTTTGAGCTGGTCAGGCCCAAGTAGGGATTGCCTTGCGCGCGAGGGCCGGTTGGCTCTTGCGGTTTCCCACCCATGCGCGAGAAACAAGGGGCATGGATGGGGCACGGTACTTTTTGGGAAGTCGGAACTGGGTCAAACCCGTGGTGACTCGCCAACGCTTGTGTAGGTACTCATCGAGCTGGCGTTTGACAGGGGATTCGGAAACCGGCTCGGCGCTATCCCTTCCTTTTGTACTGGCCGCGCCAGGAGGGCAGGATTTCCACGTCGTCGTAGGTTTCCCGGCGATCGCGGCGGGAGGTGGAGTGGCTACTGGGGCCATGTTCCTTCTCTGTCCGCTCGACCGTCGGCTTGGGAGGTAGGAACTCAGGCGGAGCGGTCACCAGTGTGGGCGAAGGGATCTCCGGTTCCTTGCGGGGCGGGATCGGAGCGGAAGCACGGGGATAGACAGGCCGCTGACGGATAGGCTCGAACGGCGGGGGTGGGGCTGCAACCGGCCGCTCAATTGGCTGCTCGACTGGCCGCTCAGCCGTCTCCCTGACCTGGTGCAGATTCTTTTGGCCTAGGGTGAAAATGAGATTTTTCAAACCGGTCATCCGTGTTGCCGCGTTGTGCTTCGTCTCTTCCGGCTCTGGATAGCGAACAGCTTCCGGGACAGGCGGCTGGGGTTGCGGGACGGCGGGGCGACTCGGCAGACGCTCCCAGGACTGTGCGGGAACGGCTTCGGGAATAAATGGCGGCGTAACCGCTGCGACTGGCGGTGGAACGGTTGCCCGCTGAGGCTCACGTCCCCGGGGCGGCAAGGGCGCCGACTGCCGCGGCGCTTCAACTGGACTGCGCAACGCAACCGGAGGCGCCTGAACGGGAGGTGCGAACGGCGGAACTGCGGGCATCTTCGGAATGGCTTGACCCGGAAAAACTGGAGAAACGGGCGCTGAAACGACCGGCGCCGGAATGACCGGGGACCGTGGGGGCGCGGACTCGTGGCTGGGAACCGCAGGTGGGGTCACCGCAGGCAATTCAATCCGATTTCCGGAGAACCCCGGATGGTCTGCCTGGCTCGGCCTGAAAGAGGCTACCGGCGAAGGAGGCCGCAACCGGTCGGCTCTTCCTGTGGCGGGAGCGGAGTCTTCGGCAGGAGGAGCCGATGAGGTTTTCGTGGCCGAAGGCGAACCGATCAACAGCGAAGCGGCCTTCTCCTTGGAAACCAAGCCCGCATTCAGGTCAATCCTGGGCGCAACTTTCCTGGGTTTGGAGACGAAACCCGCGGCAAGATCGATTTTGGAGGCAGGTTTCTCGGGTTTGGAGACCAAACCGGCGGCAAGATCGATTTTGGGCGTTTCGGCCTCAGGCATCATCGTTCAACGACCTCATATCCCTGGCGTATGGCCTCCGCTTTGGCGGCTTCCACATCTCCCTGGGGATTGTTGGCCTTCCATCCAGGCAAATAGAACACGTGCGTGTCCGGCTTGGGCTGGTTGCCTATTCGAGAGACTGGCGGTACGGAATCGGACGCCATCTGCCGCTTCCTCTGCATCTGCATATCGTCAAGATCATCCTTGAACGAACGGCTTTGGACCCGAAGATAACGTTCGACGTCGCGAACGGATTTGCGGAACGCAGGATCGGCCTTTTTAAAGCCGATGCGATTGAGCACGAATCCCACGGTGGGCACGTTAAGCCGCTGGAGGTTATCGGCCGCATCCCGCAGTTGCGCGCGGGTGGTTACTCCCGACTCGGCAACCACGATGGCGGCATCCACAAAGCGCGCCAGGTACTCGGTTTCAGCAGAGACAGCGAGCGGAGCCGTATCGGTAAGCACCAGGCTGTCGGCGCCGGTCTCTGTCTCCTCGGCCAACTGATGCAGCAGGGCCGTTGAGCGGCTTGCGGATTGGGTGGCGAGTTGGCTGTTGGAGTCGTTGAGGCCAAGGCCTCCGGAGGAAGCATTTGAAGGCGGAGGTGGATTCCATGCGGCGTTCACCAGGACGGTGGGCCGGCCCATGCTCTCAAGCATGGAACTGAGCTTGCTCGTAACCGTGGTCACGCCGGCTCCGGACTGAACCCCGGTAAAGATGCAGCTCTTCAGGTTGCCGACCTGGTAAGCATGCTCAATGGTTGCCGACAGCCTGAGCATGTGCTCTTCTGCCGCGCCATCGGAGACCTCGGTGAAATCGGGCAGTTGAGCCATGGGGGCAAAGCCCAGAACGCGCTCGACGTCGGAGGCAATGTAGATTTTCTGATCGAGATTGTTGGCCAGCACGGCGGCCATGAGTCCCAGCAGCAGGCCTAGAATCGCCGTGGGCAATGCCTTTTTCAGGATTCCAGAGACCGTGGGATGCAACGGGGCGATGGCCGCGGCCGATAGATGCGCGGAGCCGGGCACACTGTCTTCGAGCATCAGGTTGTGCAACTGCTCGCCGACGATGGTCTGACGATTTTGCAAGCGGACAATGTCGGTGGCCAGGTCATTGGCTCGTTGCAGCTTGGGGGTAGCGCTTCCCGCGGCCCCCGCCATCTGCCCAAGTTGCGCGTTCAGTCTTTGCTCAACCCCGGCCGTGCGGTCGAGGTCGGTGCGCAACCGCTGCTCAATGCGCGTGGACGATTTAGCGCGCAGATCCTTGCTCATCGATTCCAGCGAGGCGTCGATCTGCTCCAGTTGTGCGGCATCCTGCTTGTACAGGGGGTGATTGGGGGTAAGGTTTGCCATCTGCGTGATCAGCAACGCGCGCTGCTGGTTAAGAGATGTCTTCATGGTCACAAGTCCGGGGTCGGCGGCAACCAGTTCGTCGGCCTCGGCATTCATGGCCTTGGAGGCGAGTTGCTGATCGGCGCCCAATGAGATGAGCCTGGCCGCGGCCTCGTCGTGCGCCGTCCGCGCCTTGACCAGCTCTTCGTGAATCTTGGTAATTTCGTCGTCGTAGTGATCCGGAGCGGCGGTTGAAATGGCGGCCACGCCAAGCTTGGTGTTCAGATCTGCCTGCTCCGTGTGGTCGGCGTCGAGGGCTTTCTGAACCCGCTCCTGCTCCTCCTGCAATATCGCCAGGCGCTCGGGATTGCCCGCCTTCTCTTCGCGGGTTGATTTCTCAATAATGCCGGCTGCCATGGCGTTGGCAATTTGAGCGGACAACTCGGGAGTTGAGGCCCGCGCGGTGATTTGAACCTCGTAGCTGGCCCCCATCCGCGCCACCTCAACGGAACGGGCAAGCCGCTCAGCCGCGGCCTGTTCGCTTTCTCCCCTGCCCTGCCAGGAACCCGCGGGCAGTTTATGAAGCACGTTGAGCATCACATCGGGGTGCGTAGCGCTCTGCACAGGCTGCTCGATAAACGAGTCGTAGGTATTGGAATCGTTGGGCCAGCGCGCGGAATTGCCCTGGTCCATCATTTTAGGCGAAATGGGCTGAATATAAACTTGGCTTTGCGCTGTGTATACGGGCCATTTCAACGCCACATAAGCCGCGGCCAGCCCCAGCCCGAGCAGGGAGATTCCCACCGCTAGCCCGCGATGCAATTGCAGACTGCGCATCAGGTCAAGCCGGAAGAACGGCTGCTCGTGGCCACCCTGCGCTAAAGTGCCCACCGTCTGCAAGGGAGCGCCGGGCGCGCCCTCGCCGGGGGGAATTTGCTGCATTGGAACCAGATGACCGCGCTGCAAACTCATAATACCCCCGTATAAAACCCCATCATGGCCACAGATACGAGTGGGTTAAGCTGCTCCAGAACATATCCGAAGCCCGCGAAACCACTCCGTGGAACGTAGACAATCTCACCCGGCTTCAGGGTCACTTCAAGCGACTTGGCCGGATCGAGGACGTCTTTGAACTTCAAAACGTGCGAAGTGCCGGTAGCAGGGTCCACGATCTGGATGCGGGGATTGCTGCCTGCCTTTTCCGTGAGGCCTCCGGACCCGGCAAGAATGGTGGCCAAGGTAGAGCTGTGGGTTAATGGAACCGCGCCGGGACGTGCAACCTCGCCGAGAACCGAGACAAAGCGGTCAGCATCGCTGGGCACATAGACCACATCGTCCCGGCGCAGACGAAGGTCGGCAAGCGGATTTCCGGTCTCGATGAGCGACTTCAACTCCACCCAGACCACTTGGTCCTGGCCGCGATAGATGGCACAACGCTCGGGAACCTGATTTGCTCCAGCAGGCGTATCGGTCTTGCTGGGCCCGGTCTGCACACCGCCCCGGGCCAGCGCTTCAAGGAGGGTGGGCGTACCGTCGAAGGTGTACACGCCAGGATGATCGACGGCGCCGAGGACCAGAACCCGGTTGGCAGTGTATTTGGTGACCGAGACCTGGACCGCGAGGTTGTTATAAAAACCTTTGAGCGAAGTCTCAATGGCGGCTGCCCCCTCAGTGCGGGTAAGCCCTGCCAGCGTCAACTCGCCAGCCAGCGGCAACGAGATGTTCCCATCCGGCCCGACAACGAGCTTGGCCTGCAATTCAGGCCGGCCGGTAAAATCGACCGTGATTTCATCGCCTTTGCCAAGCCGGTACTCTTCATCGGCCGCGGGCTCGAATCGTCGCAACAGTTCCAGGGGACTCAGCTTCAAGGACGGTCCAGACGATTGCTGGTCAGCTTCCTGAGCGGGCACGCTCACTGGAATTTGGCCCTGAATCTGGTCCGGGGCTTGAACGCGCGCAGGCTCCTGAGCACCTATCCTTCCTGCTCCACTGAGAAGCAGAAAGACGCATGCGATGCCGATTCGGTGTTTCATGCCGTTGCCTCCGCGCCGCGGAAGACTGAAATTCCCCGGCGAATTGCCCTGCACCCTTGTTACTTTCAGCGTCAGCCGATCCAGCGAATTGTGGATGGCGAGCCTGCCACCAGCATACTTTTGGAAAGCGGGCAGGCGAGTTGTTGGTCGGCCGTACCCATACGCCGAGAATCCGGAGTACCCAGTCCTGCAACTATATGCGTTTATAAGGCAATTCTAAATCCCACAAACAGGGGTAGCTATCGGTCCCCCCTAAGTAACCTGAAAGGTAACCATCCGTGTTAGGGCCACTGGAATGATGAAGATATTACCCAATGAAACTGGTTTCGCGGAAATAGCCAGCCAAATGTCTCAGTTGCCGGTGATCGAGGTGGCTTCGCGCACCCAGATTGACGAGAGATTTGGGGAAATTGTGAAACTCTTCTTGCCGGCCAACGCTCCCGCAAGCCATACAAACGCCGCCAAACCGGCTTTCGGACTCTTTCGAAACCTCTCCTTCTCGTTTGGACCGTAGGGAAGATAGTGGGGGTAGAATGACGCAAACTCCGCATAAGTTGCAAAGGTCTGATACTTCGAGGCAGGCTGGAAGCCGTGCTCTTGGAGAGGGCGAAGGTCCATAGGCGAGAGAAACACGTTGTTTCTTGCCCGGTCCCCGCGACCGACGGCCACGGCGTACCAAGTGCGCAGCGTCTGCGGCATCCAGTGCGCAAGCGGCAGGCCCGTATCGTGCGCCACGCTGGGAAACCAGTTATTGGGCGTGGTAACTACAACCGCCTCGAGCGCCGTGGATGCGATGACTTCAATGCAAGCCTGAATGTTGTTGCGGCCCACATGCTCCAGGGTTTCGATGCTGGCAAAGACCTCAACGGGAGCGATTTTCAGGTCCTGCAGGTACGCGCAGACGAACTCGCAACGGCCGGCAAGGCCCAGCATTTCCGCAATGGCGGCCGCTGCTTTGAGCCGCTCCGCATCTGGGTCGACGAGAATTGCGTGGCGGCCGCCTGCCTGCAGGTAAGCAAACGAGAGCCAGCCATAGCCGGCAGCGCAATCGGCCAAGGTTGCCTGTTCGATATTGAGAAGCTTGCGCAGGGGTTCGACGTAGCGGCGGCGCATGTAGTCCAGCGTCTGGTCCACGTCCAGGTCGCGGTAGAACGAATTACCCAACAACGGCGCAAGATCGACCATCAACAGTCCTTTCCCCTGCCTCGGCAGCCGCTTCGCGGATCAGAGGCTTCCTGAATTCGTTGCGCCAGTCAATGCATCGACGGTTTTGTCAATGGTACCGGATTGGGTTGATTTGAGCGACCCCCAACGCCGGCGATAGCGCTGGCCGCCTCCGCCATAGAATGCCCGCCAGGGCGAGGAATGCTCTCATCGACTCGGACGAAGGCGCTATCATCAACTCAATCGCCGGAGAAAAAGAGCAGAATGATGCCCACAGCGAAACAATTGCTCCTGGCAATTTCAGGCCCGGAACCGGCTGCAGAAGACCTGCGCCTACTGGTGTTGGCGGAGTGGATGGGCGTTCCCGCGAAAGCGGTGGCAATCGGGAACGGCGACGTTTTGCTACAGCACCTGGCCGATTCGTTAATGGCAGAGTCCTCATGCCTGGCCATGAGCGCCGAGACCCTGACGGCGATGATGCAGGAGCCCGGCTCCAGCCTTCATGCTGCGCTCGGCGCACCGGTCTCTGCATTGTTTGTGTTCGGGTGCGCCGGTACGCCGGAGCAGCAGAGAGCCCTGTCGTCGCTTACGTCCGGGGCCATCTCCGGAATGAACGCATTGAGCGAACGAGCCGAGCGCTTCTCGCTGCCCCGCGAAGCCGCTGCCATGAGCCGGCAACTTGCCGGGCTGAGTTTTTCAGCGAGCGCTGAGGAGCCAGTAGCGGCATTCGAACTGCGTGCCGAGACCGCAAAAGTGATTCTCACGGCAAACGAGCAGCCGGTCTTTGTCAGGCTGAATCGGGGACCGGCCGCGGTCTTTCTACTCAGCCTGCCGCTGCCCGACATCGACAAGCCCCTGAGTCGAATGCACGGAATCGAAGAACATTACGCCTCGCTGATTGCTCCACTGATTTGGTTGCGGTCCTGCTTTGGAGACCGACGCTGGCACGCCCCGCAAAGCACAGCTCTGCTGATTATCGACGACCCTGGACTGTCGATGCGCTATGGCTTTCTGGACTACAAGCTGCTGCAGGAGTCTATGCAGCGCTGCCGGTATGGAACCACGGTCGCGTTCATTCCGTGGAATGGCTGGCGCACCAGCCGCAAGAATGCCGCGCGGCTGCTCGGTGAAGGTTCCAACCTGTCAATTTGCATTCATGGCTGCGACCACACCAAGCGGGAGTTCGAGTTGGCGGATGGGCCCCGGCTGGAAGCAATGGCAGGCCTAGCCATGCGCAGGATGGAAGCGCAACAAGCGAGCACTGGCGCGGCGTTCGAGCCGGTGATGGTGTTTCCGCAGGGGCGTTTTTCAGCCCGCGCGATCAAGGCCCTGCGCGCGAATGACTACCTTGCGGCCGTGAATACGACGGCCTTTCCGGCAGACCATGGCGCTGACGATCTTCGCGTCCGCGATTTTTTGCGGCCGGCAGTTACATGCTATGACGGATTCCCCATTTTCGTGAGGCATTATCCGCGGAGTTTCTTTGACATCGCGTTCGATCTATTCGTGGGCAAGCCGGCGCTGGTGGTTGAACACCACCAGTTTTTTCGCGAGGGATGCGGGGCGATGGAAGAGGTCGTGGCGGGCTTGTACCGAGCGGACCCCGCATTGCGCTGGCCGTCGCTCAGCGATCAGTTGATGCGCAGCTGCCTGGAGAGAACCCTGCCCAACGGCTCAGAGGAGGTGCTGTTCTTTACGCGGAGATTCGTTTTCGAGAACCGCCGCGGGTATCCAGAGCGCTTTTTGCTGAGCAAGCATGAGCCGGATGCAGAGGCCATCCAGAGCGTGCTGGTGGATGGGGTCGCGACACCCTGGACCATTGAGCACGGCTGGTTGAAACTGGAGGTTGAGGCGCAACCGGGTCAGGTGCGCAGAATTGAGATCATCGATCGAGAGATAGCTCGACCAGGGACGGCCGGCTTGGGGCTCGCCTATAACACAGGAGTTTTGGTGCGCCGCGCGCTGTCAGAATTCCGAGATAACACCCTGGCAAGGAATGAAGGACTGTTGAAGGTTGCCAACCGAATCGCGAAGATGCTTAAAGTCTCTTCATGAACAAGGCCGATTGAGGGCTGCGGTCTCCCAGGTCTGAAAATCCAGACCCGGGGCACCCAGCTTCTTTGCAATATCCGGCTCTGTTCATTTCCGACGTAACTCACCACGACTCGTCAAACTGGTGAGGAAGCGGCTGAACTGCTTTTGCGTTGTCGCTATACAAGGTCGTTATAGCTGATTAGTTGCGCATCCCTGCCCAATCTCTGCTGCCAGTTAGCGCGCAGTAACTCTGTCTCTGCAGCGAATGACTCTCCACCGGGATGGCACATAGCTTCAATGGTTCCCTTCCAGCCAAGTCCCGCTTGCAACCGTTCGTGAAAGACCGAGAAGGACGCGAAGCTGTCGGTGGTTTTTGCACCAACGTAGTGCCGCAAGATGAAATTCCAGGCAGAGTTTCTGGCGAGCCGCAGCGGGCTCATGGGATGGGAGACACCGGAGACATTGTGTCTTAAGCGCACTTTGCGAATTCCAAATCTCTGCCGCAAACGATGAAGTACAGGCAACAAGCTGAGCCTGGTGTGAACGTGATGGTGCGAGTCGATATGGCTGATGGGCACGCCCAGCGCCAATGCGCGCTCAATTTGCGCACACCATTCTGCGTAGACTCTGGCTCGAATTGAAGCGGTCAGGGAAATATCCCGGGGATGGCGGCGGGCCGTTCCATTGAATTCGCCATGGTCGTCCAGCAATGGCAGAAGGCCTGTTTGGCCGGTTAGCGGCGAAAACTCGGTCAAATTAAGATGCACGCCGAAGGAGCATCCGCGAAACTTGCCGATCCTTTGAACAGCATCTTCCACCGCGGGACCATTCATCATGAGCGTGGCCGAGGTGACGCGCCGTTGCTCCATCAGTTCGAATATGCGATCGTTGACATTCAAACTGGCGCCGAGATCGTCGCAATTGATGATGATCTTCATAGGAGTCGACTCAGCCGGCATTGGCAGCCGAAGGTTGCTTGTTGATGGAAACCATCTCCCGAAAGAGATTGACCGCGCTTCGCAGGGGCGCGAAACTGCGATGCAGCAAAACAATTCCCAGCAGATAAAGGAGTACAAACGAGACGGAAACAGATACGATGCGCACCGCTGCTCCGCTTGCGCCCGTCACTCCAGATAACAATGCACAATGTGCCAGGAGCAAGCTGCATGTTACTCCCGCCAGCAGGGATGCAACAATGTACCGCCAAACCTCACCGAGCAAGTGGGAAATCCCCAGCCCGATCGGCTTGCCCGCATACCACATTGCTGGAACCACCAGGATCCACAACGACAGGTCCCACGCTACAGCAACGCCTTTAGGTCCCCAATGCAGTCCGGCAATGAAGAGGAGTACGCTGACAACCCACTCGACGAGCCCCCAGAGAAACCATCGATCGGCCCGGCCGATGGAGAGGTGAATCCACCCGTGGGTGCCATAGACGAGCATGATTCCGATTCCCGGCGCGAAGAAGGTGAAGATCTGGCCGGCCGGTTCCCAGCCCGGGCCGAGCAGCAGGCGAATCAGGTCTTTGCCGACCAGGGTCAGATCGCCGGCGATGCCCATTCCCAGGAAGGCCAACACGGCAATTGCGCCCAGGAGATACCGCTGGAATTGCGCCCGATCGTCCCGGACGCGGCTCAGCGCGGAGACTGCTACCAACGATGTGGCAAAGACAAGCTGCGAGGCCGAAAGGGCAAACAGATCGTAGGCCCTTTTGTAAAAGCCAAGCGCGGCAGCGCCGAAACGCCAGCCAACCAGGAGATTGTCGGTGTTCGACGCGAAATATTTGACGGTGAAACGTCCGTAGGTGTGCGTTGCCACCGTCAGCAGGGGGCTGGTTTCGCCGATATGGCGGGGACGTCCGGGAAGCCAACGGCATTGCCACCATGCGCCGATTGCGGAAGTAATGGGCAAGGCGAGCGCGCCCATCACCAGCGCCCAGCGGCCCCACCCCGCAAGTGCAAACAGGATCGATACCGCAACCGCAGCCGCTTTAGATGCAAATTCGATCCTTGCCACGGTTGAAAACAGCATGGCCCGCCTCAGCATGGAAAGATGCATCACCGGGATGCTGGTAAGGAAGATGGCAACCGAGAACCCCACGGCGAGAGAAACAAGCGCAGGTTCGCCGTAGAACATGGCCAGCAGCGAACCCGTGCCGGCAAAGAGCACAGTTAGCAACAGACCGATGCCTGTGGTAACCCAGAAGAGATTGCTGGCCAGTTGATGGGTGATTTGCTTGCACTGGGCCACGGCATCGGGAACGCCCGAACTGCCAAAACCCACCAGCACCAGGCTGAATGTGGTCACCATCGTGACCAGGCCATATTCCCGTGGCGCAACCAGGCGGGCCAGAACGACCGTCCCGATCATCTGAACGGCCAAACCAACTCCGCCCCACCAGACGGTGACGCCGGCGCTTTTGACGGCCACGCGACGCAAGGCATCTCCCCCTCCGGGAACGAAGGGCATAAAGACGCCGTTTGCGTCAAAGGGCTTCAATGAGTCTCCAGCGCGCAAAAAAGTTTGACCTCGCTCAGCGTGGATTGAGCGCCGATCAGTCCGGGCGCGCGTTCAATTTTGGATTTCTGCAAGCGAACACCTTGGAATCAACGGCCAGCGCAATGCTGCGCGCGAAGGACTGCAACTGGGAAGGCTCGTTTCAGGTTATCGTGATTGAACCCTGTGGGCAAGGCCGCAGGTCGCCGATGAGGACTCGCATCACGCGCGATGCAAGCTGCAAACTGGAGATTGGAATCAATCCGCGCAAGCCGATTTGCGGAGTTAGCGACCGCTCCATTGTCCCTGCTCACTGCAGAACCCGAAACTGCCGCGGCGTTTTTTCCCGAGTCGCCGGCGCTTCAAAGGCAGGCCGGTTGTTCCGATGCAGAATCACTGCAGGGACGACTGTAATCTCCAGAATGAATGCGATCCACAGGGGGCTCATCATCTTGAAGCCAGCTTCGCTCAGGTTGTATATAACGCTTGCCGTGAAAAACGCTATGCTCAGCCGGCCCGCATATGGGTTGTTACGAAGGGCCGTAACGGCGTGGCGATACCCGCTGGCAAGCAGCATCAGCAGCAGGGCCAGGCCCATCCACCCCAGGTTGATGTATGTCTCAAGGTAGCCATTATGAGCCTCTGCAATTCCTCGGTAACCGATGATCTCCCATACTCTCTGGAGCCGGTCGCCAAGCCAGAAACTCTCATATCCTGTTCCGAAGAAAGGATTCGGATCGAGAAACAGCACTGCCTTCCAAATATCCGTGCGTCCGGTCAGGGTTGCGTTTCTTCCCAGCAAGCGGAGCAGGCCGCCGGACGCATCGATAAAAGCGGCAAAAACAGCCACCGCGACTGCACCGGCAACGAGTATATGAATGTTCTTTGAGTTCTTTGAAACCCATCGATTGGTGGTGGCAATCATGACGGTTCCGGCAATCACCAGGCACGAAAACGAAGTCATGGAATCACACTTCCTGAGCAACCAAAGCGCGGTAAGGAGAATGGTTCCATAGGCGATCAAGTGCCGGACCCGCTCCCGGCCCCGGCGTTCCTCGTAGGCGCAGAGAAACAGCCAGAGCGACCCCAGTCCGCAAACCAGACAGGTTAGGCCGAGCGCGTTCTTCTGGGTGGTGACTCCGATGAAGTAGGTAACCCCGGTGACCGGATCGTATTCTGTGCCCAGGCCCGGATCGAGCAGGATGAGGAGCGCCGAAAGCGGCAACAGGATAAATGCCACGCGAGCGAAGAATCGCTTTGTGGCTTCGAGCGGTTGGGGGTCGGTGAGAATCAGCAGGACCATCACAGTGGACCCGATCCCCTTGATCCATCTTTTCACTGCAACGAAGGGGAAATCGGACCACAGAACGCTGATCAGACAGAAAGCAACGAACAAGAGCAGCGGTCCGTTCTTTGCGAAGAACCCCGCTACTTTGCGCGATCTGAAATTCAGCACCAGCAGTCCCGCGAGCATGAGGACACCATAGGCCGCGGCGTCGATCGGATTTCCTTCTGTGTACCTTGCGGCGATCTTGCCACCGTGGCTGGCGTGCAGCCAGACAGACACCTCGCGCGATCCCACGATCAGCATCCAGGCCACGGGAATCCAGAGCGCCATCGATGTATGCCATTCACGGGCATGGCCCAGGTAGAAGAGCACAGCGACAATGATTGCAAACAGGATGACAACAATCGGTGACATGACGGGACCTATCGGATCAGCGGGCGCAGAGAGTATGCCGCCGGCCTGACGTGCTTGGTTCGGGTGCTGTTGCTGATGTCCATCGCGGTTTGGCTCTTCATTGCTGAAATCTCCACGTATCTCTGAAGCCGGTTGAGCGGCACCCTCTGGATTTGCGCGGCGAGCGACGGAGAGTTCTCCCTAATCTGTAACGTACTCCTCCGGGACAGCTCGAACGCCAAGCAGGGCAAGTATCTTTCCCAGGTGGCAGGAGAGGCTGAACAGCAGACCCATGAAACGGTGTTGTCCAAACAGCAGCGTAAACGGAAGAGCAATGGCATAAAGGAGAATGGCGATCAGTGACTTGACGACATCGCGAGCCCCGAATGCCGGTGTCTTTACCTCCATCGCCCCATTCAACAATCCTCGCCTCACAAAGTACATCCGCTTCCACCGGCTGGGTGCCAGCACCTCAAAAATCTCGGCATCCGCTGACCAGACAAAGGTGTAACCCGCATCAATCTTTCTGCGAAAGAAATCCCTGTCCTCTCCGGATTTGAAACCAGGCCGAAAGGGTTCCGGATCGCCCGCGACTACGCGGATCCTCAGCAACACATTCCCCGTGCTTGCCTCGCGCCAGACTACCGGCTTTCCGTTGGCGTTCACCCTGCGATCGAGAAGATGGCTCTTTTTGAGCCACGCTGGCGGAACGCCGTCGAATCGGCGAAGCACTGGGCCCAGTACGCCATCCACTTTGTATTCGAGACATGTCTTAAAGATTGCCAGGAGCCATGTCTCAGCGGGAAACTCGTCATCATCGATCAAGGCGAGAAAGTCCCCTTTTGCATGGGCCACAACTGCATTGCGAGCTCGGGCGATGCCTCTTCGGGGCTCAACCCTGTATTGAATGGGAACCGCCGAGGTGAGACGCGCCTCAGCAACTTCATCTTCGCCGGATTGGGTCTCATCGTTGTCCACAACCACAATCGAGTACGTAAACAAGCCACCGGTCTGCTGCCGGTTCAACTCGGTCAAAAGGCGCCGGAGCGGGAGCGGGCGCTTGTACGTGCAGATGCAAACGCAAATGTGCGGCTTGGCCTCGCGATCCTTGTCCCGCACCTCCGCACCAGCAAAAGAAGAACCCGCGCCAGCGCGATCCTCTTGAATGCCGCCGATGGTTTGCCGAACTTGATTCATTTGTGCTTCGCCCACACGCTATCTTGACTCGTTTGTGGCTGCCCGCGAAGGCACGGAAGCTGCGGCGGGCTGCTTTCTGCCGGTGAGGACCCGGGCCAGCCGCTCAATCTCTTCCCGCCGCCGAAAAGCAATGAATTCGCTTGAAACCGGCCGCTCAATGCGCCGTAGCGCCGCCCATAGAAAGCCTGCGCCAAGGGCAAGGCCGCGGGCAACAAACGGCTTCTTCATCGATTGATACGCAACCCGGAACAACTGCCAGAGGGGATGATTTCCGATGATGTAATCCCTGCGTCCCTCGTTGAACCGAGCCTTGAGGGGAGTGGCCTGCGCCGTCCCCATGACGCGGTTGTGCAGGCTGAGTTTGCCGGTGAAGGTGCGGGTCTTCCAGCCTTTCATCCGGGCTGCAACGCAGGCGATGGTATCGATGTTGCCGCCCTTTGAAGGAACGTAACCGCCAATCGCCTCGAAGCATGCGCGGCGAAACAACTGGCAAGTGCCTTGCACCTCTTCGAGGCTCACGAATTTGTAATCATAAACTTCGCCGGAGGCATCGCAGTTAGGCGTTCCCACCACTCCAAGCTCCGGGTCTTCGGCGAGCTTTTCAAGCAGGTACGAGAAGTAATCTTCTTCAAAGGTGATGTCGGCATCCAGGTTGGCGATGGCCTCGTAGGGCAAGCCGGCAGCCTTTTGAAGACCGGCATTCACCGCATGAGCCTTGCCTGCGAAATTGCGCTCGGCCCGCTCCGGCATGCGCAGCAACTCGATCCACGGGTGAGCGGCCGCATAGCGCTGAACGATTTCGTCGGTGCCGTCAGTGGAACCATCACTGACGATGACCCACTTCAACGGTCTCTCCGTTTGCGCCACAACGGCCTGGATCGTCGACTCGATGAAGCGCGCCTCATTGCGAGCCGGTGTAATCAGGACGTAGGCGGGAAGCTTCAGCACGGCTGGACCTCGCTTTTGCGGGCGCTGGAAGCAGCAAACTCCAGCACCTGCTCAACGACCCGGCCCTGCTGGGCAGGCATCAAGTGCGGGAACATGGGCAAGGAGACAATCTCCGCCGCAGCACGCTCAGTAACAGGAAAATCGCCGGGCTTGTAATTCAGCGCGGCGTAGGCCTTCTGCAGGTGCAATGGAATGGGATAGTGAATGCCGGTGCCGATTCCCTGCTTCTTGAGGTGCTCGATCAATCCGTCGCGGTCGGCAGTTCGGATGACAAAGAGGTGATAGACGGCGCGCGACCAAGCGGGCTCACCAACTGGCGTAACGGCGTCATGACCGGCCAGGAGGTGCCGATACTCAGCTGCACGCTCGCGGCGATCCCGGTTCCACTGGGCCAGGTGTGGCAGCTTGACGTGCAGAAATGCAGCCTGGATGGCGTCGAGGCGTCCGTTGTAACCTTCTACATCGTGGTAGTACTTCTTTGCCTGCCCGTGGTCTCGCAGCAGTTTGATTTTGGCAGCCACTGCGGGGTCGTTGGTGGTGGCCGCGCCGCCTTCGCCGCAGGCCCCCAGGTTCTTGCCGGGATAAAAGCTGAACGCCGCGGCATGGCCCATGGATCCGGCTTTCATCCAGCGATTGTGGTGGGCTGAGAAGTACTCCGCTCCATGCGCCTGGCAAGCGTCCTCGATAACCGTGAAGCCGTACTCGGCAGCCAGTTCCATGATCGGATCCATGTCCGCCATTTGCCCATAGAGATGCACCGGTATCACGCCGGCCACGGGCCGCCCGCTGCGCCTGCTGATCAGTTTGCCGGCCGCGTCGCGCGTGCATTGCTTCTGCAGGTAGTGGCGCAGGCGCTCGACAGAGATGTTGCAAGTTTGCTCGTCGATGTCGACGAATTCCGGTATAGAGCCGGCCTGGGAGATGGCTTCAGTGGTGGCGATGAAGGTATTCGGCACAGTAAGCACCACGGAGCCGGGCTCAATTCCGCAGGCCATGATGGCGAACCGCAGCGCGTCAGTGCCGCTGCTGACGGCGATGGAATGGCCTGTTTCGCAGAAGGCCGCAAATGCCTTCTCGAACTCCTCCACTGCGGAACCGCCGACAAAACCCGCTGTGTGAAGCGCCTTGGTGAGTGCGCTTACCAGTTCCTGCTCCAATTCAACATGAGGTGTGACGAGATCGAGAAACGGAATGGCGGCAGAAGTCGCTGCTGGCACGTCTTGCGGCTGAATGTAGCGTAGAATTTTGGCCGGATTTCCGGCCACGATTGCATTGGCGGGAACGTCCCTGGTGACCACGCTGCCCGCACCCACGATGGAGTTTTCGCCAATGCTGACCTTGGAGAGGATGGTGGCTCCGGAACCGATGGAGGCTCCCTTCCGGATCACCGTCCGCTCGACCTTCCAATCGGACTCGGTTTGCAGATTGCCGTCTGGCGCGGTGGCGCGAGGATAGCAGTCATTGATGAACATGACGCCGTGGCCGATGAAGACGTTGTCTTCGATGGCCACGCCCTCGCAGATAAAAGTGTGGCTGGAGATCTTGCAGCGCGCTCCCACCGTGGCGTTTTTCTGAATCTCAACAAACGCGCCGATCTTGGTCTCGTCGCCGATCTGGCAGCCGTACATATTGATGAATTTGGAAAGGCGGACATCCCTGCCCAGGACAACGTTGTCGGCGATGCAATTGTTGGAATTCATAGATGGACCAGCGATCCTTTCTCGTACAACGGTTCGCGGGCTTCTTGAAGCATCTCGGCAACCCGGACCACGGCAGGTCGATCGGTGCATAGATGCTTCCCGCATTTGCATCCACGAAGTAAAGCCATTGAAATGATGTCCTGACGTCTGCGCCTATGATATGCGGGGCATGGTGCGGAAGCAATCACATGAATGGGGCAGGCCGGTCAAACGGTAGTAGCAAACCAGGTTCAGAATGCCTGATGGCGCGGCCCGGCCGGCAACTCATCTTGCCCTGGTTCCATAGCATCTGCCGGCGTTGAAGTTGAGCGGGCTGCCTGCTCCGCCGTCTGAGCCGCCCATGATCATCCTGTAGCAGACCTGCGCTGGATTTCCGTAACTGTGCCCCCCGGGACCGGACCCTCCTGCCTGATCGGGCCCAATGGCGGGAAATGGCAGAGAACCCCACCATGACGGCATTCCAGGCAGATAGAAGGAGGCTGGCAAAACATGGGAAACACCGGCTGCCCACCGGATCGAGCCGTCGACATTGTTGTAGTTTCCATGGAAGAAATTGGTCGCAGAGGTTCCTTCAAGGTGACAGGGACCCGGCACTCCATCGCAACCTGTCCCCGTGCCCTTGTCCACGAACGATCCGTAGCCGAAAGACCACCCAAATGCAGCGTCAATATAGCTTCGCGGCGAAGGATACTCAACCAGCGGCACCTGCGCCAGTTTGCGGTTGGCCACGGTGAGAGATTGCATCTGCGCGCTGCCCACCAGGTTGCCGACAAAGTTGTTCAATGAACCGAGATAGGATATCTGGATGGCCCGAGCGGCCTGATAGCCGTAACGGCCATTGTTCCCAGAGCAGTCAACCCTTCCCCTTCCGCTCAGCGGAGTGCAGACGCGGTTGGTTCCAACCACCCAGTTTCGAAAAGCCGTGGTGTGGCTCGAGGTTCCCCAGACCGGATCCTCGTCAATCTCCGTAACAACGTTGCCTTCAAACAAGTTGAACTGCGGATGGGCCCCGTGAAAGCGGAATCCGCCGATGACCGCCTCAGGCGCGTCGGCGATGAACTCCCCCATGGTGTAGTTATAGGCAAAGACGTTGCCCGCAGCCCCGGTATCCAGCTCGAAAGATGCGCGTCCGCGCTCAATGATGTTGTTCTCAAAGAGACTGGCGCTGGTTTTGTAGGTGACGTGAATGCCAGAGTCGTGCAGCCCCGGCTTATGCAGAAACGCATTGGAAAAGTAGCTGTCGCGCACCTCATCGCGGTAGCCCCAGAGCAGTTCCACCAGGTCGCCGTCGGTGTAGTTGGTTTCGACGCCTTTGACCCAGCAGTACGCGCATCGCTTCATGCCGAAGCTGGCATCGTAGCCGGTGTTGTTGGCGTAGACCTGTAGATCTTCAACGCCCGCATGGTTCACCGCCATTTCAAAGGGAACGGCGATGGGGCTGTTGGTGTAGGCGCTGTAGAGCGGGGGCGAGATGAGAATCGTGTCGCCCCGTACTGCGGTAACTTCCACAATCTGCCCACGGGCCATTGCCCCGGTCTTTGTCCAGCCGTCGCACCAGTCGCAATTCGCCTTGCTTCCCGAGGCCGACACGAATGCGGGGTTGTTCAGTTCGGCGATGGCCAGGTACTTGCCGGGAGCGATATGCGATGAGTGATCGACCATGATGCTGGCCGATCCGGCAGTAGCCCCGCTGACGATCTTGACCGGGTTGAACTGAACCGACTCGGAACCCATGCTGACTACGTACCCGCCCTTGCCGGTTGCGTTCAGAATCGTGCGGTCTGCGCCCGCGCCTCGCAAGGTGACATTCGAGGGAATCACGATGGTCCCGGGGATGGAATACATGCCGGCCGCAAGAAAGACGGTCTGACCGTGCGAGCAGGAACCGAGCGCCGCGTTGATCTGGGC
>Ga0181517_10001659_pt1 | contig 24126 bp, 19 predicted proteins | sample PEATcosm2014_Bin_31_FD_119748 | JGI IMG/M metagenome (GOLD analysis project Ga0181517, IMG submission 119748) | Peatland microbial communities from MTU Mesocosm Facility, Houghton, MI, USA - PEATcosm2014_Bin01_30_metaG | ecosystem: Environmental > Terrestrial > Soil > Wetlands > Peat | place... | reverse complement strand
ACATCGAGCCCGACATATCGCACACTATTCATCTGGGTGTTCCTCCCTGTTGGCTTTGGTTGTCTGCTCAGCACAGCAACCGCAGCTTACAGGAATGGGGCGCCCTTTTATAATGCGTGGCCCTTTTCTATTGTCTGTTGAAGCTCGAGCAGATCTCCGTTTGGCGTCGAGCCGTTTTGGACGGGCGCGTCTTTAGCCGCGCCGAATCACGGCGACAACAAGCGTCGAGCTTTAACCTCTGGGGGAACGCACACCTCTACACCATCAAGAGAGTTGCTTTGAGCCTGATAAAATCTTCCATGTCAACCAATTGACTGGAGCGGGAAACTGGTCCCGCATGAGTGAGCGGTATCCCTCGACGAGGCGTGTTCGTGACCAATGTCCATTCAATGCCGGATTCCGCTCCCCAGGCCCTGCGCCCCCTGTGCGTCGATCTGGATGGCACGCTGGTCAAGTCGGATACGCTGATTGACTCCCTGCTGGTGCTTTTGCGAACCCGCCCCGGACGGGCGTTTGCCCTGCCTTTGCGCGTTCTCCGCGGCAAGGCCGCGTTCAAGGCATACGTCACCGATTCTGTCTCGCTGGATGTGGCGCACCTGCCCTACAACAAACCGTTGCTCAAGTTTCTTGAGCAGGAGTGCGCGCAGGGCCGCCAGATCTACCTGGCCACCGGTGCCGACATGCGGGTTGGCCGCCGCGTTGCCGACCATCTGGGCATCTTTGCCGGCGTGCTGGGCTCTGACGGCCAAACCAACCTGACTGGAAAGAAAAAACTCGACCGCCTCCGCGCCCAAGTTGGTCCCGGCGGCTTTGACTACGTGGGCAACGACACGCCAGACCTGCCGCTACTTGCCGCAGCCGACCAGGCCATGGTGGCCAATCCGAGCGCCGGTTTAAGCATGGGGCTCAAATCGCGCCACATCCGGCCGGCACAGGTCTTTCTTGAGCGCAGTCACCCTCTCAAGTCGCTCCTGAAGGCCATGCGCCCGCACCAATGGGCCAAAAACCTGCTCATCTTTTTGCCGCTGCTGTTGTCGCACGAAATTAGAGCCGGCGGCCTGGCCACGGCGCTGCTGGCCTTTTGCTGCTTCTCGCTCGCCGCATCCGCCACCTACATTGTCAACGACCTGCTGGACATTGAAGCCGATCGCCGTCATCCGCGCAAGCGCCTTCGACCCTTTGCCTCGGGGGATCTTTCCGCTTTCGCGGGGCTTTGCATTGTGGCCGCATCGCTGCTGCTGGCGTTCGCGGGAGCCCGCCTGCTGCCGGCGGCGTTCTTGGGATGGCTGCTCTTCTATCTGGCGACCACTCTGGCCTATTCGTGGTATCTCAAGCGCCTCGCGCTGGTGGATGTGCTGGTCCTCTCGGGGATGTACACCCTGCGTCTGCTGGCTGGCGGCGCAGCAACCCACACGCCCATCTCCCACTGGCTGGCCGGCTTCGCCATCTTCCTGTTCTTGTCGCTGGCCTACGTCAAGCGCTTCGCTGAGCTGGAAAACCTGCGCGCCAGCGGTGCTCCGCCTAAAAACGGCCGCGGCTACGTGGTGGCCGATATCCAGCAGTTGCGCAGCTTCGGCACCGCCAGCGCCTACTCAGCGGTGGTGGTTTTTGCCCTCTATATCAGCGGCCAGGACGTGGTAAAGCTCTACCGGAATCCAGGACGGCTCTGGCTCATTACCCCGCTCATGATTCTGTGGCTCAGCCGGGTCTGGCTGCTGGCCTCTCGCGGCGAACTTGACGAGGACCCCGTCATCTTTGCCATCACCGATACGATGAGTCTTCTCATCGGAGCCGCAGTAGTGCTCGTCGCCTGGCTGGCGCAATAGAGAGCTTCTGATCCAGTCGGCGATTTGAAAGTGCAGACTAGACAGGCTGCGGAAAAACTCAATCGGGTGGTAGGTCCGGGATTTATCCCGGACATAAACCAAGTACAATGACTGCGGCCTTTAGGCCCTGAGGTAGGCTTTTCGCGTATTCTCCGAAAATGTCGGCCCTTTTCCGCAGCCTGTAAAGCCGTTCCCTTCAAACCCGGCATGGGAGATAGCTTCTAGTCCCTAATCCCTATTCCCTCTTCAATTGAACAAATCCTTCATCTTCTCCATCAGCGACGGAGAAGCGGGCTTGTTGTCCACCGCCATGGTCTCTGCCAGCTTGGCCACCAGTTCGCGCTGGCTACGGCTCAGCTTCCGGGGAACCTGCACCAGTACCTGCACAATCAGGTCGCCGCGCCCGCTCTCGTTCAGCAGCGGAATTCCCTTGCCGCGAATCCGCAATTGCTTGCCATTCTGGGTGCCCTCGGGGATCTTGATGGTCACATCGCTGTCGATGGCCGGAATCGAAATCTCCGCGCCCAGGGCGGCCTGCGGAAAGCTGATGGGGATCACGCAGTGCAGGTCCTGACCGTCGCGCTCAAAAAAGTCGTGTGGCTCAATCGCCAGCACCACATACAGATCACCGCGGGGACCGCCGGCCCGGCCCGCGTCGCCTTCGCCTGCATAGCGAATGCGGGTTCCGTTCTCCACGCCGGGGGGCACTTTGACGTTCAACTTCAGTTCCTTGGGCACCCTGGATTCGCCGCGGCAGGTCGCGCATGGGTCGCCGATCATTGAGCCCGTGCCGCCGCATGCGCCGCACGTCCGGGCCACGGAAAAGAAGCCCTGCTGGTAGCGCACCTGGCCCCGGCCCTGGCATTGTGCGCACGTGGTTGGACCGCGGCCTGAGGCGCTGCCCCGGCCGTTGCAAACCGTGCATGTTTCAAGGCGCCGGATCTTCACCTCGGTCTCGCTGCCGAACATGGCGGCTTCAAACTCCACCGTCAGATCGAAACGCAGATCGTCGCCGCGCTGCTGCCGGGAGCCGCGCTGGGCCGTGCCACCCATCGAGAACATCTCGCCAAACAGATCGCCAAAGATGTCGCCGATGTCGACGCCGCCGGCAAAAGGACCGCCGTTAAAGCCGCCCCCGCCGCTGATGCCGGCGTGGCCGTAGCGGTCGTATGCGGCGCGCTTGTCCGCGTCGCTCAGTACCTGGTAAGCCTCGCTGGCCTGCTTGAACTGCTCTTCGGCCGCGTGGTTGCCCGGATTGCGGTCAGGATGGAACTTCAGCGCCTGCTTGCGATAGGCGCTCTTCAGCTCCGCGTCACTCACGTCCCGGGAGACGCCGAGGACCTCGTAATAATCTGCTTTGCTCACGTTTGCACTCATTTATATCAGAACTCACTCGCCAATTTGCTTGGGGTTTGACGCCACGCGCACCAGCGCCGGGCGCAGCAGCCGCTCGCGCAGCTTGTAGCCGCGCCGAATCTCCTCGGCCACGTGCTGATCGGGAAGGTCAAGGCGCTCCACCGAGCCCATGGCTTCATGGATCCGGGGATCGAAGACCTCACCCACCGTGGCAATCGCCGTCACCTGCAACTGGCGAAGAATGTCCTCCATCTGCTTCACAATCAGTTCCACGCCCGAGCGCAACTGCTCGGCCGTGCCTGAGGCCTTAAGCGCCAGTTCAAAGTTGTCCACCACTGGCAAAAACTGCTCCACAACCATACCGGCCGCGTAGTCGCGAAACTCGATCCGCTCCCGCTCGCTGCGCTTGCGCGCGTTTTCAAACTCGGCCTGCAGCCGCGCTAGGCGCTCCACCAACTGGTCGCGCTCCGTCTTCACTTGTTCAAATTCCTGGCGGCTCACGGGCGCACCCTCCGCTTCGGCGGCAGGCTCGTCCGTCGACTGGGCGGGCAATAGCTCCGGCCCCGCCACGGCTGTCAACTCTTCATCCTTTTCCGGCATCTTTTTACGATTTCTCCAGATTCTCAATACTTTCCTATCTCATAATAGTTTCCGCGGCACAGGGCAACGGCCGCGCTCCGCGGAGGCTCCCCCAAAGACCGAGGGACCGGTTTAATCCGGCGGAACTTCAAGGATGCGCTCGGAAAGCCCGGCAATATAGCGCACCGCCTGAATCATCTCCTGGTATTGAATGCGGGTGGGCGCAATCACCGCCACCGTACCCAAATTTGTGCCGCCCAGCCGCGCGGGTGCGCCGATCAGCACCAGGTCCTGCATCACTTGCGAAGCTGCATCCAGGCCTGCCAGGTTTGGGCCCACCACCACCCGCACCTCCTGCTGGCGGCCGTCCACGTACGCGGTCAGCAGTTCAATCAACCGTTGCTTGGCCTCCAACGCCAGCAGCATCTGCCGCAGCCGCTCCCGGTCCAATTCAGAACTGATCAGGTTGGCCATTCCTTCAACGTAAAGCGCAGGCCCGGCCTCTCCCCCGGCCAGCGCGCCTTTGCGGCAAAGCTCCTCAATCGACGCCATCATCTGGTTGTAAGCTTCGCGCTCGGCTTCCACGCGCCGCGCAATCTCAGCCCGGATGCGATCGATTGCCCAGCCGCGAAAGTTCTCGTTCAGGTAGCGCGCGGCCGTCTCCAACTCCAGGTGACTCAATTCGTGGTCAAGTGTCAGCACCCGGTCCTGAACCGCGCCGGGCTGCGTCACCAGCACCGCCAGTACCCGTCCCTGCGAGAGCCGCGAAAAATGAATGTGCTCCAGCACCTGGCCTTCCGTTGCGCTGGCCAAGGCCACGCCCAGGCCGCTCGAGATCAGCGCCAGCACGTGCGACGTCCGCTCCAGGTACTCATTACTGCTTGAAACGCCGCTGAAGCTCTCTTCAATCTGGCCCCGCCGCTGTTCACTCAGGGGCGAAGCACCCTGCTGCATCGGACCCATCCCGGACTGCTGGCCCACGGCAGCCACGCGTCCCACGTAGGCCCCGGGCTGGGTAATCTGTTCAACGTAATAGCGGAATGCCGCCGCCGTGGGCACTCTGCCCGCCGAGGTATGCGGCTGCTCCAGCAAGCCCGCCTCGCCCAGCGTCGCCATCACGTTGCGCAGCGTAGCCGAACTCAACCCTTCCTTGTTGGCAAAATGGCGCGCAAGAGCCTGCGAAGCCACCGGCTCCCCGGTGGCTATGTACAGCTCGATAATGGCCGTAAGCACCAGCCGCTCTCGCGGACTGACGCGCGCATCTGCCATCTGTATCGCTCTCTTCGGGCTCCACCGGCTGCGACAGATGGACCCCGTTAAACCCCGCTAAGTGCTTGCTTCACTAGCGCTTACACCAGAAAAACCGCAGAGTTCCCCTGTTTAATTCTAGGGATTGGCAATCGTTGCTGTCAACCAGGCTGGCCGAAGGCCCCCGCCAGACCGCGCCCGGGCCGTCGAACGCGGCGCAGGAGCCAGCTCAAGGACCGAACAAGGCATAATAAACAAAGCAAGGAGCCTCAATTGATGACCAAGCGCCTGAAAGGCATTTCCGTGTGCACCCTGGCACTGCTAGCCGCCATCCTGGGCTGCATGCGGGCCCCAGCTCTTGCCCAGTCCGATGCCGTAACGGCCGGCGGTGACGCGCAATGGCAGACTGAACTTGCCGCGTGGCGCACGCAGCGGGAGCAGGAGCTGGCCGCTCCCGATGGATGGCTGACCCTGGTGGGCCTGGAGTGGCTCAAGCCCGGCGTCAACTCCTTCGGCGCAGCCGCTGACAACAAGCTGCAATTGCCTGCCCCGGCCCCCGCTCACATGGGTCTGCTCACTGTGAACAATAACGTCGTCCAGCTACTGGCGCCGCCCGATGGTTTTCCGCCCGAACTCAAAATCGACGGCAATCCGGCGCGCGAAGGCGAACTCACCGTGGACAATCGCAAGCCCTCCACCCTCACCTGGCACGGCCTCACCATGGTGGTGCTCAACCGCGGCGGCAACTTCGCCCTGCGCATCAAGGACGCGAATTCACCCACGCGAACCAGCTTCAAGGGCCTCAACTGGTACGCGCCCGATCCGCGTCTCCGCATCGCAGCGCAATGGGTTCCCTACACGCCTCCGCATGTCGAGCAGATTCCCACCATCATCGGAACCACGCTCGATTTGCCCGCCCCCGGCCTCGCCCAGTTCACGCTCAATGGCAAAACCTTGAGCCTCGAACCAGTCCTCGAAGACCCCACCGGCAAAACGCTCTTCTTCATCCTCCGTGACGAGACCAGCAAGACCACCACCTACCAGGCAGCGCGGTTTCTACACACCGGCATCCCCGACAAAGGGCTCGACCACCCCGGCACCCTGATCCTCGACTTCAATCGCCTTGAAAACCCGCCCTGCGCCTACACCCCCTATGCCACCTGTCCCTTGCCGCCAGACCAGAATCGCCTGCCAGTCCCCGTTGAAGCCGGCGAAAAACGCTACGCCCACTAAACAGTTCTGGCCCAGCACAAAAGCCGGGTGGCCCACTTCTCGATTCTGAGAAGTGGGATACCACGAGCCTCCGCTTGCCGCCTGGCCATCCGCGTCGTCCCTCGAAGCTGGTAGATTTCTAACAAGGGCGCATTCCCACCATCCCCAAGCCATTTCCTCGCGCCCAGGATGCAATCCGCAAGGAAGAGAGCCATGTTCCACACCACTGAAGACATCCACATCCAATGGACCAAAGTCGTTCTTCCCCCCGTCTTTCTTGAAGAAGAGCGGCCGGTGAGCGAAGCCGCCTCGGCCACCATCTTTAATGCGCGCAGCGAAATCACCTCCATCCTCAACGGCCGCGACGACCGCCTGCTGGTGCTCGTCGGCCCCTGCTCCATCCATGACACCAAGGCTGCCCGCGAGTACGCCGCCCTGCTCAAGACCGCCATCGATGAGTTCTCGGCAGACCTGCGCATCGTCATGCGCGTCTACTTTGAGAAGCCCCGCACCACCCTCGGCTGGAAGGGCCTCATCAACGATCCGTATCTCGACCAGTCCTACAAGATCAACGATGGCCTGCGCCTGGCGCGCCACCTGCTCCTCGACCTGGCCGAGATGGGCGTCCCCACCGGCACTGAATTTCTTGACATGATCTCGCCGCAATACATCGCCGGCCTCGTCAGTTGGGGAGCCATCGGCGCGCGCACCACGGAGAGCCAGGTCCACCGCCAATTGGTCTCCGGCGTCAGTTGCCCGGTGGGCTTCAAAAACGGCACCTCCGGCGACGTGCAACTGGCCGTCGACGCGGTGCTCTCCGCCGCCCACTCGCACACCTTCCTCGGCCACACCAAGCACGGCCAATCCGCCATCTTCGTCACCACCGGCAACCCGGACTGCCACATCATCCTGCGCGGCGGCCGCAAAACGGTCAACTACACGGCCGTATCCGTTAACGAAGCCGCTGCCAAAATGGAGAAGGCCGGCACCGCCCCGCGCATCATGATCGACTGCAGCCACGCCAACTCCAACAAGGACTACACACGCCAGGCAATCGTCTGCCACGATGTCGCCGCGCAAATCGCCGCCGGCGATCGTCGCATCATGGGCGCCATGATCGAGAGCAGCCTGGTCGCCGGCGCGCAAAAGCTCGTCCCCGGCCAGCCGCTGGTCTATGGCCAGAGCATCACCGACGGCTGCATCGACTGGGCTGAAACGCAGAAGCTCCTCAAGGAGCTGGCCGCAGCCATCCAAGCCCGCCGCGCCCGCACCTAACCCGCGGCTGGGCCCGACCCACGCACAACCGCCGGGTGCCCCATCCTTGTGACGTATTTGTTCTTGTCACAAGGGTGGGAAACCACAACACGAGCGGACCAGGATCGGATGACGAAGAGAATGACTAGAAGGTGTTTCAAGAATCCGCTTTGTGTCAGGGCCGGGTGCCGGGTGCCCCATCCTTGTGACGTATTTGTTCTTGTCACAAGGGTGGGAAACCACAAACCCCAGTCGAGGAACGGCTATTTCTTTACCCAAACATGGGTAATTTCCCCAAATACCAGTTTCCGATAATCGCTTGCTTCTTTGTAAGCTTCGCTTATATAGTCCCTGGCTTCTTGCGAGCAAAAATCGTCGGGATCGGGGGTAGTAATTGCCGTCAACTTACATTCGAGAATCAGTCTGGCTTCTTTGAACGACATATCTCCTGAAGGAGTCTGAACACTTGTCAATTCAACTTCCTTCATCTTCTGGCTATCTCTTCCCGATTCACTTCCCAGGAAGAGCGCTTGTGCCTTGTATTCATTCGGAAAATAGGACAGGGTGTAGGTTTGTTCCTCTTGAATGATTTCTAGCGTATAGCGGTCTGCTTTGAGAAGAGACCAGGTGGTGGGCTTTTTGAACAGTAGCCCAAAACCACCCCCGCTGCCAATCATGGAGTTATAACGATCTTCCTTGCCCGCAGTAATCACCGTAAAACCCATCGTAAATACGTTGTCGCATATCTCTTCCGGAGAAATCTGCTTAAATAACTGGTCGAAGTTTTTCTCTTTGCTGCTTGATTCGCTCATCTGAGCCTCCATACAAGTAAAATATACCGTCCAGTCGGTTTTGTATATAAATAAAATACCGAGCGGTCGGTTTATGTTATTTTGGTAACATGAGAACACAGAAACCGCGAAAGCCGCAGCAACGGGCAACCGTGACACGAAACCTGCTCTTGAGCGCCGCCGAGCAGCTCTTTGCCCGTGTCGGCTATGAAAAGGCGCAAGTGGAAGAGATTGCCGATGCGGCGGGCTTCAGCAAAGGGGCTCTCTACGCCCACTTCAAGAGCAAGGAAGAGCTGTTTCTGGCGCTCTATGAGGCGAAGACAGCCAGTTACCTGGCGAAACTTCGCCACGCCTTGGACGGCGCGCCGACGCGCGAAGGAAAAATCGACGCCTTCCGGAGCTTCTACATCGACTTGTCGAAAGACAAGAGTTGGGCGCTGATAAGCCTTGAGGTCAAGCTCTTCATCACCCGCCATCCCGAGGTAAAAGACAGACTTCGCCAGATCGACGATGGCGCTGGAGATAGCATTGACGCGGCATTGACTCAACTTCTCGGCAACTCTGCACGAGCGGCTGGAGAAGTCCTTGGCGGGATTCTCTCTGCGCTCGTACTCGAAGCCGATTTGGCGCCCGATGTCCTCACTGAGCGGAAAATGCGAGCCATGCTTGGCGCCATCTTCGATGCCCTGTTGGGATTGCGCGATCAACCCCCTCAAACCAGAAAGCCCCGCGCGTAGCGCCAGGTGAAGGGATCGCTGAAGCCGGGTGCCCCATCCTTGCAACGTATTTGCTTTTGTTGCAAGGGTGGGATACCACAAATGCCGACCGAGGAACGTCCAAGCCTTCAGCGCTGCCCGACAGCCAGTCCACGCCGGGTGCCCCACCCTCGCGACGTTTTTGTTTTTGTCGCCAGGGTGGGATACCACAAACGCCCACCGAGGAACGTCCAAGCCTTCAACGACGCTCACAACATACAGTGCCCCCATAGAGCGTTCCCAAGATTCCCCTTTCGTCTCGCTCATCAACCAAATAGAATGATCCCCTCAAGCAATCTCCAATAAAGAACGAGGGTTCCGGATGAGTGATCTGGTCGCGAAAGTCGAGCAACAGCAACAACGCAACATCGCCGTCGATGCATACCGTGGCTTCGTCATGCTGCTGATGATGGGAGAAGTGATGCGCTTCTCCGAGGTAGCCCGTTCTTTTCCGACCAGTCACATCTGGCAATTCCTCGGCTTCAACCAGTCGCACGTGGAGTGGGCCGGCATGAGCCTCCACGACACCATCCAGCCCGGCTTCACGTTCTTGGTCGGCGTCGCGCTGCCCTACTCGCTGCGCAGCCGCCAGAAAAAGGGCGAAAGCTTCCAGCACATGCTGCTCCACACCATCTGGCGCAGTTTCCTGCTGGTGGCGCTGGGCATCTTCCTCCGCTCCATGGCCAGCCCCATGACCAACTACACATTCGAAGACACGCTCACCCAGATTGGTCTCGGTTACACCTTCGCCTTCCTGCTGACCTTCGCAAAACCCAAGTGGCAGTGGATCTCCTGCGGAGCGCTTCTCTTCTTCTATTGGCTGGCATGGGCCATCTATCCCGCGCCCGGCCCCAATTTCAATTACGCGGCCGTTGGCGTGCCCGCCGACTGGCATCACCTCTACACCGGCTTCCTGTCGCACTGGAACAAGAACAGCAATCTCGGCCAGGCATTCGACGTCTGGTTCCTCAACATACTTCCGCGACCCAGCCGCTTCCTCTTCAACGCTGGCGGCTATCTGACGCTCAGCTTCATCCCAACGCTGGGCACCATGCTGCTCGGCCTGGCCGCCGGCCGCTGGTTTCAGGAATCGGAACCAAAGATTCCCATGCGCAAATTCCTGCTGGCCGCCGCCATTTTGCTGGCCGCCGGACTGCTGCTCCATTTCACGGGGATTTGCCCCATCGTCAAGCGCATCTGGACACCCGCTTGGACCCTCTTCAGCGGCGGCATGTGCTTCGTCTTTCTGGCAGTGTTCTCGTGGGTCATCGACATCAAAAAACACCGCGGCATCGCATTCCCACTGGTCGTCGTCGGCATCAACTCCATTGCCGCCTACCTCATCGCCCATCTCTTCGAGGACTTCGTCCAAAGCAGCTTCAAAATCCACCTGGGAATGGGTTTCCTCAACATTTTCGGCACCGCAGTGGAGCCCGCCTTCCTCGGCGCCCTCACCTTATTGACCTACTGGCTCATCCTCTACTGGATGTTCAAGAAGCGGCTCTTTATCCGCATCTGAGCGGCCCACGGAAGCAAAACGCCGCGCCGATGTTCAACATCGGCGCACCGTGCTTTGCGGGTGAAGTGCAGCGCGACACGATTAGTATCGAATTGCCTGTAATCATTTCCCGTTTGCGAGGTAAATCATGATCAGGCTGTCTCCTAACTGAAAAGAAATGATCACGACGACAACGATCCAAACGACAAATGGGGGCTTGGCCATGATTTGTATTAGTCGGAGACGCTTCATCTCCGCCGGATTCCGAAATAAGGAACTCGAAAAGTATGCTAAAGCACAAGAAAGAGTGCCAAACAATCCAACCATGAAGATTGCCACCGCGTTGAAGGGGCCCGGCGCAAGCAAGATTAGAACGTAGAGTTCAAGCAGCATGAAAAGTTCCCCTAGGAACGCCCCAACCTTCATTGCTTGATGCAAGGTCTTGGTCACTTTCGGCCTCCGCCGGGTGCCCCATGTCTCGATTTTGAGACCTGGGAAACCACGGAATTCGCATTCGCGGAACACGGGTTCGCTCGACTAGGTCTACTTTCCAACCGGCTCAACCCCCGGAAACCACTTCACCGCATTATCGTGATACACCTTCTTTAACACCGAGCCCGGCAGCGCCAACCCCTGGTACTTCCGGCCCAAATACTCCACCGTGTCGTTAGTTGCCAGGAATCGCCAGTCGCGCGCGTAGGTCGCCTCCCACTCATCTGCCTTCGCCTGGGCTTTGTCGGCCGCTGAGAACTCGTTGTCTGTCGCATAGATCAGCTTGTCCTGATACTTGGTCATGAACGCAATCGCGTCGGCATGCGGCAGCATCATCACGTAAGGCATGCGCGCGGCCATATCCACCGCAAAGTTCGGATACTTGTCCAGGTGCTGCCCCAGTTGATTGAAATCCGCCTCCATGCTGCCCAGGTGCGCTCCCACCACGCGCAGATTCGGATTCATCTCCACCACATGATCGCGCGCCACCAGAATCTGCTCCTTCGATGCCGGGTGCGGCTTGTCGTACATGTACCAGACCGGATTTTCCTTGTAGTACGAGTAGTCGGGCGAGGCCGGATCCATCGGCGCCCACGACGAACTCGGGTCCGCCACGTGCGCAATCAGAGTTTTGTGGTGCGCGGCAATGTCTTTATAGATCGGCGCAAACACCGGGTTGTCCGGAAGGATGTAATTGCCCTTGGCGTCCTTGATCTCCATGCCGATGTTCTTCCAAATCTTCACCGCGATCGCGCCCTGGCTGAAGTCCTTGTCCAACTGCCGATTCGCCGCGGCTGCAAATCCTGGTTTGTTCCACTTGTAGGGGTCGAAGGTCGTGCAGAAGACCGCGCTACCGTCGCTGCCTCTCACGAACCCCCATGCCGAGCCAGCCCACGCCGGAATGTTTTTATAGCGCGGATTCTGGTCGTCGAGTACCAGGATGTCGATCATGTGAAGATGGAGCCTCTTCAACAGGCCATAGAAAACCGGATCGCTCTGGAAGGCGTGCGCGTGCGAGTCGATCGGCTCGAGCGCAACAAACTGCTGCAACTCCTGGCTCGAAAACGGACCGCTCACCGCCGCTGCCGCATCGGGTTGCAGCGCAACCTGCTCATGCTTCTTACATCCCGCAACCATCCCCAACACCATGGCCATTGAGAGAACAAGTGCTTTCATCCATAGCTCCAATCAACTTCAAACTGCTGCGGAGCAGTATAGCGCCCGCGTCCCGCCGCTAAAAACAGGGCAAGCGCATGAACGATTTTTGTCAGCGAGATCGATGCTCACGCAGTTTCGATCGATGCTCACGCCCTTCGTCCCGTAGGGACGCGCCGAAAATAGCCCAGGGCAAGCGGAGCGCTGCCCTGGGAAGCACGAAAAGTGGCGATCCCGCCCCGGAGGGGCGGTGTGAAGGCAAAACAACGCTCTGTCTTTTCGTTCATGCGATTGCGTGGCCGCTAGAAATGAGCGGGCTTTTAACCCCTGCAAAACCGCTATGATGTGGGTGGCGCGTCAAGGAGCGGCAACCGAAGCATCATGGCTTTCAACATCTTCATCTCGGCAGGCGAGGCCAGCGGCGAGCACTATGGCGCCCTGCTGGTCTCCGCCCTCCGTCAGCAGCTTGCCGCGTCCGGCCGCGAGGCCGCGTTCTTCGGCATGGGCGGCCAGCGCATGGCCGACGCCGGACTCGATGTCGTGGTGCGCTCTGAAGATATGGCGGTCATGGGACTCACCGAGATCGTCCACCACCTGCCGCGCATCTACCGCGAATTCCGCAAGCTGAAAAAAGCCGTCCGCGACCGCCGCCCCGACGTAGCCGTGCTCATCGACTTCCCCGAAATCCACTTCCGTCTCGCCAAAGAGCTTCACCGTCTCGGCATCCCGGTCATCTTTTTCGTTAGCCCGCAGCTTTGGGCGTGGAAGAAGCACCGCATCAAGCTGGTCCGCAAATACGTCCGCAAGATGCTGGTCATCTTCCCTTTCGAAGAGCCCTTCTACCGCGGCCAGGGCGTGCAGGCCGAGTTCGTCGGCCACCCGCTGGCCGAGTTGCCGCCGCCGTCCATCAGCCGCGAGCAGTTCGCCGCCGAAAACAACCTCGACCCAGCCAAGACCTGGATTGGCCTCCTGCCCGGCAGCCGCGCGAGAGAGATTCGCGACATTCTGCCAACCATGCTTCAGGCGGCGCGGGATCTCCCCGCTTTGAAAGGGCACGGCTTTAGCCGTGCCACGAGTGACACAATTTCAGGTCCGGCTTTAGCCGCCGAGGGAATGTCCCCGGAGGAGATCGCCCCGTTCCAGTTCCTCATCCCTTTGGCGCCAACTCTCAACGCCGCCCAGCGGGACGATGTCCGGCGGCTCGTCCGGGAATACGGCGCTGGCCTCCAAATCCGCCTGGTCAACGACGCCCGAGCCGCCCTCTTCCACGCCCGCATCTCCGTAGTCGCCAGCGGCACGGCCACCGTCGAAGCCGCGTTGATCGGCAACCCCTTTGTCGTGGTCTATCGCGTATCGCCCATCACCTACGCCATTGCCAAACAGCTGGTCACCGTGCCCCACGTGGCCATGGTCAACTTGATTGCCGGCAAGCGCTTGGTCACCGAACTCATTCAGAATGACTTCACTGCATCAAATATTGTGCGAGAGGTTCAGCGCTTGCTACCCGACGGGGACCCGCGCCAGTCCATGATGGAGGGGCTTCAACGGATTCACGGGCTGCTCAACACCTTGTCGACGGTTCCCGGCCAGCCCAGCGGGGCCATTCACCGGGTCGCGGCCGTCGCATTGGAACTGATGGGCGTCACTTCCCCGGCGCAGTTCGAGCAGCCAGTGCATTCCCGAGTCCTTTGAACGCCGGGTCAAGGTTTCAAGGTACCCAAACAGAGGGGTTTGATGATCGCAATGCGTAGAAAGATGAGCGTGTTCCCGTTGCCAGGCTGGTTGGCCTGCGCTCTTGTTTTGGTGGCTCCTCTATGCGCCCAGCGGGCCGACCGGCCCACCCTGGCCATCTCCGGGTACGCAATCGACGCGGAAATCGACACCACCTCGCACCATCTCACCGCCAAAGCCACGGTCACCTTCACCGCGCCTGAGAACGCTGAAGTCGTCAGCTTCGGCTTCCACCCCGCTCTCCGCGTCGACAAGATCACCGACGAAGCCGGCAAGGTGCTTACCGGCGACCGCTCGGCCGACGGCACCATCCGCGTCACGCCTCTCGCGCCCTTTGTAAAGGGCCAGCCCGCCCACTGGACTTTCGCCTACGAGGGCACCATCACCGGCAACGAAGACGGCCCCGTCGAAGGCCTCAAGCTGGCCGCCATTCAAGAGCCCATCACCTACCTGCTCTACGCCTCGCGCTGGTTTCCCATGACCGGCTTCATGACCAACCGCTTCACGGCAGAGATGCACATCCGCGTTCCCCAGGGGATGAAAGTCTTCGCCAGCGGCAGCGTCGGGGCCGCAAAGCCCGTCAAGCTGGCCAGCGGCAAGCCGGGAGACCAGTTCGACTTCAACTGGACCAGGCCCGGATTCCCAGGAACCGTCATCGCCGGCCGCTACGTTGAACCCGCAACCGCCGGCCCCGGCAACGTCAAGGTCTACCTCACCGTGGCTCACCAGTCTGCCGCCAACGAGCTGGCCCAAACCGCCGCCAAGGAATTCGACTTTTTCACCGACAGTTTTGGCGGCCTTGAAACCAGCCACGTCAACGTGGTCGAGTTGCCCGACGACACGCTCCCCGCCGCCTGGGCCCCCGAGCTCGCCGCCATCCTCGGCTCGCGCACCGGCGACAAGAGTGGCGTCCGTCTGCTGGCCAACACCATGGCTCACCAGTGGTGGGGTTCCCAGGTAAGCCCGCGCACCCTCAACGACGCCTGGATCACCAACGGCATGGCCCGCTATGGCGAACTGATGTACATCGAGCAGGAAACCGGCAAAGGCGCCATGCGCGCCGCCTTGCAGGACGTAGCCGCCGGAGCCCTGGCCTATGACACCATTCCCCTGTCCAGCGTCAGCCGCCTCAATCCCTTCTCTCCCGAATTCCAGTCCATGACCCTCGAAAAAGGCGCCATGATCTTCCACATGCTGCGCTGGGAGGTCGGCGACAAGGCATTCCTTGAAACCATGAAAGGCGCGCTCAGCCAGTACGCCGACAGTTCCATGCGCACCCAGGACTTTATCAAGGTGGCCGAAGCGCAAAGTCAGCAGCAGTTGACCGCCTTCTTTGCCCAGTGGGTCGATGGCACCGGCGCGCCCCAGTTCACCAACAAGTACGCTGTCTATCGCCTCGGCAACAACAAGGGCTTCCGCACCATCGGCGAGATTGACCAGGACCTTGACCTCTTCCGCATGCCCGTGGAGCTGCGCGTTGACACCGACGGCAAAACCGAAATCCAGAAGGTAGACGTGGTGGGCACCAACTCCCAGTTCGTGGTTGACACTTTCGGCCGGCCGCGCCGCATCGCCGTCGACCCCGAGAACTGGGTGCTCAAGTCCACCCCCGACCTGCAGGTGCGCATCGCCATCCTCAAGGGGCAGCAGTTGGTGGCCCAAGGCGACCAGGTCGGCGCGCTGGCCGAGTACCAAAAAGCTCTTGACGCCAATTCGCAGAGTTCCCTGGCCAACTACCGTATCGGCGAAGTGCTCTTCTCGCAGCGCAACTACCAGGCCAGCGTCAACGCCTACCGCGATGCCCTGCGCGGCGACGGCGAGCCCCGCTGGACCGAGGTCTGGAGCCACATCCAACTGGGAAAAATCTTCGACCTCACCGGCCAGCGCGACCGCGCCGTCAACGAGTACCGCCTCGCCGTGCAGACCAACGACAACACCCAGGGCGCCGTCAACGAAGCCCGCATGTTACTGCAAAAGCCCTATAAGCAGCAGGACAGCGACTAGTGTAGTGCGTCAAGCAGATAAGCGTTTATGTTTTGTAACAGGGCACGACTTCAATCGTGCCGCAAGTGCACTGGGACCATTGAGGGCTTCAGCCCCTGAGGGACACCTTGCGGGGCCCAAATCGTATATATCAGCTGGCTTGTAGTGTCCTGAGTTCGAAATTCACATCAACAAGAGGCTGTCATTCTGAGCGAACGGGGCCCCAAACGCTTTTCAGTTTGGGGGTGGTGAGCGAAGAATCTGCTTCTATCATCTCCCCGGTTGGCCCCGTTCTCCCGCGAAACGACATTAAGTTGAGGGTGCCCCCGGTCCCTAGCTTTTGGGGACCGGGGAAGTCGAACCACCGGAACGGCGATTGCGCATCCACTCGGCCAGTTTCCATCCTCTCTCCGCGGGTGTCCCCGATCTCACGCGGAACGATATTAAGTTGAGGGTGCCCCCGGTCCCTCGCTTTTGGGGACCGGGGAAGCCGAAGCACCAGAACGGCGAATGCGCATCCACTCGGGCAGTTGCCAGCCTCTCTCGCTGGCTGTCCACTCCGATTCAATTTCCACGGTTCCGCGCACACCGGTTTGATAGGGTCGGAAACTTGACCACTTCCAGTCTTCGGGGGATGCCACCAATCCTCGTACCACTGGGTTCCGATGAATGTAACGCAACTTCTCTACAAACTTCTCGTGTGTCGAGACATTGAAGTCATAGTAATGGGCCTGCCAGAAGGGTCTCGCCCGGCTTCGCATCGACACAGACAATTTGAGAGCCTGAATCGACCTCGACAAGAGCCCGCGCGCGGGCTCATTGACCAGCAGATGTACGTGCTCCGGCATAACGACGTAGCCGGCAACAACGAAGAGATAGCGGAGACGAACGCGTTCGAGCGCATCTTCAAACAGTTCCATGGCCGCGACCGGGAACAGGTAGGGCTGGCGATGGAAACAACTGAAGGTGAGGAAGTGGAACTCCCCCGTTTGCTGATAACGGATGCGCTCGCCTTTCATGTACAGCGAGGATACACCGTTCGGAATGCGAAGGGACATGAAACGAGCCGCCATCCCCGGTCCCCAAAAGCGAGGGACCGGGGGCACCCTCAAAGTAGCTTGGAAATGGAGCCGAGATCGGCGCCACCCGCCTTTTGCTTGAGCTTCCATACACGGTCTATTATCAAATCACTCCCAATGGACCCTCTCAATCAGCAACATCGGAAGGCGAACACCGAACGCATTGCGTCGTATACGGTCGGCATTGCGTCTGAGCGGAACACTGGAGTTGGGACCGGCTCCCTCGCGTTGCTCGATGGTCAGAAATTCATTCTCACAGCCAAACATGTCCTCGGCGCATCGAAACCCGATGAGCTTCGCTTTTGGCTTCGTCGACCTACGGCGATGCGCGACAAAGCCGCGAAGGATACGACGAATGAAGAAGTTGGAGGGTTCACAATCGGAGAGAAGTTGCCGATTGTTGACGCGCAGTTGGATGATGTCCGCGATGTTGCGGCGCTGCGTCTTGATCCGAACTACACGCTCCCTGACGGTCCCGAGTTCTACGACATGCGCAGGTCGGTGCCATTCATGAAGTGGGACGAGCAGGAGCTGGACGAACTAACCCTTCTCATGTTTGGCTTCCCGATCGACAACTCTCGCGAGGTCATCACAGAGGGGAACCGAAAATTCATATTCATGGGCTGCGCCGAGCATCTGAGCAGCTACTCCGCTGAACTCAACACGAGAATCTGGGCAAAGATCGGATCAAAGTTTTCACGGGACAAGGACTTTGCATTCACGTACAACGGGGACACAGAGGAATACAAGCCAAATGGATTTAGCGGCTGCGGAGTATGGGTGCTGGGCGAAACTCCGAACGCACCAGTCTGGACTCCAGACCCAATCATGATCGGCATCGTACACAATTGGGTTCGGAAACTTGAGATACTTCTCGCGTTGAAACTGCCTGCGTTCATTGATGGCGGGTGGCCCCGGTCCGGGAGCAGTAGGTTCTGACGGCAGGTGGCCCTGGTCTAATACCGCGCATTATCAAATTGAGGGCGGGGTGCCCCCGGTCCCTCGCCTTTGGGGACCGGGGATAGGTGAATCGAGTTGTCTGTTGAGCGAGTGGCCCACCCTTCTTCCGGTCTTTTGAGAACTTACCCCAACCCAACATTGAGGGTGCCCCATCCATTTCGCGCACTTTGCGAAATGGGTGGGAGCCCCCCGGCTTCGGCGGGTGGCCCCGGTCCCAGTGCCTTTTCCAGACCACGACGAGGGTGCCCCCGGTCTCTCGCAACTGGAGACCGGGGATACCACAGACCTTAACTAACAGGCCGGGAACTGCACACCGTCACATTGATTCCTCCTCTGAAACGCGCTAGCGTCCCGGATCAGATTTCAAACCCGCGCGATCCGTTTGCATATAATTACGCCTCTCCGGCGCACAATCAAAATTGCGGGGCCAAAAAGACCGCAACTGGAGAAACCACCATGGTCCAAAAAATCCAAACCACCTACCCCGAGAAAAAGCTGGCAGACTTCTCTCCCTGCCTCGAAAACCGCGCCGTCGCCCTTTGCAACGAGGCCTGGCTGAAGATTCACACGGCCACCCTGAAACAAACCGGAAACGTTTACACTGCCAAGAACTGTGCTAGCAAAGTCTTCCGCTTAGCCATGCCCCCGCTCTCCGGTTACCAGAACATCTGCGACTTCATTGCCTGCGTCGCCTACGGCATGCTCCTCGGGGCCATCAAGGATGAAAACGGCACCAAGCTCCTCTACGCCGCCCAGGTCGCCCTGGCAACCGTGCCCAAGGAATCCAAAACCTCCAAAACCCAGCCCCTGGCAACCCTCGCCGACGGCGATTTACCCCACCCCTCTCCCACTTTTGCCGCAACCACCTAGAAATAAAAGGCTTAGATCAAAAAGTACCCGTTTCGACCCCTCCAAACAAAGGACTTACCCCCCGGGTCGGGCGGCCTCGGTCTCGACGCCCGAGTACATCTCCAGCAGCGTCAGCGCGGCGCGAAAAGATGTAGTCCGCCCATCCAGCACATCCTGCTCCAGCGCCTCCATGTGTTTCCGGATCGCCGGATGCGCCTCAAACCGCTGCCTGAGTCCCTCCTGGATAATCTCGTGCATCCAGGTCCGCGTCTGGTCGCGCCGGGCGGTGCTGAACCAGCCGTTGCCCTTGGTCAGCGCGGTGTACTCCAGTACGCAGTCCCAAAGTTCGGGAATGCCCCGCCCGGTTTGCGCCGAGCAGGTCAGCGCCCGCGGCGTCCACTGCGACTGCGACGCGGGAAGATAGTGCAGCGCATTCTGTGCATCGCTCCGCGCCCGCTCAGCGGCCATCAAATTGCTCCCGTCCGCCTTGTTGACGACTACGATATCGGCCATCTCCATCACGCCGCGCTTCATCCCCTGCAACTCATCGCCCGCTCCGGCCAGCATCAGCAGCAGAAAGAAATCCACCATGCCGTGCACCGCGATTTCCGATTGCCCCACGCCGACCGTCTCGACCAGGATGTTCCCGTAGCCCGCCGCTTCGCACAACAGCATCACCTCGCGGGTGCGCTGTGCCACGCCGCCCAGCGATCCGCGCGAAGGCGATGGCCGGATGAACGCCATTTCGCTGGATGCGAGCGCCTGCATGCGCGTCTTGTCGCCCAGAATGCTGCCGCCGGAAATCTGGCTGCTGGGGTCGATGGCCAGCACGGCAATCTTCTGCTTGTGTTCTTCGATGAGATAGATTCCGAGCGCCTCAATCACCGAACTCTTGCCCGCGCCCGGTACGCCGGTGATGCCCACGCGAATAGAATTGCCACCATGGGGAAGACATTCGTCGATAATTTGCTCGGCCAGTTCGCGGTCAGTCGCGCGCGAGCTCTCGATCAGCGTAATGGCTTGCGCCAATACGGTGCGATCGCCGGCGAGAATTCCGTCAAGATATTGCTGGCGTGTCAAAGAGCGGCGGCGCTTTGCAACCCGCGCAATCAAATCGCGCGGTGGCTCCGGCGTAACGCTTCCGGGACGGACACGCAGCGCGCTCTCTTCCGCATCCATGATTGGAGTTAACCTCCGGCCAAACTGCCGCTCAGAATGCCCATGATACGCTGCGCGGCCACCGGAACCACTGTTCCGGGTCCATAGATGCCGGCCACTCCGGCCTGGTAAAGAAACTCGTAATCTTGCGGCGGAATCACACCGCCCACCACCACCAGGATGTCTTCCCGCCCCAGCGCCCGCAACTCGTCAATCAGTTGCGGAACCAGCGTCTTGTGTCCGGCGGCCAAGGACGAAACACCGGCCACATGCACATCGTTCTCCACTGCATGGCGAGCCACCTCGCGTGGAGTCTGAAACAGCGGCCCGATATCCACGTCGAATCCGATATCGGCGAATGCCGTGGCGATGACCTTCGCGCCGCGGTCGTGCCCGTCCTGCCCCATCTTGGCAACCAGGATGCGCGGGCGGCGGCCCTCCGCCTGCTCAAACTCCGCCACCATCTGCTGCGCTTTTTTGAACTCGCCCGCGTTGCCGCTCTCCGCTGAGTACACGCCCGCAATGGTGCGGGTAGTCGCCTGGTAGCGGCCCCAGACTTTTTCAAGCGCTGAAGAAATCTCGCCCAGCGTCGCACGCTTGCGCGCCGCATCCACCGCGCACTCCAGCAGGTTCCCGTCGCCGGAAGTGGCGCATTGGGCCAGTAGTTCCAGAGACTCACGCGCCGCTTCCGGATCGCGTTCGCGCTTCAGTTGTGCCAAACGATTCAGTTGCGATTCGCGCACCGCATCGTTATCAATATCGAGAACAGGAATCAGCGGCTCTTCCGGCGAAGGATAGGCATTGAGGCCCACAATCACGTCCGCGCCGGAATCGATCCGCGCCTGCCTGCGCGCTGCAGCCTCTTCAATCCTCATCTTCGGAACGCCGGTCTCAATGGCCTTGGCCATGCCGCCCAGTTGTTCAATCTCTTCAATCAGCGCCCACGCTCCGTGCATCAGCTCATGCGTCAGCCGCTCAACATAATAGGAGCCGCCCCAGGGATCGACGACCTTCGTGATGCTCGTCTCCTCCTGAAGATAAATCTGCGTATTGCGCGCGATGCGCGCTGAGAAATCCGTAGGTAGCGCCAACGCTTCATCGAGTGCATTGGTGTGAAGAGACTGTGTGCCCCCAAAGGCTGCGGCCAGCGCCTCAACGCAGGTACGGACAACATTATTAAAAGGATCCTGCGCCGTAAGGCTCCAGCCCGAAGTCTGCGAGTGCGTCCGCAGCGCAAGCGATTTTGGGTTCTTCGGATTGAAAGTCTTCACCAGCTTTGCCCACAACATGCGAGCCGCGCGCATCTTGGCAATCTCCATAAAGTGGTTCATGCCAATGCCCCAGAAGAACGAGATGCGCGGCGCAAAGTCGTCCACGTTCAGGCCCGCTTTTACGCCGGTGCGCAAATACTCCAGCCCGTCGGCCAGCGTGTAAGCCAGTTCGATATCCGCCGTCGCTCCCGCCTCCTGCATGTGATAGCCGCTCACGCTGATGCAGTTGAACTTCGGCATCTTGGCCGCGCAGTAGCGGAAAATATCGCCAATAATGCGCATCGATCCCGCGGGCGGATAGATATATGTGTTGCGGACCATGAACTCTTTCAGAATGTCGTTCTGGATGGTTCCGCTCAACTTCTCCGGCGGCACGCCCTGCTCTTCCGCGGCGACAATGTAGAACGCCATGATGGGCAGCACCGCGCCATTCATGGTCATCGACACCGACATGCGATCCAGTGGAATCTGGTCGAAGAGAATCTTCATGTCGAGGATTGAGTCGATGGCCACGCCGGCCTTGCCCACATCGCCGGCCACGCGCTCGTGGTCGGAATCGTATCCGCGGTGTGTGGCAAGATCGAATGCGACCGAAAGCCCGCGCTGCCCGGCGGCCAGGTTGCGGCGGTAGAACGCGTTTGACTCTTCCGCCGTCGAGAATCCAGCGTACTGCCGGATGGTCCACGGCTGCATCGCATACATTGCACTGTACGGACCACGTAAAAAGGGCGCGATGCCCGCGACGTAGTTGAGATGTTCCAGCCCCTCAAGGTCCTCACGCGTATAACAACTCTTGACTGCGATGTGCTCTGGCGCAAGCCATTCGCGGTTTTCGCGAGCCGCTGTTCCCGCCACTGTGGGCTTGTAATCGATCTTTGAAAAATCCGGGCGCATATTAGTCCTTGATCCCCAGCCGCTGCTGCCAAGTTGTAAGTAGCTCAATAGGATTGCTTCGGATGTGTATGAAATCTGCCACGCCCGCTGCTCGCAATTGCTCCGCAGATTCGGGATTGCCCGCAACGACCATGGGAGTCTTACGCCCGAGCGCATTCAAACTGGCAATCACCTCCGTGGACAGCGACAGATACTCCGGGTCCGAACTGCAAAGAACTACCAGGTCGACATCGCTTGCCGCAATTTCATCGGCGTTTGAAAATCGCTTCGTAACCAATTCGAAGCCAGCACAGGCAAAGAAGTTCGTTGCAAAGCTCGATCGCGCAGACCGCATCTTCGCATCGCCGAACTCTGCCAGCAAAACGCGCGGCGTCTTTCCGGTCTCCGCAGCATGGCGTTCAGTGCGCAAGCGAAGCTGCTCAAAACTTTGCGTCGCGCGCCGCCTCGCGGTCAATCGCGAAAGGTTAATGCCGCTCAGAACCTTCTCGGAAGCGTTGGCAAATTGGTTGGTCCCCGTAAATACGCGGCGGCGCGAGGCGACTGCTTTCTCCTTCGCTGCAAGCGTTTCTCCGAGTGCACGCGCAATCACTCCATCGGCCTGCGCCTTGCGATAGCCGCCGGCGCCTTCAATCGTTTGCATCTGCTTCCAGCCCTCGCGAGCAATGAAGTCGGTAAATGCCTCGATGCAATATGACCCCGCGCCCGGATCCGCGACCCTCGACAAGAGAGCTTCCTGCTTGAGCAGAATTTGGGTATTCCGTGCAAGCCTGCGGCTTGCCGCATCCGGCGCCTTGTAGCACTCATCGAAGGGCGCGACCGAAACCGATTCTGCTCCCCCCAGCACGGCGGACATCGCCTCCGTTGTCCCGCGCAGGATGTTGACGTGGGGATCGTAGACGGTCTCATTCCAGCGCGACGTGCGCGCATGAATGCGAGCCGCAGCGCTTTCATGCGCTCCGCCGAAACTCTCCACTGCGCGCGCCCAAAGCATGCGGAAGGCGCGAAGCTTGGCGATCTGGAAAAAGAAATTCGCACCGATCGCAAAGGAGAATGCGACAGAAGCCGCGGCTCGGTTGACATCGATCTTCCGGTCTTCGATCCCCGCCAGAAAATCGATCCCCGCTGCAAGCGCGAAGGCAACCTCCTCAACGGCAGTGGCTCCGGCTTCTTCAAACTCCCCAGCGTGGATTGCAAACGGAACAAGCGCTCTGGGAGCGGAGCGAAGAACCTCAGCCGCAAAGTCCAGGTCAATCAAGGGATCGAATCCCGTCGACACCGGCGACAGTCCTTGCCGCTCACTCAGCCGTTCAACCAAAAGACGAAGTATTGGTTCAGTCGCGCTCTCAAAATGGACGGGAACTTCCTGCAAGTTCACAAGTAGCATTCCCAGGTCGGACGCATTATTGACGGCCACATCGCTGAACGCGATCTCTTCGGCTCCGGCAGCTACAGCATTTTGCGCCGCGCGATTTGCCTGCTCGGGATCGACCGCATCAATCTCTTCTCGAATGCGCCAGTCGCCGGTGCAACGTGCGCCCCGCACGTAGGGAAAATCGCCGGGCGCCGCGTCCAGGTATTGCAGTCCCGCCGTATCTTCAGCGCGGTAATAGGGCTTTACCGCGAGGCCTTCGTCTGTGCGCCAAACAAGCCTTTTGGCGTAATCGGAGCCCTTCAAGTCCCTGGCAATTACTTCTTCCCATTGCTCGGTGCTAACCGGGGAAAACTCTGTGAGCAGATTTTCGGTTGCCATCTCTTGTCACCTGCCCTGAGTGTCTTCGACAATTTCGATCAGCAACCCGAATGGATTGTCGGCCCGCGACTTGGGATGGACAAAGAAGACCGTGGTGCCGCGCGAACCTTTGCGGGGAGCCTTGTCAATGATCTGAAATCCGCTTGCCACCATGGCATCAAAAGCCTGCTTCGCGCTGTCCACGCGAAAGGCAACATGGGCCAATCCGCCACGGCCGCCGTTTCTTTCAATCAGCTTCTGCACCGGCGACTCCGGCGTCAACGGCTCAAGCAACTGGATCAGGTT
>Ga0181517_10001657_pt1 | contig 24145 bp, 21 predicted proteins | sample PEATcosm2014_Bin_31_FD_119748 | JGI IMG/M metagenome (GOLD analysis project Ga0181517, IMG submission 119748) | Peatland microbial communities from MTU Mesocosm Facility, Houghton, MI, USA - PEATcosm2014_Bin01_30_metaG | ecosystem: Environmental > Terrestrial > Soil > Wetlands > Peat | place... | reverse complement strand
GCCGGCACCTACGCGGGGCTCGCTCCGGAGGACATCCTCTGCTTCGCCGGCGCCGAGGAGGGGCTCTACTGCGCGATGCTGGCCTTGCTCGGCCCGGACGATCACGCGATCGTGACCGTGCCGAACTACCAGTCGATGGAGACGGTGCCAGTGTCGATCTGCGACTCGGTCTCGGGCGTAGCATTGCGGGCCGAAAGCGGATGGGCGCTCGATCTAGACGACATGCGCGCTGCCTTGCGGCCCAATACGCGCCTGATTGCCGTGAATTTTCCGAACAACCCGACCGGTGCGGTCGCCAGCCGGGAAACCTTTGACGGGCTCGTCGCGTTGTGCGCCGAGCGCGGCATACACCTATTTAACGACGAGGTCTATCGCGGGCTGGAGCGCGAATCCGCCCGACAGCTCCCGCAGGTAGCAGAAGTCTATGAGAAAGGCGTTTCGCTACACGTCATGTCCAAGGCCTACGGGTTGCCGGGTTTGCGCATCGGCTGGATCGCTTCGCGCGATCGCGCACTGCTAGCGCGGATGGAGCGCATGAAGCACTACCTGTCTATCTGCAATTCCGCGCCCAGTGAGGTGCTGGCGCGAATCGCGCTCAAGGCTCGCGATCACATCCTCCGGACAAATCGAGATCTCTGCGTCAATAACCTGGATCACCTCGGGCGCTTCTTTTCCGACTACCCTGACCTCTACGACTGGTCAGAACCGGATGGAGGATGCGTCGGCTTAGCTCTGTACAAAGGGAGGGATGGCGTCGAAGAGCACTGTCGGAGTCTCATAGAGCAGTCTGGTGTGCTGTTACTTCCGTCGACGCTATTCCAATCCGGGCTACAGCCGGTGCCACAAAACCGGTTTCGGGTCGGCTTCGGCCGTAAGGATATCGAGATCGGCTTGAAGGCCTGGCGAAACCATCTCGGACGCTAGCTACTAAGCCATAGCTAGCTACTTCTGTCGACAGCAACGGGGCGTTTTGTCGTGGGCGGTTGACGGCGCATCCGGAAGTTGTCCGCGCCGGTCGCGGCGGCGCTACAACGATTCTGCCGGGCGAAGCGGAAGCGGCACCGCGGGGACGCAACCATGCTGAGGGATAGACCGGTGGGCTCATCGAGACGATCGTTCTTTCCTTCGAATTCAACCGTTACCTGTTTTGGCAAGTTTTCTTCTCGGGTAGAAGAGCACTCGTATTCCGACCGAAGCGAGTACACGGAAACCTACGAGCTCTATATCCGTTCGCCCGAACTCCCCTCAACGAAGCTCAAGCATGCCCCACTAAGCCTGCCTCATCCAGATGATCGAAGCGGGGGGCGGCGGTTCGCGGCGCTCGCTCGGCCGCTCGGGCTGCCTGGCGTTCGGCCCCATATATAGCGCGGGGTCGCCCGAGATGGGCCCGGCTTCGAACGGCAGCTCCGGCTCACGATTGACGCGCGCGTAATTCGGGATCGCCAGCAGCTTGCTGCCATCCGCGAACTGGCCTTCAATCACGGTGATGCCTCCCAGAAGATCGGGCCGCCACGCGGCGGTTAGCGTGGAGCTCCCGGCCAGCGGTTTGGCGATATCCTGATCGACTGTTTCGATGTTGTAGATCAGCGGGCCATAACGCAACGCCACTTTGCCGCGCGTGGCCGCAATCCGCTCCACCGCTCTCACGCGCTGCACCTTCAGCGGAAGCTCCAGCTCAATCCGGTCGCCGGCCGTCCAGCCGCGCCGGACGACCGCGTACCCCTTTTCAAACGCCGGCTTCACCGTCTGGCCGTTCACTTTGAGCGAAATCAAGCCGTTCACTTCCGGCGTGGGCGTGTAGAGTTTGCTGGTGGTGCGGTTGGGGATGCGCAGGCGTACGGCGAAAGTCTTGGCGGCCTTCGGATTTACGGTGATCGCGATCTTGCCGCTCCAGGGATAATCGGTCTCCTGCACCATCTCGATTTCCGTGCCGGCGGCCCGTTCCAGCGTCACCGTGCTGCCGATGTACATGTTCACGTAGACGCCATCCGGAGCCGTGGCGTAGGTCCACGTGGGCACCATCAGCAGAGTGCGCGCGATGTTGCCGACGCAGCACGGACAACTGTGCCAGGAGCTGCGCCGCACACTGGCATCGAGCGGGTTAGTGTAATAGAAGTTCTTGCCTTCCAGATCCAGCGAGCCCAGCAGGGCGTTGTACATGGTCTCTTCGTAGTTATCCACGTAGCGCGCGTCGTGGTACGCCAGGTTCATCTTCCAGTGGAAGAAGATCATGCCGCAACTGGAGCACGATTCGCAATACGCGTTGTTACGCAGCGAGTAATTGGGGCCGAAGCCTTCGGGGGTCTCCCCGGTGCCTATGCCGCCGGTCAGGTAATATTTCCGGTTGACGATGTTGTCCCAGAGCGATTTCACGGCGCTCTGGTAATCCGGATCGTGCGTTTCGACGGCCACATCCGCCATGCCGGAGTATGTGTAGGTGGCGCGCACGGCGTGGCCGACGGCTTCATACTGCTGGACCACGGGAAGATGGCTCTGGTCGTAATCGCTGCGGTCGCGCGCCGGGTCCGCGGCCGCGGTGTAGCGGCAATCCAGCAGGAACCGGGCGGTCTGAATGTAGGGGTCGCCCTTGCCGCCGCCCTCCATATCGTTGACGAAGCGGCCCAGGCGCACCAGAGCCTGCTCCATCTCCTGGTGGCCGTCGTACCAGGGCTCTCTGGGCGCGGGACCCAGATGGTTCGACCAGCAATCGGCGAGCTTCTTGGCCGCGTTGTACAGGCGCGCGTCCTGCTTGTCGGTCATCAGATAGTGGTTGATGGCCGATTCCAGGAAGTAGCCGCCGGTGTAGCCTTCGTGATCGCTGCGGTGCGCCGGGTCCCAATGCTTGAACCGGCTGCTCTCGATGACGCGCCCGCCGGGTTCGGTGCGGTCGAGCGTGAAGGCGGTCTGGAGGTAGCCATCGGGTTCCTGCGCGGAGAGAATCTTGGGGATCCAATCCTCCAGCGTGGCGCGGAACTTCTCGTGCGCCTGAACGATCTCCGGGTCGCCCTGAGGATCGATCATCAGCGCGATGCTCATGGCTTCGACGGTCTGGTGGACCCAGGCGTTGGAGAAGACGGCGCCCTTGTGATAGCCCGCCTTTTCGCCGCGCAGTTCCTTGCCCGCTTCCACAAAATTATGGATGCCGCCCAGACCCAGCGTGACCTGGTCGCTATTGATCACCTCGATGCAATGCGGGATCCAGTTGACCATCAGGGCCTTGGCGCGCGCGTTCCAGAACTTGCTATGGATTTTGAAATTCCTGGTATAGACAGCTTCCAGTTGCCGCGCCGGCGGCGGCTGCTCGACGGAAACCTTCAGCGTGGACGAGCTTTTCGCCCGCCCGTCATCGGCCGTCATCCGCAAGACGTAATCTCCGGGAGCGGTGAAGGTAGCGGTCGTGATGGGCGCCTTGGGGTCCTCGAACTTCACCTCGCCCGGACCGGAGGCCTTCGTCCACTGCACGGCGGGCGCGGGCCCGGCGGGCGGCGGTGGCGCGGGCGGAAGCGGCTCCCACGGTATGTGGTGCTCCGGATGCGGCTGCTCGCCACGACCGGCCCACCCGCGCAGGTAGGTCTTGCCGGGCAGGATGGTCACGCGATCGACCCCCGCCTGCGCGTTGAGCGCCGGCGTCTCCTCAGCCATGGCGCGGGAGACAATTGCGGTCTGAATCGCGGGCGTCACGGCGGCGACCGCAGCGGCCTTTCCCACGGCGCCAAACATCTCGCGGCGGCTCAGGGTATTCGCTGTTATGTCCTTCATTTGTGCAATCCTCTATCGCATCAATTTCTGGTAGCGCAGCCAGTCGCCAAAGCGCTCGATCCAGCCGTCGGTGGGCAGTTCGTGTTTCGGCATGCCGAAACCGTGGCCGCCGGCGGCATAGCTGTGCAGCTCGGCGGGCTTGCCGGCGGCCTTCCAGGCCATGTAGAGCGCGGGGCTGGAGACGGATACCGGGTCGTTGTAGGCGTGCAGGAAGAAAGTGGGCGGGGCGTCTTCGGGAACCTTTAGTTCGACGGGGTTCTCGCAGCAGGCATAGATGGCGCCCACGAACGCCGGGCGGTTGGCGGCGGTGTGATCGAGGGCCGCCTGCATGGCCACGTAGCCGCCCGCGGAGAAGCCCATGATGCCGACCCGCGCGGGATCGAGGTGCCACTCGGCGGCATGCTGGCGCACCACTTCGATGGCACGCAGGCCGTCGGCAGCCGCCATAGCGCGAATCTGCGCCTGGGGGCCGGACACCGCGGTGCCGCGTCCGACGTTGGCCGCGCCTGCGCCCCCCGTTCCACCACGTCCGGCGGCCGCCGCCGCGGCGCGAGCCTGCGATTGGGCAAATTCCTCATCGGTGCCCGTATCCGTGAGCCGGTATTTCAGAATGAACGCGGCCACGCCATGCCGCTGAAGCCAGTCGGCCACCAGGGTGCCCTCCAAATCCCAGGAGAGCATGCGGAAGGCGCCTCCCGGCGCGATCACTACGGAAGTTCCCGTGGCAGTCTCGGGCGAGGGCAGATAGACCGTGATGCTGGGCTTGACGACGTTGCGGACGGCTTTGAGTCCGTTGGGAGCCGTGTATTCGGTCTCCTTCTGGGTCCAGTTCTCGGCACCGGGGGCGCCGTTGGGCCATATCGTCACGACGTTGCTCTGGGCCGGCAGCGGGGCGGCCGTGAACAGCAGCCCGGCGGCCAGCGCGGCGGCGGCGCAGGCCAGCCGGGGAGTTTTTTGCGCGGTCATGCCGAAGATTCTAACTCGCGGACGGGACCGGCGCGCGTCGCGGCTATTATGGAGCAGTGAACCTGAAATACTTTTTGGCCTGGTTTCCGATGGTCGCGATCGCCATCGTGAACGGCGCAATGCGCGAATAGGGCTATCAGCAGGCTCTCGGCGAGTTGCGCGCGCACCAGGTCTCCACGCTCACGGGCGGAATCGCTTTCGCCACCTACATCTGGGGCCTCAGCCGGGTATGGCCACTGGAATCCGCCGTCCAGGCGCTGGGGATTGGACTGATGTGGGTTGCGATGACGGTGGCGTTCGAGTTCCTGTTCGGGCGCTACGCCGCTCGCCGTCCTTGGAGCGCGCTGCTGGCGGATTACAATTTGCTCGCCGGACGGGTATGGGTGCTGCTGCTGGTCTGGCTGGCCATCGCCCCGTACGTGTTCTGGCGCTGGCGGGGATAGGTGCCTTCAATAGCGTTACCTCAGCAGATCCGCCAAAGCCGCATCCAGCCTCGGAAACCGAAATGTGAAGCCGGCTGCGGAGGCCGCTCGCGGCGCCACGCGCTGGCCGGTGAGCAGCATTTCCGCCATCTCCCCGAAAAGCGCGCGCAGGACGAGTCCGGGCATCGGAAAGAGCGCCGGGCGGCGAATCGCCTGAGCCAGCGCACGGGCGAATTCGGCGTTGGTGACAGGTTGCGGCGCCACGCCGTTCAGCGGACCCTCCAGCGGCTGCTCCAGCGCAAAACGGAACAGCGCGGCCAGATCGTCCAGGTGGATCCAGGACATCCACTGGCGGCCATCGCCCAGCCGGCCCCCCACTCCCATGCGGAACGGCGGCAGCATGCGTTGGAGCGCGCCGCCGCGTGGATCGAGCACCACTCCGATGCGCATCCGTACCACTCGCACGCCCAGCGATTCGGCGGCCTGAGCTTCGCGCTCCCAGGCGGCGCAGACCTCCGCCAGAAAGCCGGTTCCCGGAGCGGCGGATTCATCCACGATCTCGTCGCCGCGAGGGCCGTAATAGCCGGTGGCGGAAGCGCAAATCAGCGTGGCCGGCCGGCGGGGAAGCCTGGCCAGCGCGGCCACCAGGTGGCGCGTGCCGTTCACGCGGCTCTCCAGGATCAGGCGCCGGGCTTCGGCCGTCCAGCGCTGGCCCACGTTCTCGCCCGCCAGGTGAATTACGGCATCCTGGTCGCGCAGGTCCCCGGACGCCGGCTCGCCCGCGATGGGGTCCCACACCGAGAGGCTCACCGCGGGAGGCGGAGGGGCACCGGCGCGGCGGCTGAACACATGCAACTGGTGGCCCGCGCCGGCCAGGGTCTCTAAGAGGCGCGCGCCGATGAACCCCGATGCGCCCGAGATGGCGATCTTCATGCAGCAACCTCCCGGCCGTTGCGCTCCAGGCGTTCGATCCGGCGGATGTAGGCGGCCGTATCGGTCTTGCGATCCATGCCCGCGCGCGACATCGAGCGCACGGTTCCGAAGACCGGCCGCTCGGGCCAGGGGCGGTCGTGCAGGCCGAAACACCACAAGATGTTGGCGTAGGTATTGGGGTCCTGGCCATCCAGCGCGTAGCGGTCGTTGAGGCGAATCATGGTGGCGAGCGCCTCCTCCGGCGCGGCCGACCACTCCAGGATCTTCTTGCCCCAGTACATGCGGTAATACCCGTGGATTTTGCCGCCGAGCAGGAGTTCCTTCTGCGTGGCGTTCCACAGGTCATCATACGTCTCGGCGCGCTCGAACTGTTCGGGAGTATAGCGCGGCCGGCGGGGATCGCGGCGATGACGATCCAGGGTGGCTCGCGCCCACCCGGGCAGTTCGTCTAGACTGTCCACGCGGGCGGCATAGCGGACGAAATTGAAGGCGAGCTCGCGGCGCACGATCAACTCTTCGAGGAACTCCCCGGCCATCAGCTTGTGTTCGGCGGCATAGTCGCCGGCGGCCAGCGCCACTTCGAGCGCGGAGATGAAGCCGCAATGCAGGTACGGGCTCAGCTCGGAAGTGGCCCGCGCGGCCGGCTCGTTCTTCTGAAGGGAGTAGCGGCTCAAGCGATGCCGCAGAAACGTGGCGAGACGCCGCCGGGCCTGCGCGTGTCCGCCGCGAACGCCCGGCACGGGCCGCACGCCGTGGTCGATGGGGCACGCCGCCACGAGGCCGCGAATGCGTCCTTCCGTCACTGTGGTGTGGAAACCCGGCGCCGCGGCGCGAAACGGACGGTGCACCCTGACGGCCGCGACCGGCTTGAGAAATCGCGGCAGCAGCTTGCGGATTTTGGGCCGTATGGAATAGGCGGCGTAGACACGCGCGGGAATCGCGGCGGTGGGGACGATGCAGCACGAATCGATGGCGTAGGCGGCCACTCCGAAAGCCGGCGCGGGCAGCGGGCATTCGTCGGTCACCACGGCCGCGGCCTCGCGCACCAACTCGCGGCGAACGCAATCCTCCTCACCGGCCCGCCGCTCGAGGTGGAATACGTAGCCGATGCCCATTTTTTGAAGCCGTGCGGCGGCCTCCGGAACGCCCTCCAGCACGAAGGTGTGCAGGCGGTCGCTGGCATACGGGTAGCCGCACGAGAGACTCTCGAAAACCAGGAGCGGCCGGTCCAGACGATTGGCCAGATCGGCCGCGAAGAGCATGGCGTGGTTGGCCTCGGCGCGCCGGTTCCATCGCCGCCAGTACAAAACATAACGGCCGGCGGGCCGGATGGCGGAGTTTTCGAGGCTGCGCAGCCGCTCTTCCACACTCATGAGATTATTGGCTCCATCCATGGATACAATAAGATCAACATGCGGGCCTGGAACCGCGCAAAACTCCTGTGGGCTTACCTGACGCGCCGCTCCAAGCTCGCGGCGCTGCCGGTGGAGTATATCGTCGAGACCACCGCCAAGTGTAACCTCTACTGCCCCATGTGCCCGCGGGAGACGCACAAGCAGCCCAAGGCCGACATGGAGAGCGGCATCTTCGAGAGCCTGGTCCGGCAGGCCGGCGATTCGGCGGAGCACATGATGCTGATCGGCCTGGGCGAACCCTTTATGGATCCGAAAATCGTGGAGCGCATCGAGTTCTGTCATCGCCACAGCATCTCGACGCTGCTCTCGACCAACGGCACGTTTCTCGACGAGCGCAGAGCCGCCGAGATCCTGGCCTCGCCGCTCGAACAGATCACCCTGAGCTTCGATGGAGCGCGCAAAGAGACCTTTGAGTTTTACCGCAAGGGCGCCAATTTCGAGAAGGTGCGCGATAACTTCGTGCGTTTTGCGCGCATGAAGAAGGAAAGCCGGTCGCGCCTTCAGATTGTCGTGCAGATGGTGCTGATGGAAGGCAATGCCGGCGAGGTGGAAGAGTTCTCGGCCTTCTGGAGCGCCGTGCCGGGCATCGACCAGGTGCGCATCAAGCAGGACGAAACCAACCTGATGCGCCCGGATGCCGGCCACACCGCCGCGGACTGGAAGCATCCCTGCCACTACCTGTGGCGCGGGCCGATGTACGTGAAACAGAACGGCGACGTCTATCCGTGCTGCCAGAGCTACTCGCTCGATGGCGCGCCGCTGGGCAACCTGGCTGAGCAGCCACTGGCCGCCATCTGGAATTCGCCGGCCATGGTGGAGATGCGCCGGCTGCATGCCGCCGGCCGGGGCGGCGAAGTGGATGTGTGCGCGCGCTGCTGCACCACGATTCCCCATCCGGCTTTGGTGGCGGGCAGCCTCCTATTCAATGGACGCACGGTCCGGCGTCTGCTGCCCGCGGTCGAGCGGCTGGCGTATCTATCGAAGCTGCCCGCGCGCCTCCTGCGTCCCCCACGGCGGCTGGGCGGGGGCGGCGGAACCGCCCCCGGCGACGATCGCGTCTAAACTCCCTGCCCTTCGGCGATGTGCGGCCCGGATACCACGATGTCGTCCGGGCAGCCGTCTTTAATGAGCTTGAAGTTCTCGATGAAGCGCTGCGCCAGGGCGCGATACTTGTGGGCGTATTCGTCGCGGTCCCCCCAGGTGTTAACGGGATTCAGAATCTCCGAGGGGATGCCGTGGCAGCGTTCCGGCACTTCGAACCCGAACACGGGGTCCTTGCGGTACGGCACGTCGCGCAGCTTCCCGGTGAGAGCCGCGTTGAGCAGCCCGCGGGTGTGCTGAATGCTGATGCGCTTGCCGATGCCGAAGCTCCCGCCGGTCCAGCCGGTGTTGACCAGCCAGCAGGTGGCGCCGTGCTGCAAGACGCGCGATCTCAGCATCTCGGCGTAACGGTACGGATGGTGGACCATGAACGGCCCGCCGAAACAGGCGCTGAAAGTACTCACCGGTTCCACGCCCATGCCGATTTCGGTACCCGCGATTTTGCTGGTGTATCCGGAGATGAAGTGATAGATGGCCTGATCCGGCGTGAGCCGTGAAATGGGCGGCATCACGCCGCTGGCGTCGCAGGTCAGGAAGATCACGTTGCGCGGATGGCCGGCCATTTTCCCGGGCAAGTGGTTATCGATGTACTCCAGGGGATAGGCACCGCGGGTATTTTCGGTCAGCGTATCGTCGTTAAGGTCCAGACGGCGGGAGATCGGGTCCATGACCACGTTCTCCAGGATGGTGCCGAAGCGCCGCGTGCAGGCATAGATCTGGGGCTCGGCTTCGGGCGAAAGGCGGATCACCTTGGCGTAGCAGCCGTCCTCGAAATTGAAGATGCCGTTGTCGCTCCAGCCGTGCTCGTCGTCGCCGATAAGATGGCGGGAGGGGTCGGCCGAAAGCGTGGTTTTGCCGGTCCCGGAGAGGCCGAAGAACAGGGCGACATCGCCATCGTCCCCCACGTTGGCCGAGCAGTGCATGGGCAGCACGCCCTGCAGCGGAAGCAGGAAATTGAGCACCGTGAAGATGGATTTCTTGATCTCCCCGGCGTAATTGGATCCACCGATGACGGCCAGCCGCTCGGCGAAGTTCAGAATGATGAAGGTTTCCGAGCGCGTGCCGTCGATGATGGGCGACCCGTGGAAAGAAGGCGCGGAGATGATGGTGAACTCCGGCACGTGATGCTGGAGCTCGGTATTCCGGATCTTCTGGAACATGGTGCGGGCGAACAGGCTGTGCCAGGCCTTTTCGGTGATGATGCGGATGGGCAGGTTGTGCTCCGGATCGGCGCCGCCGTAGCAATCCTGCACGAATACATCGCGGCCCTGCAAAAAGGCCTGGAGACGCATACGCAGGGCGTCGAACCGCTCCTGGCTATAGGGCCGGTTGTATTCTCCCCACCAGATGTGGTCCTCGGTGCTGGGATCGCGGACTACGAACTTGTCGCCCGCCGAGCGAGCGGTGTGCTTGCCGGTGTTCACCACCATGGGACCGAGGTGAGCCACCTGGGCTTCTCCGCGGAAGACGGCTTCTTCATACAGCGGCCCGGTTGAGAGGTTCCAATAAGCGCAACGCAGATTACTCAAACCGTGGTTCTGCAGGCCGAAGACGCTGGCCAATTTGCCGGCCTGGGCCTGCGCGGGAGACGGGGTATCCGAGTACGGGTTCATTGCCAATCCCTCACCAGTTTGTGGCCGCCCATGTAAAGCTCGCTGGGAGCGTTGGGATCGAGCGCCCACTGAATGCGTGTAACTCCTTCGGCAAGCTCATTGATGGCGCCACAGAAGCTCATGCGGAGATGTCCCTCCATGCCAAATTCGCGGCCCGGGATCGTAACCACGCGGACCTTGTCCAACAGGAAGCGCGCCAGTTTCTGCGAATCCTTCTCGTAAGCGCTGAAATTCGGGAAGGTATAAAAAGTTCCGCCCGGCTTGGTCACCTTCACGCCGGGAATGGCGGTAAGGTGAGCCAGCATGACGTTGCGATTATTTTCGAGCGTCAGCCGCAAGGATTCGATCGAGGATTGCACCCCATTGAGCGCGCCCACCGCGGCCCATTGCGAAGGCGCCGCCGGACCGGAAGTCTCCTGCGACTGGATGTTGGTCATGGCGCGAATCAGCTCCTTGGCGCCGATAGCCCAGCCGATGCGGAAACCGGTCATGGCGTACATTTTCGAAACGCAGTTAATGACCACCAGCTTGGAATTGTCCAGGCTCGGCTCATGCGAGAACTCGTAGGAATTAGTGGGCGGGCGCTTGTCGAAGATCAGGCGGTTATAAGTGTCGTCCATGAGCAGGAACAGGCCGCGCATTTCGCACAACTCCACCACGCCGGCAACGAAGGCGTCGGAATAGACGGCGCCCGAGGGATTGTTGGGGCTGTTAAGGATGACGGCCTTGGTGTACGGCCCGATGGCCTCTTCGATTTCCCCCAGGGTGGGTTCGAATCCGCCATCCCGCGCCGCCACGGGTACCGGGACCCCGCCGGCCAGCTTCACCATTTCCGGGTAGCTGACCCAATACGGCACCGGAAAGATCACTTCGTCCTTAGGATCGAGGATGGCATGCAGCGCCACCATGATGGCCTGCTTGGCGCCTCCCGAGGCGATCACGTTGGTAGGCGCGACGAGCCGGTTGTAGTGCTCCTCGGTGTACCGGATAATGGCCTTTTTCAGGGCCGGAATGCCATCCGCCGGAGTGTATTTAACATCACCGGTGTGCAGCAAGGCCGCGCAGTTCACAACGGCTTCAATGGGCGCCTTGCTCTTCGGTTCGCCGCCTCCCAGGTGGATAACCGGTTCGCCTTTGTCCCTTAGCAGCGCTGCGGTCTCGTTCAGCTTGAGAGTGGGCGACTCGCATATAGACCTAGCGATCTGGCTTAAATTCATGCTTCAAATCCTTCGATAGACTGGTGCACTTCCGTGGTGCACTTCCGTGCGAATCAGGGGTTTAAGAACATTATATAGGATTTGAAGTGCACCCCGCTCGGGGGGGGGCTGCTTTCAAGGGGCTCCGATGCGGGGCCCGACAAGCCGCGTAAATCCGGAGCCCCAGACGAGGAGAAGGAAACGCTTCTGAACCCCGTCACCTATTCGATGCAGCGAGATGCTCTTCGGTTATAGCCAGTATTGCCACTGGCCGCCGATTAGCACGTAGGCGGACAGGCAGGCGTTGGTGATGGCATGCGCGACGATGCAATCGGCCAGGTTGCGCGTGCGCACCATCCACCAGTTGTAAGCGATTCCGGCCGCCAACCCGACTTCCCAATAAGGACCATGCTCGGACGCGAAGAGAATGGCTACCAGGCAGAAAGGCACGGCCGAGAAGGTCCCCAGCGGCACGTTCAGGAAATCGTCTCTTACCAGCCAGCGCATCAGCCATCCGCGCCAGAAAAGCTCCTCGACGATGGGCACGAGCAGGACGGCGCTGGCGGCGCGGCATATCAGGAAGAGGACATTGTGACGCAGGGATGGCGCGAGGGAGGTGGCGGCCGCGCCGGTGATGGCGTTTTCGAAGATCCAGTGGTGCCGGTAGCCGAACAGCAGGTCGGGCGCGATCCAGATCAGGAAAACCGCGATGCCCAGGCCCGCGCTGGCCCAGGCATGCGACGCACGCAGCGAGAAATAGGGGCGCGAGAGCCACACGAGCAGGCCGGCCACTATGAGAAAGCGCAGCGGAACAGTGAGTTGCGGAGACCAATCCAGCGCGCTGCCCAGCGCCATGAGGGCGACATAGGCCGCGAACGGAGCCGCGTATGCCAGCGTAGGGCGGCTGGGCCAGCGGCCGCTCATGCCGCCACGGAGTTGGCCGGCACGCGTTTGATCAAGTCCGAAAGCTCGCCGCGGTTGGCCGCGCCGATGGTGAAGCAGTCCAGGCAATCGAGACCCAGGGTGAATCGCAGGCTTTGGTCGATGCGGTCTTTCAGGCGGCCCTCGCCGACGATCTTCATGCCCATGACGCCCTTGCCCGCCGCTTTCGACTGGCGCAGCAGCGCGACCACGGCGGCCGGGTCGGTGGACTCCATCCTCACGCCGGCATGATTGATGCCCTGCAACTGCACCTTGCACCAGGGCGTCCTGGCGGCCAGAGCCATCGCCTCCATGGAATGGACGGACGCGCCGTGCGTGTGGATCACGCCCTTCTCGCGCGCTTCGGAAAGTACGTCCATGACGCCTTTGAGATCCTCCGACCATTTGGGCGAACGCACGCCGTGCAGCAGAACGATGTCGATATAATCCGTCCCCATTTCCTGCCGGTAGCGTTCCAGGTCGGCCTTCATCTCGGCGGCCGTGTGCACATCCGTCTTGGTCATGATCGTGACCTTCTCGCGCGGGACGCTTTTCAAGGCCTGTTTGATATGCGGATGCGTCTTGTACGCGTCAGCCGTATCCCAGAAGAACTGTCCCTGGTCGAAGGCGAACTTGAGGTAGTCGGCCACGCCCTGAAGTCCCATTTCGCGCTGCAAGTTGCCGGAGAAGGTCCCCAGGCCGATAGCCAGACGGGCCACCTTGATCTTGTCCGGCCCCAAGTAGATCACATCGTTCGCCTGGCGAGCCTTGGCGGCGCGCAGGGCCTGCGGTTTCGCGAGCGTCGAGACGAGGGCGGCGCCGGCCGTCCCGTAAGCCGTTTTCAAGAAGAAGTCGCGTCGATTCATCGGCATATCTGCCTCCTCTGGCTGGCCGGCGGCGGCCGGCGGCGGTAAATTGGTACGCCCGAAATCCGATTTCGGACTCCAGACTCCCAATCAGTTTACACCTTGGCGCCATCGGGCGAAAAGCGGCTATCTCCGGACAACCGGAGATCTCGGGACGTCACCTCGACGGTGTATTCGCGGGTGAGCGCGTAGGCCAGCCGCTCCAGCCAAATGTCCCGGTTGCCGCGCTGCGCGGACTGGCCGTCGGCGCGCCATTCGAGCGACTCCAGGGCGAAGGAGGAGACGCCCACCGCGGGATCGTACTGGCTGCCGCTGGAAACGATCTCGATATGTTCGGAATCCATCACCACCGTGTACCGGTAGCTCTCGCTGAAATCGTGGCCTCCCATGCGGTGAGTGACTTCGATGCGCACGGCGATCGCGGGCGTCGGCTCGGGCAGCTTTTTCAGCGCCGCCACCGCGCGCCGGATGGCGGCGGCTTTTTCCGCCGCCAGGCCTGGCTGCGCGGCCACCGATGCGAGCCTGCGGGCCACTTGCGATAGAAAGGCCAAGTCGTCGGCATCGAAGCGGAAGTGCGCTTCGAGCCGATGCCCTCCCTGCTCTTCAATCCGGCCGCTATTCGGGACGGCCTCGCCGGCTGCATACCTGACGCGCTCGTACAGCTCCCGATGCACGCCTTCTTCCCAGGCCGCGCGATTGCCGGGGTCCTCGCCTGCGGGCTTCCATAACGCATCCGAACCGCGCCAGAGCACTCCCAGCTCGGATTCGGAACAGCCGCGAACGGCTTCCAGACACGCGTCTTGCGCCACGCGAGCGGCCTCTTCGAAGCCGCCGGGCGGGTGCCCCTGAACGCCGGCGGCGAAATGCGCCCACACATCTCCAGCCTCGCGTTTCAGCCGCGTTACGATCCGCTCGACGAGTTGGCCGTAGGCGGCCTCCGCGGCTCGATTCAGATCGTCGCGCCTCATGGGGTTGTGGTCCCTTTCACGGCCAGCAACGATTTTACTCCAACGAGGGGCTTGGGAAGCGTCATCATGGGGAGGAGGCGAGAGGAGAAGATCGGTTATGAAAGCCGCCATTCTGCGCGCGCCCGCCGATATCGGGAAGGTCCCTCTGGAAATCACGGATGTGGCGCGCCCTCAGCCCGGCGCCGGCCAAGTGCTATTGCGCGTGCGTGCCTGCGGAGTCTGCCGGACGGACCTGCACATCGTGGAGGGCGAACTGGCGCCGCAACGCTCGCCGCTGATTCCGGGGCACCAGATCGTGGGCGATATCGTGGAGGGCGGCACGGCCGATCTGGCGAACGGTGCGCGCGTGGGTGTTTCGTGGGTCGGTGGCGTGGACGGCACTTGCCCGTATTGCCGCCGCCAACTCGAAAATCTCTGCGATGCGCCCACCTTCACCGGATACACCGTGGATGGCGGTTACGCGGAATATGCCGTGGCGCGCGCGGATTTCGTTTTTCCGCTGCCGGCCGCGCTCGACGATATGCACGCAGCGCCGCTGCTGTGCGCCGGCATCATCGGCTTCCGCAGCCTGCGCGTGGCGGGCGTGGAACCCGGCGATAACGTGGGTCTCTATGGCTTCGGCGCCTCGGCTTCGCTGGCCATCGCCGTGCTGCACGCGTGGAAGTGCAAGGTTTACGTCTCGACGCGCGGCGAATCGCACCGCCGCCTGGCCACGTCGCTGGGAGCCACTTGGGTGGGCGACGAGTACGACCGGCCGCCCGTGGAGCTCGATCGTGCCATTACTTTCGCCCCCAGCGGCGACGTCGTGGTGGCGGCTCTCGCCAGCCTGCGCAAAGGCGGCGTGGTGGCCATCAACGCCATACATCTCGACCGCATGCCGCAGTTCGATTACGACCGGCTGCTGTGGAGCGAGCGCCAGATCCGCAGCGTCGCGAACATGACCCGGTCCGACGCCGCCGATTTTCTGGAGCTGGCCGGCAAAATCGGAATCGAGGCGCACATAACGTGCTACACGCTCGACCAGGCCAACGAGGCGCTGGCCGCGATCAAGAGCGATGCGATAGACGGCGCAGCGGTAATCGTTCCGTAATGAGTATTTTCCCCAATTCAACATCCTTGGCGGTACTCCGGAGGCAACTCATGAACAACCAGGCCCGCGCGGGCCATCCGATTTACGAACTTCTACCCACCGGGATCGACGGGTTCGATTCCCTGGCGGAACTGGCTTTGGATATGCGCTGGTCGTGGAGTCACGCGACCGACCAGGTATGGCGGCAGCTCGATCCCGAGCTGTGGGAGATCACGCATAATCCCTGGGTAGTCTTGCAGACGGTCTCGCGCGACCGGATCGAGCGCGTGCTAGCCGATGCTGGTTTCCGAAAATGCGTGGATGACCTGCTCGAAGCCGGACGGAAGGCCGCGGATGCGCCCGCGTGGTTCCAACGCAATCACGCCGAGAGCGCGCTGCGCTCGGTGGCCTATTTCAGCATGGAATTCATGCTGAGTGAAGCTCTGCCCATCTATTCGGGCGGGCTGGGCAACGTGGCCGGCGATCAACTCAAGACGGCCAGCGATCTGGGCGTGCCGGTGGCCGGCGTGAGCCTGCTCTATCAGCAGGGCTATTTTCGCCAGGTCATCGACCGGAACGGCGAGCAGGTGGCGCTCTTCCCGTATAACGATCCGGGACAGTTGCCCATCACGCCCTTGCGCCAGCCCAATGGCGAGTGGCTGCGGCTGGAGGTCGCGCTGCCCGGATACTCGGTCTGGCTACGCGCCTGGCAGGTCAAGGTGGGCCGTGTGAAGCTTTACCTGCTGGATAGCAACGACGCAGCCAATTTTCCCGAGCGCCGGGGCATCACGAGCGAACTCTATGGCGGCGGACCGGAGCTGCGGCTGCAACAGGAAATGCTGCTGGGGATCGGCGGATGGCGGATGCTGCGCGCCGTGGGCCTTGAGCCGGAGGTCTGCCATCTGAATGAGGGGCACGCGGCCTTCGCGGTCCTCGAACGCGCGCGCGATTTCATGGAGCTGACCGGGCAGTCCTTCGACGCCGCGCTGGCCGTCACGCGCACGGGCAATCTCTTCACCACCCACACGGCGGTGGCCGCCGGCTTCGACCGCTTCGCTCCCGCGCTGATCGAACAGTATTTGGCGGGCTATGCGGAAAAGAAGCTCGGCATTGGGCTCGACGATCTGCTGGCGCTCGGCCGCGGCAATCCGGATGAGGCGGCGGAGCCGTTCAACATGGCGTACCTGGCGATCCGCGGCAGCGGCGCGGTGAATGGCGTGAGCCGCTTGCATGGGCAGGTGAGCCAGCGTCTCTTTGCGTCGTTATTCCCGCGCTGGCCGGAAGGCGAAGTCCCCATTGGACACGTGACCAACGGAGTCCACATGCCCACCTGGGATTCGGCGGAGGCCGACGATATCTGGACCCAGGCCTGCGGCAAGGAGCGCTGGCTGGGGACGTCAGAGGATCTGGGAAGGGACATACGCCGCGTCTCGGACGCCCAGCTCTGGCAGTTTCGCCTGGCCGCCGGCAAGCGCCTGGTGGAATACGCTCGCGAGCGATTATCCCGCCAACTGGCCGCTTCGGGCGCCTGCCCGGAGTCCGTCGAGCGGGCCACACATATGCTCGACCCGAACATCCTGACGCTGGGCTTTGCACGCCGCTTCGCGACCTACAAGCGGCCCAACCTGCTGCTGCACGATCCGGCGCGACTGGCCCGCATCCTGACCAACCAGCAACACCCGGTGCAGCTCATCATTGCCGGCAAGGCCCATCCGGCGGATCGCCCGGGTCAGGACCTCATCAAGCAGTGGATGAACTTCATTCGCCAGGACTATATCCGCCCCCACGCCATGTTCCTGGGCGATTACGACATGCTCCTGACCGATCACCTGGTGCACGGCGTGGACGTCTGGATCAACACGCCGCGGCGCCCCTGGGAAGCGAGCGGCACCAGCGGCATGAAGGTGCTGGTAAACGGAGGCCTCAATCTATCGGAGTTGGATGGCTGGTGGGCGGAGGCCTACACGCCCGAAGTCGGCTGGGCGCTGGGAGACGGCCGCGAGCATGGCGAAGATCCGGCGTGGGACGCCGTCGAGGCCGAGCAGCTCTATGATCTGCTCGAGCGCGACGTCATCCCCGAGTTCTACGCGCGCAACGAGCAAGGCATCCCCACCGCCTGGGTGGCGCGCATGCGGGAAAGCATGGCGCGGCTGGCTCCGCAGTATTCCGCCGATCGCACGGTGCGCGAATATACTGAGCAGCACTACCTGGCGGGGGCGGCGGCCTACGCCGCGCGCACGGGAGATAAGGGTGCCTTCGGCAGGCAGGTAGCCGATTGGCGGCGCACCCTGGAAAGCAAGTGGCCCGGGCTGCGCTTCGGAGAGGTGCGCATCGAGACCCGCGGCGACCGGCACTTATTCGAGGCGCAGATGTACCTGGACGATCTCGATCCCAAGATGGTGCAGGTCGAACTGTACGCGGATGGAATCGACGGCGCTCCGCCCGAGCGGCACGAGATGCAACAGGCCAGCCCTCTAGTGGGGTCGAGCGGCGGCTACACGTACAGCGCGACGATTTCCGCCGCCCGCCCGGCCAATCACTATACAGCGCGCGTCATCCCGCGGCGCGAGGGCGTGTCTGTGCCGCTGGAGGCTTCGCAAATCCTGTGGCAGCGTTGATTGCGCGGCTTAACGGCCTTCGCTCGAGGGCGGAACGATGCCCTTGAGACGCATGTAGACGGCCAGGTAGCCGTATTCTTCGCTATCGTGCGTGGTGGCGTAGATCAGCGTGCCGAGCTTGGTGCGGCCGGGGCCGCGGCCCATGGAGACGCGATCATTGGCGTTCGCGTCGGTCAGGCTATCGAAAGCGGCATCGCATTCGTCGAAGGATGCCTTGAGCGCAGCGACCAGGTCCGCCTTGGCGGTCATGGAAGAGGCGTTGGCGGTCTTCTGCTCGCCCTTCACGGCAGCGCACATGCGCATCTGCACGTCGGCAATGTGCCCGATGAGCCCGCCGAAGGTGCGGACGTCGGGTGTCGCTTTGAAGCTGTAATCCGCCTCGGACACCTTGTCGGCGGCTTTGGTGAGATTGCTCTTGATGGCCGTGTAGTTCTGCTTGGCTTCCGCGATCAGCGGATTGCCGCTTTGCGCCAGCGCGCAGCCGCCCCCAATGGCAGCGGCCAGAATCAGTACCGGAAAACGATTCATGTGTAGTCGTACTCCTCTCATGAAGTGCGGGGCCGTGGGGCCATGGAAACCTCTGTTATTCTAGCTCGGATGTTTGTTTGCAAGGAGCCGCGATGGAAGCGCGTCATCGCCCGGATCTTGCGCCGCCTGCCGCCGATCGAGGGGGCGCCGATACGGATCGCGGCCGCCGGCGGCCTGAGCGACTCGCACGGCGAGGTGGAAGCCGCCGCCTTCCTGGGCCAGCGCCGCATCGCCTTCAATTGCACGGGCGCGGAATTCCCGCGCATCTTCGTGCACGAGCTGTTTCACTTTGTGTGGCGGCGGCTGGGTAACCGTGCGCGCCTGTCGTACGAGTCGCTGCTGGAGGGCGAATTGGCGGCTGGGGCGCGCGGGGAGCTGGGCTGGTCGGCGGAATGGCGAAAAGACGCCTTGCGCCCCGCCGACCGTCGCGGGCGCAGCCGCCGCTGGCGCGAGTACTGCTGCGAGAGCTTCTGCGATACGGCCGCCTGGCTGTACTCCGGCGTGAAGCGCCACGGCGAATTCACGCTGGCCGCGCGCTCCCGCCGGCGCCGCCGGGCGTGGTTCGCCGAATCCGTGGAAGGCAAACGATTGTCGATATAATTGGATAGGACATCGTCTGTGACGCGCAATCGCCTCTCCTCCGCCATTTTGGCCGTGCTGGTCTCGCTGCTGGCGGGCTGCCAGAAGTCGGAGCTGTCGGTTTCGGCCGCTACTTTGAAGCCGGGCAAGGAGCGCCACGCGGCTCCGGAATTCGCCCTCAAGGATGCCAACGGCAAGGTGGTGCATCTGGCCGATTATCGCGGCAAGGTGGTGCTGCTGGATTTCTGGGCCACCTGGTGCGGCCCCTGCCGCATCGAGATCCCTTGGTTTATGGATCTGGAGCGCAAAAACAAGGACCGGGGATTCGCCGTGCTGGGCGTCTCGATGGACGACGAAGGCTGGGAAGTGGTGAAGCCGTTTCTGACCGAGCTGGGCGTGAATTACCGCGTTGTGATGGGCAGCGATTCCACGGCGCAGGCGTATGGCGGCGTGGATGCGCTCCCTACTACGTTCCTGATCGACCGGGACGGTAAAATTGCGGCGGTCCACGTAGGACTGGCGAACCGGAAGGATTTCGAAGATGGTGTCGAACAGCTTTTGCAGGCCGGCGCGCCGGCTGATGACGGCAACCGCGCTGCTTTGCCTGCCGTTTCTCTGGGCGCAAAGTAGCGGCTACCTGACGGTCGGCCGCGCGCCCCAGGTGGCCGGGAAGCGGGGCGCCACCGTGGAGGCGAAGATTCCGGTTTCCGTCGCGTCCGGATTTCACGTCAACAGCAACACGCCCGCGGAAGAGTATCTGATCCCGCTCAAGCTGACGTGGACCTCGACCGGCGCGCTCGAAGGCGGCGAAGTGACGTACCCCAAGCCGTCGCTCGAGAAATATGAGTTCGCCGCCAAGCCGCTCTCCGTCTTCACCGGCAGTTTCTTCCTGGCAGCCACCTTCAAGGTCGGCGCCAGCGCGCCGGCGGGACCGGGCGCGGCCACCGGCAAACTGCGCTACCAGGCTTGCAACGAGCGGGCCTGCTTCCCTCCGAAAACGGTCGAAGTCACGCTCCCCTACCAGGTTCAGTAGGTGGGGCATGCTTTAGCTGGCCCAGTTAGGCCTTCAAAAACTGCCCGATGGCCCTAGTCGCCTGCCGAATGCGGTGTTCGTTCTCCACCAGGGCGAAGCGCACGTAGCCTTCTCCCAGCGGCCCGAAACCGATACCCGGCGAAACCGCCACGAGAGCCTTCTCCAGCAGCAGTTTGGAGAACTCCAGCGAGCCGAGGTGGCGGAACTTCTCCGGCACCGGGGCCCACAGGAACATGGTGCCGCGCGGCGGTTCCACAGGCCAGCCGGCGCGGCGCAGGCCGGTCACCAGCACGTCGCGCCGCTTCTGATAGACCGCGCAAATCTTGACGGTGTCCTCTTCGCACTCGCGCAGGGCGATGATGGAGGCAATCTGAATAGGCTGGAAAACGCCGTAATCCAGGTAGCTCTTGATGCGCGCCAGCGCCGCGATCACGCGCGCATTGCCCAGGCAGAAGCCCACGCGCCAGCCCGCCATGTTGTAGCTCTTGGACATCGAGAAGATCTCGACGGCCACGTCTTTGGCGCCCTCGACCTGCAGGATGCTGGGCGGGCGATAGCCGTCGAATCCCAGGTCGGCATAAGCGAAGTCGTTCACCACCAACGTGCCGTGCTCGCGGGCCATGCGGATCACTTCGCGGAAGAAATCCAGGTCCACACAGGTGGTGGTGGGATTGTGCGGAAACGAGAGCATCAGCAGCTTGGGAGCGCGCGATGAACTGCGATAGAGATCTTCCAGGCGGCTCAGGAACGTGGCGGGATCCGGCAATATGGGCAAGAGACAGGTTTGGCCCTCGGCCATGATGACGCCGTATTGATGGATGGGATAACAGGGGTTCGGAGAAACCACCAGATCGCCGGGACCCACCGTGGCAAAGAGAAGATGCGCTACCGCGTCCTTAGCTCCGATGGTGACGATGGCCTCACGCTCGGCATCGAGATCCACTCCGTAATTGGCCTGGTAACGCTTGGCGATGGCCTCGCGAAGCTTGGGAATGCCCCTCGATTGCGAATAGCGATGATTGCGTGCGTTGCGGGCCGCCTCCACCACTTTGCTGACGATGGCGCGCGGCGTCGCTCCGTCCGGATTCCCCATTCCCAGATCGATAACGTCGATCTGCGCCGCCCGTGCTTTGGCGCGCATCTCGTTGATGACCGCAAAAACGTACGGGGGCAGTTTTCGTATGCGATAAAATTCCTGGCTATCGTCGTCGGGCATTACGCCCATTTTACATGGATGAATCCGCCGGGACCGAATGTTCCAGTTCCGCGGTCACCACGAAACGCTCCGGCGCGGGGCCCACATAATAGAACGGATAGCAGGTGATGAGGTTCAATTCCGCGTGCGAGGCCACGGGCTGAAGCGGATCGGTATCGCTCGGCGGGACCACCGCGAGGCTGGTCACGCGATAGACGAACTGGCCCGCCTCGGTCTCGATTACTATCTCATCCCCCTTGCGGATGTCCTTGAGAATGCGAAAGTGCGTGTCGCGGTGGCCGGCGATCACGCAGTTCCCGTTGGACCCGGGCAGCACCGTTCCCTTCAGATGTCCCGGACCCAATCTGAGCTGTTGCGCTCCATCGCCCTCCACCACGTAGAGCTCCGCCGATAGACGCGGTATCGTCAGCTTGGCGATGCTCTGGCCAAGCCGGGGGGGAACATACTCGGTTCCCTCCCCCGGATTGGCGAAACTGCGCGCGGCCTGAACTTGGCCCAGGCGCGAATCGAGATACTCGCGGGTCCCCATGAACACGAGCACGGTTCCCGCGGCAAGCAGAAGATACGAGAACGATGTGGCAATCGGCCGGCGCATTAGCGTTTCCGGTTTAGCATCATTCCCAGACCCGAGAGCGTGCCGCCGCCGAGCAGCATCATAACCCAGCCGGCCGACGTTTCAGGCATGGAGCGGTTGGATTCGTTCTGCTCAGGCGCCGGTGCCGGTTCGGGCGCGGGCGGAGGGGTGTTCTGTGCCATCGGCTCAGGCGCGGGCTGAGGTGCGGGCTGCGCTTCCGGCTGCGCCTCCTGCGCGGGCGGAGGAGGTGGTGGAGGAGCCTGGGCTACCACAGGCTGAGGCGCCGGCGGGGGCTGCAGCGTACCGGCGACGGTCACGCTCCCCATGGCCTCCAGTTCGCGCTGCTTGACATTGGGCGGCAGCGGGAATTCATAACCATAATTCTTGCCTTCGATCCAGATCTTGTCGAAGTAATAGTCGTTCCCATAGTGATGCAGCACAACTTTGGTGCTGTCCGGGGTGTTGACAGGAGCGACCGTGGGAATCGTGATGACCGAAGTTTCGAACTTGGCACCGTTGTCCGAGTAGATCAACAGTACATAGCTCTTACTGGTGCTGGGCAATTCGCGAATATAGTAATCGCCCGGCTGGAGAGTCCGATCGCCCAAAGTTACGGTGTACGGCAGGTTGAGGGTCACGACGTCGTTCAGCGGACCCTGCGCCCTGGCCGCGCCGGCGAGCCCTAGTGCCATCACGGCCGATGCTATTGCAAAAGTACCGATTCTCATTGTTCCTCCCAAATCCAAAGGTTGCATGGCTGCGTATTCCGACTGCCCAATAATGTGCAACTAGGTCTCCAGTGGGACGATAACACCGGTCTTGGATCGGTTAGAAGAAGCACATACCCCGCGAGCGAGTTAATCGGTAAGTAAGCGGCGGTCAGCCGGGTCCGTAAAGGGAGCGATCCTCACAGCCTTAGTCGATCAGGCCATTGCGGACGGCGAAGCGGACAAGCTCGTTGATGCTGTGCACGTTCAGCTTCTCCATGATGCGGCCCCGGTGCGCGTCGATGGTATAAACGCTCAGACTCAGCACCGCGGCGATCTCTTTATTGGTCTTGCCTTCCGCGAGCATCTGCAAAACTTCGCGCTCCCGGCTGGTGAGCGGGTCGATGGGATTGGTCACATGGCGCCGGTAATCGTCCAACACGGCGTTAGAGACCGCGGGGCTGAGATAGCCCTCTCCCGCGGCCACGGCGCGCACGGCCTTCACCAGATCGCCGGCGATGGACTCCTTGAGCACATATCCGCGCGCTCCCGCCCGCAGGATTTCGCGCACATAGACCGAGTCCTTGTGCATGCTGAGCGCCAGCACCCGCGCGTGCGGAACCGAGGCGGCCAGCCGGCGCGTAGCTTCGATGCCGTTCAATTCCGGCATGGCCACATCCATCACCACGACGTCAGGACGCACCTCTTCGGCCAGCGCCACGGCTTCGCGGCCGTTGGCGGCCTCGCCCACGATTTCCATGTCCGGCTCCGCACCGAGGATCATCTTGAAACCCTGGCGCACCACGGCATGATCGTCAGCCAGCAGAATGCGTATGCGTTTCATGGCTTAGCGGAATGCGCACCTCAATTACCACGCCCTCGCCGGGCCGCGAGCGAACTTTGGCCTGTCCTCCCGCGTTGCGTGCGCGCGCGCTGATCCCGACCAATCCGAGCCCCTGGCCGGGCTTGGCCGCCGCCGGTGGAAGCGGGGCGAATCCGTGGCCATCGTCGCGGATCTCCAGGCGGATCTCGTCAGCCTGCGATTCCAAGCGAATGGCCGCGTGATGGGCGCCCGAATGGCGCGCGACGTTGGTGAGCGCCTCCTGCGCGATGCGGAACAGGTGTGTCTCGGTCTCATCCGGCAGGCGTCCCGCGTAATGCGACTGGAAATCCACCTCGATCCCGGTGCGCGCGGAGAAGCCTTCCGCCAGCCAGCGCAGGCCGGCTTCGAGGCCGAAATCGTCCAGGATGGTGGGCCGCAGGAGTTGCGAGAGCTGGCGCACGTTGCCGATGGCTTCGTCCACCAGGTGCAGGCAATCCTCCAGCCGCGCGTGTGAGGACTGGCCGCCGGAATCGAGCGCCGCGAGGTTGGTCTTGATGGCGGTGAGCGATTGACCCAGCTCGTCGTGCAGTTCGTGGGAGAAGCGCCGCGCGCTGGCCTCCTGGTTCTCGAGCATGTGCCAGGAGACGCGTCCCAGCTCGGCCGTCTGGAAGTCCATGGCGCGGATGAGCTGCGAAACCAGCCGCACGGTAATCGCCGCGAACAGCAGGGCCAGCAGCGCGGAGCCGCCGGTGAATATCAGCGAGGCGTCCAGCAACTGGGAGGAGCGCTTGTCGATCTGCGCCTGCGCCGCGCTCACCTTGCGGTATTCGGCCTCGAT